>Ga0138256_10005092_pt1 | contig 13910 bp, 6 predicted proteins | sample KNB2016incub_MG_FD_105486 | JGI IMG/M metagenome (GOLD analysis project Ga0138256, IMG submission 105486) | Active sludge microbial communities from wastewater in Klosterneuburg, Austria - KNB2014incub_MG | ecosystem: Engineered > WWTP > Activated sludge > Unclassified | place: Austria...
ACAGTTGAAAGGAGATGAATATGCTCGTATCGCAGCCGGCTTGACCTACGGCATGGGTATGAAACTGGATCTCAATTATGAATGGAGTCTGAATTTTGAATTGATGGTCCGTCAACCAGGTACTGATTACCTGGATGATGTCAGTACGGTTTATCCTGTCATGAGTGAACTGGCATCCCGCCATGGCGATATAGCTGTACAATTGTCTGACAGATCAGCCGAGCTGGGTATCGAACCTATCGGAGCTCCAGGGTGCCAGAGAGGGACAAGTGGTAACAATGATGCATATTATTCAGTCCGCATAGGATTAGTCTATTACATCGGGCTGTTGCAATGCCCTGCTCTCAGCAAGCCAAGACCCTAATTTTAACCTAAAAAGGGCGACCCAAACCTGATTCCTATCTTTAGGCGGTATGGTGAGACATTACCCGATATCTGTTGGCCCGTTTTCAAGAGGGTTTCATGTGATTACAAAACAAGTGTTTGATGCCATAGACCAATGGCCTCAACAAGGCATGATGCATGTGTTCATTCAACACACGTCTGCAGGCTTATGTATTAACGAGAATGCAGACCCGACGGTGAGAAAGGATTTCGATTTGTTTTTCAACAGACTTGCTCCTGAAAATCTGCCCGGCATACTCCAAGATATGGAAGGTCCGGATGATATGCCTGCGCATATCAAAAGTGTCCTTACCGGTTCATCAGTCAGTATTCCAATTGTAGATGGTCAACCTGCCCTCGGCACCTGGCAAGGAATATTTCTGTGTGAATTCAGGACGCATGCCAGGCCACGTGATCTTCTCATTACGATCATTGAATAGCGCAGATGGAGAGCTTGATTTCACTTGTACTTTTTGGCGAAGGATTCATGACCGGGGTGATGCTTACCGTTATGTTGGGACCAGTCACCATGATTATCATTCGCTATGGATTGCAAGTGGATCGAATAGCAGGTGTATGGGCAGCAGCCGGAACATGGATCAGTGATTTTATTTTTATATCATTGACTTTTTGGCTCACCGTATCTATACATGAATGGTCAGTGCGACCTGAAATCAAGTTTTATATTTATTTATGTGGAGGCATTGGATTGTTTATTATGGGATTGTTGATGTTGCGTGCCAAAAGGAAGTTGCTGGAGACCGATGATCAAACCATTAAACCAAGTTATCTCAGAGCATTTATTGGCGGGTTCCTTGTCAATTCATTGAGTCCGTTTACTTTTTTCTTTTGGATAGGGGCTGCTATGTTTCTTCATTTGCAAAATGATGATCCTATGTGGTATTATGTTGGGGTTATGCTGGCACTTGCGATCGGTGATTTTACAAAGGCATGGCTTGCACCGAAACTTACGATTTGGCTGAAAGAACAATATGTTTATTGGATACAGATAGGAGCAGGGATCTTTATAGCGGGGACAGGGCTTTATGTTATTTATTTAGGGGTGATGGGAGGAGGAGCATAGGGCATGCTTCGGCTCCGCTCAGCACAAGTAGAGCAGAGGGACTGTCAGGAGACAGATTTTACTTTTTTTTGAATTGGGAATAACGAATATGGAATACTTCGACTCCGCTCAGTACAAGTAACGAATAAGGAAGTTGATGTCAGGAAACAGAATTAATTTATTAAAATATGAACAATCAATGGCCCATCGGGGCAACAGGTTGGTAGCACAGATAGCGATAAAAATATATTCAGCCCCATCTGGACAAGAGGTTGGTAGAATAGATTGCAAGAAAATATATTTTCAGCTCCATCGGAGCGACATGTCTGTAGCAAGGATAAAAGAAAAACAATTTTAGCCCCATCGGGGCAAAAGGTTGGTAGTAAATGAAAACGAAAAGAGAAAATGGGAAACAACATACGCAGTTTATTATTTGACCTAGGCAATGTGCTCGTGGATATTGATATCGATGGAGCGCATGAGCGATTAAATAAATTATTCAGGCAGGATGCTCAGCGGCCGGTGATTGAAAAGGCATTTATAGAATATGAATGTGGGCGGATATCCACGGATATTTTTATCAATACCCTTTTGAGCCAGAGCGAACGCAAGGTGCAGGCGTTGGATATCATTGAAGCATGGAATAGTATGATCGTAGGAATCCCGGATTATAGGGTGGAGATGCTGCGGCAGTTGAAAAAGAAATATTCAGTGTATGTGCTAAGTAATACGAATGCATTGCATCTGGAATGGATACACCGATATGTAAAAAAGGTGCATAACGTAGAGGATTTTGAAATGGAATTACTGGACCATGCCTTTTATTCCCATTTGGTGGGCGACAGGAAACCCAATGTTTCGTTGTTTAAATTTATCATGGAAGATTCATTTATGACTCCTGCGTTGACGTTGTACATGGATGATGTGCAGGAGAATCTTGATGTAGCAGCCAGGCTTGGGTTCAATACACATTTGGTGAAACCGGGGGAGGAGATTGGGGAATATTTAAAGAAGCAGGGATATTTTTAAGATTAGGAGATTAGAAGGTTTTAGGTTTATAGGTTTATGGGTTTATAGGTTTTTAGGTTTATGGGTTTATAGGTTTATGGGTTTTTAGGTTTATGGGTTTATAGGTTTATGGGTTTATAGGTTTATAGGTTTATAGGTTTTTAGGTTTATAGGTTTATGGGTTTATTGTGAGTCGTGAGGCGTGAGACGTGAGTTTAGTTTTGTACATGTCGTCAGGAGACGACTACCTTAATGGTACAATAGTCAAGATTTCTATGATCTGGAGTACGCGGGCGTAGATACAATCTACGCACAACATTTGGAAAAATGTAACATTTGGACAAATGTTGAGCGTAAGTTTACTTACGCTCGTGCGACCGCAAGGTTAACCTTGCATACGCGCAAGCGTAAGTAAACTTACGCTTAACTATTTACTTTTTTGTGCCGTTCAGGTAGAAAAGTAGATCGGGATATTGCTTGGCGAGATCTGAGATGGCTGAAGCAGGGATCCTTATACCATTAAAGTAAGGGATGATCTTCGCATCAGGGAAGCCCATGCCCATCATTTTAGTTTGCGTTTTTTCAGCCTCTTTGTAGGTGGGAAGCATACCGGCCATGTAGAGATAATTGTGTTGACTATTATCTACTTCAATGAACATTTCTTCGACAGATTCGAGATCCTGGTTTTGGAGGATCTGGGAAATGGAAATTAATTGCACGCTGTAATACAATTGACTGCGTAGTGTTGAAAATTTAGTCCCCTTTGGATCCTTGATATTTTCGGGAACCTGGATGTCTTCGACATGAATGATCACAGGTTCGTTTTCAAAATGATGTAAGGTTATCTCAAGACGTTGATTGAGTTTTTGCTGGACGGGACTAGCGGTTGATCCTGCAGGTTTTGCCACCAGTGGGAAAGAGGAGCCATACCCTTTCAACAATAGCCGGTTTCGCTGAATACCTTTGCTGACGAGATAATCAGCCGCTTTTTCAGATTTCTTAATAGTGAAATAGAGGGTGAACATTTGTTGACCTGATGATAATTCGAAGCAACTTAGCTCGGCGGTGATTTTGGGATAGATCAGCATCATGTTAGCCAACAGATCAAGTTTTTTATTGTTTTGAGGTGTCAACACTTCCGCATTGGCATCGAGGAAGAGATGGGAAATGAAATACTCTTTGATCTCAACCGGATTTCCGGAAGAGGCAGCGGTGCTTCCTGTGTTGTTGCCCATCAACAATAACAATTGATGGAACGTAGGGACAACTGAAATATGCTGATGTGCAATAACGGGTTGTTTGAAGAATACACGATAAATATCTTTTTGACCATAGCCATCCTTTCTTTCAGAACTGAGGTAAGCGGTCATTCCATCCGGAGAGAGAACCAAATAGGTATCATCTACCGCAGAGTTGATCGGGAAACCCGCATTACCAGGATGAGACCAGGTGAATGTATTTGGATCAAAGGATGAACTGAAAATATCAAATCCACCAATACTTTCCAGATTGTTGGATGAATAAAATAGTGTCAATCCATCCCTGGTCAAAAAGGGAAAGCGCTCATCATAAAAAGAATTGATGGCAGGGCCGAGATTGGATCCTTTGCTCCAGCCACCGTTTTGAAACATCGAAATGAATAGATCGTATCCACCATATCCGCCGAGCTTGTTAGACGCAAAGAGACAAATGGTGTCATTAAAGAAAACCAGGTCAGTACCTCCCTGACCACTGGTATAAGGCCCAGTTATTTTTCCTCCACGAGTTTTCCCCTCTTCTGTAGAAAATGTGTCTGTACGAATAGCAAATGTTTTTCCTACAGCTGTCAGGAAGTAGAGTATTTGTCCATCATTGGTAAATCCATATAGCTCATCATAGCCGATAGAATTGATATGATGTGGTAGAGGTGTAGGCGTCGTCCAGCGTCCATTGGTCAATGAAGTGGTATAGATGTCTACATTTCCATTCGGACGCTTGGCACGTGCGATATCTTCCCGATCAGAATTAAAATAGATCTTATCAAGTGTTGTAGGGCTCGTCCGTACACCAAATTCTTCAAATTGGGTATTGATGGTGGTGCCTGCATTTTCAACATACGCCTGCTCTTCGGCATACTTGAGACGTGCACCATTTGAACACCGAATAATTTCATCCTTGACCCATGAGACCATATGATCATCGGGCTTGCTGCGTTGAATAAATTTTTTGTAGAGACCAATCGCGTCATCAAACTGGTTTTTTGCCTGGAAACATTTTGCATCATGAAGGAACACATCAGGATTGGTTTTCCCCTCATTGATCAGTCCCTGAAATATTTTGATAGCGCCATCCACATCATTTATTTCATAAAGGCAAACACCGATTTTAATCCGCATCTCTTCATCTTTTGAAGAATCCAATCCTCCCTGCCGATAATATTGCAATGCTGCGCGGTATTGACCTGACTCATAAGCCTGATCACCCTGACGTTTAAAACTACCAGAACCTTGTGCAAGGACGGCAATGGGCACTGCTGCTAACAAGCAAAAGAGACATGCAGCAACCTTAATAAGATGTCGGATGGTATGTGGAGACACAGGCAGTAGAGGTTATATCTCCCTTTGCGGATCGAAAGCTTCAAGATAGTCAGCCACCTTGCGAAGGAAAGAACCGCCAAGTGAACCATCGACTACCCTGTGATCATAGGACAACGACAAGAACATATAGTGTCTTATCGCAATCAGGTCGCCATAAGGAGTTTCAACTACGCCAGGTTTTTTCCGGATCGCACCGGCTGCCATTATTGCTACCTGAGGTTGGAAAATAATAGGAGTGCCCATAACATTTCCAAAGGTGCCGACATTGGTCAAGGTGAACGTTCCTCCCTGGATTTCCTCTGGTAAAAGTTTATTGGCGCGGGCTCTTGAAGCTAGATCATTTACTTTTTTACTCAAGCCCATCAGGTTGTAGCCATCTGCATTGTGGATCACCGGTACGATCAGATTACCTGATGGCAATGCAGCAGCCATACCAATGTTGATATTTTTCTTTACCAGGATATTGTCTCCATCGACAGATACATTGATCATCGGGTAATCCCGAATGGCCTTGACAATAGCTTCAATGAAAATCGGTGTGAAGGTTATTTTCTCTCCGTATTTTTTCTGGAAATCATCTTTTACTTTATCCCGCCACAACACCATATCGGTCACATCTGCCTCAACAAATGAAGTTACATGCGGAGAGGTATGCTTGGATCTTACCATATGCTCTGCAATCAATTTGCGCATACGGTCCATCTCAACAATTTCAAATGAACCATCTGAACTCGTAGACGTAATCTTTGGAGCGATGGTTTCAGTTTTAGGTGCAGATATCGATTTAGTTTCCGAAGGTTGTTGGCCGCGGGTATCCAGGTAAGAAAGGACATCGCTTTTGGTAACTCTACCTTCATGGCCGGTGCCGGAGATCTGATCTAGTTCTGCCTGGCCAATTCCTTCAGACGAAGCAATATTTTTTACCAGGGGAGAATAGAAACGTCCGCTTCCCGTCGATTTTAACTGTGTAGAGGGGGTAGATGTAACCGAAGGGAGATATGGTACGGAAGGAGTTTTAATGGAAGGAGAGGTCACCGGAGTTTCCACAGCTTTTGGTGTTGGAGGAGGCGGTGCTGCCACTTTTTCTTTTGCCGGTTGTTCGGGTTTGCCATTCCCGGAGGAGGCACTAGTCTTTGCTTCCGTAGCAATTATTGCAATAGCCTGACCAACAGGGACTACTGCATTTTCTTCAAAAAGGATTTTCTCGAGACGCCCAGCGACAGGAGAAGGGATCTCACTATCTACCTTGTCAGTAGCTATTTCGAGAATCGTTTCATCCAGGGCTATCATATCTCCGGGTTTTTTAAGCCACCGGAGAATAGTTGCCTCCATGATACTCTCGCCCATCTTGGGCATTATCAGGTTAAAGTCTGCCATAGCCACAAAGATAAGCAATGCCGAGGTTAGGCTTTTCGGTCCTTTGCAATTTCCCTCATCCCCTGTGAGTTATATGGCTGCTCACTTCTGAAAAGAATTGAGGCTGCTATCCTATCCCGCATTAAATTTATAGCCATAAACCAACCCATTTCCACCAAATGAAAGTCACCTACCGTTTTTTGATTATTCTGTCCTTTTTTACCCTTATCATCTCCTGTAAAAAAAGTTTTGACTCCACCAGTTTTACACAGGAAGAAATAGGACGATACATTGCCGCTAGAGTTCCCGCAGTCATTGAACCTGAAGATCCTGTCCGCATCCGGTTTTCAGTCCCTGTAGATACGACGCACACAGATGCTATTCTATCCTTCAACCCTGACACAAAAGGAAATTCATATTGGGAAGATGAGTTGACACTCGCGTTTGCTCCGGAAGGTAGATGGCAGCCAGGTAAAGATTATCAGGTACAAGTCAACCTGGATAAAGCCATCAAAGAAGTTGACCCGGGTATGAAGAGAGTCGTTTTTGATTTCGCTGTCAGGCCAGTCAAGATGACGGTTTCGTTTGAACCATTGGTACCGGAATTTGAAGGAGATGTTCCAAATTATCTGTTGCGTGGCCGTGTCATTACATCCATTAATGTTGATTCGCAGACCATCGAAAAATTACTTGTGATCAAGACAAGTGGAAAGATGTCGCCGATTGTTTGGCAGCACAGCCCAGAGGGCAGAACACATGAATATGTCATTGCGGAAATTGCACCAGATGCCACACTTGATTTCAACTGGGATGGTAAATCAATTGGTTCAACAACTACCGGAACAAGATCAATTCATATTCCGAAGGGTGATGAATTAAGTGTTTTGTCTTTTGAACCTGGTGGTGATGGTGAAAGAAAAATAGGCATCTACTTTTCACAGAAACTCAACCCTTCGCAGGACCTTAACGGACTTGTGACCATTAATGGGAGCAATGATGGATTTACAATGCGTAAACAGGATCACATTCTATCCATTTATCCTGGAGAGAATCTGACAGGACAACTTTCTGTTCAGCTACATGAAAAAATTTCCTCTTCAAGAGGCCATGAATTGGGAAAAACAGAGACCCTGGATATTTCACTTGATGATGCTAAGCCCGGGGTGAAACTGGTTGGATCAGGGGTGATCACACCAGGTAATGCAGAAATCATTTTCCCTTTTGAAGCCATTAATCTCAAGTCAGTACAAGTGGAGGTGGTCAGGGTATTTGAAAACAACATACTCCAATTCCTGCAACGCAACAGTCTTGAAGACCGGTGGGACCTTGAACTGGTAGGAAGAATCATATTGCAGAAAGAAGTGGATCTCCAGCAATTGTCTGATCGTGAAAACAAATTTATATGGACACGGTATGCACTTGACCTTGGTCCTTTGGTCAAATTAGCACCGGGAAGTATTTATCAGGTGAGGATAGGATTTAAAAGTTCAGATACATATCTCGATTGTAAAGAGGTGGAATTCAATCCGAATAATATTAAGCGTGCCTATGGTGAAGTTGCTTCCTTATTTGAGTACCATTTTAGTTATGATGGATTTGACTGGGAACAGACAGAAGATCCATGTTATCCTGCTTTTTACAATCCGGAGCGATTTGTAAGCCGTAACATTCTTGCTTCAGATATTGCATTGACAGCCAAGCAAAATGAAGATGGAAAGATCTGGGTATTTGCAAGCTCGCTTGGATCTGTGGCCCCGATGACAGGGATTGAGATTGAGCTATTTGATTTTCAACAACAATCTATAGGAAAAGCGTCAACTTCTTCCGATGGATCAGTCACCATGGATATTCCGAGGAAAGCATTTTTTGTTGTAGCTAGTCAAGGAGATCAAAAGGGATATCTCAGACTTGCGGATGGATTGTCTCTTTCGCTTAGTGAATTCAATGCAGGTGGAACCGGTTATCAGCAAGGGTTGAGAGGTTATATCTATGCTGAGCGTGATGTATGGAGGCCTGGCGATAGTGTACATCTCAATTTTATTCTTTGGGACCCAGATGGAAAAATAGATAATCGTCATCCGATCAGGCTGACAGTCTCCAATCCTCTTGGACAGAAAGAAGTGGATATTACCAATGCAATGTCATTGGGAGGAATTTATAATCTTGAATTCAGTACAGCAACAACAGATCCTACCGGCAATTGGATGGCTAAGGTTCAGGTAGGTGATGCAGTGTTTTCAAAAAGCCTTCGGATCGAAACGATCAAACCAAACCGTTTGAAGATCGACGTGAAACTACCGGAGTCTATCGTTGCGAAGCCCGGTGGACAAAAAGTTGATCTTGAATCCACATGGTTATTTGGAGCACCTGCTTCTAATCTTGCTGCTGTCGTCGAAGCTCAATTCAGTCCGTCAACGTTTGCCCCAGCTGGTTATAGAGAATTCACTTTCGCAGATCCTGCAAGACGGACACCTGGTACGGTTACTACTATATTCGATGGCACCCTTGATGCTTCCGGAAAAGCTAAAATCAATATTCCAGATATCAAAGACTTCCTAGCTGAGGGCCAGCTCACCATGTCTGTCAAAACAAGAGTATTTGAAGCAGGAGGTGATTTCAGTACAGACAGACAGTCTACCACATTCCATCCTTATGATCACTATGCGGGTGTTGCGATTCCATCCAATCGCTGGGGCTATGAAGAATTGAAGATGAATGAAACCAATGATGTCCGATTGGCATCGGTCACAACAGCAGGTAAAGGTGAAAGTGGTCGTACGTTGAGTGTAGGTATCTATAATGCCAACTGGCGATGGTGGTGGGATACTTCTGATGATGATATCACAAAATATAATAGTGAGTTACATCTCGGTGCTATCAAAACCGATACAGTAACCACAGGCAAGGATGGTATCGTAACCTATAAAGTCACGCCTCCATCATACGGGTCTTACATGATCCGTGTTTGTGATACAGAATCCGGTCACTGCAGCGGAAAGTTTTATTATGCAGGGTCGTGGGGAGATCCAACCGATGATAGCAATGCTGCAAACATGCTTACGTTCGCCTCCGATAAGGAACGATACGAAGTCGGAGAGAAAATCAAGATCAATGTTCCATCAGCAAGTGGGAGTAAATTGTTGCTGACGATTGAAAAGAATAATAAGGTAATCTCTTCAAAATGGTATGCAGCCACGGGCGATCAGACTTCGATCACCATTGATGCTACAGCGGAAATGATGCCCAATGTATATGCATTTGTGAGTCATGTGCAACCCTATGAGCATAGTTCGAATGATATGCCATTACGGATGTATGGTGTGATACCGATTATGGTCGCTGATCCAAAAACGATGTTGCATCCGGAGATAGTTGTACCTGATGTATTGCAGCCTGATAAAGAGTTTACGGTGACCGTTAGTGAAAAAGATAAATTACCGATGGCCTATACGATCGCAGTGGTTGATGAAGGATTGTTAGGTCTTACACGTTTTGTTTCTCCTGATCCGTGGAAACATTTTCATCAGCAGGAAGCGCTTGCCGTGCAGACGTGGGATATGTTTGATCAGGTACTTGGTGGTTATGGAGGTGCGATTGATCGCTTGTTAAGTCTTGGTGGTGATGGAGCTGGTGCATTGGTGGATGCACCTCAGGCTGAGCGATTCAAACCTGTAGTGATGCACCTGGGTCCGTTCTATCTGGAAGCAGGGCAGAAAAAGGTGCATACTGTAAAGATGCCAAACTATGTAGGTGCAGTGCGCACGATGATCGTGGCATCGGATCGTAAGCGATGGGGTGCTGCTGAAAAAACAAGCACAGTCAAGTCAGACTTGATGATACAACCTACATTGCCACGAATGGTTTCACCTGGTGAAACAGTGACGTTACCTGTCAATGTCTACGCGATGGCCGATAATATTCGTTCAGCGGAGATTAAAGTCACCACAAATGATATGGCAACTGTTGTCGGCGGAAATATGCAGACAGTCCAGTTTTCGGGAATGGGAGATCAGATGGTTTATTTTAGTCTGAAGATTCCGGAAAATCCCGGTTTGTTAAAAGTGGAGGTGACGGCTAAATCAGGTAGTGCTACCACCAGCCAGCAATTGGAATTGGATGTGCGCATTCCAAATCCGCCATCAACAGAAGTCATCGCTGCAACGATTGCGGCAGGACAAAAATGGACAGGGAAACTTCCAATGCCGGGAATGAAGGGTACAAATGAAGCGAGTGTGGAATTATCACAAATGCCTGCTATCAATCTTCAAAAGCGATTACAGTATTTGATACATTACCCATATGGTTGTCTTGAGCAGACATTGTCTTCAGTATTTCCACAGCTTTATCTTTCCGCGCTTACGGATCTGAAGCCTGTGCAAGAGCAGGAAGTCAAACGAAATATTCAGGCAGGCATATTGAGATTGAAATCGTTTAGTCTTCCTTCTGGTGGATTCACCTATTGGCCTGGAGAGAATTATCGGGATAGTTGGGCGAATAGTTATGCCGGACATTTTCTGATTGAAGCGATGAAGGCAGGATATTCCGTTGATAAGACGATGATGGATGCATGGCGCAATGCACAGAAGAAGGATGCACAAGCCTACAGACCAGGACAATACTATAGGGATGATCTCAATCAGGCGTATAGACTCTATACACTTGCACTTGATGGTCAGCCTGCATGGGGTATGATGAACAGGCTGCGCACACAGAAGGATCTTGATCAAGGTGCTGCCTGGATGTTGGCAGCGGCATATGCTCTGGGTAGCAGGAATGATGCGGCCACTGAAATCATTGCCAAACTCAGTACAGAGGTCAAGCCTTATACGGAGATGAGTTTTACATATGGTTCTGAATTAAGAGATAAGGCCATTATACTCGAAACCTATCTGACCATGGGTAAATCAAATGAAGCTATGACCATGGCACGGACGATAGCGTCATCATTGGGTTCTGAGTATTGGTATAGTACGCAGAGTACATCGTTTGCACTGCTGGCCTTAGGGAAAATGGCTAAACAGTTTTCGGGCAAGACAATTAAGGCAACGATCACGCAATCGGGGAAAACTGGTGAACAGATTTCATCTACAAAAGGACTGGTGAGTCGTGATCTGGATGTTTCATCTGAAACACTTACTATTGAAAATACATCAGGTGATCCACTATTTATTCGTGTGACGTCAACCGGCAGACCGCTCAGAGGTGTTGCCAAAGAAGTGAAAAACAATCTGAGCCTTAAAGCGAAGTATATGGATATACAAGGCAAGGAAATCAGTGTTGACCGATTGAAACAAGGACAGGATTTTGTTGTGCAAATTTCTGTCACAAATCCAGGAACTTTCACAAGTCATCTGGATCAGATGGCCCTGGCGTATATGTTTCCATCCGGATGGGAGCTGACCAATCAGCGATTGGATCAGTTTGAAAACAGGTTTAGCAATAGTAATGCGCGCTATCAGGATATTCGTGATGACAGAGTCAATACGTTTTTTAGTATGGACAGAGGTGTATGGACGTACCATTTTGTTATGACCGCGACGTATGCAGGAAGGTATTGGTTACCGGACATCATGTGTGATGCGATGTATGCGCATCAGGTGCAGGCGAGGTTGCCAGGGAGATGGGTGGAGGTTGTTAAGTGAAAAATGAAAAGTGAAAAATGAAAAGTGAAAAATGAAAAGTGAAAAGTGAAAAATGAAAAGTGAAATCGTGAGACGTGAGGCGTGAGACGTGAGTTGCGCTTATCATATTCAAGTCTGGAGACTTGAGAAATATTGTGTTTAAGTCTGGAGACTTAAACGAGCAGTTTGCGGTTTGCCCCTAAATCCCCTAAAGGGGACTTGAATTTGGATGAAGATGAATCAGTTGTTTAAGGGTCGGAGAAAATATTGGTGGTTGATGGTGGTGCCAGTGATGGCATGGTGGTTTTGTTTGCCGGATCCGTTGTTTGATGCATCGTATAGTACAGTGTTGTTGGATCGGAATGGGGAGTTGATGGGGGCGCGATTGGCGAAGGATGGGCAGTGGAGATTTCCGGGTGATGAACTTGTTGTGCCGGAGAGTTTTGAGAAGGCGATTGTGCTTTTTGAAGACAAGAGGTTTTTCGATCATTCTGGTGTGGATGTATTGGCTTTTGGTAGGGCTATGCGGGATAATATCAGATCCGGAAGTGTGGTGAGTGGTGGAAGTACACTGACGATGCAGACGATGCGACTCGCCAGGAATAGAGGTTCGCGAAATTTGTGGCAGAAGGGAATTGAGATGTTGTGGGCGTGGAGAGCGGAAGTGAGATATTCGAAGAAAGAAATATTGCAGTTGTATGCAGCGCATGCACCCTTTGGTGGAAATGTAGTGGGGCTTGGAGCAGCGAGTTGGAGATACTTTCACAAGATGCCTGATCAATTGAGTTGGGGTGAAGCAGCAACGCTGGCTGTATTGCCGAATGCACCAGGGTTGATCCATCCAGGAAGGAATCGTGATGAGTTGATGGCAAAGCGAAACAGGCTCATTAAGCGAATGGCAGCAGAAGGTGTTATTGATGAGACGGAAGCTTCATTAGCAATGGAAGAGCCACTGCCTCTTGCACCGCATCCTTTGCCTGATAGGGCACCACATTTACTTGGACATTACACGGATTCAGAAGTAGTGCTTCATAGTACGCTTGATATTGATTTGCAGCAACGCCTGACAGAACTTGTACAGCGGCATGCAGATATACTCAGTCTCAATGGCGTCAACAATGCGGCATTGCTGGTGATGGAAACTGAAAGTGGAGAGGTACGGGCCTATATTGGAAATGTAAGCCATGAACAAAAGAGTCATCAGAACGATGTGGATATTATTCAATCAGAACGAAGCTCGGGTAGTATCTTAAAACCATTTCTGTATTGCGCTTCACTTGAAGAGGGCTTGATGACCCCGAAAGGAATACTCGAAGATATTCCAACGTATATCAGAGGATATCAACCGCTCAATTTTACAAAAGAGTATATGGGAATGGTTCCGGCAGACCAGGCATTGGCGATGAGCCTCAATGTACCAACTGTGCGGTTGTTGCAACGCTATGGTATACTGCCGGTCAAAGAAAGATTGATTGATGCGGGTATTACGACATTGCATTTTACGCCTGAGCATTACGGGTTGCCATTAGTGTTAGGAGGCGCGGAGGTTAAGTTGTTGGATATATGTGGGGCGTATGCGAGTATGGGGAGGGTGTTGGGGAATGCGTATAAGTATGATCATTTCTATGATAGGGATGATATTCATCCGCCTGTTTTATTCAATGTGGCGGAACGGCAGAAAGGCGGAAAGGCGGAAAGGGAAAAGAATACTTTAGTGAAGGAGGCGCCGGTGTGGAATGCGGGGGCGGTGTGGTTGACGTTTGAGGCGATGAAGACATTGAGGAGGCCGGATCAGGAAGGGCAGTGGGAGACGTTTAATAGTAGTAGGCCGATTGCGTGGAAGACGGGGACGAGTTTTGGATTCCGTGATGCATGGGCTGTAGGTGTGACACCGAAGTATAC
>Ga0138256_10005093_pt1 | contig 13908 bp, 9 predicted proteins | sample KNB2016incub_MG_FD_105486 | JGI IMG/M metagenome (GOLD analysis project Ga0138256, IMG submission 105486) | Active sludge microbial communities from wastewater in Klosterneuburg, Austria - KNB2014incub_MG | ecosystem: Engineered > WWTP > Activated sludge > Unclassified | place: Austria...
CCACACCGCAAAAGCGAACATGCCACTCAGGTGGGATAACGCGGCGCAAATCCCCCAATGCTCAATCGCCGCCAGTAAGACCGCGGTGTCAGAACGCACGTTAGTACCTGCGCCTGCCTTCCACAGATCAGCACGCAGTGCTTCGAAGTTGTAGATTTCGCCGTTGAAAGTAACAACGTACCGTCCCGAAGCGGACATCATGGGCTGCCGTCCCTGCTCGCTCAAATCGACAACCGCCAACCGACGATGACCGAGATAGAGACGTTCCGTCGCGTCCATCCAGAAGCCATCGCCGTCGGGCCCACGGTGCCTTAGGCGTTCAGCCATACGCTTGGTCGTTCCCGTAGCCTCGTCAATGCACAAACGATCAAGCAAATAGTGTCCGACGATGCCGCACATTTCGATTCGTGTGGAAGCTTGATCTAACGCGCAGCAGCGCCGGTCATTGCTGCACGCATCTCGCGAGCTTCGCGCCAGACGCTGAGACGTTCTTCGGCTACGCGCCCCGCATCATAGTTCGCAAATACATGCTGCCGTCCGCTATCCCGATCGCCGGAGTATTTCTCGGGGAACCTCAGGACGTCTGCAAGTGCCGACGAAAGACTATCGACTCGCGGCGATACTATGAGCTGATGCTGAAGCGTGGCCAGCAGTTCCTCGATTCCTGGCGTCGGGCTCACAATACACACACAGCGACAGGCAAGCGCCTCCTTTACGACATTCGGCAAGCGCTCGGATGGATTGGTGGAAGCCAGAATGAACACATCGGCTCGGCTGAGCAAGTTGAAAACCTCGTCGTGACTAACGTTGCCATGAAATCGCACAAAGGATTGCAATTGCAAACTCTCTACCAACCGCTCAAGGGTCCTGCGAGACGGGCCATCACCAACGATCTCCAAATTGCACGGCAGCTTCGATTGTCGCATCTCGTTGAAGGCGCGTATCACGACTTCAACACCTTTCTCTGGAACCAGGCGCGCTACCACAGCGATAAGCCCGCGTTGCTTGATGGCTGTACCGTCGGGAACCTGCCCAAGGTCTATGCCACGAGGCAGCACTCTGATGCGAGACGGTGGAATGCCACGTGACTCAAGCATCGGGCGATTGACTGACGCATGCGTCCATATGACGTCGGACTGTCTGGCAAAGTCAGTGCTGGGACCAAAGTTGTAAAGCAGGTCGTACGCGCCCAGCGATGTTGAGTAGATGCTGGCAGACGGCATTCGCAACTTTGCATAGTATCCCGCAACACTAGGGTAGTGACCCCAGAACAAGTGCACCACGTCTGGACAAGCGCGCGCCAGATCATCACCAATTTCCATTAGCCGAGGAAAGAACACCAGGCATTTCAGGAGCAAAGCGGGCGTCCGCGACCCGTGCCGAATGGTCCACCAAAGTGTGTGACCGACCTTGATCGGATGTCGCATCAGTATTTTGCATGCGTTAAGCAGCGTGCGGAGATTCTGCCACGATACCGCTACTCCCGCTGGTATAGGCGGTTGCACCGAAGATTGCGAACCAAACGGCTTGGACCTGACCGCGTAAACACTTACCTCATGCCCCGCTTGCACGATCTTTCGGAACTCAACCGCGGCGAATGCTTCTGAAGCGGCTGGAAACACGATCGTTACTACGGCGATGCGCATGACTCAGTCGTCGCGCCACTGAAACCGCGCTTCGTGTTCTCAAGAATCAGATGCATAGTCGACGTACACCGATCGTCGTCAGACCAGCTAGCGAAAGATGCAGCGAGCCGGGAGCGCGCCAGTGATGGAGTGGTGATCTGACGCTCGCAAGCGACGGCCGAGAGTCCTGCGGCGCTGGCTCGATGAAGATGCTGGCCAGGTGATGCACGGTTCAGCAAATAGGGTCGCCGCCCGCGTACGATTCGCCACAAGCGCGGCGAGTACTGCAAGTGACCATCCCAGCCTTTTGTTAGAGAATGACTGCGAAAATCGATGACGTGTGAAGCGAATGCGGCGGGTGCAAGCCACCGCCCCATTGCGTCGTAAGTCGATCCTAGTTCATCCACGTGCTCAAGTACTGCTTGCGAGATTACGAGCCCAACGGAGCCCACGCGAACCACGTCGTCCGTATACCAAGGCGCGCGATACTCCACCATGTCAGTATCACTTGGCTCGTTAGATGGATCTAGCGATCTCATAATCTGTCGAACGCGTGATTTGGCTAGGGCAACACGCATGCGTGCGTCGCTTAGCATGTCATTTGGAAATCGATAGTCATCCAGTTTCGGATACATACCGGGAAATTCGCGATCATCAGGAATCGCTGCGCGGTTCATGAGCAAATCGAGAATTTCAGTTGCTATCTGGAGATTGTGCGCGGAGCGCGCAAAGTCAACAAGGTCGAGCGCGAGCGCTCGCTCAGTACCAGTCAAGACCGCGGCGATACACACCCCGAGCGACGGACCAGGCCCTAGCTCAGCCACTACCGTGGTGTCGCAATCGATCCCACGACGATGTAGCGAAACGAGATGGCGCAACCACACAGAATAGCAATAGCGCGCCGCGACGATACCGGTCGAATCGAACCGACGTGGATCGTACAAAATCGGCACATAGGTCAATGCCCCCTTGATTACCGGTAGTATCTCAATCATCAGTTGACTCAAATGATGCTTCGTCGTCAGACGATCGAGAACTCTCGATCAGGCTCAAGAGTGCCGACTCGGTATTTGACACAAGTTTGTCCATTGCAAACAAATGCAGTGCGCGAGCCCGCACTTTGTCCCTGATACTCACCTGCAAAGCTTGCAGCGCCAGCTTGAGCTGTTCTGCAAGCGAGTTGTCGTCGCCTGCGTTCGCCACGAAACCATACGATGCCAGTACTCGGCGAACATCACCTACATCAGTGGCTACGCAAACAAGCCCACACATCATCGCCTCGCCCAAAGTGTTCGGCGAACCTTCATAGAATGAAGCCAGGCAAAGTAGATCCAGGGCGCTATACACCGCCGCCATATCATCGCGAACGCCGGCCCAAATGACGTAGTCTGTGAGTTGTAGACGCACTATCTCCTGCCGAAATGCATTCAAATCCGATTCACTGCCATCACCGATCAATACGACACGAATAGCAGGCTCAGAAGCAACGAGCATCGCCACGGCACGCAGTAGGACAGCCAGCCCCTTCTCGTGCCTGATTCGTCCGACTGCACCGATCAACCTGCTGCTCTCACCGACACCCCACGCTGCCCTGGTCGCGCTGCGCTGCATCTCATCAAAAATGTAGCGCTCCGAATCGACACCGTTGTCAATGAGCAAAGCGCCGCTATCCGGCAATCCGCGAGCCCGCAGCTGATTCAACGAAGCCTGCGAATTGGTAATGACCAAGTCCGGGACGCGTATCAGATGCCACTCTGCCGCCGCCAGGAAGCGCCCGAACATGTCGCGTCGATCACTCGATTTACCGGCAGTGCGCACGCCCCAGACTAGTCGACTTTTCGGCACTAACAATGAAACCAGCGCCCCAAACAGATTTGCCACTGGTAAAAAGGAATACAGCACATGACAGTTTTGCTTGCGCATTAGTCTGGCAAGCTGCAGCATCGGTCGGAACAAATCCCAGCGACTCGCTTTGCGTAGCTCGAGCAATTCCACGCCAGAGTCGATCAGCTGCGACTCCAATGCGGAGTTCTCTCTATAGAATATCACCGCCGTGACCACGTGCCCAAGTCGATGCAAGCCGATCGCGGCGTTGACGAACTGCCGCTCGGCACCACCCACGCTCAACGCACGAATCAGCATGACTACTCTCAGGCGCATCATCGTCGCGGGCGCTCGGATGGCTCCAAGAGCGTCGTAACAACTAGCGCAAGTACCCAGCCTCCCACAACGCTTAACGTCCATACCAGGAATACCTGCTTGAGGTATCCGACTTCGACCAGCAGCTCGTTGCGGTGCAAATAAAAGCCCGCGTACGCTATCGATAACGCTACCAGGGCCGAGATCGTCGGATCCCGGATCAAGAGCAGCCTGCTACCCAAGCCCATCGCCGTCGCAAAAAGCAAGATGAATACGCCCAGTAGTGGCCACCCTCCCGCGCTCCACATTTGCGCCCAAATGTTGTTACCGAGCCCGTGATCCACTCGTGGAAAGAGCGCGGGTTGGTAGAGGTCACCGAAGCGATCTGTTTCCGCTCCAAGTTCGCGACTGAAAAGCAGGAAGTGTTGGGCGGCGGATTGTACGTGATCCGTTCTGGTCCGAAAGTCGCGGCGTACTATTTCGTTGAGCACTGTCTGGGTCGTAAACGGCTCTGACGTGAGGATGCCTTTGCCGTACCACAGCGGACTTGAAATGCGCCGCCCGATTTCCGACCAATCGCCATTACGAACCGGCTCTTTCAAATTCTGATAAGAAATCACCAGTAAACCCGCGGCGAGAACCGTCACAACGTACTTCTTTGGGAGACTGATCAATCGCACCTCCCCCAACCGAGATGCCCACAGTAGTGCGACTGCTACCATGCTTAATGCAAAGGCATAGCGAAATCCGATCAGCATGTCACCGAGCAGCAACAACCAAGCAAGAGTACCTGTCCGCTTGCGCCGATGGACAAAGGCAAGCACCGCCGAAACCGATGCCCCCATCTGCCAAAGCAGATGACCGCGGCCTACCACTTCGATTACAACTCGCTTGTCGGCCGCGAACGCGGCGCCACCGCTCTCAATATAAGTCAAGATGAGGCCGAGCAGCGCGAGCAGTAACGCGATTTCTGCCGCGATTTCGCAGCCAGCCATAGTGGGTTGCTTGCTTGGCCAGCGCGAGACGAGTTCGTCGTATATCGCTCCAGTCACTAACAATGCGAGCAGTACTGCGAGCATTACGACTGACGCCTCTGGCACAAGAGCAATTGGCAGCTTAATTGGACTATCAGGTGTGACCGGGCTGAGTGTGTAACCGACTACCCCTGGTAAGAAATAGAGAATGCCGCCATACCAAGCAACCGTGTAAGCATCAACGCGACGCGTCCGAGTCGCGAAATAGACGGATCCCAACAACGCGATCGCAATCAGAGCAACGTGAATCACTGAATCCGCCTCGGCACGCGCCAAGATAGGATGGAGAAAGCGGTGCAGTCGATACCGAATCTGTAGCGAATGAACCACACTCCCGCAATATTCCACAGCGAGTGAGCGACCAACGACGACCAAGCTGCTCCGGTCACACCGAACTTCGGAATCCACACGAGGTTCAGCACCAAATTGACCAGCAAACCCGCAGCAATCAAATATGCCAATGCTCTTTGCAGCCCGAGCATGCCAAGCAACGTGCCGACCGGGCCAGTAAATACGTTGATCACCTGCATAATGACCAGGATTCGAAGAATTTCGGCGCCAACCCGATATTCGTCTCCAAACAAACCAAGCAAATTGCTGGCGAATATGCTCGCGAAGATCGCGCTAGGAAGTGCGATCGAGCAGGCGATCACATTGAAGGTTCGGATGAGGGAGCGCAATGCGGGCTGTGTTGGTTCGCGGCCAGCGGCCGCGATCATGGGCGCAGCAACAGTTTGCGCCGCGTTCATCGCAAATAGAACCAGCACCGCCATTCGACTACAAACGGAGTAGAGGCCGGCCGCTTGCGAGTCCCGCAGGGCACCGAGCATTACCGTATCCAGCGAGTACATAACAACAAGAAAGCCATTCGCGAACATCAAGGGTATCGATGTTTTCAGCCACATGACCCGAGTTCTTTTGTCAGCCGCCGGTCCACCGGTCGGAATGCCATGCTCCGACAGGCGATGAATTGCCCAGACCACCGAAGCAAATGTGCCAACGGCATAAATCGATAAGGCCCAGTTTGTACTAACGCTGCCGCTGACAAAGTACACGATTGGCACAAGTAGCAGGACTGCGCCGGGTCTAATGATCGAGTCCCCTAACAAGGAATCCGTAACTCGGTTGAGGCCGCGCAACGCGGCCGCGCTGATCTCGGAGTAAGCGCACAGTGGCAGCAGCACGAAGACCAGAGCGGCTGCGACAAGATCAAGTTGGTCCTGAACAGCGCTCAGCCAAACTGCGACGAGCAAACCAGTGATCAAGCCGATTCCGATCACGATTGAGCGCGCAAAGGAAAGCGCGGCGCGGACGGAATCGTCGTCACCTTCGGACTGGTAGCGCGCCACAAATCGGACGGTCGAAGTGTCGAATCCGACCTTTGAGGGAATCAAGGCGATCGCAATCCAAGCGATAGCGATGCTATAGACTCCGTAAGGGCCAATACCGAGAAGACGCGCCAGGAGAAGCTGCATCAGCAATGCGAGAATTGTGCCTGTTGCGCTAACAACAGCAACAGAGCTTGCGCGACGAATTAACAGGAGAGCCGGCTCGTTACGATCGCCGGCAATGCCGAATCGAAGAACTGCGCCGCGGATCAGCTCCGCAATTCGTTGCCTCAAGGATCCGACTCTGGCTGAGCCTGCAGGCGATGGTACCGGCGCCTGCGTCGTCGCCAGGTTGCAAAGCCCAAACCAAGGCCAGCGCCAAGCGTGAAACCGTATGCGGCGAGCAAGGGCTTTTGTGGCCAAACTGGTCGATTCAAATCAGGAGGCACCGCAGGATCAATCGTTCGAAATGCGTATTCACTCCTGACACTTGCCAGCATTCGCTCGTTTATTTGTGTCTCGATCACGCGCGAAATAGCCTGCTCAAGACCTGTAACGTGAGCACGCGCGAGTTCCGCTTCGAGATATTTCAAGCTCTTCGACAGCTCATCAATCTTTCGCTGACGTATGATTTCATTCGCGCGGCGTACAATATGATTTGCGACGACTGCCGCAAGTTGCGGTTCACCGAGCTCGATTCGCAAGCTGATGAGTCCACGGTCTCGGTCTTCGACGATTGCCCTGACGCGCTCATCGAAGACACGCCATGCATCCTCCATCGTGGGCACGCGACCGCGCCAATCAGCGCGAAACGTTGAGGAGTTCGCGTCCCAGCGCGAAGCAAAGAAGGTCTGCATCAAGTTCTTTTCGGCAATGATTTGTTCGCCGAATGAACGTGAGCGCAAAATCGCGACAGCTTCGTCACGGTCGGAACCATTTGGAAGGCCTATCCCGGCAATGGCGGATAGTCCTCCCAGCTGGCCCGCAATTTTGCCCAACGCTCCGCCACCTGGGCTTTCCGTCACAGGGATCACCACTGCTACCGCTCGATAGACAGGTTTCAGCGTGAAAGCGACAATCGAGAAGGCAATCATCACCGCGATGCCGCCAACCAGCATCGGCAGCCATGCACGCCGCATTGCTCGTAGCAGTCGCGAAAGGGTCAGCGGCGGCATGTCTGAATCGCTCACGCTGGGCGGTTCATCATTCATGTATGCAATTCATTGTCACGCAGATCCCGCAGCACGAGCGTAACGATACGCTGCACGACTTAGAACGACTTCACGGCCGCGACCGACACGGCAATGTTGTACATGATCTGCGACACCGCCTGCCACAACGGTAGTCGCGGCATGCGCTCGGTGTCGATCGGCACGACTACGGTGTCGCCCGGGCGCATCGCTACCTGCGACGAGCGACTGAACCAGCGCGAGTTCTCACTGGCGACCACGCTGCCGTCAGCACGCACGACATAAATGCGGCTTCGATCAGCTTTGCGCGTGGTTCCCCCGGAGAGGCCTACGTAGTCGTCTCGGCCCAATTCGCTACGGTAGAAGTGTGAGGTCGCATTTTGCACTTCACCGATCACGGTCACCTCCTGACGACGCTTCGGCACGATCAGACGGTCGCCATTTCGCAGCACGACGTCCGATGCACCGCCGGCGGTGGACGCCAACACTTTGTTCAGATTGATCACCAATCGTCCGACCGCCCTGGTACCGCGCACCTGGCCTAACAACGATTGGCCTACCTGTAACGCCTGCCCAGCGCCCGACTGATTCGCCGCGGCTGCCTGCAGTGCCAAAGTTGCCAGGTCACTCTGCAGGCGCGTCGCGAGTACGTCGAGTTGCTGCTGCTCACGCTCGCGCAAGTCTTCGCGAGTAAAAGCAGCTCCCTCGGGGAACGCCAGATCGGTGATGCCCCCGGCACGAGCCAGCACGGAGCGTAGCGTTTCGCCGCGCTTGATCGGATAGACGCCAGGGAATTTGACCTCGCCTTCCAAGGTAACTTCTTCCTGCTGCGCCCACGCTGGAATTTCCTTCACATTGAGCAAATCGAACGGCTGCAAGACAATATTCGCGGCGTCGTCTCCTGCCAGCACGGCAGCAAGATCAATCTTCATCAATTCGGTCACCCGCGCGCCATCGGGCGAGACCACGAATCGTGTGAGTTCAGCTTCGCCACCGTAGGCGGAATCCGTCAGGCTGCCGCCGGCTCGCAGCAAATCACTGATCTTCATGTTGGGCTCGAGCGGATACTCACCCGGCACTCGCACGCGACCCGCAACCCGCACGAGCTCGGTCGGCCGATCGATGCGCGCCTGCAGGCGCATTTCATCGAGCAGCGGCTTGATCACCCGCTCGCGTCCGGTCTCCAGATCGAACACGGTGATCCGATCACGCGGTTGCAATAGGACGTCGGCGTCGGAACCCGGGCTGCGCAGCGCCGCGGTGAGATCAGCTGACAACACCATGACTCGTCGATCGGGTGCCACCTCACGCCGTATCAGTAGGTAGCCGAGATCAGCGTTCGGCTTCAGTTCGTCGACCGATCGAATGACCTCCGACAGGCGCAATCCGTCGCGGTAGGCCACGGCCGTCGGCGCAAAAACGTGGCCCTGCACGACCACGCCCGAGTCGATCGTCGGACGCACACGCAAAACCCGCAAAGCGTCGCCGTTGCGCAGAGGCCGCGAGCGTCCCGCCGCGGCCGTCAAATCAACATCCAGCACGACACGCCGCTTGTTCTCGTCGATTCGCGCCAACGATGCGCGTGCAGCGTCTGCCTCGGGTGTTAACCCACCCGCGATCTGCAACAGATCGGCTACTGCCGCACCGCTCTTCAGCTCATAAATCGCTGGTCGGCGCACTTCACCATCGACCGACGCCGTACTACCGACCGGCGGCACGAAGATCACGTCACCGGGCAGCAGCTTGGCATCATCGGACGTGTCGCCATGCAACAGCATGTCGTAGAGATCGAGGCGGCGGATGGTGGCGCCCTGTCGCTTCAACTGAATATCGCGCAGCGAGCCGATTGGTTTCACGCCGCTCGAGGCGAACAAGGCAGTGGTGATGGTCGCCAGGCCGCTCACCGTGTAGGAGCCCGGCTGCTTCACTTCGCCCAACACGAATACGCGGATGCCGCGGACGTCGCCGATCGACACACTCGCGCGCACGCCGATCATTTGCTGCTCGACACGGCCCTCGATATCGGCCTTGACCTGCGAAAAACGCTTACCAACGACGCTGATCGGTCCGAGTTCCGGAAAATTCACTCGCCCGTCGCGGCTGACTACCAGGCGCAGGTTCTTGTTTTGACTGCCGAACAATTGCACGTTGAGCTCATCGCCTGGTCCCACGACATAGTCAGCAGGCACCGGGTTACTCGTCACGGGCTCAAAATCGAGCGGGTCCTGCTCAAACAGATCGTAGCCAAAGGGTTTCAGACCGTCCTCGCCGGATTTCTCCAGCGGCAGGCGCGTCAGCTCGATCTTCAACCGCAGCAATTCGGGCTCGAGCGCCAGTCGTTTGGTCGCTTGTTGCTCCGACAAGCCTAACAAGGCGATCGGTCGCAGCCCCGGTAACTGCAGTACGCCATTGCGATCGAGCTTGTAAGGGTTACGCTCGCGCAACATCTCGAGCAACTTTTCGAGGCGATCCTTCTCCGTTCCGGTGAGTGGCTCCTCCGCGGGATCCGGGATCAGTCGACTCGCGGGATTCCCGGGCTGTTCCACCACGTATCGCGGCGGCGCTCTTTGCACATCGATCAGCACCGTGTCTTCGCTACGCAAGATGCTAGGATCGAGTTCCTTCTCCGTCTCGCGCAATGCACGCAGGCGCTTTGGGTCGTCCGTTCGCTCGTTGAGACGGCTGGCGGTTACAGCGCGATTGGTCGAAGTTGCAGATTTTTTCGTGCTTGCGTCGCCGCCGAGCATCCCGGCGCCCAGATCCCCCAGCCCCAAATCCTTCATGAGGCGCTCGCGCTCCTCAGGCGAGAGACTGCGCAGGATCTCCAGCTGCTCAGGTGTCGGCGTCGGCAATTGCTGTTGAGCAATGGCTGTATGCCAGGCTGGGACAGTCAGCATGAGGACTATCAACAAGCTCGCAACAATCAGTCGGCGCGTCACAGCGGTTGTCTCCAACTCACGAACCCGCGAATGTCAGATGACGCGGCGGCATCGCTTGCATCGTCATAACCCAGGCCAATCGACATTTTCCCAGTCCACAACGCGCGCGAGTACTGCAATTCGACATTCTGAATTTCAACGGGTCCCGCCGCGACGAAGTTGCTGCCGTTGTCCCGATTCAGGTCGGACCTTCGGACCAGCACATTCACGGCATCGCCGTCCGCTCGCACGAGCGTCGCACCGAGTGAGTACATCCGTGAGTCCTGATCCATGCTGTGCCCGATTACGCGACCACGATAAGTGTACCCTTGTGGATAGAGACCATTGCGGTAAGCGCAATCGAACTGCGGCGACGATCGAGAGAACTCGCAGGCCGTATCGGCCAACTCGGCGTGCAATCGATACGACCCCCAGCTCACCGATCCCCACCATTCTGCGCCGACGAGGCCCAAAAACTTGCTCGGCAGCCCCCCCGCCTCATCCTCACCAATGAACTGACCGTAAACGGCTAACGGCAACGCGCGCCACGGTGATCTCAATCGCACGTCATAGCCTGCCATCTGATTGCCAGGCTCTTGATTGATGGTTAGTGAATCGCTGCGATTGTCGCGGCCAATCAACAGATCGCCAAACGTACGCAAACTGCAAGGACGACCGTCGCCGCACCATTGCGCCGTGCGCGTCAGCCCGAGCTCGAGCCACGATCGCGGCCGAAAATTGACCCTCGCTGCGAAGAATCGCGTGTTCGGCAAAGCGACGTCCGAGCCTTCCGCCCGTCCGAGCGCAATACTCGCGCGCCACGGTCCAATCCAGGACAACCATTTGGACTTGAACGGATCGGTGTAATTGCGCTCGATAGTAATACTCGGGATCGGCCGTGCGTTGTTAGACAGGATCAGACTGCCTTCGAACCCCGGCCCCCACCAGCGCTCCATCGCGCCGGCCGAAATCATGAAATTGCCGAGATTGACTCCAACGTACGAACCGTCGTAACGGAACTCCTTGTTGTCGGCCGGATCGGCGACGACAGCTAGCTGCACGTTGGCGGCGAGCCGTGTTCCCAACCAACTTGCCCGCACGCCCAGCTCGGCATCCTCGCGCGGCGTATCAGCGAAATTTCGCAATTGTATGGGCTCACTGGCCAGTCGGACGTCGTATTCGATGCCCTCGGTACCGAGCGCCGCGGCCGATTGCGCACGCCGTTGAATACGGACCAGCGCCGCTGCCACGCCTGGATCGGCGGGCGCCGTGTCACGCGCACCCAGCACGTCGCGCGCAATATCCGGCCACGACAGCGGCCAGGTCGTCACAGGGCCGCGGACGATGCCGACGTCCGCCAACAACTGCAGATCGTGGCGTACGGCCAGATCCCCAGGAGCCAGCCAAGGATCAGCGGAGACCGGCGGCGACGCCAATAGCGCCGCGCCGTAGCAGGCAACGAAAACCAGAGCAGTTGCATGACGACGCCTGTCGGCGCGATGCGACGCGAGCTCAGTCAAAAGGACACCCCATGTAAGCTGCGCGCATGATACGTGCCGCAGGTAATGCACTGCAATGCGCGATGACGCTTTAAACTGCCGGCCGATGGTCGCCATTTATCGTTGGACGATTCCCTACTCGCGGCGCGTACTGGCGTGCGCGTGCATCACAGCTCTGCTGAGTACCCTTGCCGCAGCACGCGGTGTCACGCCATACCTGCCACTTGACCTCGAGCCTGAGATGCAACGGCTCGTGGAACGCGCCCTCATCCTGGCAGACCGGCCTATTCTATCGCGTCCGATCGCCGCGGCGACGGTTCGCGACGCGCTACCACTCGCCTGCCAGCGCGATCGGCCACTTTGCGAACGCGTCGCTCGTTACCTCGCACGCCTTGCGCCTGACATGTCGCTCGATCAGTTCAGCGCAGAAATCGCGACCGAATCCGGCGATGAAATCATCCTTGCCAATCGCCACGGGCTGCCGAGCACGAGTACCTGGAACGTCAGCGCCCTCGCCCACTGGCAGCCGCGCGATCATGCGCTGCTCGCCGTGGGCGGCGTAGCGTATGACGGCAATGCCACGCCGACCGGATCACTACTGAGTCTCGGCTGGGACGTTGCGCAGGTGGATATCGGCTACCGCGATCATCAGTACTCGCCGTTCACCGACAGCGCGATGCTCATCAGCAGTCACGCTCCGACGCTCGCTTCAGCATCGGTATCTAACTATCGAGCGCTGACCAGACTGGGAATTCGCTACGATGTGTTTGTCAGCGAATTATCGCGATCGAAGTACATCGCCTTTCAAGACCGCACGACGACGGGGCGGCCATTGCTTGCCGGTACCCACATCTCGGTGGAACCCGCGTCAGGGTACAGTCTCGGGGTGAACCGGCTGATCCAGTTCGGCGGCGGTGAGCGCGGCGGGCGCTCATTGAGCGAATTCTGGAGCGCGTATTTCAATCCCTCGAAGTTCGACAACACCAGCAACACCCTGAACGCGGACCAGCAGTTAGGCAATCAGCTGGGCTCATTCACCAGCCGCTTGATTTACCCAGGCAGCACACCCTTTGCAGTGTACTTCGAATACGCCGGTGAAGACACATCGAGCGGCCGTAACTACTTACTCGGCAATTCAGCCTTGTCGGTCGGGCTTGATTTTCCAGATTTGCCTTACGGTCTCGACCTGACACTCGAGTTGTCCGAGTGGCAAAATGGCTGGTACGTCAACAGCGTCTATGGCGATGGCCTCACCAACGAGCAACGCGGCCTCGGCCATTGGTTGGTCGACCGCCGACGCACCGGCGACGCTGTGGGCGGCCAGAGTCAGATGTTGCGCGTCGGCTGGCAACCACGCTTTGGCGGCGATCTTGAGTTTCGCTACCGTACGCTGGCGAACGAGCGCTACAGCGGCTTCGACTATCAGCGCAGCCACGAACTGTCGCTCACCTATTCACGGCGAATCGCCGACTTCAGTATCGGCGCCGAATTGCAAGGGGGTCGGGATGTGTACGGCGAATCGTGGTCACGTGCCGCCGCGTTCTTCCGGTACACCGGCAGCGAGCGCGGCGTAGCCGGCTGGCTGGACGACACGGCCGACACGATCGCAAAGAACGGTGCGGAGTTGTTCGCGGCGGCTGGCGTGGCGGCGAATCGCGTGCGGATCGATCTGGACGAGGGGGCAGTCAACACGACGGATGCGCGTGCAAGTCCACATCTCGCGTTCGGCATGCGTCGGCCCGCCGGCGTGCGCGGCAATGTGGGCGCGCGGATCGAGTTCGATGAGGTCGACGGCCGCACCATGATCGGCGTGCGCGCGGTCGACTACCACTACCAACTCGCGGATCGGTTGGCCGTGGGCGGCTTTCTCGGTGCAGCGCGCTATGATTTGGCCACCCCTGCCTACGGCATCTACTTCGGTGTCGGGGCGGAATGGCGCGACGTTATGCCCGGCTGGTCAGCCGGCGTCGATCTGAAGTACGCCGCCAAAGTGGCGCGTGATCGCGTGCTGCCGAGCGAAGTGGGGCAATTCGAGCGTGTCGATGCATTTTACGACGTGGCCGGCGCGAGTGCCTATTTGATGCGTCGCTTCTGAAGCGCCTGACGCTGGAACCTCGCTCATCGTCCTGCGCCGTTTCCAAGATACCGCTGCCACAGCCGCTCGAACGGCGAACG
>Ga0138256_10005094_pt1 | contig 13907 bp, 9 predicted proteins | sample KNB2016incub_MG_FD_105486 | JGI IMG/M metagenome (GOLD analysis project Ga0138256, IMG submission 105486) | Active sludge microbial communities from wastewater in Klosterneuburg, Austria - KNB2014incub_MG | ecosystem: Engineered > WWTP > Activated sludge > Unclassified | place: Austria...
TATTGGAGGATACAAAAAATGCAGAAGCCTCTTCCCATACCATCCATATATTCAGATAAACCAATACTGCTGTAATAAGAGAAGCTACTACAATAGTCAATGGCTTGATCGCAAACTTCCCCATCGTTTTTTTATCTCTGGTAAAATGTATCAATGGTATGATAGCAAACCCTAATTGAAGACTTAGCAATACCTGACTTAGAATAAGCAGGCTGTCAATATTTTCTTCACCATTGATCAGTATTACTATAACCGCCGGAATAATGGCAATCAACCTTGTCATCAATCGCCGCATCCATGGTGCTATGCGAAGTTTCAGGTAACCTTCCATTACAATCTGCCCCGCTAGTGTTCCGGTTATTGTTGAGCTTTGTCCTGCTGCAATGAGGGCCACTGCAAAAAGGATGGGTGCAAGTTTCGATCCCAGCATGGGTTGCAGTAACTCATGGGCTTGTTTTATTTCACCAACATCTGTTCTGCCGGTTTTAAAAAATACGGTAGCCGCCAATACAAGAATAGCTGCATTTACAAAGAAGGCAAGATTTAATGCAATGGCACTGTCAATAAAATTTAATTTCAATGCTTTTTTTATGCCGGCATCATCTCTTTTTATTTTTCTTGTTTGCACCAGTGCAGAATGTAAGTAAAGATTATGCGGCATTACCGTCGCCCCAATAATACCAATGGCAATGAACAAGGCTGTATTATTAGGCATTGATGGAATAAGACCTGTAGCTACTTCCGACAATACAGGCTTGGCCATGATAATTACAATCAAAAAGGAGATTCCGATGATGGCAATCAATGCTATGATGAATGCCTCCATTTTCCGCATGCCCAATCTTTGCAGCAGCAGGAATAAGAACGTATCTAATACAGTGATTGATACACCCCAGATTAATGGAAGGCCAGTTAATAATTGTATACCAATCGCCATTCCCAAAATTTCAGCAAGATCAGTTGCTGCAATAGCCAATTCAGCTAATCCGTAAAGTGCATAATTGATGTATCTCGGATATGTTTCCCTATTGGCCTGTGCCAAATCCCGTCTTCTTACAATGCCTAATCTTGCCGACAGACTTTGAAGCACCAAAGCCATCAGGTTACTCATCAATAAAACCCAGATGAGTTTATAACCAAACTGACTTCCGCCGGCAAGGTCGGTAGCCCAGTTGCCCGGATCCATATAACCTACACTAACAAGGTAGGCAGGCCCAAAGAAGGAAAGTATTTTTCTCCATCCTGTTCTTTTCAAACTGGTAGTGTCGACACTCTGGTGTACTTCACTTAAAGAAGCATAGTTATCATGTTTACGAGCCATAATTCACAAAAATATTTTTCGCCAGTTGTTCACTGATTGTAATTGCTGGCTGCCGGTTAATCTTAATTTCCATCGAATTGTCAAATTCAAATTTTTTCTTCACTTCTACCTTTGTGCCGATTGCAATTTTTTTATGCTCCAGTAGTTCCAGTATTTCACTTGAGTGGTCACTTACACTTGCTACGGTTGAAATAGTGTTTACAGGTAGTTCAGTAATACAGATTTTTTTACTGATTTCAATTTTGCCGTTTGCATCTGGTATCGGATCTCCATGAGGATCTACTCTCGGAAAACCAAGGTATTCATCCAGCTTATCAATTAGTTTTTTATTGCTTACATGTTCAAGGTCTTCGGCTACTTCATGCACTTCATCCCAGGTAAATTTTAATTTTTCGGCTAGAAAAAACTCCCACAGACGATGTCTTCTTATTATACCCAAAGCCACTTTCGTTCCATCAGCTGTTAATCGAAAGCCTTGATAGGGTTGATAGTTCAGCAATTTCTTGGCTTTCAGTTTTTTCATCATATCCGTAATCGATGCAGGTTTTGATTGCAACTCAGCAGCCAATTCGTTAGTGGTTACCATTCCATCCACCTTTTGTAAATGGTAGATGGCTTTAATATAGTTTTCTTCGCTGGTTGTATAATTCAACATGGCTAAAAATAAATTTAGGCAAATCTAAATTTATTTATCAATAATTCAAAACTACTATGAATCTAATTTTGAAATACCTACTTTCGGGATATTAAAATTCAGGTATGCAGGGCATCAGAAAATATTTGATAGTTTTTGTAGCAATTGCCAGTTTAGCTGGATGCAAACAGAAAAAGAAGATCAATTTGTCAGGAGAAGAAACAGTAGCTGTTAACGACTTCATTGATTTTTTCGCTCCGCTTGATTTGCCATTGGAGTTTGCTGATACCAGCTTGTTAAAAGCTAAAAAGGATAATGACTCGCTACTCATCAGTCAGAAAAATTTTAATCAATTTGTACCAGATTCAGTTTTGCAGCAAGTGTATGCAAAAGGAGTAAAGCCTAAAATTTATGTATTGGGAAAAGTAACAGTGCCAAAAGCAGAAACTTATCTTTTTGTAAAAACTGTTACCAACGATAAGAAAGCTGTTTTCGTTCTTGGGTTTGATAAAGATCAAAAATTTATTGCAGGCATGCCCGTGCTGCGTCCCGATCTAAAGTCTTCTACTGAGCAATCGGTAAGTATGGATAGAAAATATTCCATCACAAAAAAAGTAGTATTGAAAAATACTGACGGTTCAGTAAGTGAAGGAAGAGATGTGTATGTGCTGAATAACGGCGCAAAAAATTTTATGCTTATCATGACAGATGCATTGGATGATAAAATAACTGAACTGATTAATCCAATTGACACACTTCCAAGAAAAAATAAATATTCGGCTGATTATAGCAGTGGTAAAATGAGCCTTGTTTCAATACGAGATGGAAGAAGCGCAGGAAAGATTAGCTTCTTTATCCATTTTGAAAAAAGCAATGCAGCATGTATTGGTGAGTTAAAAGGCGAAGCAATAATGAAAACTGCTAACACTGCTGTGTACCAGGTTGGTGGCGATCCTTGCCAGCTACAATTTATTTTTTCATCATCTGCTGTAACATTAAAAGAGATAGAAGGATGTGGATCAAGACGTGGATTAAATTGTTCTTTCGATGGAAGCTTTGCAAAAAAGAAAGTCAGTAAATCTGCGAATAAGTCGAAGTAAATTAAAGCCTATTTTATTATTACCTTTCAAACTATTCCAATCGGAATAATCAACGTAGTAATTAGTTGTCATACTTATTAAATAATCATAATCAATAAAGAAGTCAAAATGGAGATAAACTATTATCTTGCGGCTTCGTGTAAAAAACACACAAACTATGAATTTTACCCAATTTTCCGTTCCGTATCCAATTGAAGAAACGTACAAAAAAAGAGTGGCTTATTTTTCAATGGAGTTTGCCACGCATCAACCGTTAAAAATATATAGTGGAGGTTTGGGCTTTTTAGCTGGCTCACACTTACGCAGTGCTTATGAGCTTAAGCAAAACCTAATAGGTGTTGGTATACTATGGAAGTTTGGATATTATGATCAAGAACGTAACCAGGATCAGACATTGGATGTGTCATGGAACGAAAAAAATTATAGTTTTTTAGAAGATACAGGCATTAAGTTTCAGATTAACATTCATGAACATCCAGTGTGGGTGAAAGTTTTGTACCTGAATCCAGAAACATTTAAAACAGCTCCGTTGTTTTTATTGTCAACAGATGTTCCCGAGAATGATTATGTGTCGCAAACAATTACACATCGGCTGTACGATGCGAATGTTGCCACCAAAGTAGCACAGTTTATTTTACTAGGTGTTGGCGGTGCTAAATTGATGGATATATTAAATTTCAATCCCGAGCTATACCATTTAAATGAAGCACACGGTTTATCCGCTGCATTCTATCTCTACAAAAAGTATAACAACAAAATAGAAGAAGTAAGAAAGCGTTTAGTTTTTACTACACATACACCGGAAGAAGCAGGCAACGAGAAGCATGATATTTATTTATGTCATAAGATGAGTTACTTCTGTGGCCTTTCGGTAGATGAAGTAAAGAAACTAACCGGTATGCCGGAAGATCAGTTCAACCATTCATTAGCTGCATTGCGGTTTGCACAATTGGCAAATGGAGTTTCGCAATTGCATGGCCATGTGTCAAGACATATGTGGAGCAAGTATTCAAACATTTGCAATATCATCTCCATCACCAATGCACAAAACTGGAAATACTGGGCCGATAAGCAACTGTACAAGTTTAAAGAAGCAGGAGATGATTACGGAATTGATGACCGTAAAAAATATTTAAAGAAAAGAGCATTTGAAATAGTAGCTGACCAAACAGGAAAAATTTTCAACCCCGATGTATTCACCATTGTTTGGGCCAGAAGATTTGCAGGGTATAAAAGAGCAAATTTGATAACTACTGCAGAAGAACGTTTCCACAAACTGATGAACAGCACAAAATATCCTGTGCAGATTATTTGGGCGGGCAAACCTTACCCGGTAGATCATCCTGCCATCAGCGAATTCAATCAACTAGTGCATTTAAGTAAGCAATACAAAAATGTCGCAGTGCTTATTGGCTACGAACTCACTCTATCCAAAAGAATGAAACAGGCCTCTGACTGTTGGTTAAATAATCCAAGAGTGCCACGAGAAGCGTCTGGCACCAGTGGAATGACCGCTGCTATGAATGGTGCTGTAAATTTTTCTACCGATGATGGATGGATACCAGAGTTTATCAATCATGGTCACAACGGATTTGTAATACCGAAAGCTGATTATGATAATATGGCAACACATGAGCAGGATGAATATGATTTGAATAAATTATATGAAATTCTAGAGAATGAAATTCTTCCATTGTATTACAACGATTACAAAACCTGGCGACAGATTATGAAGAATGGAATGCAGGATGTTCGTTTCCAGTTCGACAGTAATCGCATGGCACATGAGTATTATACTCTATTGTACAAATAATAAAAGCTAATTATAATATCGAATCAAAGCCTCTGTAAAATACACAGAGGCTTTTTATTTAATAGTCAGATTAAATTGTGTAAGAGACTTAAATTTGTTTATTGGTGTCTTTGCTAATACCAACACCAGTAAAGTGTCGTTTACGATTTTATACAACAAGAATAGGGAAATTAATTCTTGTCATGTTTATGATCTTTCTCCAAATGCTCTTTCAATAAATCCTTTCCATAATCATTACCATTTGGTGTGCGAACAACGGTATGGATATGTGTTTTAACAGGGCCTGAATTTGGGTTTGATTCATCATAAACGAACACAGGTGTTTGGTGGTCAAATTCTATTAATACCACTGGACTATGAATGCGGTAATAAAAGGGACCATCTGTTTTATCGCCTTGCACCCAAGTGAAATGTGTTTCATTTAAATGATGCCTAACATCTTCCATTTTAATTTTGGCTTGTCCCTCTGTTATGTTGTTTACATATTCTGCAATTAAATCAAGCAAAGCATTTTTTTGTTTTTTGGATAGCTCTTTGGCTGCAATACCTGTTGTTGCAATAATTTCATTGTCTCTAAATGCTTCTGAGCGGTTAAAATCATAATCTTTTTTATGAAAAAATGTTGCCTTTTCTTTTTGCTTTCTATTGAGAGAGAGATAAAAATTCAACCCTTTTCTTTCTTCTACTTCAAAAGTTCGCAATCCTTTATGCTCACCTGAATCGATATGATTTGGTTCGGAACCCATAAAAGTTGGCGTCATTACAACTTGGTCGCCCAAAACAAAATAATTAATTATCAAATGATGACCTTCTATTTGCCAACCATACGGCTCCATATCAGACGGTGTTCCGTAAAAAGTAAACCAATATTTTTCTCCACCCAGTGCTTTCACTTCAGGTACTAAGGTTGCCAAATAAGCTTCCATAGTCATGATGTCTTTTGTTTTTTGTAATCCTCTGGCACTTAAACCTTCTTTCAAAATGGCAAATACCAATTCTTTTTGCTTGGCATTCATATCTTCCAAACAAACACCAGCCCTTTTCCAAGATTCAATATTGTGCCATCTTCTCCATTCATCGGATTCAATCGGAAAAGTGCTTATTGTTTTCTGTTGTTCAGTAAGCGTTTCGATAAATGCTATCACTGCATTTTTAATAGCAACAGTGGATACTCCTGTTTTTTTAATTGGAAAAAGGTTTTCTATTGGCTTGCCATCTGTTGTGATGCCGACATAAGGCTTAGTAAATAAAGCTGTTTCTTCAGGTGAATTGGGCGTAGGAAAAAGCATTTGTGTTGGTCTTACTTTTGCATCCAATCCGTCAAGAAAACCCCAACTTTCAACTTTTTCTTGCACTTGATTTTTCTCCAAAACAAGTAACCGCCAAAAATCGGATTTATGCTGGGCTGCTATATATCTATATCCGATGGATCTACCCATTATAGAGTCGGGGAAAGAAATGGTTTGTTGATAAAGCCCATTTGCATCTGAAGTTTGTGGAAACATACTGACCTGATCAACAGTTACATCTTGCACATAAGGTTGTAAAAACCACATAACTGCCACCGAATCTGGATTTTTTATTTCGGTGATTTTGAGTTTGAAGTTTACTTGATGCTCTTTGCTAGGAATAACTTCTTGCGCATTTACTAAGTTGAAAAGCAAAATGACAAGCAGGATTAAGAATGTTTTTTTCATTTACTACATTAGTTTTTTTTAGAAGTGGTATTTTGTTTTGTTGTCTGCTTTTGCCTTATCAGTTGTACTTATTAGTCTGGTCGAAACCGCATTGCCATAAAACAAAAGCGTACCGAGCTGCCTGTTCTTTAATGGCTGCTTCTTTGCTTGTCATATCACCGCCATGTCCACCATTGAAATTTACTTTTAGCAAAACAGGCTTACCTGATGTTGTTGCATGTTGCGATGCTGCTGCAAATTTTCCGCCTTGCCAACAATTTACTCTTTGGTCGTCCCAACCCGTTATTACTAACATTGCGGGATAGCTTACTCCTTTTTGAATATGCAATAAAGCGTCGCTTTCCATCATTGAAAAATATTCATTGATATTATCCAAAGTTCCAAAATCAGCTGCCTGTGTTTTGCCACCAGCCGAATATTCGAAACGCAAAATATTTAGAACAGATGCCTCTGGTATAGCACAAGCCCAAAGGTCGGGCCGCTCGGTTATTGCCCTGCCAATAAGTATTCCACCAGCACTACCTCCCTCGCAAGCTAAATGAGTTTTGGATGTATAGCCTTTGGCGATTAAATATTCTGCACAAGCATTAAAATCTTTCCATGTATTGGGCTTACTCTGCATGGTGCCTGCCTTGTGCCAGTTGTCTCCTTTTTCGCCGCCACCCCGTACATGGGCAATGCACACAACCATGCCTTTGTTTGCAAGCAGTGCAAAAGTTCTATTAAATTCAGGAGCCCAGGTAGTTCCATAAGCACCATAGCCATTTAAAAGAGCAATATTATTTCCGTTCATTTTCAAATCTTTTCTTCGGATAATGGTTAGGGGAACCAATGTGCCATCATAGCTTGCCACTTCTATTTCTTCTACCATTAGATTGCTTGCAAAAGGCAATGGCGTATAAGTATAATATTTACTTGGTATTTCTATTTTACTTGCAATATCCCCATACGAAAGTTGAACAGGATTTGCCCAATCTTCCCTTACAATAAATACACTGTCATTTTTACTCTTCTTTGTTCCAATATATCTTGTTCTTGCTGTATATTCTTTAAAAGGCGAAGTAGTGATTTTATAAGTAGGTAAATATATAAATTTAGAATAGGTAGTTATTCCGTTCTTTTTAAAAGGAACAATGAGATAATTTTTAGTTTGACCAATAGCTTCATTATCTATTGGGTCGGATTGTTCAGCTAAAATAGTTTTAGGTGCTGTAGAAAGATTATTTAAATCCAGCATTTTTAATTTTCCATTGGGGGCATCTTTAAAAGAAGTATAAATAATTTTATTATTATAGAAGTAAATGTAATCTGAAACGTCTTCAACTTCTCTATCAAATAAGTTTAGCCACTTATTGTCAGTACCTGATTTTCGATAGTATATTTCTGAAGGCGAAATTGGCGCAAATTCATAATTACAGCCTTTAAATGTTTTAATCTCCCATAGATATCTTTCATCTGTATAGCTCATTACTTCAGGATTTGTTTGTTTGCTTACAATTATTTTGTCAAGCGAAGTATCTGTTCCAATAATATGGGTTTTAAAAATCTCATCATTATGAGAATAACTCTCACGGGGATTATAGGTGGGACGCTGAATATAATATAACACTCCATCTTGGTTATTCATAAATCCTTTATAGCTGCCTTCTATTTTATCGGGCAGTATTTTATTTTCAGCAATGCTATAGATTTTTACTTCATTTATTTCCTTTCCACCTTCCAGCGCATAAATCGCAATAAATTTTTCCGAAGGGTCGATGTCATAGGCATATATGTTGTAATTCTCTCCCCACATTTCGGGTGTCGCAATCACTTGTGGTAAATTTGAATTATCCAATTGCCTGTAAACTTTAAATTTTCCTTCTCCCGATTTTACCTGATTGTAGAAAATGGATTTGCCTACACGTCTTATACTAAATTTTTGTTCAGGTTGAACAATGTCCAAATTTGTCAGTTCGTTAAATAATGTATTAGCGTAGGGTAGTTTATTTAGAATGCTATCTGTAAAATTTGCCTGCGATTTAAACCAGTCTGCTACTGCTGGATTTTTCAGATCTTCCAACCAACGATAGGGATCTTTTACAGTTACGTTATGCCAAGTATCGCTGCTGTCAACTGTTTTGGTGGTAGGGTAGTTAAATTGTGCTTTTAAACTTTGTACGAAGCAGAGAATAAAGACAAAACAAAGTATTTGTTGTCTCATAATATTGAATTATTGAAGTGTGTTTAATGGCGTTGCAGGCAACATATAAATTTATGATTTAGGATGAACTTTGCGAAAAAAAGTTAGTATTGAAAGAAAGTCTTTAGTGTTATACATTTTGGAGGAGCCTTTGGATGGTAGACTGTTGTTTGGACAATTCAATGTTTTGTCGAAAATTTTGCCTCCATTGTAACTTTTCTAAAAAAAAGCAGTACGCCGCAGTTGTATCTTGCTGTTGGCAAACTAGCATAGCAAATATGCCAACGGCATTAGCAAGATTACTTCGGCGAATTGGCGATGCTTTGCAATTGAAAGATTTTTCTTGCCTCGCAATTACGAACTTCTTAATTTTAACCAATGGCAACGCCAAAAAAATACCGGATGGATAAAACGGCTTTCAAAATCCAGACTTTTGAAGAAGCTGATGATGCTATGCGGGATTATTCTAATTTTTCGCCAGAAGAAAGAGTACGGATATATTGGCATCTCACCAGCGTTGCTTACAAGTTTGATTTGGATAATCCGCCCCGGATGGATAAAACAGTTTTTCAAATGAGAAAACACGAAGATTGTTAAGGCCGACTAGCCTTTATAATAAATTCATATATATCTGCCGAATAGAATTACTACAGTACAAGAGTGCGACGCAACAGACGATGATAGTAGTACTAAAGCTGGGCTAATATTTCTCCCACCAAAATCATTGAAACTCTTCAATCATCTCTTCTACAGAACTATTCGTTTCATAGAAGCTGATTATTTTTTTTATTACACCTTCCACCAACGCATCGGGGCAGGAGGCGCCGCTGGTTACTAAAATCTTTACTGGATTTTTTGCAGGCAGAAAATCGTTGGTAAGCAATTCTTCTTTAGTATGAAAGTTATGATGCAGTATTTCTTTTGCAGAAAGAATTTTCTCTTCGTTATTAATAAAGTAAGTCGGTAATTTTTCTTCGCACAGTTCTACAAGGTGCGATGTGTTGGAAGAATTATACCCGCCGACAACGATGGCAAGGTCGGCATCTGTTTGCAACATACCGGACACTGCTGTTTGGTTATCGTTAGTGGCATAGCAAAGTGTATCTCTTGTATCTGCAAAATGCTCTTCGGGATTATCATTGGGGAAACTATCAATCATTACCTGCTTTAGATAATCGGCAATGGCCTGTGTGTCGCTTGCCAGCATGGTGGTTTGATTGACTACACCAATCCGTTGCAAATCTTTTGTGACATCAAACCCTTCGGAAAATTGATTGCTGAATTCTGTATAAAAGTTTGCGGCATCTTTTGCTCCGGTAATATATTTTGCTAACTCTTTGGCCTCGTCCATATCTTTTACTACAACCGATGCAGCATTGCTGGCTGCATGCGAAAAAGTGGCTCTTGTTTCTTCATGCTTCGGTTTGCCATGAATGATGATGGAATAATTTTTCTTGGCAATGGCTTCGCTACGGTTCCAAACTTTTTCTACAAAGGGGCAGGTGGTATTATATTTTTCTGTTTGAATGCCTATTTGCCGCAGCTTTTCTTCAATTAATAAAGTAGTACCAAAGGCAGGAATTAAAACAATATCATCTTTGGTAATTGCTGAAAAGGGAATTAACTGTTTGCCATAAGTGTCTTGCAAAAATTGTATGCCATGTGCTTCGAGGTCTGCATTTACCTGTGGGTTATGTATCATTTCACTCAACAGGAAAATTTTTTTGTCAGGATTTTCTTCCACCGTTCTGAAAGCAATTTCAATGGCATTTTCTACACCGTAGCAAAATCCAAAATGGCGGGCAAGATAAATTTGCACAGTTCCAAAATCCAGTAAAGTAGGAGAGAAGTCCCTCCCTAACGGAGAGGCAGGCTTCTTCATTTTATCCTGCTCTTTCCTTTTGTTTTTAATAGCGGAAATAAGCGGACTTCTATAAATAATGGGGACTTCAAAACTCTTCATAGATGTAAAGTTACTACTTGAAAAGTTCTTATTATCTTTCGCCAAAGTGATACTGATGAGGATTTCTTTGCTTGCTTTCTTTTCAATTGTGTTGTTGCTTGCTTCTTGCAAGCCAACGAAAAAGAAGAATGATTTTATATATAAAAAGGATAGTATGATGAACAAATTTATTCCGGTGGATTGGGCACACAGCACCAATATTTATGAAGTGAATGTGCGGCAATACACCGAGGCTGGCACTTTCAATGCGTTTATGCAACATCTTCCCCGATTAAAAGCAATGGGGGTGCAAACTATTTGGTTTATGCCCATTACACCTATTTCGGAAAAGAATAAAAAAGGAACCTTAGGAAGTTATTATGCCTGTTCGGATTATACGTCCATCAATCCGGAGTTTGGAACCCTTGAAGATTTTAAGGAGCTGGTAAAGATGGCACATGAAATGGGTTTTAAAGTTATTATTGATTGGGTAGCGAATCATACAGGTTGGGATCATACTTGGACGACGACTCATCCGGAGTATTATAATAAGGATGCAGCCACTAACGATTTTAAAATGCCCGGTGGCATGGAAGATATTATTGAGTTGAATTATAACAACCCCGCATTACGAAAAGGAATGATTGATGCCATGCAATTTTGGTTAGATGAATGTGATATTGATGGTTTTCGCTGCGACCTTGCTTCGTGGGTGGACCTTGATTTCTGGAAAGAAGCAAGAGCAACACTTGATTACATAAAACCTTTATTCTGGCTCGGTGAATACGACGAATTAGAAAATCCTGAATATGGTGAAGCCTTTGATGCAAGTTATTCCTGGGCATGGATGCACAAAACGGAAGAATTTTATAAACAAAAATTGCCACTTGATACACTGCTGACTTTGCTAAAAAAATATGATGATCTTGGAGATAGTACCATGCGAACATGGTTTACGACCAATCATGATGAGAATAGCTGGAACGGAACGGAATATGATAAGTATGGAGATATGGCAAAAGCATTGGCAGTGTTTAGTGCTACTTGGAATGGTATTCCACTTTTATATTCTGGGCAGGAATTACCCAACCGGAAGAAGCTGAAATTTTTTGATAAGGATGAGATTGAATGGAATAGCAACAATGATTTGTCGGAATTTTATACTTCGTTGCTAAATCTTCGAACAAATAATCCTGCAGTAAGAAGCGGCGATCCTGCTGTACAAACTTTTCGTTTAAAGACAAGTGCTGACAAGAATATTATTGCTTATGTAAGAAAGAATGGAAGCAAGGAAGTGCTGGTTGTTTTAAATTTTTCTTCGGAGAAGAATCTTCGATTCGATATAACGGATGAACATGTTACGGGGATTTATAAAAACATTTTCTCTGGTGCAGCAAATGATTTTACTAGTGAGAAAAGTTTTGAAATACAGCCATGGGAATATCTGGTGTATGAGAAATAGTTTTCTAGTCTAAATTATCAAATGCTGAATCTGTAGTATGCCATTAGTCATACCGGACTTGATCCGGTATCTCTTCCAGATGATTTATGTTTGCTTTAGGAAAAGATCCCCCGATAAAAATCGGGGCAAGACAGCAGTGTATTTTAAAATAGTTATATGTATAAAAAAAGCCATCCCGATTTAATCGGGATGGCTTTTTAACTTCTAATTCTTTATTCTTATGGTTGATTCATATTCAACGGGTATCTGTAAGTACCTGAATAACCAGGGTACATTCCTTCTAGTTGAATAGTTTCTCCTTTCAAGCTTTTAATAGCTTCATTTAGGTCTTCAATACTTGAAATGTCCATTCCATTTACAGAAGTAATGATGAATCCCGACTCCATTCTTGTTTTACTGAAGACTCCACCAGTTTTTATTTTCTTTACCAGCACACCACCTTCAACATTATTTTTCAGAGCAGTTTTTTCATCTACAGTTTCAAGGTCAGCACCTAGTTGGTCGCTGACATTTGTATTTGTTGATGCCAAGCTTTCATATGTTCCGGTAATAGCTTTTAAGGTGGCAGCAGTTGTATTTTCTTTGCCATCTCTTTTGTAAGTGATATTTATTTTATCACCTGCATTGTAAGAAGAAACGGTGGCCTGCAATTCTGTCCAAGAGAAAATAGGGACATCATTTATTTTGGTAATTACATCACCCGGCTTTAAACCAATATTTGTTGCTGCACCATCTTTCGCTATTTCACCAACATGAGCACCATCGCCAGCATCAAATTTTTCACGGTCAACGGAAACGCCGAGGTAAGGCCTTTTTACATCACCAAATTTGATGAGGTCATTTATTATCTTCTTCACCAAATTAACAGGAATAGCAAATGAGTAACCTGCATAAGTTCCGTTTGGCGCATAGATAGCAGAGTTGATCCCAACTAACTGACCATCTGTTGTAATTAACGCACCACCACTATTTCCCTGGTTTACGGCAGCATCTGTTTGAATGAAAGATTCAATAGGTGTTTGACTTTGTCTGCTGTTAATGCCAATATTTCTTCCTTTAGCACTTACAATACCAGCTGTAACTGTTGTTTCCAATGTAAGCGGATAACCAATTGCCAGCACCCATTGGCCAAGCTTTACATTATCTGAGTTGCCATAAAGCAGAAATGGTAAACCTGTTCCATCAACTTTTAGAACGGCAAGATCGCTACTCGGATCACGGCCAATAACTTTTGCTTTGTATTCTTTTTTGTTGTGGAGTGTAACGGTAATTTCAGAAGCTACACCATCGCCGCCATCCGATACCACATGATTATTAGTAATAATATATCCATCTTCACTTATAATAACACCACTGCCCGATGCTCTTTGCTCAGGTTGTATCTGCGGTCCGAAATTGTTATTGAAGAATTGCTCAAATAAATCTTCCATGCCGCCATTGTTTCTGTTGCGTGGAAGACTGTTACTTACTTTCTTTGCCGGAATTTTTGTTTTGATATGTACTACCGCCGGGACTGCAGCATTGGCTGCTTTGGTAAAGTCAAGCGGTTCGGCAGCACCTGGTGTGCCATCCAAAAATCCTGCATAGTTAGCAGGAACATTACCACCATTAATAGATTGAGAAAAAGCAGTTTGTTTGCCACTTACTTTTCCATAAATCCATACACTGGTTAAAGCTGATACCGCACTTATTGCAACAATCAGCAAAATCTGTTTTAGTTTCATAGTATTCATTTCTTTTTATAAAGGTTTGTAGA
>Ga0138256_10005096_pt1 | contig 13907 bp, 5 predicted proteins | sample KNB2016incub_MG_FD_105486 | JGI IMG/M metagenome (GOLD analysis project Ga0138256, IMG submission 105486) | Active sludge microbial communities from wastewater in Klosterneuburg, Austria - KNB2014incub_MG | ecosystem: Engineered > WWTP > Activated sludge > Unclassified | place: Austria...
GGCCGGGTCTTGCGGCCGGCCGACCTGGGCCTGGCGGCGTCACTCGGCTTCGAGACGCTGACCGTGCGGCGCCGTCTGCGCGTGGCCCTGTTTTCCACCGGCAACGAGCTGCGGGCGCCTGGTCAGTCGCTCGAACCCGGCTGCATCTACGACAGCAACCGCTACAGCCTGAGCGCTGCGTTGCAGCGACTCGGGGTCGAGGTGATCGATCTCGGCCTGGTGCGCGACGACCCGGCGGCGCTGCGCGCGACCTTCGAGCGTGCGGTGGCCGAGGCCGATGCCGTGCTGACCAGCGGCGGTGTGAGCGTCGGCGAGGCCGACTACACGCGCCAGCTGCTGGCCGAGATGGGCGACGTCGCCTTCTGGAAGGTGGCGATGCGGCCGGGCCGGCCCTTTGCCTTCGGCCCTTTGCGCGGCCCTGGCGGCAGCGCCTGGCTGTTTGCGCTGCCCGGCAACCCGGTGGCCGCGCTGGTCACCTTCTACGCCTTTGCGCGTGAAGCGCTGCTGGCGCTGGCCGGCGCCCGGGTCGAACCGCTGGTCACGCTGTCGGCGCGCTGCAGCACGCCGATCCGCAAGCGCCCCGGGCGCACCGAGTTCCAGCGCGGCATCGTCGAGCGTGCCGCCGACGGCGGCTGGCAGGTGCGGCCGACCGGTTCGCAGGGCGCGGGCATCCTGCGCTCGCTGGTCGAGGCCAACGCGCTGGTGGTGCTGGGGCACGAGCAGTCGTCGGTGGCCGCCGGTGACGCGGTCGAGGTGTGGTTGTTCGACGCGCTGAACTGAAATGCGTTGAAGCGCGCCCCTGAAGCGCGCCATCGCTGAGTTCGCTTCAGGCGGCTGCGACCCCGGCCGGCCCCGCACGAGACGGGTGCTGAACGGGCACAACGTTCGAACTGTCTGGGAATTTCGGTGCTTCACCGGCCATCGAGTGGCGGTGTTCACGGCCAACATGGCCTTGCGTCAACGATGCATTCAAGGATTGCCTGGATGTGTCGAGAACACCGTCGATGACAGCGCCTTGACCCGTGCCATGGCCCGGGATGCGGCAGTGTCGTCGGGCGTCAGGTTGGTTTGCACGGGTCGTGGCGGCGGTGGTCGAGGGACGCTGTCGTTGCGCTTGGCCGGCCCGCCGATCGCCACATGCCCAGGTCAGCCCTGTTCTTCAGTGGCAGCACGCCTGCAGGCCAGACCCGCCGGGTCTGCCCTTGCACGTTCGTGCTGTCGACAGGGACCACGTACGTCAAGGATCAAACATGACTGCCATCACCAGCTTCAAGTCGTATACCGTCGATCAGATAGCGACGCTGTCGACCGAACAGATCAAGTCGGCGAATTCGGCGGCGATCAAGACCTTGACGGCCGACCAGCTCAAGGCCTTGTCGCCCGATCAGATCGCCGCCATCGGCTACACCGACACGGGCTACGACAGCGTGGTCATCGGGTCGCTCAGCGGCTCGCAGCTGGGTGCGTTCACGCCTTACCAGACGCAATTCGGTTTCACCACCGGCCAGATCAACGTCCTGAGCACGGGGCAGGTGAAGGCGTTGACGACGGCGCAGCTGGCCGGCATGGCCTACGACCAGATCGACGCCATCAAGACCGAGAACATCAAGGCGCTGACTTCCACCCAGCTCAAGGCCTTGTCGGCCGACCAGATCAAGGCCCTTGAAGACGACGCCGGCGAGCAACTGACCAATACCCAGATCCAGTCGCTGACGGCCGCGCAGCTCGACGCCGCACTGGGCTCGCTGTCCACCACCCAGGTGAGGGCACTGTCGGCCAAACAGGTGCAGGCCCTTTCCGAAGAACAGCTGCGTTCCTTGAGCACAACCCAGGTTGGCGCCATGAGTTCGACGCAGGTGCAGGCACTCACCTCCAGCCAGCTCGGCGCCATCGACGTGCTGGGGAGCCAGATCGCGTCGCTGAGCACCAAGCAGCTGGCGCTGTTGTCCAGCTCGCAGATGCAGGCCATCGGCACCGGCCAGATCAGCTCCTTGACCGGCACGCAGATCAAGTCGCTGAAGACCAACCAGGTGGCCGCACTCAGCGACACGCAGGTCAAGAACCTCAGCGCCAACCAGATCCGCTCGCTGACCAATGCGCAAGTGGCCGGAATGACGACCGAACAAGTCGGCGCACTGACGCAGGCCAGCATCAGCGCCTTCAACACCAGCCAGATGCAGGCGCTGACCACCGCTCAGGTGCACAGCCTGTCCGACGAGCAGGTGGGGGCCCTGCTCAACGGACAGGTCAGCGCGCTCAAGACCGACCAGGTCGTCGCGCTCAGCAGTGACCAGATGGCTGCGTTGTCGACGGCGGCGATTGCCGCGCTGACCACGGCGCAGGTGCACAGTCTGGGCTCGGCGCAGTTGCAGAGCTTGTCGGACAGTCAGCTCGGTGCGCTGACCTCGGCGCAGGTGCGCGCGTTGACGGCCGACAGCAGCGGTGTCGGGGCGCTGACCGGCGACCGCCTGAGCGCACTGTCCACCGCCGCCGTGCGCGGCCTGACCACGGCGCAGGTGCAGTCGCTCAGCTCCGACCAGCTGGGCCGGTTGACGGCCACCCAGGCCGGCGCGCTCAGCGCCGCGCAGGTGCTGGCGCTGACCGCCGACAGTGACGGCATCGGTGCGCTGAGCAACGAACAGATCTCGGCGCTGTCGACCGCGGCCATTGCCGCGCTGAAGACGGAGCAGATCCAGGCCCTGAGTCAGGAGCAGGTGCAGAGCCTGACCGACGGCCAGGTCGCCAAGCTCAGCTCGGCGGCGGCACGTCAGTTGTCCGGCGGCCAGTTGAAGGCCTTGGCCTACAGCACCGTGCAGTCGCTGCTGCCCACGCTGCTTGCCAACCAGATTGCCGCGCTGAGCACCGACCAGGTGCAGTCGTTCACCACCACGCAGATCGCGGCCTTCACGACCGGCCAGGTCGCGGCACTGACCAGCGACCAGGTGGCGGCGCTGACCGAGACGCAGATCGGCGCCTTGACCACGGCGCAGGCGCGCGCCCTGAGCACCGACGCCACTACCGGCCAGATCCAGGCGCTGAGCAACGAGCAGATCGCGGCCTTCAGCTCGACCGCGATCGCCGCCCTCAAGACCGATCAGATTCGCGCGCTCAGCACCGAACAGATCCGCAGCCTGAGCGACAGTCAGGCGGCCGGCCTGAGCGCCGCCTCGGTCACCGCGCTGACGGCCAACCAGATCAAGGCGCTGGAGCAGGCCGACCTGGTGGCGTTGCGCGCGAAGATTCAGACCAACCAGATCTCGTCGCTGACCGAAGAGCAGATCAACTCGCTGGGCACAGCGCAGGTCAGCGCGCTGTCAACGGGTCAGGTGGCGTCGTTGAGCACCGTGCAGATGGCCGCGCTGACCAGCACGCAGGCCGCGTCCCTGACCAGCGCGCAGGTGCGCGCACTGAACACCACGCAGCTGCAGGCACTGAGCTCTTCGGCCGTGGCGGCGCTGGGCACCGGCGCCATTGCGGCGCTGAGCACGACACAGGTTGCAGCACTCAGCACCGAGCAGGTGCGTGCGCTCAGCAACACCCAGATCGACAGCCTGACCAGCACACAATCGCGCGCGCTCACCACCGATCAGGTGAAGGCGCTCGAGTCCTACGACATCGGCGCGCTCAAGGCCAGCTTCCAGAGCGCACAGGTGCAGGCCTTGAGCGCCAGCCAGGTCAGCGGCCTGGGCACCGACGTGTCGGCGCTGAGCACCGCCCAGGTGCGCGCCTTCAGCACCAGCCAGATCGCGCTGATGGCCTACAGCCAGATCGCGGCGCTGACCACGGCGCAGGTGCAGGCGCTGGGCAATACGCAGATCCAGAGCCTGAATGCGGGCCAGATCGGGGCGATGGAGGTTGCCGATCTGCAGGCCCTGCAGACCGGGCAGCTGGCCGCACTCTCGTCCACACAATTGCAGTTCCTGAGCTCGACGCAGGTGCAGAGCCTGAGCAGCACCCAGGTGCGCGCGCTCGGCGCCACGCAGCTCGGCGCCATCCTGGGCAACCTGTCGACCGCGCAGGTGCAGTCGCTGAACACCGCGCAGGTGTCCGCGCTCAGCACCTCGCAGCTGCAAAGCCTGACCAACGCGCAGATCGCCAGCTTCTCGCAGACGCAGTTGCGGTCGCTCGGCCAGCCGCAGTTGGCGGTGCTGAACGACCTGGCGGCCGCAGCCGACATCGCCGACCTTGGCGTCGACCAGATCACTGGCCTGAGCAACGGCGTGCTCTCGTCGCTGACCAGCCGCCAGGTCAACGCGCTCACGTCGGATCAGGTGCAGGCGCTGTCGGACGCGCAGGTCGCCCTGATCATGCCCAAGCTGACCGAGATGTCCGATCTGTCGGCCAGCCAGGTCGGCGCGCTCAACTTCACGACGGTGAAGGGCTCTCAGGTGGCCGCGCTGACCGACGCCCAGATCCAGGCCCTGAGCAGCGCCCAGCTGCAGGCCACCTTGAGCAACCCGGCCGAAGCGCTGCTGCTGAACCTGGGCAACAAGGTCAGCGCGCTGACCGGCGCGCAGATCAGCGACCTGGGCACCAGCGTCGACACGATGTCGCTGACCCAGATCGGACAATTGACGACGGCTCAGCTGCGTTCGTTCAGCGGCGCCCAGCTGAATGCGCTGGCCGACGCCAAGCTGCAGTCGATCGACATCACGGCGTTGCAGAACTCGCAGATCGCCGCCGTCGACGTGACCAAGCTCGACAACGCGCAGGTGACGGCGATGACGGCGTCGCAGATGCGTTCGCTGAGCACGACACAGATCACGGCCATGTCGAACGCGCAATTGGGCGCCATCACCTCGTCCAACATCGGCGAGCTGACACTGTCGCAGGTCGCCTCGTTCAGTGCCGCGCAGGTCGGCGCGCTGGCGAGCTATCAGACCGCGCTCAGCGGCGATCAGAAGGATGCGATCCTGGGCTCGCTGGGGCAGGCGGCCTACGACCTGCTGTTCCCCTGAGCATCGAACCTCTAGACTCGCCAAGCCAGCCCGGCTTCATTGCCGGTCTGGCTTGATTCATTCTGGGCGGGCCGTCGTGCGGCCCTGGGGCGGCGATGGACGAGAACACGAAGCCAGAGGTCGAAGGCGGATTCGAGCAGGCGACATTGGCGGCATGGCGCGGGGATCTCGGTCTGATGGACCTGCTGGAGGCGGCCAATCGCCTGGCGGGCCAGGGCCAGAACCCGCTGGCCGCGGTGCTCTACCGCACCTGGCTGCAGCGCAACCGCACGCCGCACAACCACCTGATCTGGTTCAACCTGGGCGTGCTGTTGTTTGGCGAGAACGATCTCGCTGGTGCGCGCGAGGCCTACAGCCAGGCGCTGAACCTGGCGCCGGCGTTTCTGCAGCCGCGCTTCAACCTCGGGCTGGTGCACGAGCGCCTGGGGCAGAACGACGCCGCCATCGCGCAGTGGCTGTGGATCGAGACCCACGCCCGCGCCGACGACCCCGAGCAGCGCCCCTTCCTGCTGCTGGCACTGAACAACCTGGGCCGCCACCATGAGGATCATGGTCGTCTGGCCGATGCGTTGGCCTGCCTGTGCAAGAGCCTGCAGGTCGAGCCGCAGCAGCCCGACGTCATCCACCATTGGGTGTTCCTGCGCGCCAAACAATGCCTGTGGCCGGTGTACGAGCCGATGCCGGGGCTGGACGAGGACCTGATGCGCCGCTGCACGTCGGCGCTGGCGATGATCAGCCTGTCCGAGGATCCGCAGGCCCAGCTGGAAGCGGCACGCCAGTTCGTGCACAACAAGGTCGAGCTTGAGGTGCCGCGGCTGGCACCGGATCGACCCTACGGTCACGAACGCATCCGCATCGGCTATTGCTCGGGTGACCTCTGCCTGCACCCGGTGGCGATGCTGACGGTCGAGCTGTTCGAGCTGCATGACCGCAACCGCTTCGAGATCTACGGCTTCGACTGGAGCCGTGAGGATGGATCATCGCTGCGCCAGCGCGTGATCGACGGCATGGACCATTTCGAGCGCATCCACGGGCTGAGTGACGCCGACGCGGCGGCGCTGATCCGACGGCACGAGATCGACATCCTGGTCGACCTGCAGGGCCAGACCCTGGGCGCGCGCGCCAACATGCTGGCCTGGCGGCCGGCGCCGATCCAGATCACCTACCTGGGCCTGCCCGCCACCACCGGGCTGCCCTTCATCGACCACGTGATCGCCGACCGCTTCCTGATCCCCGAATCGGCGCAGCCTTTCTATTCGGAAAGACCGCTGTACCTGCCCGACGTCTACCAGGTCAGCGACCGCCAGCGCCAGAGCAGCCCGGCACCCACGCGCCAGAGCTGCGGCCTGCCCGACGGTGCCTTCGTCTTCTGCTCGTTCAACAACAACTACAAGTACACACCCGAGATGTTCGGCGTGTGGATGGACATCCTGCGCCGCGTGCCCGGCAGCGTGCTGTGGCTGCTGGCCGACAACCCCTGGGCGCAGGAGAACCTGCGCCGCGAGGCCCTGGTGCGCGGGGTGTCAGACGATCGCCTGGTGTTCGCGCCGCGCGCCCTGCCACCGGATTACCTGGCCCGTTACGCCGTGGCCGACCTGTTCCTCGATGCCTACCCGTTCAACGGCGGCACCACCGCGAATGACGCCTTGTGGATGGGTCTGCCGGTGCTCACGCGCGCGGGCCAGACCTTCGCGTCGCGCATGGCCGGTGCGCTGTTGACTGCAGCCGGCCTGCCTGAATTGGTGACTGACAACCCGCAGGCCTACGCCGACAAGGCGGTCGCGCTGGCGATGTCGGGCGCCGATTGCCGGCACCTGCGCGAACAGCTGCGTCGGGTGCGGGCCGAGGGCGCCTTGTTCGACACCCCGCGCTTCGTGCGCAATCTGGAACAGGCCTTTCGCCAGCTGGTGGCCGACGCCGCGTAGTGCTTGTACGGCCTGTGCGGCTTGTGCGGCCTGTGCGTGCGCCCCCGGGTCACGGGGTCGACCGGGGTGCGCGTGCGCACTCCTGCGCATCGACGGCCAGCACGTCGGCGCACTGGCGTCGCTTCGCAGGCCGGCTGGGCACAATGCCGTCGCATCCCGATCCGGGACCGAATCTGACCGCCGTTCCCAGCACACCCAGCCTGTTCAACCCGCACCGTGTCAGAAGCTGTCGTCAACCTTTCCCGTCGCCGCTGTCCGCGCTGTGGCAGCCGCGTCAAGCGGGTGCTGCGCACCGCCAACGACAAGCGCCGCTGGGACGCTGACGACTGGCGGCGCTACCGCTGCCGCAGCGACGGCTGCGGCTGGCAGGATTTGCTCGAGGTCTCGGCCGATCGCCAGGGTCCCCGGCAGGCAGCGCCGGCTGCATCGACGCTGCTGCGCGTGCTGCGCGCGGCCCTGCTGCTGCTGGCGGCGGGTGGCCTGGCCTGGGGCGCGATGCTGCTGCTCGAGTTCCTGATTTCGGCACCCGGCTGAAGCGCTCGCAGCAGCGCCGGCACGCCCGGCACCACGTGCAGCTGCGCCCTTGCGGCTGATGCCCAGCGGTCGGCTGGTGCAGGGGCTTATGCCCAGCTGACCGATCTGCAATGGCGCCAAAATGGGTCATGCACAACGTTTCCTCCACCACGCCCGCCGGCGTTGTCGATGACCACGCCGTTAGAGCCGAATCGCGTCGCGAACAGGTGCAGGGTCATGTGCGCAGCCTGGGTGCGATCACGCTGGGCAGTCTGGGTGGCGCGCTGCTGGCCGTGTGGATGCTGCAGGGGCAGGCGCCCGTCCTGGCCCTGGGGCCGTGGCTGCTGCTGATGGCGGCTGTACTGGGCTTGCGCTGGTTGATGGCGCGACGCGTGCAAGCCCAGGCGGCTGCTGGCGCCGATGTCGCCATCGGGTCATGGCTGCCCTGGTTGCAGGCGACCGCGCTGCTGCATGGTCTGGCCTGGGGAAGTCTCGCACTGCTGCCGCCTGACCCGTTGACGGCCGAGAGCCGCGTGGCCCTGGTGCTGATCATCGGTGCGGTGGCACTGGCCGGCATGATGAAGTCGCTGTACGACGGGCTTGCCGCCGCCTGGTTCGCATGTGCGGCGGTGGCGCCCATGGCCTTGCGCGTGGCGTTGTTTGAAACCGTATGGCCGCGCTACGAGCTTGCGGGCGGGGTGATGCTGCTGCTGGTGGGCTCGGGGCTGGCCTTGACGGCGCGGCTGCGGCAAAAGAAGCGGCGCGAACTGGCGCTGGCCCGCGTCACCGAGACCGAACGGCACCGCCGCGCGCAGGACAACGAAGCGCTGCTGCGCCGCGTGCTGGACCATCTGGGCGAAGGTGTGGCGATGTTCGACAGCCAGCAGCGCCTGGTGGCCTGGAACCAGCACATGATCGAGCTGAGCGGGGCCGACGCGGCGCTGGCGCGACCGGGCGTGAGCTTGCGCGAGATGATGCAGGAGATGGCCAGCCGCGGCGAATTCGGCGAACTTGGCGCCGAGGCGGCGGCAGCACGCCGCAAGGCGGTGACGGCGCTGCCGGGGGCGCAGTCGGTGCGCCGGGTGCGCCCGGACGGCCGCGTGGTCGAGACGCGACGCACCGACATGCCCGACGGCGGCTTCACGCTGGTGGCCATCGACATCACCGCGCGCGAGGCCGCTGAGCAGTCCAATCAGCGGCACGAACGCACGCTGCAGTTGCTTCTGCAGAATACGGAACAGGGCGTCTGGTTCGTCGACAACGAGCAGCGCACCACCGACGTCAACCCGGCGATGTGCAGGCTGCTGGGCCTCGAGCGCAGCGAGTTGATGGGCCGCCGCATCTTCGAGTTCGTCGACGCCGAGAACGAGGCCATCTTTCGCCATCAGATCCAGCGCCGCGCGCAAGGGTTTCCCGACAGCTACGAAGTGAGCCTGCGGCGCAGCGACGGCACGCTGGTGCATTGCCAGAACAACCCGACACCGCTGTTCGATGCCGCCGGCGTGAAGATCGGCGCGGTCGGCCTGTTTACCGACATCAGTGCGATCCGGCATGCGTCCGCCGAGTTGCAGCAGACCAGCGAGCTGCTGGCGGCCAAGACGCGGGTGCTGGAGTCCACGCTCGACAGCCTGTCGCAGGGCGTGCTGAGCATTGCGGCCGACGGTCACATCGAAGCCTGGAACCGGCGCGCGCTCGACCTGACGCAGGTTCCCGAGCCGCAGCTGCGCCAGCAGCCGACCCTGCGCGCGATGATCGAGTGGCAGATGCGCAACAGCGTGCTCACGCCCCAGGCCGATGCCCGCGGCAAGAGCTGGTTCGAGGCCGCGACCCGCTACGTGGGCGGTGATGGCTCGGCGCTGTGGACCGACCTGCACTACCGGCGCCAGCGCAGCGACGGCCGCGTGATCGAGGTGCAGCTGCATCCGGCACCCGACGGCGCCCAGGTGCGCACCTACACCGACGTCACCGAACGCGTCGCGGCCGAGCGCAGCCTGATCGCGGCACGCGACGAGGCCGAACGTGCCAACCGTGCCAAGTCCGAGTTCCTGTCGCGCATGTCGCACGAGCTGCGCACGCCGCTGAACGCGGTGCTCGGCTTTGCGCAGCTGATCGCCAGCGACCGTGCCGAGCCGCCCAGTGAGAGTCAGCTCGAGCGCGTGCGCCAGATCCAGCGCGGCGGCGCCCACCTGCTGCAGCTGATCAACGAGGTGCTCGACCTGGCGCGCATCGAGTCGGGCACGTTGGCGCTGCAGCCGGTCGATGTCGATCTTGACCAGGTGATGCGCGAATGTCTGCAGATGATCGAGCCGATGGCCCGCGAGCGTGGCGTCGAGCTTCAGCTGCACGACCTGCCCGCCGGCCAGGCGCGCCTGCACACTGACGTCATGCGGCTGCGCCAGGTGCTGCTGAACCTGCTGTCCAACGCCGTCAAGTACAACCAGCCCGGGGGCGGTGTCAGCATCGGTGGCTGGTCTGACGCGCAGACGCTGCGGCTGGAAATCAGCGACACCGGCCCCGGCCTCAGCGCCGAGCATCAGCAGCGCCTGTTTCAGGCCTTCGAGCGGCTGGACGCCGACCGCAGTGCGGTCGAGGGCACGGGCATCGGCCTGGCGCTGAGCAAGGCACTGATGGAGCTGATGGGCGGGCGCATCGGCGTGCGCAGTCAACCTGGCGTGGGCAGCACCTTCTGGGTCGAGTGGCCACGTGGCGGCGCTGCCGACGCCGGCGCGCCGGCGTCGTCGACCTTGGCCGATGCCCCCGCGCCTGCCGACGCCACGCTGGCCGCGGTGGCTGGACGTGTGCTGTACATCGAGGACAACCCGGTCAACCAGATCGTGGTCGAGGGCATGCTGTCCAGCCTGCCCCAGGTCAGCCTGAGCCTGGCCAGCGACCCCGAGACCGGTCTGCAGATGGCGCAGTCGCAGCCGCTCGACCTGGTGCTGCTGGACATCCAGCTGCCCGGCATGGACGGCTACGAGGTGCTGCGCCGGCTGCGTGCCCACAGCGACACACGCGCACTGCCGGTGGTTGCCGTCAGCGCCAATGCGATGGCCGAAGACCTGGAACGTGCCCGTGACGCAGGCTTCGATGACTACCTGACCAAGCCGCTGGACCTGCGCTTGCTGCTGTCGGTGGTGGCGCACCGGCTGGCGCGCGGACGCGCCTGAGCACGCGCGGCGGCGCCGCTCAGGCGTTGGTGGTTGCGCGCACCTCGCCGATCGTGGTCACGCCGGCCAGCACCTTCTCGATGCCGTCCTGACGCAAGGTGCGCAGGCCGGCGGCAATGGCGTCGTGCTGGATCTCCTCGGCGCGGCCGCCGGTCTGCACCAGCTTGCGGATGCCCGGCGTCATGTGCATCAGTTCGTGCACGCCGGCACGGCCCTTGAAGCCTGTGTGATCGCACTTGTTGCAGCCCTTGGCCTCGTGCATCTGTAGCCGGCCGCCACGGCCAAAGCGGGCCATCCAGTCGGCCAGCACGGTGTCGTCCGACGGCGCGTCGGCCGCACCGCGAAACACCTGCTGGTGGTCGGCCAGCAGTTCTTCGATCTCCTGTGGCAACGCGTCGCGCGACTGTACGCAGCTTGGGCACAGGCGGCGCACCAGGCGCTGCGCCAGCACCACCAGCAGCGCATCGGCGAAGTTGAAAGGGTCCATGCCCATGTCGAGCAAGCGCGTCACCGTTTCGGCGGCGCTGTTGGTGTGCAACGTGCTCATCACCAGGTGGCCGGTCAGCGAGGCCTCGATCGCCATGCCGGCGGTTTCCTTGTCGCGGATCTCGCCGACCATGATGACGTCGGGGTCGGCACGCAAGAAGGCGCGCAGTGCCTTCGCAAAGGTCCAGTCGATCTTGGAGTTGACCTGCACCTGGCGCAGGCCCTGTTGCGTGATCTCGATCGGGTCCTCGGCGGTCCAGATCTTGCGCACGGGTGTGTTGATGTAGCCCATCGCCGAATGCAGCGTGGTGGTCTTGCCCGAACCGGTGGGGCCCACGCACAGGATCATGCCGTACGGTCGACCGACCGCGAACTGCAGCCGCTCGAGGTTGTGCGGGCTCAGGTTGAGTTTGTCCAGCGGCAACGGCTTGGCCGACGCCAGCAGTCGCAGCACCGCGTCTTCGCAGTTGTTGTTGGTCGGGATGGTGGCCACGCGCAGCTCGAGCCGCTGGCCCTGCACGAACCGACCGAAGGTGATCTTGCCGTCCTGCGGCTTGCGCCGCTCGGCGATGTCGAGGTCGCACATGATCTTGATGCGGGCGATCAGCGCGTTGCGGTAGGTCGGCGGCAGTTCCATGTAGGGCCGCATCTCGCCGTCGCGGCGAAAGCGCACCTTGACCTTTTCGCGCCCGGGCGCGCATTCGATGTGGATGTCGGACACGCCTTGCGCCTGGGCGTCCAGGATCATGCTGTTGATCAGCCGCACCAGCGAGTTGTCGCTTTGCTCGATGACGGGTGCATTGTCGGCGTCGACCGGCGCGTCGACCTCCTGCTCCAGCGTGGCCAGCAGCTTGCCCGCGTCTTCCATCTCGAAGTCGATGCCGTGACCAGGGTCGGCCGTCTGATTCACATCGACGCCGATGTGCTCGTACGCGCGGTCCAGCGCCACGCTCAGCGTGCGTGCGCGTGCCAGCACGGGGATCGCCTTGCAGCCCGACGCGAACTCGATCTCGTCGACCGACTTGCGCAGCGTCGGGTCCTCCAGCGCCACCACCATGCGGCCGCCGCGCATCATCAGCGGCAAGGCCTGCAGCCGCGCCGCCACGGCGAAGGGCAGCTTTTGCAGTGCTTCGGTCTCGATCGGGAAACTGGCCACGTCGACCAGCGGATAGCCCATCTTGCGCGCCAGCGCGGTCTGCAGGTCGGCGCGTGTGATGTGGCCCTCGCGCACCAGCAGTTCGCCCAGCGGCACACCGCGATCGTGCTGCTGCTGCTGCAGTGCCTGTTCCAGTTGGGATTCGGTGATGTAGCCCAGCGCCGTCAGCGCCTGGCCGATGCGCACCATCGGCATGCTGGCCTGTTCTTCGATGGCCTCACTCAACTCTGCCGGCGACAGCAGCTGCTTGACGATCAGCATCTCGCCGAGCTTCTGGTTGCGCAGCAGCTGCTGGCGGTCGAGCGCGGCGCCGACCTGCTCGGCGGTGGCGGCACGCTGTTCGACCAGGGCCTCGCCCAGGCGCAGCCCGATGTCGATGTGGCTGTAGGCGCTGCGTGGAACGAAGCAGCGGCGCACGGCACCGTTGTCGTCGACCGGTTCGAACAGGAACAGGCCGTAGACCGTCTCCTCGTGAGTGATGGTGCGGCCCTCGAGCTGACCGCCACCATGCAGATGCACGCGGTAGGGGTGCGCCTTGCGTTCGGTCAGCGCCAGCGGCGTGGTGTCGGTGGGGTCGAAGGGCAGCGGATGCACGGCCTTGGCCAGGCGCAGGCAGCGAAACTGCGCAAAGCGCAGCGGCAACGTGGTGCGCGACGCCGACACCTGCACGTGGGCCAGGCCGGCACCGGGGTTGAAGTGCATCAGGCGGCCGGCCATGGTGCTGTTGTTCAGGCCCTCGATCACGCAGGCCTCGGGCGCGGTCGCTGGCTGCGGCGCCGGGTAGCAAGGCAGCGACGGTGTTGGCCAGGCAAAACGCTGCTGCTCGATCGGCGCGCTGCTGCCGGGGGTCTGGCTTGCCGGCGGGCTTGCTGTGAAGCTCACGGCCTGGCTGGGCATCTGGCTGGGCGCGGCAGCCGCGGGCCGACTGCCCCTGGGCTCGAGCGCCGCAGCATCCCGGGGCACCAGGGTCAGCGGGGGAACCGACATGTCCGACATGAATCTTCCTTCGCGATCAGCTCGGGCCAACCATGCCCAGAGGTCTGTCGATGCTAGGAAATCCCGACCTTGCCCAAGCGCCGAGAAGCGCGGGCAATCTGCCCCAGTTCAACGGTGCATCTGCGCCGGCAGGAAGCTGACGATCTGCGGAAAGACGTAGATCAGCGTCACCGCGGCCACCATCAGCAGGAAGAAGGGAAAGGTCACCCGCGAGATCCAGCCGATTTCGCGCCGCGTCATGCCCTGCAGCACGAACAGGTTGAAGCCCACCGGCGGCGTGATCTGGGCCATTTCGACCACCAGCACCACGAAGATGCCGAACCACAGCAGGTCGATGCCGGCGCTCTGCACCGTGGGCAGGATCACGCCCATGGTCAGCACCACCATGCTGATGCCGTCGAGAAAGCAGCCCAGCACGATGTAGAACAGCATCAGCGCCAGCAAGAGTTGGAACTTCGACAGCCCCAGCGACGCGATCCATTCGGCCAGATGCCGTGGCAGGCCGATGTAGCCCATGCTCAGCGTCAGAAAGGCTGCACCCGACAGGATCAGCGCGATCATGCAGTACAGCCGTGTGCCGCCCAGCAGGCTGTCCTTGAAGGTCTTCCAGCTCAGTTCACCCTGTGCAGCGCTGATGAGCAAGGCGCCCAGCACGCCCAGCGCAGCGGCTTCGGTGGCGGTGGCGATGCCGGCGTAGATGCTGCCC
>Ga0138256_10005097_pt1 | contig 13906 bp, 12 predicted proteins | sample KNB2016incub_MG_FD_105486 | JGI IMG/M metagenome (GOLD analysis project Ga0138256, IMG submission 105486) | Active sludge microbial communities from wastewater in Klosterneuburg, Austria - KNB2014incub_MG | ecosystem: Engineered > WWTP > Activated sludge > Unclassified | place: Austria...
ACACGACGAACACGCCCGCGCCGAACAAACCATCGCCAACTGGCTCCATACCGAAACCGCCTTGCTCTTCTCCTCCGGATACGCCGCCAACGTCGGAACCATCGCCGCACTCGCTCAACCAGGCGACGTCATCGTCTCCGATGCACTCAACCACGCATCCATCATCGACGGCTGCCGACTCTCCGGCGCCACCACCATCGTCGTCCCACACAACAACACCAACGCCGTCGAACTCGCCCTCGAACAAACGTCCAACGCCCGCCAGCGGTTCGTCATCACCGAATCCTACTTCAGCATGGACGGCGATGTCCCCAACCTGAAACGCCTTCGCAGCATCTGCGACGACCACAACGCCGCGCTCATCATCGACGAAGCACACGCCCTCGGTACACTCGGCCCCGCCGGTCGAGGCATCGCCGCTTCCGTCGACATCCACCCCGATGTCCTCGTCGGTACCCTCGGCAAGTCCATCGGCCTTCAAGGCGCCTTCGTCGCCGGCCCCCACATCCTCCGCACTTGGCTCTGGAACCGCGCACGCAGTTTTGTGTTTTCAACCGGTATCAGCCCCGCACTCGCCTGCGCCATCCAACAACGAATCCCCCAAGTCGCCCACAACGACGACGCCCGCCAGCACCTCGGCAATATTGCAAAACGCCTCCGCACTGAACTCACTCACATCGTCGGCAACGCCCTCATGCCCTCCCAAGGACCCATCTTGCCGTGCCTCATCGGCTCACCCGACGACGCCGTCCAACTCTCCCATCGACTCCGCGAACGAGGCGTTCTCGTGCAAGCCATCCGACCACCGACCGTGCCCCAAGGAACATCCCGCCTGCGCATCACCGCCCACGCAAAACTCACAGAACAACAGATCGACTTTTTCCTCGATGCGTTTCGTGACGCATGGTCCCATTGCATCGCCAAATCACCAGCACCAATACGCTCGACATGACCCGCATCGTCGTCCTCGGAACCGGCACCGATATCGGAAAAACACACGCGTCCATCGCCATCACCGCCGCATTGGCGGATAGCGGCATTCCCACCGCCGCGCTAAAACCCATCGAGTCGGGCGTGTCACTCCATGCAACCACCGACGCCTCATCCCTCGCCGCCGTCAGTTCCATTCCCATCAAGCCGCAACCCTACGCGTTCCCAGATCCGGTGTCTCCACACCTCGCCGCTCGACGCACAGCCGTCACCATCGACTTCGATCGCATCACTCGCTGGATCGATTCCCACCTGGCCCGCGTCGTCCTCGTCGAAACCGCCGGCGCAATGCTGTCGCCGCTGAACCGAGATCGCACGAACCTGGACCTCGCCCGAACGTTGAAACCGGACGTCCTGCTCCTCGTCGCACCCGATCGTCTGGGCGCTTTGCACGACGTCAACGCTGCGCTTCATGCACTGCGCACGCTCGCACCCGAATTGCCGAGGCCAACATTGCTGCTACAGCCACCCGCTTCACCGGACAGCTCCACGGGGACAAACGCTGACGAAATCGCTTGGCTTGGCATTGCACCGAAGCCACACGTGTTTCCACGCGCCAAACCGACGGATCGAACGACGCGGGAAGCAGCGCGAGCGCTCTTGGCGGAATGGCGCCTCTTGCACGCGTAAGCGCGTACTACTTGCAAACCGCTCGAACGTCAGCCTCGAACGTAGGAAACTCGGCCTTCGCCGCTGCAACCACTTCGAGCGGTTTTTTCTTGCGATCTTTCGCGTGACATTCGGCAAACTTGGTGAACGCGGCATTCACCTTCGCCTTGTGACGCTTGCTCTCCACCGCCTCGTAGGGACCATATCCGCCCGCGAGGAGCCACAAGTAATCATAAAAGTCTTTGGCAACGATTCCGACTTCACCCTCCGAGCCGAAAAACGCGATGGGTTGTTCGAGCAATGCCTTGTTCTTGCGAACGAGCCAGAACGCGGCATAGCCTCCGGTTCCGTCTTGACCAAAAATCCGATACTCGGATCCGCTCAACGAAGCGTTTCCGGTCCATGACCGAATCCACGCAACGTTGTCATCGGCACAGAGAAATTCTTGGTACGGTTCGAAATCGATGTTGTCTTCGTCGAAGTCGACATCGAGTTCGTGCAGTTCACTGAGCAGGGAGGGAAAAGTCTGGTCGAAGTCTCGCATGGCGCGCCTCATAGCACGTTCGTGGCATCAATGTGACTCGAAAGTGTTCTACAACATGCGCTCGAGAGTGCGGGCAATGAGCAGGTCGCCCATGCATCCCTCCGAACCTTTGGCGAAGGCGCATCGCAACGTGACCGTGCCGCTGTCGATGTTGACCGAACCTTCCTTGGCGTCCTTGACGTTGGTGACGACAACGCGCTTGATGCTGTCGCGTATGGCTTCCTTGCCGAGGTCGTCGACGCAGATGACACGAAAGGCGTTGGACATCTTGCGCACGCCGAGGTGCTGGAGGTTTCGGAGAGCAGGTTCGTCGGTCTCGAAGCTTGCCCAGTCGATGTCGACGATGACGTCGGAGTTTGCGATGTCTCGCATGTCTTTTTGTTCTTCGGGCACCCAGGTTTCTTTTGCTTCTCGGATGAGTCGTTTTTCGATGAGCCCCATGATATCCGTCGCCTCCGTTGATTGCGGGACGTACGATCGCCCAAGGCAGGAGCGGTGTCAATGGGAATGGGAAGAGCGTGTCGAGCGGAAGCGATGCAGGGACACTACGTCACCGCCACACGTCACGCTCGACAATGGAAATGTGCTACAAGGCCACTCGAGGAGTTCGTCGAATGAGCAAGGCTGCTGCGTCGATGGGGAGAAGGAGCGCCGGCGGGCGGGCAATCCGGGTTGTCATCCCGGAAGATTTGGAAGCAAAGGTCGAAGCCGAAGCAAGACGACGCGGCCTTACGCTTGGCACCGTCGTGCGGATGCTGCTGCTCGAACGCGTTGAGGAGCTCGACGATCTCGAGCGATTGACACGCGCAGAGGAATGGCAGCGCGCAGAGGCGTGGGCAACATGGCAACGAATGAAGGATGGCGATGTGTGCGAAGTCTCGAAATCGGAGATCGATGCGGAATTCGACCATGCATTGCTCGCGGCACGTCGTGTCACACCTTGATGTCGCATGTCTCGGCGCATTAGATTTCACGCGGATTTCAAGGCCGACTTGAATGCGCAACTCCGTTGGCTTGCAACGAATCGCGATGACGAATGGATTCAACGATTACGCATCGGACTCGAAGAAGCAACGAAATTGCTTATTCGGTTTCCAACAGTTGGGACGATTGAATGCCAAGAGGGCAACGTCGCGCTGCGCCGCCTCATTCTTCGCAATGTACCGTATGTAATCTGGTTTCTGAGCGATTGTGAAAATCCAAATGCGGACGTATGGGTGCTGCGCCTTTTCCACGCACGACAAGATCGTCCCGTTGCCGTTTTGCCCCGTCGTTTGCGGCATCCATGATACCACGCAAACCCTGCCAAACTATTTCCCCCCCACCACCCTCCCCCTCTCCAGCACCCATCTCGCCCCCGCCCGCTCCCGAAATAGCTCGGGCTCGTGCGATACCACCACCACCGCCGCACCACGTGAAACCTCGTCGTCCACCACCGACAACAGCCGCTTCACGCCCGCCTTGTCGAGACCTGTCGTCGGCTCGTCGAGCAGTATCAACGAAGGCCCGTGCACCAGCGCCCGTGCAAGCGCCACCCGTTGCTTCTGACCGCGCGAATACGTTCGCACCGGCCTCGACACGAACGCTCCAAGCTCGAAGCGTTCAGCCACTCGGTCCCATGCATCATGAAGAGGAATGCCCACGAGGCTTGCGACAAGCTCGATGTTCTTGCGCCCCGACAAGTCTGGATACGTGAGCGACTCGTGCGACAACCACCCGACCTCATGCCGCACGTCGTCCAAGTCATCGCCAAGCGGCTCGTACACGATCGTTCCCGCCGAAGGGCGCACGACCGTTCCCAAGATGCCGAGAAGCGTTGACTTTCCGGAACCATTCGCACCTTCGATGAGCGTGAGCTGCGCTCGGTCGATGGTAACGTCGACGCCACGGAGAGCCACGGTGAATCCGTACGTCTTGACCAACCCCTTGGTGATGACGCGCGTGATTTTCGAAGGGCTCAACGCGACTTCCCGGATGGCGGTGGAAACGGACGAACGAGCGTTGTGCGATCACCCGAGAACGATGGCGGGTCGACGAGTGTGCGTTCGTCTTCGCCGTCGTCGTCGAAGTTCATCCGCTCCGGTTGACGCTGCACACCTCGCTGCGTGACGGGTTGCGGGTCGAGCGGGACGACGCCAACGGAAGGCGTTTCGGCTCGCTCCACGGTCGGTTCGTCCGCGATGTCAGGAGGCGGTGGCAACCAGGCGACTCGGTCGGGTTGCACGTTGCGGGCCGGCTGTCCAAACGGCAGCGTTTTGGTTTCACTCACCGACGCAGGTGCTCGTGGCACGGACGCACCCGGGGCCGATTGTTTGTCGAAGTTGAACGATGCGGGACCGTGACGCGATGACTTCGGAGCCGAGTTGCGCGCCGCTGCCAACACGGCCACTTCCCTGTTCGTCAACGACAGGACGACAGTTTCATCGTCGTCGGGTTCGCTCGAGAACGACATGCGCGCATGGCGCGGTGGTGGCTGTGGCTGAGGCAGCGTTCGCAGCGACTGCGGAGGCGGTTCGGGCTCGATGACACGACGAAGGGCTTCGCGAAATTCGAGCGCCGTTTGAAAACGATCCTCGCGCATCTTTGACAGCGCTCTGTCGACGACACGTTCGAGCGTCAGGTTGATGCCCGGTCGCACTTCGGCGAGCGGTCTGTGTTTCGAGGTGAGGATCTGCACGAGCAGTGCGTTGTAGTTTCGTGCGACAAACGGACGACGACCCGAGAGGGCTTCGTAGAGAATGACGCCGGCAGCCCAGATGTCGACGCGATGATCGAGCCCTCGATCACCGCGTGCTTGCTCGGGCGCCATATAGTAAGGCGTGCCCATGACAATGCCCGGCATGGTGAGGTCCGGGTCGCGGTTGTCGTGGATCGCTTTCGAGATGCCGAAGTCGAGAAGCTTCGCGATGGGAGGCGATCCGGGACGACGCAAGAGAAACACGTTTTCAGGCTTCAAATCGCGATGAATGATCCCCTTGTCGTGAGCCGCTCCAAGCGCCGACAGAACCTGGAACATCACGTCGATGATGTCCCGTTCAGGAAGCGCGCCGTCGCGCTTGATGCGTTGGTCGAGCGTTTCACCGACGAGTCGCTCCATCACGAGGTAGGGCGAACCATCGTCGAGTCTTCCGAGATCGTACGTTTCGCAAATGTTTGGATGACCGATGCTGCCCGCGACGCGCGCCTCGTGACGCAAACGCGCGATGGCTTCAGCCTGTTGCGCATGTTTGGGATGAAGAACCTTGACCGCAACGAGTCGCCCAATCGACACGTGCTCCGCTTCGTACACGGCACCCATGCCGCCTTGTCCGAGCAACGCTTTGATGCGGTACTTGCCGCCGATTTCGATACCGACGAGATCACGTCGCTGCTCGAGCTTGCGCACACTCGACGGCGAAGGTTCGACCGCTCTCGGCGAAGTAGCCATCGCTCGCGCTCCAGGTGGTGCCGTCGCGGGCGGCACGACGGGACGAGCACCAGCGCCTGGCCCAATGGCACGCGGAACGTTCGGCGCGGCCGGTATGAACGATCGTGGCGCGTTCGAAGCTCCGCGTGGCGGCAAACTGGACACGGGCCCGAGGGGCAGTCCTGTCGCCGGACAAATCACGAGCCGTTCGTCGTGCCGGATGCCGCAGTGACGGCAGCGGAGTTCGCTCATCGCGAGGACCCTACGTTCGGCCATTCTGCCGCCTGGGGCCACTTCAAAATCGAAGTTCTACAACGTTTTATTTGTTGCTATTTTTGAATACTGCTTTTGACGCAAAACTTGGGGACAACCTCGGTGGATCTCCAGGATCTACTTGGGGGAAGTTGCATCGACTTGCGGATGCGCATCGGGTTGTACCCGATTCGTCCCGATCGAATCCCCTGCTCGTCCACAGCCCACTGTGCGTTCAAGTCATGGATATTGTTTTGCTTTCTGGAGTTGTCCCCATTGTCCACAGGTCCTACGACGATGACCTCTTTATAAATTTCTTGATCTGATGATCATGGAACAAGTCGTACTCGAAAACACAACTGCATCACTTCGCGCACCCTGGCAATTTGTCCTTTGCCATCGCGACAACCCTGCTAAGAGGGACCGGACCGTTGCCTTTTGCGCGCGGTGAAACAGGGCCATGGACCTCGTCATTGCCAAAAAAGATCTGCTCCGTTTGGTCGACCGCTGTCAGGGCGTTGCCGACAAGAAGAGCGCCATGCCGGTGCTCGCCAATGTTTTACTTGCGGCTGATGGCAACGCACTGCGCGTTGCTGCAACCGACCTGTACCTTGCGGTCAGTGGCCAAACGGCCGCGGAAATCGTGAGTGCAGGTTCTGTTGCGGTGCCGGCGAAAGACTTGCTCGAGCGCGTCAAGGCGATGCCGGACGGTCCGATCCAGGTGACGGCTCGCGAGGGTGCGCAGACGATCATCAAGGCTGTTGGTTCGCCGCGCAGGTACACGCTTCACGGCATGCCTGGCAGCGAGTTCCCCCAGCTTCCGAAGCCTGCTGCTGATGCACCGTCGCTCGAGTTGCCCGTGGGCTTGTTGTCACGGCTGATCGCTCGGACGCATTTTTCGATCTCCACCGACGAGACGCGCGCGCATGTGAACAGCGCGTTGTTCGAGTGGGCGGGCAATCGCGTTCGCATGGTGACCACCGATGGTCATCGCTTGTCGAAGATGGAAGCGACGCTCGAAGGGACGAGCGCGACGGCGACGATGTTGATTCCCCTGAAGGCGATTCACGAGCTCAAACGGCTTGCCGACGGTGCCGAGAAGGACGTGGCGAGTGTGACGATCACGCAGAGCGGACCGAACGCCTTCTTTGCCGTGGGTGGGATGGTGTTTTCCGTGAAGCTCGTCGATGCGCAGTTTCCGCCGTATCAGCAGGTCATTCCCGGATCGAGCGATCGCAACATCCGTGCGCCACGAGCACCGTTTGCCGATGCGCTTCGCGCCGTCTCGCTCGCTGCCAGTGATCGCACGGGGGGCGTCAAACTCACCGTGACTCCGCGAGCTCTCCGCATCACGAGCGAGAGCCCCGAGAGTGGCAACGGCTTCGATGAAGTACCGATCGACTACGAAGGCGCCGAAGTCACGGTTGGTTTCAACGCCAAGTATTTCCTCGATGTGCTTGGTGCCATCGACAGCGACGAAATCATTCTCGGCGTCTCTGGCGAGCTCGATCCCGCGGTGCTTCGTCCGGTGGGTGAGCCAGCGGCAGAAGGTTACGTCGCCGTGATCATGCCGATGCGCATCTGACGACGCTCGAACCGGAGCGTCGTTCGTTCGTTGGTTTTTCAATGAATCGTCTCGAGCTCGAACGGCTCAGCGTGCGCGGAATGCGCGTCCTTTCGCGGGTAGACCTTTCGCCCGCTTCACGCATCAACGTCATTTGGGGCAACAACGGTCACGGCAAGACGACCTTGCTCGAAGCGATCTATTTCGTCGCAACCTCGAGAAGTTTTCGCACCTCGCGACTTGGTGAGCTCGTGCGTCACGGCGAGAGTGCGGTGAGTGTCAGGGCGCGGTTCATCGAGCGGAGCGATTCCTTCGAGCCACTCGCGCGTGAGCAAAGTGTCGCGACCGCGGGCAAGGGTGCGGGCGTGATCGTTCGCATCGACGGCGACAAACCAAAAGCGCTCGTCGAGTACGCGACGCGGTCACCCGTCGTGGTGTTTCACCCTGACGAACTAGGTTTGTCATCAGGTCCGGCCCTTGGTCGTCGCACGATGCTCGACAGGCTCGCGCTCTTCGTGGATGGTCAGAGTGCTGTGGTGCGAGCGCGGTATGCGCATGCGTTGAAGGCGCGGCAGGAACTCTTGAAGCGTGGCGCGACGGAAAGCACGGAGCTGCGAGCGTTCGAAACGCTGTGTGCGGAGCACGGAGCTGCGTTGACGCGCATGCGGGCGCATGCGGCGGAGCTTCTCGTGACGGAGCTCGAGCTAGCGTTTGCCCAGATAGCGGCCCCCGACTTGCAGCTCGTTGCGCGTTACGTGCCTGGTGGTTCGGCGGATGTTGTGCATGCGAGTGACGAACTCGAGCGGCGAAGGCGGCAAGATGCGATGCGAGCGAGTGCGGGATTTGGTCCGCATCGGGACGACTTGGAGCTGCGATTTGGTTCGCATCTCGTGCGCGTTGTTGCGTCGCAGGGTCAGCATCGAGCGATCACGTTGGCGTTGAAGGCCGCGGAGACGGCGACGATAGCGAAGCAGGCGGGCGTCGAGCCCCTTCTATTGCTCGACGACGTATCGAGCGAGCTCGATCCGGAGCGCACGCTCGCGCTCTTTTCATTTTTGAGTCTCCATCGAGGTCAAGTTTTCCTGACGACGACCAGGCCGGAGCTCATCCGAACGCCTGGAGAGTGGGCGTTGGATCGGGCCGATTTTCACATTTCGGGGGGAGAGATTGGCGTTGCATCTGGATAGGGTCTTGGCCAGCCTATTTTCTGTATGAAAAAGGCTGCGCGGAGCTTGCTTTAGAGCATCGAAAAGGCTAGATTTCGCCCACTCAAAACGGCCCCTGGCGAGTGATGAAAAGCCACTCGCGGTGGGTTGTCCCGTATGGGTTCGACGCATTGGCATCGGGGACATGAAGTCACCTCGACGGCTCGAATGAGTCGTAGCCATGTTGGCCGCTTGCGGGAAAGCCAAAGCACGATGACGATGATGAGCGAAGCCACGAGTATTCAGCAAGTAGAATCCAAAGGGCAATCCTACGACGAGCACAGCATCACGGCGCTCGAAGGGCTCGAGGCGGTCCGCAAGCGACCGGGCATGTACATCGGCGATGTGCACGACGGGTCGGGGCTGCACCACTTGGTGTGGGAGGCTGTGGACAATGCCGTGGACGAGCATTTGGCGGGGCATTGCACGGAAATTAGCGTGACGGTGCATTTCGACGGGTCGGTGACGGTCGAGGACAACGGGCGGGGAATTCCCGTAGGCATGCATGCGAAAGGCGTGAGTGCTGCCGAAGTCGTGATGACCGTCCTGCATGCGGGCGGCAAGTTCGACAACGCGAGCTACAAGGTCAGTGCCGGCCTGCACGGGGTCGGTGTTTCGGCGGTCAATGCCGTTTCCGAATGGTTGAAGCTCGAGATCAAGCGTGAGGATAGGGTTTGGTACCAGGAGTATGGTCGAGGCGTACCGCGTGGGCCGCTCGAGGCGGTTGGCGCGACGGACAAGACAGGAACGAAAGTTTCCTTCAAGCCCGACCCGCATATTTTCTCGGTGACTGAATTCAATTTCAACATCCTGGCCAATCGAATACGCGAACTCGCGTACTTGAATGCCGGCCTCATCATTCACCTCGAGGACCAGCGGCCTTCGGGACGGAGTGAAACATTTCTCTACAAGGGGGGCATTGCCGAATTTGTCGCCCTGCTCAACCAGGTGCAGGAGCCGATCCACACCGAGGTCATTTCGTTCGTGGTGGACGCCGTTCCAGACGCGCCTTCGAATGGCGACAGGACGGAAAAACGCACGACGCCACCAGCCGGGCCGCCCATTACCGTCGAAGTCGCGATGCAATGGAGCGCTTCGTACACCGAGCAGATTTATTGCTACACGAACAACGTCCACAACAAGGACGGTGGGACGCACTTGGCCGGGTTGCGGTCGGCTTTGACCAAAACGATCAATGGTTATGGCAAAACGCACAACCTGTTCAAGGAGCTGAAGCAGGAGCTGCAGGGTGAGGACATTCGCGAGGGACTCACGTGCGTGCTCAGCGTGAAGCACCCGGATCCTTCATTCGATTCGCAGACGAAGTCGAAGCTCGTATCGAGCGAGGTGAAGGGTATCGTCGAGCGGGCGGTGTCGGACAAACTTGGGCAGTTGTTCGAGGAAAATCCGCCGACGGCCAAGAAAATCGTCGAAAAGGCGGTCTTGGCGGCGCGGGCGCGCGAGGCGGCGCGGAAAGCGCGCGAGGTCATTCGCAAAGGTTCGCTCGACATTACGTCGCTTTCCGGAAAACTTGCGGATTGCCAATCGAAGGACCCGACGGTAAGCGAAATTTACATCGTCGAGGGAGACAGCGCAGGCGGCAGTGCGAAAATGGGCCGCGACCGGCATTTCCAGGCCATTTTGCCACTCCGAGGAAAAATCCTGAATGTCGAACGCGCGCGGCTCGACCGTATGTTGGGTTCGGCCGAAGTCGGTACGCTGATCACGGCGCTCGGATGCGGAATCAGTGGGCTACGGTTGGCCCAGGACGACCGAGACGAGAAGGACAAGGACGACGGCATCGAGCTTGCGAAGCTGAAGTATCACAAGATCATTCTGATGACCGACGCCGACGTCGATGGATCGCACATTCGCACGTTGTTGCTGACGTTTTTCTTCCGGCAGATGCGGGAGGTGATCGAGAAGGGCCATCTTTACATTGCGCAACCGCCGCTTTTTCGTGTGCGCAAGGGCAAGAAGGACATGTACTTGAAGGACCAGCACGCGCTGGAAGAGCACTTGGTGGGCAATGCCGTGGAAGAGTTGGCGATCTTCACGGAAAAACGCGACAGGCCACCCGTTGCGGGTGAACCATTGCGAAAATTGGCACAACGACTGCGGCATTTTCGCGTGGTATTGGGTAACTTAGACAAACGTTGCGATGCGCGTATCGTCGCGTCGCTCATTCGCGCGACGGCGCTGTCGCAGGCTGATTTGCGCGACGCGGCGAAAGTGGAAGCAGCAAGCGTCAAATTGCGCGCGTACCTGGAAAAACGATATCCCGACATGGCGCCCATCAAGGTGGAGGCGCGTGCGGATTCCGAGCATGGCGCGCATCGTATCGAAGTGATGCCGCGTCCGGGTGCGGGCACGCGCGTGGGTGTCCTCGATTGGAACTTGCTCGGCCTGCCCGAATACGAAGATGCGCTTGCCATTGAAACGACGCTCGTCGCCATGGCGGGCCCTGGGCCGTGGGTTGCCGTCGTTCGTGGGCATGACGATCGGACGCTCGAAACGAGCGAAGCGCTCATCGAGTACATTGACGATCGGGGTAAGAAGGGGCTGACGATCAGCAGGTACAAAGGTCTCGGCGAAATGAATGCCGAGGAGCTTTGGGAAACGACGATGAATCCGGACGTGCGAACTTTGCTCCAGGTGAAGATCGACGACGAGGCCGAGGCTGGGAGGCTGTTTGCCATTCTCATGGGCGAGCAGGTGGAAGAGCGCCGGCGGTTCATCGAGACGAACGCATTGCACGTGAAAAACCTCGACATTTAGCGCACGGCTAAAGCGTCCACGACGCCTGCCACGGTTTTTCTCGAAAAGCGTGGCCTCGTGTCTACCGAACATCCCTACGAAGAGAAGGTCCATGCGTGCCGGTGGGCGCATCCATCGGCAGCTTGCCGTTTGTCGTCGCATCGATTGCGATGGCCGTGGGATTCATGAGAAAGAGCAAACGAACGGACTGTTCACGGTTGCAACCGTCATGAATCTTCACGCTGCAAGAGCTTGAGTAATTTCGTCGGGTTTTGACCATTTCAACAAGTGATCGGAGACGCTCTCGAGCAACCTCAAATCCTCGCTTGCCCATACATCCGCAGTATCGTCGAACAACGAGACGAATCGAAGTTGGTTGTCACGTGATTTGATATGGTGCAGGTCGGACCAGACGGTGTACGTGTGATCAATCGATGACGACGCAGTCCGTCGATTGGCGGCACTCAATACCTGAACGAGCGAATGCCGATGGGCTGTTTGGACATCGAAATCGATCCGATACTCGCGTCCAAATCCACCACGTACTCTTTTGCCTCGTTCGAAAGCGAGCTCATTCGCTCGCAGTAATTTTTCCACGTCATCCGTCACCGATAGGACAGTCCGTCTTCGCATCGTGAACCCAATATCGCCGATTCGAAGCGCTGTCTGACCCAGCCGGACAACTCCCTCCGCCACGCCTGTCGGGTGCACGTTCTTGATGACGAGCATCCCCTTGAACAGTTCGACGCGGTGCGTCTGGCAAACGTCCCGAATGAGCTCCTGCTGATTTTCCGTCCTGCGGCTCGTGCTGGCCGTCTGCGTTCGCAGCCAGCGAAGACTCTCTCCAAGATCCGTGAGAAGTATTGCGTCGTCTTGCTTTCGAGCAAATAGATCAATGACATCCCCGTCTGGATAGAAAAACGGCGTCCGTATCCGAATGTATGGATCCCGGGAAGAGCACGTAAACAACTCTCCCAACTGCGCCGCAAGAAGTTTGCACGGTTCGATGGTCATACGAACGGGTCCTTCTGTATCGACGGAGGGTCGTGCATCGCCCCCTGATGTCTTATCTTAGCCTCGGCGCAGAATTGAGACCAGACCTCCGCCGGTTGTTCCAACGATGCCGTAATGTCTGTTGGCACATACGCGAGGCGATCTCGATGCGGCTCGTTCCACCGATGCTTGTGTTTCTCGCCAACGAGTTCACCCGAGGGATTCCGATGGTCCTTGCCCATGTCAAGAGCATACACGCGTCCAACATCGCGGTGGATGAGCGTATAGGACAGAGCACCGGCGAAAGGGTTGTAGCTACCCTTCAAGACAAGCGGATACCCTTCGTCGGATTCAACGTCCGCTCGAAACTCGAGAGCAGGAGAATGATCCTCATCCTCGCGCCAAACAATGTCCCCATCGATACGTTTGCTCTCGTCGGCGATGATTTGCTCGAACTCAGCTTGTTTGATCATTCCGTCGCCCTCAAAAAAACGGATTCATGACCTACATCGATGGAATGTCAAGATTTCTTTGCCTGGCTCGAAGGCCCTCACCCCCGCCCCAGCACCTCGTCCGCCGCGCGTTCTCCTGCTTCGACTGCGCCCTCCATGTGTCCCATCCAAACGCGCGCCGTTTCCGTTCCCGCCCAATGAATTCGCCCCACGGGCGCACGCAATGCCGAAGCATGCGCCGAAAGAACTCCAGGTCCCATCATCGCCGAATGACAACCGCGCGACCATCGTTCTGCCGGCCAATCCTGATCCACATAATCGATCGGCGTCGACGCTCCCGATCCAAAGTACCGCGTAAAACACTCGATGACCGCCTCCCGACGCGTGTGCATTCCTTTTCCGCTGTAATGCCGCGCGTCTTTGGACAACATGAATCCCACGAGCGCTCCACGCGATCCGTCCTTCGATGAACCGTCGAACACCAGCTTCACGGCTCCTCGGTCCGAAATCGCCTCTCCCGAATACCCCGCCTTCCGCCAAAATGGCGTTTCGTAAAACGCAATGCACTTGATGACGCTCCCCATCGGTGCTCGCTGCGTGAGCTGATCCCGCGAAGCCGGCATTGCTGGCTCGTAATCGATCCGCCCTGCAAGCGTTGGCGGAAGCGCCACGATGATCCGCTCGGCCCGCACCGTCCCCGCATCCGTCGATATCGTCACCCCCGTGTCGTCTTGCTCGATACGCCGCACGGGCGCATTCAGAATGACCCGCTCGCCGAGTTTTCCCGCCAATCGTTTGGAAATTTCTTGGCATCCTTCAGACAAACGCATTTCACGTGCACCATCATGAATGTCACTCATTTTTAGCAGCCCGCCCCCATGACGCAGATAATGCAAGAAAAACAAAAAGGATATCTCCGACGGCTCGACCGCAAAAATCGATCGAACAATCGCGTCCAAAAGCGCCCTCGTGCCTTGCGTCTTCACGTTCTTGCGCTTCCACGTCTCCACCGTCATTCCGTCCCAATCGGCCGCTTTCGCAGCCAAAAGCGGATCGTCGAGCGGTACGTCCTTCACGAGCGATTCGATTCGCTGCATCGTCACGCCCAAGTCTGCTGCCCCCGCCACCGACAAC
>Ga0138256_10005098_pt1 | contig 13906 bp, 9 predicted proteins | sample KNB2016incub_MG_FD_105486 | JGI IMG/M metagenome (GOLD analysis project Ga0138256, IMG submission 105486) | Active sludge microbial communities from wastewater in Klosterneuburg, Austria - KNB2014incub_MG | ecosystem: Engineered > WWTP > Activated sludge > Unclassified | place: Austria...
ATGATCAAAAAGAAGTTTTGTAGATTCGTAACCCAGATCAAGTCCTCTGAATTTTTTCTCAAGCGCTGTAGATACTTCGCACGCCTCATCATAATGTTTTCTCCATTTGTAGCAGATATATCCGGCGTAATCATTTTTATATTTAATTACATACCAGATCTCTACAGGGTTTGAATATTTTGATTTCAGCCATTTTCTGATCTGAGGCTTTGTTTTATAATTCAGATAATCAGGATTCAGATATTCCTGAAGATCTTCATCGTTAAATATTTTATGCATCATATCTACTAATGACTCATCAGATCCTATGAATCTAATTAATGAACATTTTTTACCCTTTATAATATTTTTATACAAGCCTTTTAGTAATTATTTAAAAAATTTTTAACTGTCTTTGGGAACAACAGTTCTGTACCATGGTTTTTTGGATCTGTCCTTTATTTCATCAATATGAATATGCTTTGCTTCCATATATTCCTTTATTCCTTCTGTACCAAACTCCCTGCCGATACCGCTTTGTTTATAACCTCCGAACGGAGCTCTGTCACTTAACAAATGATATTCATTAATCCATACTGTGCCTGTGCGGAGTTTATCCGCTACAGCCAGCGCTCTCTCATCATTACCTGACCATACCGCTCCTGCAAGTCCGAATACCGAGTCATTTGCGATGGAAACCGCTTCATCATCATCCTTGAATTTTATGACAACAAGCACTGGTCCGAATATTTCCTCCTGAGCAATTATCATTTTATTATTAACATTAACAAAAACCGTCGGTTCAATGAAAAGTCCTTCATTTCCGAATTGTTTACCGCCTGTAAGAATTTCAGCTCCTTCTTCAATTCCGGTTTTAATATATTTCATTACAGTATCAAACTGATCCTGATTTACTACCGGTCCTACAGTAACTGATTTATCAGCCGGATCCCCTATCTTCATTCTTTCTATTTTTTCTTTAAGCCCTGAAATAAATTTATCATAAATTTTTTCATGAAGCAAAAGTCTTGTGCCGCCTTCACAGCACTGACCCTGATGATAAAAAGCTGCATAAATCGCTCCGTCAATACTCATTTCCAGATCGGCGTCATCAAGTACAATATTAGCTGATTTACCACCGCACTCAAGAGTGATTTTTTTCAGATTTGAAGATGCATTCTGCATTATAATTTTACCAACTTCAGTAGATCCCGTAAATCCGACTTTATCAACATCCGGATTTTTAACCAGCTCTGTCCCTATTACACTTCCGCTGCCTGTAATAATATTCACAACACCTTTGGGAATTTCCGTTTCGCTTATAAGTTTTGCAAGTTCGCATGCGGTTACGGAAGTTTCCATTGCAGGTTTTAAAATTACTGTGTTACCTGCTGCAAGAGCCGGACCAAGTTTCCATATTGCCATCTTTAGCGGAAAATTCCACGGAATAATAAGAGCGCATACTCCGACAGGTTCATAACGAATAATATTTTTGCTGACACCTTCCTTTGAAAGTCCCGGAATGTCTTCATTGAAATTAACTGCCGCCGCCTTTGAAAAATAATTGAGACTTTTAGCCGACAAAAAAATATCCTCGCCTGCTTTTCTGACTGTTGAACCTGAGTCTTTCACTTCAAGCCCGGTAAGTTTTTCTGCATTCTCGTTTATCTTATCCACAAGCTGTTTTAAAATGCGTGATCTTTCTTCACCTGATAATCCGCTCCAGACTCCGCTGTCAAATGCTTTCCTTGCTGCTGCTACCGCTTTTTTAGTATCTGATATTCCGGCTTTGGATATTTCGGCAATAACTTCTCCGTTTGCCGGATCTGTAGCCATAAACGTCTTTCCGTCTTCAGAATCACAAAACTCTCCGTTAATATACAACTGATACTTTACCATATAAAAATATTATTTAATGTTTTAGATTTAATTACAGAAATGAATTTTAAAGTATAAACGGAACAACGAATATTATATAAAATTCAAAAAATTATTATTGTATTGTATTCTTTTTCCAAATAATCTGTAAATATATTTGATAAAAGATTTTAAAAATTCATTGAAGTTTGAACGTCAGTCATTCTGTAACTGATTAAAATATTTTTATTATATCCGGTCTTTGCTTACATATATAAATACGGTTTCCAGCCGTCATCGATCCTGCCTGCAAAGTTTTTAATAAATGTTATGTGAGAAGGTCTTTTAGGAATATTCATTAATTCAAATTTCGCCTCTTCAGGAGTCCTGTTTCCTTTTTTATTATTGCATTTAATACACGCGGTCGTAAGATTTTCCCAACTGTCCTCGCCTCCTCTTGATTTCGGCATTACATGATCAACAGTCAGATTTGATGTAACTCCGCAGTACTGGCATCTGTGATTATCCCTTCTCAGAATATTTTTCCGTGACAGAATTATTTTTTTAAAAGGTACCCTTACAAAAAAAACAAGCCTGACAATACTCGGATATTCAAAACTTCTGTTAACGCTTAAAATCTTTTTTTCCGCTAAGCAGTATATTGATTCCGCTTTGCCCAGATAGATCAGAATTATTGCTCTGCGTACATTACAGATAGTTAAAGGTTCGTAATTCTGATTAAGTACCAGAACTTTACCGTTTAAATTATTGTACCTGCGGTGAAAAATATTTTTATTATCATGATCGTGGAAGACAACCTCCTTATATTTTGGGATTAGACAAATTATGAATATTAATGTGTATAGTCAATTTATTTTTGAATTTGCAGGAATATTCTTAATAAAACACAAGAATTTGCAGACAAAATTTCTCTTAATAAATTAAACAAATTACATTTTCATGAAATGTAAATTCGTTTTAAAAAATTTCAAAAAATAAATTTTATTCCTTTGGAATATTAAGGTGAGTATGAAGGATAAGAACTTTGGCATTCCGATGATTTATACTAAATAAATCCGGCTCAGCAGAAATAACAGCAGTCAGATTTATTTAAACCCTATCAATGCTGACGTAATTGTTTTTATATCTTCAGAATTATTAAATAAATGCGCGGATAATCTAAGGTAACCCTCACGAAGCGCTATAAAAATATTACTCGTTTCCAGATATTTCTGGACTTCTTCATTTCTTTCAATGTCTTTATGAGAGAATAAAAGAATATTTGATCTGTGGTTCGGATTCAGATCTGATTCAATTTTAAAATCACTATCTTTAATTTCATCGATGAAAATATTTTGCAGCATCTGAATATGATCGAAAATATTTTTTACTCCGAGTTTTAAAAATAATTCCAGGGAAGATATCAGTCCGATCATTCCAAGTGTATTAGGAGTAGAGTTTTCAAATGCATTTCCGTCTTTCTTAAAATTAAGTTTGTAATCAAGAAAATTCTTGAAGTCATATTCGATACTTGATGTTGCAACATATGTCGGATCCACATTATCCCTTATTCTGTCAGATATATATGCAAAACCTATCCCGGCAGGAGCCATCATCCATTTCTGAGACCCCGCGGAAATAAAATCAATTCCGGATTCCTTTACATCCACAGGACAAACTCCAATTCCCTGAATTGCATCAACTACAAAGTAACAGCCATTTTCCCTGCAGATATTTCCGATTTCATTTAAATCATTTCTGAAACCGAGAAACTCAACTGAACTTATTGTCAGTACTTTTATTTTATTTTTCTTAATTACATTTTCTATATCCTCAGTCTTTATCTTACCTCTTTCCGAAGGTATCATGACATTTTCAATTCCCCGTAGTTTATACTGATTCATCCACGGATAGACAATAGCCGGAAATTCCGAATCGGCATAAGCGACTTTATCTCCCCGCTCCAGTCTTATCCCGTTTGCAAATATATTAAGTCCGTGTGTAGTGCTGCCTGTAATAATAATTTCGTGTTTACCCGCATTTATTATCTGAGCGCTTAATGTTTTCAGCTGATCAGCAAGCCGCATATTAACAAGACTCAGATTTTTGTTTGTAAAAGTAAACTCATCTATAAAGTCGATCAGCCTTCTTCTTGTCTCCAGAGAATACTGTGAGTAATGAGCGGAGTCAAGATATGTGCAGGATTTCATAACAGGAAAAAGTTTTCTCGCATCTTCAATAGTTTGAATATCTTCCAGAAGTGAGACGGATTCTGCAATGCTGCTGTTCATTATTTTTTCTTTTTATTAGTTTTTTTAGGAGTTTCGGTTTTCTTAGGTTCTTCAAGATTGCTTTCATACATTTTCTTGTAAGACTCATAATAGAACATTATGCTGTTGACATAATTGTATGGCTCTTTCCAGTTATCAAGTGTTCCGTACGGCGGTCTTTTGGATTCCGGCCATACAAGCGCATGGACTGAATCTTCCTTCGAAGCGAGAAACGGATATGCTTCTTTCACATTGTCCCATTGTCTGTAATCCTTTTCAAAATGTGCTGTAATAGTCATTGCGTCTATTACCCTGCCAAGCCCTGCATTGTATGCTGCAAGCGCGAATTTATATTTCTCATCGCCGAATTCCCGGAACTGTGACACAAGTGATGCATAATAATAGATACCGGCAATAAGATTATTAACAGGTGTCTGAGTTTCCTCAAGTTTTAATTCGTTCTGAAGTCCCTGTCCGGTCCTCGGCATTATCTGCATTAATCCAAACGCTCCTGCATGCGAGCGGGCATTAGCATTGAAATATGACTCCTGCCTTATGATCGCAAGTACGATCCGCCAGTCGAGTTTGTAAAAATTACTTTCTCTTGTAATTATATCTCCAAGCTCCTTCACCAGATTTTCAACGTTACCAAGTTTGAATTCTTTGCTGACAAACTGAACTTTTTCCGTTATCCGCTCAAGGTCCTTTATATTTAAATTTTTTGCCTGCTGTTTAAAATTTGCATTGGATGCGAACAGATCAAAAAGTGTATTCCAGTCTTTGAGCATGCTTTCGACATATATGTTGTTATTGAAAGATCTCTTTGCGAAAATATTATCAAGCTCTTCAATTTTTACTTTCTTCTGTGATGACGGAGATACAACTTCATCATTATTACTTTTTAAAACTTCAGATCTGACGCCGTAAGATTCAGAATATATCTGAGATTCCTTGAATGAGTAAAATAATAATACAATTACCAGAATAAGAGGAATGACAAATATCCCTATCTTCTTAATACTTTCTGAAAGATTATATGTGTGAATTGTACTTATGATGTAATTCCGGTTAATATATTAATCAAAATTTTTCCAAAGAAAAAAATTACTGAACCAGTTTTTTATACCTTACGCGTTTCGGTTCGACATAACCGTACTTCTTCTTTTTAAATTCTTCATAATCCGAATACCCGCCTTCAAAATATTCTACAGTTGAATCACCTTCGAATGAAAGTATATGAGTGGCGACTCTGTCCAGAAACCATCTGTCGTGAGATATAATGACTGCGCATCCTGCAAAGTTTTCAAGACCTTCTTCAAGAGCTCTCAGAGTATTTACATCAATATCATTGGTTGGTTCGTCAAGAAGCAAAACGTTAGCTTCGGATTTTAATGTTAGCGCCAGATGTAATCTGTTCCTCTCACCTCCGGAAAGCATATTTACTTTCTTTCCCTGATCAGCTCCGTTAAAATTAAATCTTGCAACATAAGCTCTTGAGTTGTACTGCTTTCCTTCAATTTCTATAAATTCATTTTCTTCCGAGATAACTTCCCATACGGTCTTTTCGGGATCGATTTCCGCATGTGCCTGATCCACATAACCAATACTTACTGTCTCCCCTACTTCAAAATTTCCGTTGTCCGGCTTTTCCGTCCCGAGTATAAGTCTGAAAAGAGTCGTCTTACCCGTTCCGTTAGCTCCGATAATTCCGACTATTCCGGCAGGGGGAAGAGAAAAATTCAGATTTTCATATAATAGTTTATCACCGAAAGACTTGCTGACATTTACAGCATCTATTACTTTATTACCAAGTCTTGGTCCGTTTGGAATAAATATTTCAAGCTGCTCTTCTTTTCTTTTTGAATCTTCATTCAGCATTCTATCATAAGCCTGAAGTCTCGCTTTAGATTTCGCCTGTCTCGCCTTCGGGGACATTCTCACCCATTCGAGTTCATGCAGCAATGTTTTACGTCTTTTGCTTTCCTGCTTCTCTTCCATTTCAAGTCGTTTCGTTTTCTGATCAAGCCAGGAAGAGTAATTTCCTTCCCATGGAATTCCCTCTCCCCTGTCCAGCTCAAGTATCCAGCCTGCTACATTATCGAGAAAATACCTGTCGTGAGTAATTGCTATGACAGTTCCTTTGTATTGCTGTAAATGCTGCTCAAGCCAGTCTATGGATTCTGCATCAAGATGGTTTGTCGGTTCATCAAGCAAAAGTATATCCGGTTCTTTCAGAAGAAGTCTGCAAAGCGCTACTCTTCTTCTTTCGCCTCCAGAAAGATTTTTTACAGGAGTATCGCCGTCGGGAGTTCTCAATGCATCCATAGCTCTTTCGAGTTTAGCATCAAGTTCCCATCCGTTCATATGCTCGATCTTTTCCGTAAGTTCACCCTGTCTTTCTATAAGTTTATTCATCTCATCATCATCCATCGGCTCTGCGAATTTATTATTCACCTCATCATATTCCTTTAATACATCTACCACTTCCTGAACACCTTCCTGCACGATCTCTTTTACAGTCTTTGTTTCATCAAGCTCCGGATCCTGTGACAATAGTCCTATGCTGTAATCTTTTGTAAAATGAACTTCGCCTTCAAACTTATCTTCTAATCCGGCAATAATTTTTAACAGCGTGGATTTACCTGATCCGTTTAATCCGATTATACCGATCTTTGCTCCGTAAAAAAATGAGAGATATATATTTTTTAAAACCTGTTTCTGCGGAGGATAAGTCTTGCTGACTCCCACCATTGAAAATATTATTTTATTGTCTGACAAAATGTATGATTATTTTAAAATGTTTGTGAATATAATGATTTGAATGCAGAGGTTTAAGTGTAAATTGAGGTTAGTACTGTTTCTAAAAATTATGCAGTAAATTTTATTTTAATTCTTTTCGAATGTATTTATTTCTCAAAGTCTTCACAGCATCTGTAATTCTCGGTCCCGGTCTGAACATAATATCCTCATCAATAAAAATAATGTTGCCATTTTTAACTGCGCCTGAATTATGCATTCTTTCTCTGATCTCAGTTTCATATTCAGAATTTTTACCGGTATTAAGAGTATCTGTCGGGAATATGATCACATCAGGGTTCCTGTTCACTACATCTTCGTAATTTATTACAGGATATTCCTGCACTTCGCCGGCATAAATATTTCTAAAACCCGCCAGCTCCGAAATTTCATTAATAAAAGTTTTATCATTTGTAGTCATCAGAGGATTAACGGCAATTATTATAAGAGCAGTTTCGGATAATGAATCGGGCTTTGTAACATCCGGAAGTTCTGATGAGATTTTTTTGATCAAAAGATCAGCTCTTTCATTTACTCCCGTGATTTTTCCGATATCACTGATCATTTTATTTATTCCTGTTAAATCCCTGGCATGACTAAGAAATAACCTGAATCCCATATTCATTAAAGACTGATAAGTCGGATTATTAGACGACTCAACATTTATTATTATCAGATCAGGTTTGAGAGATGAAATAATTTCATAATCAGGACTAAGATAACTTCCGGTGTTAGTTTTGGTTTTTGCCTGCGGAGGATAGTCACAGTATTCCGTAACACCTACTAATACAGAGTCCGCGCCTAATTCATAAATTGTCTCCGTAATGTTCGGTCCGAGTGAGATTATTCTTTTAGGATGGGAATCAAAATTTACTTCAAGCCCTGTATCATCTTTTACTGAAAACTTACTTTGAATATTTCCGGAAGGTTTGGCGCAGGAAAATAAAACAACTGTAATTTGAAAAAAGAGAATGCAATGAATTACTTTTGAAAAAATTTTCCCTCTTTGCAATTTAAAGATTTATGTTTTTAATTTTTTCTTCTTTGCGGCAGGGAAAAGAACATTATTAAGAATAAGTCTGTATCCCGGAGAGTGTTTGAAATTTTCAAGTTCAGTTTTCGGATCTCCCACTGCGTGCTGATAATCTTCCGGATCATGTCCCCCGTAAAAAGTAAACGTCCCCTTTCCGTAATTTCCGTGAATGTATCTTACATAGTCAGTCCCGTCTTTCATCGCAAGCACTGTTACATTTTTCTTCAGAAGACTTTTCTGAAAGCCGGTGGTCTGTCCGAGAAATCCGTTTATAACCGAAGTATGACACTGCGTCAGCATTGACGGTACCGGATCATACTTTGCTGAAAAATCTACCAGCGTAAAATTGTCATTATACTGCCCCATTGAAAGAAGCTGGTTTGTCACGTCTATATTGGAGTATTCATACATCAGCGGATTCATATCCACTGTAAAATTTTCAAATGCCAGACATTCAGAATAATCAAGTTTACTGTTTGCCTGAGGATCAGCCGGATCACCGTCATATATAGATTCGCAGATATCCGTATATTGTGCGGCAAGAGCTAAATCATAAGTATCTGTCGCCGAACACATTGTAAACAGAAAACCGCCGTTTGCAATATATTCCTTCAGTTTCTTAACTACTGCAAGCTTTAATTTTGATACTTTATCATACCCGAGCTTTGCAGCCATGTCTTCATTGATCTTTTGCTGATTCAAATACCACGGAGCAGATCCGTATGTAGCGAAAAACTTTCCAAACTGTCCTGTAAAATCCTCATGATGCAGATGCAGCCAGTCATAACCTTTTAGTTTATCAGTCAGAACTTCCTCGTCCCAGAGTTTGTCATGGCGACTTTCCGCATATTCAAGAACAATCTGAACTGCGTCATCCCAGGGAAGAGCGTTCGGCGGGACATAAACAGCTATCTTGGCGACTTTCTCAAGTCTTACTACATCCATGTTATTTTTTTCATCTTTAGCCTCAGCATATACCTGCGCAGTCTGAGTGCCTTCCAGAAGTTCATAAGAAACACCTTTGGCATTACATTCTTCCTGAAGCTTTGAAGAATATCCAAACATAAACGAACCGCCTCTGTAATTAAGCAGCCAGTCCACTTCCTTATTACTGAGTAAGTGTCTGTATGCAATTCCGTATGCTTTCAAATGATCGGTCTGCGAGTCTTCCATCGGTATAAGTAATTTTACCTGAGAAAACGCTGATGCATTAAAAAGGAATGAAATTAGTAGTATTAAAAAAATTTTTATTCTGTTATTATTCACGGTTAAATTTAGTTTTTAATTAATGTTAAATCAATAGAAACGAAATTGTATAATTTGGGTAACACAATTTTCTCAATAATGTTTAATTTTTGCAGATGAATATACTTGCTGTGGAAACATCCTGCGATGAAACTTCTGCTTCTGTCCTTGATAATGATATAGTTCTATCGAATATTATTTCCTCGCAGATCTCCCATAACAAATTCGGAGGAGTTGTGCCGGAATTAGCTTCCCGTGAACATTTAAAAAACATTTCCGCAATAGTAAGTAAATCTTTGGATTCATCCTCTAAGCAGCTTAAAGATATAGATGTTATTGCTGCGACCTGTGAACCTGGTTTAATAGGTTCGCTCTTAATCGGTATGAATTTTGCAAAGTCACTTGCCTTTACCCTGAATGTTCCTTTTATACCAGTTAATCATATTCAGGCTCATCTCTATTCAAATTTTCTTAACGGACAAAAGCCTGAATTTCCATTTATCGGTCTTATTGTTTCAGGCGGTCATACGTTGCTTATACATGTAGAAGATTTTTTCCGGCATAAAATAATCGGCTACACTCTGGATGATGCTGCGGGTGAAGCATTTGACAAAACAGCAAAACTCCTCGGACTTGGTTACCCGGGTGGCCATCATATTGACAGACTTGCTAAAGCCGGTGACAGGAACTACCATAAATTTCCTCTGACAATTGTAAAAGAAAGTAAATATAATTTTTCCTTTTCAGGAATTAAAACATCAGTACTTTATTATCTCCGTAAGATCAATTTTGAGAATGTAAAAACAGATTCACTTATCAGCGATATTGCAGCTTCATTTCAGGAAGCTGTTACAGACAGTCTCCTTTATAATACGTTAGAAGCTTCAAAAGCATATGGTGTGAAAATTATTTCAGTATCAGGCGGTGTATCAGCTAACAGCCGCTTGCAGGAAAAATTTGAAAAACTGACCGCATCAGGTTACAAGGTATATTTTCCAAAATCTGAGTATGCATCAGATAATGCCGCAATGATAGGACTGACCGGATATTTAAAGTATATTCATACAAAAGATAAAAGTGAATTCAATTTACAATCTTTAAATTATTTGGCAAAACCAAGACTCGATTATGATAACTTCTAAATACAGAATATTTTTTGCTGTGATTTTCATTATAAACTCTATCCTGAATATTACAGGATGTAATGAGATAAGTCAGGGTTTGCAGAGAGAAAAGTTTGAATTTCTTTACCGAATGAATACTGACGCAACATTACTAAAGGATTATACTAACGGAGTTCAAAAATATGAAGATCTGGATTTTTATGAAAGAAATCTGTCAAGGATGTATACAGACATTTTAAAAATGAAAACCATAGAAGAATACAGTGAATCAAGAGCACTAAAGGAAAATTTACTGAATATAATTGAGGAGAATATTAATTCAGTAAAGTCATTGAAAAGGAAACAATATCCCCCCGGAGAAATAATCCGGCAGGAATATGATGTAATCGTAATGAAAGAAAGGACTATTGACTTCCTTGACAGACTAAATGATGAAATTGTTAAAGTCGGAAGAGAATAACTTTATTTAAGAATTACAAGCTTTTTCACTTCTGATTCCAGATTCTCAGCGCCGGTGATAAATAATTTGTAGAGATATGTTCCGTTCGCAATAAGATCTCCGTCATTATCCTTTCCGTCCCAGCTAATTGTATTAAATCCGAAATTCAACGGTATGTCAATCTCTCTGATCATCTTTCCGGATACAGTGTATATTTTAATTTTTCCGTTACCCGGATTTTCAAAACCTGTCAGATCAAAAATGAAATTCGTTTCTGTCTTCATCGGATTAGGATAATTATAAAGTTCTCCGACTGAGTACAGATCACTTACATTCAGAGTTAAACTTGCCGTATCAGAATTTCCATTCTGATCTCCGAAGATTACTGTTAAAGTATTTGTACCTTTGATCAATCCCGGATGAAATATCATTTCATTAGAAAAGCTTAAATTTCTTTCAGCTCTTTTAACTATAGTATTATTATCCTTTGAATTCTTCTCCGCAACTGTTCTGTCATTGACACTGACACCATTTATCAGAATTTCTTTGAGATTTATCACTGCGTCCGAATTAGCCAGATCCGGATCAGTGTTAACAGAAACTTTTAACTCCGGATTCAGACTGACATTATCTCCGTCCTGAATTTTCTTTCCGTCACTGAAAACTTCTATACCGGCAATTGAAGAAGCCGGTGCATTTAAAAGATCAAAGTAAACATAATTATTAAATGTAAACGCTTCAGTATAATTTCCTTTCGGAAGTATTTCAACAAAAAATGTAATATAATCAGAAGAATTTCTTAATACAGGAATTATGAATTTTGATTCATGAATGACAGAATTATTTTTCAGCAGTGAATTATTAAGTGTATCGGATTTCAGAAATAAACTTTCGGAATTTTTCAGCATATAAACATTCGCAATATATCCCGGGAGATCAATATCACCTTCATTATAAATTTTAAATCTTACTTTTAATTCCTTTCCGGAAACAGCTGTTGAATCCGATTTCCACAGATCATCAAGCTCCGCTGCAAGTTCGGCGGGATTACGGTAATTTACTTTAAATGAAGTAAGAACCGGCGACTTACTTCCGGTGAGAGTATCGATTGTGTATTTTCCCATAAAATTCAACACAGGATACTGATAAGCGTTTACAGCAGAAAGATCTGTATTAGAATTTGTTGATATATTTTGTAACAGCAGATCGGAATTTCCGTCGGGTTTTACTCCATAGACATCAAATAAAATTTTGTTTGAAGGAAGAAGAATATTATTCCATGAAAAATTTTGCCATGCATTAGCCGGACCAATGCTGAATTCAGAATATCCATATGACCATTTGAACTTTTTAATCTGTGAAGATTCGGATTCTATCCAGCTGCTTATATATCTGTTCAGAGTTTCTGAAACATCTGACTGCGGCGCGCCAAGATATCCGATAAAGCTCCATGAGTCAAAAAATCCGATCCTGAAATTAGAGACTTTTGTACTGCCGAACTGCGCAAATTTATTTATTACGTTTGTATTCAAAAGAAATGTACCCGCGACATAAGCTGCATTGAGACCCATAAGATAATGTGTAGTGTCAAACGTATTTAAAAAATTCAAAATTGAATCTGAAGAAGTCGGGAAGGTCATTTTAAAATTTTTATACTGCAAGATCTTACCGTCTGTTTTTCTAACCTTAAGAAGATTCATACCTGAATTTCCGCCGGCATCCATATGAATGCTTTTATTCATTACAGAGAAATATGAAGCTTCAGCTCCGTTTGTACCAAGTGAGCGGACATAAAGTTTTCCCGTAAATTCAGCTATCTTAATTCCGTTTGAACTGTTTTCAGTATTATATGAAGTATTGGTAAGTTCATACGGCTGAAACTGCTGAGGACTTATTTTATAAATTGTTGTCAAAGTATCGGATGCGCTATCTATAGTTTTATCCGAAATGGAAATAAGCGGATTATACTTAAACATCTGAACTGCAGACCAGCCGCTGCTGTCACCGTTAATTACAGAATTAGTTCTCCAGTAATAAAGCTTTGAAGTATCTTTTACGGGAAGAAGAGTTTTGAATTTTGAAACAGCGCCGTGAGGTTCTTTATTTATAAAAAGCTGACTTACCGGGGAATTAAAATTTGCAGATGTATCTGTCTGAAGTAGCAGAATTATAGATTTTTCATTTTTCTTAATAAACGGATTCATTCCGACATATTCAACGCTGTCTTTTCTTACTACTGAATTATGAACAGGTTTATAAGGAACGAATGAAACATTTTTTACATCAATTTCAAATATCAGAGTGTTATCATTTTTATTTTCATCAGGTGAAGAATTATAAAGATCCAGAATTACTTTTGCTTCATATCTTCCTTTTGAATTCAGCTTAAAATTATAAGATATAGAATCCTTTGATGAAAAATTTCTGAGGACAGTATCTTTGAAATAATACTTAGCAAAATCTTTTGTAACAAGTAATCTCATTGTTGCCGAATCTGAATTCAATCCGAAATTCTGCGGGAATACTTTCAGGTTTATTGGTTCATTTACAGACGGACTTTTGTTTGAAAGCTTATAATCGTTTTCGGAAATAGTAAACTCCGGATAAGCAGGGAGCTGCAGCTTAAGAGCCGGATCACCCATCAGAGTGTAACAGTTTACAGTATGTCTGATTGAAAAACTGAGAGAATCGCTTTTAATTGAATTCATTGCATAAGATACCATATCACCTACTCTTCTCACCGTATCTTTTGCAAAAGATTTATAGAATAAAGAATTAATTAATGAACCTGAATACACAAACCCCCAGCCTGAAGTAGCAAAAAAAGAAACAGCTCCGGTATTATTCATATTCATAAACCGTTCACCAAAAGATCTGAAATTTGGCTCACCTACTTTTCCTGTATAGCAGGTCATGCTGAGTATCACAGGAAACTTTCCGTGATTGCTTAAAATTTCAGGATCATTCAAAGCAATTTCCCAGTCCTGACTTCCTGCATGTCCCATGAAGTTTACAGTGAGCGTTCCTCTGTTTATCTGATTTTTTATTGAGTCGGAATAATTAAATGTTTCAGCGCCGTTAAGATCATTTCTCAGTATTCTTACAGGATTTCCCTTAACAGGATTTGGGAGTATATATGGATTGATAAGCGAGTCATTATTTA
>Ga0138256_10005099_pt1 | contig 13904 bp, 13 predicted proteins | sample KNB2016incub_MG_FD_105486 | JGI IMG/M metagenome (GOLD analysis project Ga0138256, IMG submission 105486) | Active sludge microbial communities from wastewater in Klosterneuburg, Austria - KNB2014incub_MG | ecosystem: Engineered > WWTP > Activated sludge > Unclassified | place: Austria...
TCAAATTTTGCAACAGCATATTTATCATCAACTCCATATGCAGTGAATGTTCTGATCACATTAGAATAAGATGGTTTAGAATTATCAGGCAAAACCTCTGAACGAGCAACTTTAAATCTGCCGAATCCTCCTTCAGGAAGTGGCAAAGAAATCTCCGGTCCATTTATAAATGCATTTGGATCAGAATCATAAACAGCTTTGTTTAATTCCGCTTTTATTGCATTCAGATCTAATTCCAACAAACGATATTTACTTGGAAGACTCTCCATGTAACACTTTTCGGAAAATTCAGATACAGAAACATCTTTCCAGACAGACTTCTGATCTTGTGCATTGACTTGATTGCAAAATGACATTAATACTCCTGTTAAAAGGAGTAACCTTAGGTAAGCTTTAAATTTCATGGTACTGCGCAGTGTGTCTCTTTCCACAGAATCGTGGAATACGAAAATACATCAGAAATCACCCTAATTCAAGTATTTGAGGTGCATCTTTACTCTGCCTCCAAACTATCTTCGTTTAATCCAAAATTTCTCACTTTATTAGAATAATTTTTTGGTGAAATTGGCCAAGATCCGTTTCAATCTCTACTATATAAATACCTGCAGGCAATCCACTAAGGTCGATAGATTCTTTAAATCCTACTTTAAAACTCTGTGAATAAACCATTTTACCACAATAATCAATGACAGAAAAACTATCCATTTTCAGGCTATTGGTTTTCGCAAAAACCTCGAAGTGACCGTTACTTGGATTAGGGAAAATAGCTATCAAATCATCAATACTTCCGGGAGGCAAAATTTCTCTGACTTTATTGTTTCCGGAAATAATTTTTAGATCAGGATCAATAGAAATATAATCAGGTTTAAAATTCAGATCAAAATGAAATTGCTGATCGGAAAAACTTGCATCTGCCACAACAATTGTATCCTTAAAAGAATTTCCGATTTGAATCGGCAATGGAATATGAAAAAATGGAATTCCCGGATCTGATGTGGTTTGATTTACAAATAGCTCAACAGAATTTTCTGTTCTGCTCCATTCAATATTGTAAATAGGAAACCCTTCCCCAAATACCCACTCATCAAAAAACTGTGTGAGGTCGCTGATTGTTACATTTTCGAATGAAGTTTTTAAATCATTCGTCGTTGCATAATTATATTCCAATGTTGCTTTACTGAGAAAATCTCTGAGTGATAAAGTAAAAAGATCATCACCAAATTTCCATCGCAACATACTTAAAACATAGGCACCTTTCCGATACGATAACCTCCCATCGAAAATCCTACTTATGTCTGTTGTGTCATTACAAATAACAGACCCATTAGGCTTTGAGACTATATCCTGAAGAGCAGAATACTTCCAGGCATAAAATTCTTCGGGCTTGAATCGCTCGATGGCCATTCCGGCCAGATATGTTGCAAATCCTTCGTGTAACCAAATGTCAGTCCAACTTTGACAGGTAATTTCATCACCAAACCACTGATGAACTAATTCGTGTGCGATCAATTCAAATCCAAAACTTCCGACAAACGACATGGTCTGATGCTCCATTCCTCCACCCCAACCAAATTGCGCATGACCATATTTTTCCTTCGAAAACGGATATAGAATTAACAAGCTATCATAAAATTGAATTAACGACGGTGTTACTGATAATGCAGGTCGCGTAAAACTTATCTGCTCAGGATATACATAATTCAAGATCTCCAATGTATCAGAATTACTTAAAATAACAGAATCCGAAAATTCATCATAGTTGGTAACTGCAATTGCAACGAGGTAAGGAGCAATCGGATAATTACTTTTCCAATGATAGATCAATTCACTGTTTGATGTATCAACAGAAACTAGTTTGCCATTTGAAGCACATTTATTGCCAAATGGAATTTTACAAACCACATCAACAGAATCAATTTTGTCTGCTGCATTTTGTCTGCATGGCCACCAGTCCTTTGCACCATATGGTTCAGACAATGTCCATAATGAAGGCACGCCGGAATGATTACCAGTTTCAAATGAACCGTTTCCTGTTGCTATAGGTGCACCATGATAAAAAATGGTTAGCGAATCAAATGATAATGCAGCAATACTCCCGGTAAAAAACACTTTTAATAAATCGTTCTCTCTTACAAAAGCGATGAGAACTGAATGATAGAACACCGAATCAACAACAAGGTATTGCGAGCAATCAAAAGTAATTGAATCAATAGAGTTATCGGAAGTGAAATAAGATGTAACATTCCCGGAAATAAAATTAACTGCAGGATCAACTTCCCACTCACAGCGAGTATAATAAACATTTAGATCCTCGTAATTAATATTTACCTGGCTACTTTGACTTGACCTCAGAAAAGATTTTAATTCGCTTTGAGAAATTGTGTCAATATATGAAGCAACTTGGGCTTTGGAATCAAATCCAAAAATACAAAGGATACAAAAAACAATACTGAAGCTAACTTTCATGCAGTGAATTTAATCATTCATCAGCACATAAATATCATCAATTAGTTTATTTACTTCGACAGAATCTGTTCCATCGTAAAATCCACGAATCCGTCGATCTTGATCGATCAATGTAAAAAATTGAGTATGGACAAAGTCATCAGGTCCTCCATCTCCTTCAGATGCAGCACAGAGATAAGATGTACGCGCCATTTCATAAATATCTTTTTTATCACCGGTCACAAAATGCCACTGTTTAGGATCTGCATTATGAAAATCAGCATAGGCTTTTAAAACAGAGACGGAATCTTCGCTTGGTTTCACAGTATGTGAAAGAAAATGAATTAATTCGGTTCCTTTAAATTGTCTGGCAACTCTTTCCATTTGAGTTGACATTTTTGGACAAATTCCCTCGCAAGTAGTAAAGAAAAAATCAGCTACATAAATTTTATCATCAAGATCTTTCTGAGATAAAAGTTGTCCGTTTTGGTCAACAAATTTCCAGTCAGCAATTTTATGTTCAGTGCTGTCATCATTCTTTTCACCATAAACAGGCAAGGTATGCGCCGGGTGTCTTTCCGTAGTAAGTATATTGTAAGCCCAAACAATTGCAATCATTGTAATAAAAGCGACAACACCCCATCTGAGCATTAATTGTTTTCTCATTTTACAGAATGCTCAGCAAGAAATGATTCTTTGCATCCGGTACTGCAAAACCCAAACAATTTTCCGTCAACCGTTACTGTATCATTCGGTTCGTTTCCAACTGACATGCCACAGACAGTATCATTTGTTGAAACAAGGACACCTTCTGCAAGTTTGATCGAACTCTCCTGTTCCATTGATACTTTATCAGGAACTGCAGCATTTTCAGGTTGAGGATTAGAACATGCGCTCAAAGAGAGCCCTACAACAATGGCAAATATAGATTTTGTCATGATTATTCTTTATTATTTTGGGTTGCAAATTTATGTATTATTTCCTCATAAGTATAAATAATTAACATGCTTAATATCACTTAAATTAGACATGAAAATTATGAAGTAAATATTTCCTATATTTGTCAATACACTACTATCCTTATTTTTCATGAAACAATCCCCTGCAAACCAGGCCTCTGCTCCATTGAGTTTTGAAGACTTCAAAAGTGAAGTTCTGAATGATTTCCGCCTGGCAAATTCCAGTCGTCAAGCCAGTCTCATTGGCCGCAAAGAAGTACTTACCGGGAAAGCTAAATTCGGGATTTTCGGTGATGGTAAAGAGTTGGCTCAAATTGCTATGGCAAAGCAATTCATGGCAGGAGATTTCAGAGCCGGTTACTATCGTGATCAGACTTTCATGTTTGCTATAGGCCAATCCAATATTACTGCCTTCTTCGCACAATTATATGCAACACCGGATCTGAATGCAGAACCCAGTTCAGCAGGAAGATCAATGAATGGACATTTTTCTACACGAACAATAAATGAGGATGGTTCATGGAAGGAATTATCAAAAATAAAAAACTCTTCATCAGATATCAGTCCTACGGCCGGACAAATGCCGCGTCTACTTGGGTTAGCATGGGCATCAAAATTATTTAGAAATAATCCGGGTTTACATCACATGACTTCCTTTTCAAATAAAGGAACTGAAGTTGCATTTGGAACGATTGGCGATGCCAGTACTTCAGAAGGACTGTTTTGGGAAACAATAAATGCTGCCGGAGTATTACAAGTTCCAATGGCAATATCTGTTTGGGATGACGGCTATGGAATTTCAGTTTCTTCAAAATATCAAACTACGAAACAAAACATTTCTGAGATCTTGAAAGGATTTGAAAGAAATGAAAAAGGAGAAGGCTATGTTATACTAAAAGCAAAAGGATGGGATTATCCGGCCTTATGTGAAATGTATGCAAAAGGAATAAAGATCTGTCGTGATGAACAAGTTCCTGTATTGTTTCATATTTCAGAAATGACACAACCCCAAGGTCACAGTACCTCCGGTTCTCACGAACGTTATAAGTCAAAAGAACGTCTTGAATGGGAAGTAGATTTTGATTGTATAAAAAAAATGCGTGAATGGATCATCAGTTCTGCAATTGCAACAGCACAAGAATGCGATGAGATAGAAAACGAAGCAAAAAAATACGCTCAAGATTGTAAAAAAATTGCATGGTCAGAATTCATGACTCCATTGAAAAATGAGATCAAGGAAGTCAATACAATGTTTGATGCAATAAGTGAAACAACAGGTCAATCTGCATTCATTCAAAAAATAAAATCCGACCTCAATGCAGTGATTGATCCTGCAAGAAAAGATATCGTTGTTGCAATTCAAAAGGTTCTTCGTCTCCTGAGAAATGAATCCTCAGAAGCAAAAACAAAATTACAGGAATGGCATTCAGAATATTTAGTACTTAATGCTGAACGATACAACTCAGGGTTATATAGTACTTCTAAAGAATCCGTATTAAAAGTCGAACCCATTGCACCAACTTATTCGGATGATTCTCCAATGATGGATGGCCGTGAAGTATTGCAAGCAAATTTTGATGCACTTTTCGCTAAAGACCCTCGTCTGGTTGCTTTTGGTGAAGACCTTGGAAGAATTGGAGATGTCAATCAAGGTTTTGCAGGATTGCAGTCAAAGTATGGCGAGATCAGAATAACGGATGTAGGAATTCGCGAAGCAACAATTGCAGGGCAAGGAATTGGATTAGCTTTACGCGGACTTCGACCAATTGCAGAAATTCAATATCTCGATTATCTTTTATATGCATTGCAAATATTAAGTGATGATCTTGCAACATTACAGTATAGAACAAAGGGCGGACAAAAAGCACCTGTAATAATTCGAACAAGAGGACATCGATTAGAAGGCATCTGGCACAGTGGATCTCCAATGGGAATGATCATCAATGCCATCAGAGGTATTCACGTTATGGTTCCACGTAACATGGTACAAGCAGCAGGATTCTACAATACTTTGTTGGCAGGCGATGAACCGGGATTGATTGTTGAATGTTTGAATGGATATCGATTAAAAGAAAAACTGCCTTTAAATATTGGAGAATTTAGAATTCCTTTAGGTGTTCCGGAAATTCTTCAGGAAGGAAATGACCTGACAATTGTCACTTATGGATCTTGCGTCAGGATTGCTCAGGATGCAATTCATTTATTAGAAGAAATGAATATTTCTATTGAATTAATTGACTGTCAAACACTACTTCCATTTGACAATCAACAAATTATATCTAAAAGTCTACAAAAAACAAATAAGCTGCTCGTCCTCGATGAAGATGTTCCCGGTGGTGCAAGCGCATATATCTTACAACAGATTCTGGAAACACAAAATGCATTCCAATGGCTTGATTCAGCGCCGGTTACGCTGACTGCGAAAGACCATAGGGCCGCATACGGTTCAGATGGGGATTATTTCTCAAAACCATCAGCAGAAGATGTTGTTAACTCTGTGTATAGAATTTTTAACGAATACAATCCGCAACAATTTCCGTTGTATATTTAACGCGTTCAAAATTTTCACACACACATCGGCAGTTCGCTGCTAACACGCATGACAGAAAAAGTTACGGAAAAAGAATCCAATTATAACTCATTGGAATCAATGAGCGTTTATGAATTGCTATCGTCAATTAATAACGAAGACAAGTCTGTGCCCGAAGCTGTAGAAAAAGTTTTACACCGAATAGAAACCGTTGTAATACTGATCACAGAAAAATTGAGAATCGGCGGTCGGTTATTTTACCTTGGCGCAGGTACTAGTGGTCGACTAGGTATCGTGGATGCATCAGAACTTCCTCCGACATTTGGTTTAGAACACGGCAAAGTAATCGGATTAATTGCAGGCGGTGATCAGGCAATTCGCAAAGCAGTAGAATTTGCAGAAGACGATGAATTGCAAGGATGGAAAGATCTGCAATCTCACCACATCAGTACTTCTGATGTTGTTCTTGGCATTGCTGCATCAGGCAGTACACCTTATGTTGTTGGTGCAGTTAAAAAATGCAAAGAGAATAACATTCTTGCAATTGGATTAACCTGTAACCAAGGTTCATTACTTGCTCAAAACGTTCACTATCCTATTGAAGTTGTTGTAGGACCTGAATTTGTAACAGGAAGCACACGCATGAAAGCAGGCACAGCACAAAAACTAGTGCTGAATATGATTTCTACAGCTATTATGATTCAACTTGGCAGGATAAAAGGAAATAAAATGGTCGATATGCAATTGACAAATGGCAAATTGATCACACGCGGCACAACGATGATAATGAAAGAACTAAATGTCACTGCTATTGAGGCCGGAGAATTGCTTAACAAATTTGGAAATGTTCGTAAAGCAATTGAACACTACAAAAAAGAGAAATAGTGGTTAACTTTTTCTTCACATCAACTTTCGCACAACAACTTATTATTACCAAATAGAATAATTGTAAAATCCTTATCTTTGTATATAACACAAGATAAGAGATGCAAGACCTCGAGCCATTTTACCTTTGGCGTGAATTATATATTGCCGCAGAAGACGAACTCTCTCCTCTTCATGGCAGCATTTATAGCGAGCTCGAATATTCCAACACCATTTACAATTATTACATTCACCCACAATGGGATATTTTCGGAAGCGCTACATTATATCTGAAAATACTTTATGCTGATTACGAAAGGCAATTTGCAATCATTGAATTTATTGGTGAATGGAACGACGCTCTTTACAATGACATCATGTACCTGAAAAGAGAAATCATTGAACCTATGATCAGGGAAGGAATTATTAAATTCATTTTAATCGGTGAAAATGTCCTGAACTTTCATGGCAGCGATGATTGCTATTACGAAGAGTGGTTCCAGGAAATTGAAGAAGGCTGGATTGCAGCAATTAATTTTCGCCCACATGTCTCGATTGAAATGGAACGATTTAATCTGGACTACTATATGATCATGGGCGGTGAACTGGATGATCTAAACTGGAGAAATTATTTGCCGGTCGATCTGCTTGCAAAAATTGAAGGTGTATTTACGAAAAGACTAAATTGAATTAAGTTTTACGCTATGTTACGATTACTTTTTTTATTTGTCTGCTTTAATTTAATCCATTCGAATCTTTTCTGTCAGACAGAAACAGACTCATTGGAAATTGAAAACAATGCGTCTTTTTATCACGATCGATTTCATGGTCAAGAAACTAGCAATGGTGAAAGTTATAATAAAAATGACTTTACAGCAGCGCATCGGACATTACCTTTCAACACTTTTTTACTGGTGACAAATACTTTAAACGATAAATCAGTTGTAGTGCGAGTTAATGACCGAGGACCATTCAAGAAAAGCAGAGTAATTGACTTGACAAGATCAGCTGCAATTAAAATTGACATGGTTCCTTTTGGTGTGGTTCCGGTGAAGATCGAAGTCCTCACTTATCTCGACAGACTCGATATAAACGATTCACTTTTTATTGATAAAGATGTTTGGGATTGCTATGCCAATAAAATTTCTCTCCGTGAAAAAAGTATTTTTATCTGGAGAACAGAATACTGGAAACATGCATTTTATATGGCTTCGACGTTGGCCTTGGAAACAAAACTGGATTCGATCGGAGTAAAGGTTATTGGAAGTGGTGAAAATAAAACCTATATCGTTGTCGCCACGGGTTTAAAAACAAAAAAAGAAGCTGATCTGCTAATTCACAAATTCAAAAAGATGGGTTTTATTCATTCGAAGATTTTGAAAAAATAACATTTTCGACCTAAATAAAAAAGATTCGCTAAGCAAAAGCACAATCCGAAATTCACCTTCTGAAATCCGAAATCATTTCCAATCCTCCATTACTCTTTCATGAATCATTTGCCCTACTTTTTTATCAATAACTAAAGTCAAACAATCGCTTCCCATTTCTTTCAAGGGGATAAATCGAAACGATTGCGCCCCATGCTCTTTCACCTTAAAATCAAATTTTTCTGTTGAGATCAGCTGGTTGAATGCACCCACAGCCTTCATTAAATAATAAATACTTATCACTTGAAAAGCACTGTCAAAAGCAGAAGGCACAAAAAAGTCAGTAGTATAAAAATGTTCGCCGATTTCAAAATCATGTCTTGTTTCCTCCATCATTTCTCTTTGCAAACACTCTCTGGTGCCTTCACCGAACTCTAATCCCCCACCAGGAAATTTAGTAATGAATTGTCCATGCACTAATTCATCACTTACTAATATACCTTTTTCTTCCTGGTAGTAAATACCGTACACTCTAACTATAAATGGAAATTTTCCCATAAGTTTATTGTTAATCTGTAAATTCATTTCAAAGATATATCTTTAGGCCATCATACTAAGAAACAGAAAAAATAAAAAATAGTTTGAACCCAACTTTTAAAATACTCATTGCTGGTGCCGGGCCGGCCGGAATGGCGACTTCAATGGTGCTTAGTAAAAACAAAATTGAACACGTATTGATCGATAAAGAAACTTTTCCACGAGACAAGATCTGCGGCGATGCCCTTAGTGGCAAAGTGGTTAGCGAATTGAATAAGATCAACACAGAGTATATGAAAGAGGTCGCCGGCAATCCTACTGACTATACGGGCAGCTATGGTGTACGTTTTTATTCTCCAAATGGCAAAATGTTAGACGTACCATTCTCAAATAATCCCGAGAATCTAAAACATGCTCCCGGTTTCATTTCACCCAGAATTAAATTTGATAATTTCTTGTTTTCAAAAGCAAATCCTGAATTTGCAAAAATTTCATTGAATACTGCCATTGAAAAGATTATAAGAAAAGACAACAAAGTAATTGTCATTCTAAATAAAAACGGCGTCTTTTCCGAAGAAGAATATGATCTCGTTGTTGGGGCAGAAGGCGATCGATCAATTGTTGCTAAAGAACTTCTCGGCGATAAAAAACAACACGAACACTATTGCGCTGGCCTACGTGTGTATTATGAGAATGTCAGCGACTCTCATCCGGATAAATTTATTGAATTACACTTTTTAAAAGAATTACTTCCCGGCTATTTCTGGATTTTCCCTATGAATGACGGAAGAGTCAATGTGGGAATTGGAATGCTCAGCTCCTACGTCTCCAAACGAAAAGTAAACCTCCGAAAATCATTGGAAGACATCATTCAAAATCATCCTGAAATTTCTAAACGGTTTAAAAGCGCCAAAGCATTAACTCCGGTTCAAGGCTGGGGACTTCCTCTTGGAAGTGCAAAAAGGAAAATTTCCGGCGACAACTTCCTCTTAGTTGGTGATGCCGGATCGTTAATCGATCCATTTACCGGAGAAGGAATTGGAAATGCTATTGTGAGTGGCAGAATTGCCGGGGAAACTATTGTCAGTGCGATCAACTCCGGTCGATTCGACGCGGAATTTCTTACTACATACCACAATACTGTTTATCATCAACTAAGTAGTGAAATAAACCTTAGTCACAAAATGCAAAAACTTGCTCGCTTCGAGACTTTGTTCAATTTTGTAGTCAACAAAGCAATAAAAAATCAAACCTTAAGAGAAACGATCACTTGCATGTTTGAAGACCTCGACATCCGAGCTAAACTAAAGCAGCCGTCTTTTTATTTCAAATTGTTTTTTAACAAATAATAGTAAGTAGTGAGTAGTAAGTGGTGAGTGGCAATTCGGAATCAACTTCAACGCCGAAATCTCATTATTAATTACTTACTTTTTTCAACAGCATACGCACTATTCAATCCTTGGATAACCTGGTGTGTAATATTCAGGCTATCATTTGCAAACAAAATTCCACCACCTTTTTGGTAACCCAAAACAAATTGGAAATTCTTATCCTTGTTAAAAGTTTTCAAATATTCATTCAGTCGATTATATAATTCTTCTGAAGAACCTGCTTGTAACTCATCAAGTTTGGACAGCAATTGATCTTTCTTATCCATCAAACGTTGTTGGCGCATTCCTAATTCTTGCTCCTTATTTTGACGCTCCATATCTGTCATCCCAATTGCCTGTTGCTGGTAAACAGCGGCATCTTTCTGAAGTTTATCGCTCTCTCCTTTCAATTCATTTTTAATTCTTTCTTGCTCGGCTTCAAACTTTGATTTCTGGTCTTTATAAAAATCATATTCCTGTAACAAAGAGTCTGAATTAATAAATACAATTCCTTGAGAAGAAACGGGCATTGGACCGACAAATTCAGCAGAGGCCGATGTACCTGCCGAATTCCCTTTAAAATGCAAATAATATAAAATCCCTACAGCTACGATCAATACAGCATTAAGGGCAAGTGATAAGTTTTTCATAATTCTTCGATTAGGCCGCAAATATAAAGTATTCATCCACATTTAACGTAAAAAAGACTAGTCAAAAATATTTTAATAAGTAGGGAAGATTGCTTACTTTTCAGCGTTAATTTAACACAATTATGAAAAGCAAATATTTGATTATTGCCTTATTCGCTATTCTGGCATCTTGCACAGAAAATAGTCAGGACATTCCTAATCCGGGAAACGCTCCTGACATTTCAGCTGTACCTACCGTTTTCAAACAGAAAATACTCATCGAAGATTATACTCAACTCTCTTGCGGCCAATGCCCACGAGCACATTACCTTGTAGATTCTTTAATTGGTCTATGGCCTGATCGGGTTTATGCTGTAAATATCCATGTTGGTGACACGCTTGAGTCTAGCGCTCTAGTTAATCCAACGACAGGAGTAAATTCACTTGACAGTATGTTCAATACCAATTCTGTCTACCCTGGCGGACCAATCAACCGGGTAATTTCAAATCCAATTGACTTTTCGCCGGACTATTGGGTAACCTCTGTTCAAGCTAAAATTGGTCAGGTTCCTTCATGTGGACTAGCAATAGAAGCAAGTGAAATAACAAATACAAACAAATTAAACCTGATCGTTCATACCGGTTTTAGCGCAGATCTATTCGGTGATTATCGATTACATGGTTACATCGTTGAAAGAACCTATGTGAATAGCGATTCTGCTTATGATCAAATGAATGATTTTAGTTCTGAAGGAATTTCACCAGACACTACTCTTCCCTTCTACGCAATGAATGATACAATTCATCAATACAATCACAAATATCTTTTGAAAAGAATCATCGCTAATAATGGTATTGTTGGCGATCAGATCCCACAAGGTATAATGACCAGAGGAAATCAGTACATTAAAAATTATACTATTGATCTGGCGGGAATAAATACAGGAAATTCTGTGATCATTTTCTTCGTAGATAAATACGGTACCACTTCTACATCACATTGGATCGAAAATGTGCAACAAGTTGGAATTGGATCTAACAAAGACTGGAATTGATGCAATGGATTTTATTGACGAAAAATTCAACCTCTATTCCGAGAATCACAGCACACCTGAATCAGAAATTTTAAAAAGTTTAAATCGTGAGACGCATGCAAATGTGCTCATGCCTCGTATGCTTTCTGGGCATTTACAAGGTCGTGTACTCAGTATGCTTAGTAGAATGATAAGACCAGATTCCATTCTTGAAATTGGCACCTATACCGGCTACTCAGGATTGTGCTTGGCAGAAGGCTTATCTTCAAATGGAATTATTCACACAATCGATATTAACGATGAACTTACTCCACTTGTCAAAAAGTATGTTAAACTTTCCGGCTTAGAATCAAAATTCAATATACTCACAGGAAATGCACTTGATATAATTCCAACTTTGCCAGGTCCATTCGATTTAGTTTTTATTGATGCCGACAAAATAAATTATTCGAATTACTTTGATCTTGTGTTCAGCAAAATTCGCCCCGGAGGTTTTATAATAGCAGACAATGTACTTTGGAGTGGAAAAATAATGTTGCCCCCTGAAAAAATGGACAAGGACACTTTAGCTCTTCATCAATTTAATCAACGTATAGCATCTGACCCAAGGTTGGAAAAAGTTTTACTCCCGGTGAGAGATGGGTTATTGGTAATGCAGGTTTTGTAATTCTTGTTAAAAATTCAAACTTTTAGAATTTCAATTCAAACCATTTAATATTTTGTATTACATATAACCGATAAAAATCAAATTTTAAAATAAAAGTAAAAAATTTTACTTACATCTAATGTTCGTAGAATAATTTTATTGCAGACCTCCTGTCCTCTGTTGACAAGCATTTTTTTTATTCAAAGATAAAGCAGTGATTGTGCGGGGGAGTCCACGCGCTGCGCGAAATCATTTGAAAGTCGAATCAAGGAGGTGTAGAATAATCGAAGATTCAAATGATTTGGTGCGCGTGGGGCCCTTTTTTTGTTTCTCCCGATAGCTATCGGGATTTTGGGCAAACAAAAAAAGAAAAATTGATAAATGCGGCTTACAATTAGGCACTTAATTTCTAGTGAAAATAGTCTTTGAACTTTAACAAAAGCCTTAAACCTTTCCCAACTCCTAAAGTCATAACCACATGAAACTAAAAACAAAATTCCTAGCAATAGCATTGTTAATTACAACTGTTGCTCTTGGCCAAGGACAGAATCGTCCCGGAAAAGATATGAGTCCTGAAGAAAGTGCTCAGAAACGTGCTGAAACGATGAAAGCTAAATTAAAGCTATCGGACACCCAGTATACTCAGGTATATGATCAGATTCTTAGTAACGAAAAACAAATGCGTGCCCAACGTGATGCAATGAAAAAAATGCGTGAGGATAACGACGCCAAAATGAAATCCATCTTAACACCTGAACAATATACTCAATTGAAGGAAATGATGGAACAGCGTAAAAAGATGATGAAGGAGCGTAAAAATCAAGCTGAAGATCAACCAGATTCTGATTCCCCACCCGAAGTAAAATAACCCACTCAAAAAGGATGTCGAAATTACCCGACATCCTTTTTTTGCCCTTCAAATAAATAAACCAAACCCCGCCCCAAAGTCAACGAAATCCTAATACTCCTTTTCAAAACAAACGTCCTACAAATCCCAAAATCAGCTAAATCCCGGTCCAAAATCAGCTAAATCCCGGTCCAAAATCAGTGAATTCCCAGCCACCTTAAGCACTTCGAATCCATTTAATCTTTTAATCAGCTAAATCCCGGTCAAAATCCCAGCCACCTTAAGCACTTCGAATCCATTTAATCTTTTAATCTGCTAAATCCCGGTCAAAATCCCAGCCACCTTAAGCACTTCGAATCCATTTAATCTTTTAATCTGCTAAATCCCGGTCAAAAATCCCGGTTATGGTTAGCGTTTCCTGAAAAATCTTAGTTTCTTTGAGCATGATTGAAAAGCTCATCGATTTAAGAAGCGATACTGTTACCAGACCTTCACCCGAAATGCGTGAAGCAATGTTTAATGCCATTGTTGGCGACGATGTCTTCGATGAAGATCCAACAGTAAAAGCCCTTGAAGAAAAAGCCGCGAAATTGTTCGGACATGAAGCTGCAATTTTCTGCCCAAGTGGAACAATGACCAATCAAATTGGGATAAAAATTCTTACTCAACCTCAACA
>Ga0138256_10005100_pt1 | contig 13902 bp, 13 predicted proteins | sample KNB2016incub_MG_FD_105486 | JGI IMG/M metagenome (GOLD analysis project Ga0138256, IMG submission 105486) | Active sludge microbial communities from wastewater in Klosterneuburg, Austria - KNB2014incub_MG | ecosystem: Engineered > WWTP > Activated sludge > Unclassified | place: Austria...
CTTGTACCCGAGCCCTGATCAGCGTCTCTGACAAAGCCGGCGTGGTGGCCCTCGCCACCCGTCTGTACAAGCTCAACATCCAGATCCTCTCTACCGGTGGCACTGCCATTGCGCTGCGACAGGCCGGGATCCCGGTCACGGATGTGACTGATATCACCGGCTTTCCCGAAATCATGGACGGGCGCGTCAAGACCTTGCATCCCTTGATCCACGGTGGCCTGCTGAACCGCGGCGAGACCGATGCTGCGGTCATGGCGCAGCACGGCATCAAGCGCATCGATTTGCTGGTGGTCAATCTCTATCCCTTCGAGGCCACCACCAGCAGGCCGGGTTGTACGCGCGAAGATGCCATCGAGAATATCGACATCGGCGGACCAGCGATGATTCGCGGCGCGGCCAAGAACCACGATTTCGTCGCGGTGATGGTGGACCCGGCCGACTACGAACACGTGCTCGGCGAACTCGAAGCTGGCGGCAGCGTTTCCACGACGACCCGCCGTTATCTTGCCCGCAAGGCTTTCGCGCACACCGCGACCTATGACGCGGCCGTATGGAGCTGGCTGCGCGCAGCCGATGAAGACAATGAACTGCCCACGCGCTACCCGATCGGCCTGCGGCTGCGCGAGACCCTGCGTTACGGCGAGAACCCGCATCAGCGTGCCGGTCTGTATACGCTGGCCGGCGGCGCCGGCGATACCGTCGTCGGCGCACAGCTGCAGCAGGGCAAGGAACTTTCCTTCAACAATCTAGCCGATGCCGATGCCGCACTGGAATGCGTGCGGCCGCTGCCGGCTCCCGCCTGCGTGATCGTAAAACACGCCAATCCTTGTGGTGTGGGGCTCGGCACTACGGCGACAGAGTCCTATGAGAAGGCCTATGCCACCGATCCGACCTCGGCCTTCGGCGGCATCATTGCCTTCAATTGCGAACTGGACGCGACGCTGGCGACCACCATCATCGATCGACAGTTTGTCGAGGTGCTGCTGGCGACAGCCTTTACGCCAGAAGCGCTTACGGTTCTCGCCCGTAAACCGAATATCCGCGTACTCGCGACCGGCACCTTGCATACGAGCCGGCCGCCGGCGCTGCGCGTTGAGCAGATCGAGGGCGGCATGCTGGTGCAGGACAGCGATGTCGCGACACTGTCGGCTGATGCGCTGCGTGTGGTCAGCAAGCGTCAGCCGACCGCCGCCGAGCTCGCCGATGCGCGTCTCGCCTGGTCGCTGGTGCGCTTCGTGAAATCCAACGCCATCCTGTTCGTGCGCGACCAGGCAACCATCGGCATCGGTGCCGGGCAGATGAGCCGCGTCATGAGCGTGCGCATCGCTGCCTGGAAAGCTGAAGAAGCGGGACTCAAGACCGCCGGCTGCGTGATGGCTTCTGATGCCTTCTTTCCGTTCCGCGATGGCATCGACCTCGCTGCGAGCTTTGGTATCCGCACCATCATCCATCCCGGTGGCTCGATGCGCGACGCAGAGGTGATCGCTGCGGCAGATGAGCACGACATCGCGATGATCTTCACCGGCATGCGGCACTTCAGGCACTAAACATGAAAGTACTCGTGGTCGGTGGCGGCGGACGCGAACATGCACTGGCCTGGAAGCTGGCACAGTCAAAGCGGGTGGAGTCGGTCATCGTTGCACCGGGTAACGCCGGCACCGCGCTGGAACCAGGCGTGCGCAACGTGCCCGTCGCTGCCGATGACGTCGAGGGCTTGCTCAAGTTCGCCCGCGAGGAACACGTGGGTCTCACCGTCGTCGGGCCGGAAGCGCCGCTAGCCGCCGGCATCGCCGATCGCTTCTGGAGCGCCGGCCAGCGCTGCTTCGGACCGCGCCGCCAGGCCGCGCGCCTGGAAAGCTCCAAGAACTTCGCCAAGGAATTCATGGTCCGCCACGGCATACCCACCGCACATCACACGTCGTTTACCGAGCTCGACAAGGCGCTCGCCTACATCGCCGAGGTCGGCGCGCCGATCGTTGTAAAGGCCGATGGTCTCGCAGCTGGCAAGGGCGTGGTGGTCGCGCAGTCCGTTGAAGAAGCCGGGCAGGCCGTCACAGGCATGCTCGGCGAAGGCAGCTTCGGCGAAGCCGGCGCCTGCGTCGTGATCGAGGAATTTCTTGAAGGCGAAGAAGCCAGTTTCATCGCCATGGTCGGCGTGGACGGCGCAATATTGTCGCTTGCCACCTCCCAGGATCACAAGGCCCGCGACGATGGCGACCGCGGTCCCAACACCGGTGGCATGGGTGCCTATTCGCCCGCACCCGTAGTGACCGATGAAATCGCCGCTCGCGTGATGGACCAGGTGATGCGGCCGGTAGTCGAAGGCATGCGCCAGGACGGCGTGCGCTACACCGGCTTTTTGTATGCCGGCCTCATGATCAAACCCGATGGTTCGCTGAAAGTACTGGAATTCAACTGCCGCTTCGGCGATCCCGAAACCCAGCCGATTCTGTTCCGCCTCAAATCCGATCTGCTCTCACTTATCGAAGCCGCACTAGACGGCAATCTCGGCAAGACCAAAGCCGAGTGGGACCCGCGCCCCACTGTCGGCGTGGTCATGGCTGCTGGCGGTTACCCGGAGAAATACCGCAGCGGCGATCCCATCACCGGCCTGCCGACCTCGCCCTCAGCCACCGCCAAGGTCTTTCACGCCGGTACCGGCTTCAACACAGAAGACCAGATCGTCACCCGTGGTGGCCGCGTGCTCTGCGTGGTCGGCATAGGCGATACCGTGAGCGCCGCTCAACAGACGGCCTACGCACTGGTCGACCAGATTCACTGGGACGGCGCCTTCTGTCGCAAGGACATCGCGTACCGCGCGATTGCGCGGGGCTTGTAGGCAGCCCTTTACCGGCGTCCGGAGCTGATAGAAGCTCCCGTCTAGCTAAGCTTGGCGTATTGACGCCGCGTTGCATCCGCCACCTATGGCGAACTGAGACTCGCCGGAATCGGGCACAGCGACATGTGGAACTTCTCAGCACATCCTCGTGAAACATCTCTCTATCTGTTCCAACACATCTTGGGCGGTGCGGCGATCGCTGCACTCTTAGCACTTTGGAGTAGAAGCAAGTACTTTCCAGTTGCATTCCTTGGCTTGTATACATACTGAAGTCTTCAAGGGCCAAGCAGGTTTTTGCGGGTCGTCTCAGCGCGGGGAATGACCCGCCGGGAACGCCAGAGCTATGAGCAGTAAGGACAAAGACCTTCGGCCCGAGTACGCCCCGGAACTTATCCGATCGGGCGCCCGGGGCAAGTATGCCCAGCGCTATCGCGACGAAGGAACGGACATCGAACTCACTTGATGCCGGCACTTTGTTCGCATCATTTCGCTCAACAGAAGGGCTTGTTGACGCAAACCGCCGCGAGAACCGATGGATGTCGATATATCTCGAAAGCGGGCCAGCGTCTGCCGACCGACAGGTAGGCGCCCCTTACAGTATTTGGCTCTTTGTTCCGCAACGAGCGTTGCTTCAGGATTTGGGTTGCCTGCCTGGTATGGGTAGACGTCTGCAGGTATTCAGCTGAACTGACGGCGGAATCGGATCAGTCCGGCGGCGAAAGCGGCCGCACCGAGCACGGCCATTGCGCCCAGCGGGAACAGCAGTTCGCCCAATGTCATGCCTTTCAGCAGAACGCCGAAGCCGGCATCGATGTAGTAGTGCATCGGCGATATCGACATCAGGGCGCGCACCGGTGCCGCCAGCGCCTCAGGCGGCGTCCACATGCCCGACAGGAACATCATCGGCGCCAGCACCATGATCGCCAGCATGCCGACCTGCGCCATGTTGCGCGCAATCGTCGCCAGGAACAGGCCGATGCCCGAAGTGGTAAAGATGTAGAGTGTACTGATCGCATAGAACAGCGGCAGACTGCCGCGGATCGGCACGTCGAAAATACCGCGTAGCACGATCGTGATCGACAGGGTGATGCCGGCCAGGATCACCAGGGTCATTGCCACCACCTTGGGCAGCAGGATTTCCATTGGCGTCAGCGGCGAAACCAGCAGTTGCTCGATGGTGCCACGCTCCTTCTCGCGAACGGCGGCTACCGCCGGCAGGATGATGGCGAATACAGTGACCAGCATCAGCATCTCGGCAATACCCATGAACCATGCTTCGTTCTGGTTGGCGTTGAACAGCGAGCGCTGCGCATTGTCGACGCGGGGCAGGCTGCCGCCCGCACCGGACATGGCCAGCCGCGCCGAGCCGAGCTCGAGGTTATAGCGTCCGACGATTTCGGCAGCGTGGCTGCCGGCGAGCAGGCCGAGCACGCTGTTGCTGCTGTCGATCAGGAACTGCACGTCGGCCTGGCGACCGGCGGCGAGATCGGCCTGGAATCGCGGCGGGATCTCCATGACGATCATGCTGCTGCCGGTATCAAGTTGCTGCTGCCGCGCGCGCGGATCTGCAGGTGCGCCAACGCGATTGAACTGCGGGGCCTGGAAGCGGCTGGAGAGCTCGCGCGAAGCCTGGCTCTGGTCCTGGTCCATCACGGCGATGGTCGCGTTGTGCAGAGAGAAGCTCAGCCCCGAGCCGGCAAGGTAGATATCGACCGTGAACACATACAGCAGGAACAGGATCAACACGCGGTCACGGCGGAGCTGCAGCAATTCCTTGCGCACCAGTTCCAGTCCACTACCGAGCACGCCGCGCCAGCCGATGGTCGTAGCGCTCATGTCCGCGGCCTTTTCGTGAACAGCAGGTAGCCGGCCCCCATCAGCGCCGCCGCGTAGGCGGCCAGGACCAGGACATTCGGCCACAGCACGGTTGCGCCGACGCCCTTGAGGAACGAGCCGGTCGCAATCTTCGCGTAGTACATCGCCGGCAACAGGTGGGCCAGCGCGGAAGCGGCCGGCGACAGTGATTCGATCGGGATGATGGCGCCCGAATAGAGGGCTGCCGGCACCACGGTGACGATGGCGACGATCACCATCGCGGCTGTCTGCGTGCGCACCAGCACCGAGATCACGAGGCCGATCCCGGTCGTGCATACCACGTACATCATCGTGCCGAGCGCGAAAAAGATGAAGTCGCCCTTGAACGGCGCGCCGAACAGGTAACGCGCCAGCGCGAACAGCATCAGCGCATTGAACATCGAAATTACCACGTACGGAATGAGCTTGCCGACCAGGAACTCGGCCTTGCTCACAGTCGAGGCATAGATGTTGAAGATCGATCCGCTTTCCTTCTCGCGGACCACGCCAAGCACGGTGAGGAAGGGCGGCGTGATCATGAGGATGACCATGATCAGTTTCGGCGCCATTGACCAGACGCTCCTCAGCGGCTGGTTGTAAAGATTGCGCGTCTCCAGCTTCACCGGTTGCACGATGGCAGACAGGGTGGCCTCATCGGCGCCGCTGCGGGTGCGCGCCCAGTCCAGTGCGATGTTCATCGAGGCCTGCGCATTGATCGCCAGCACGTAGCCGCGCATGGTCATCGCGCGGACCGGGAAGGTGCCATCGAGAATGGTCTGCACGGCGGCGCTGCGACCGGCGGCGAGGTCGCGGCCGAAGCCGGGTGGAATCACCAGTACGGCACGCAGTTCGTTCGCTGCAATCAGGCCGTCGATGTCGGCCTCGTTGGCCAGGCGGCCGCGGAAGTCGAAATAGCGCGAGTCGCTGAAGTGGCTGGCATAGTCACGCGACGCCGGGCTTTCGTCGTGGTCGACGACAGCGAACGGGATATTCTCGACGTCCAGCGACAGGCCATAGCCGAACAGCAGCATCAGCACCACCGGCACGATCAGGCACAAGGAAAGGAACAGGCGGTCGCGCCGGATCTCCAGCCATTCCTTGTGCGCGACAACCAGGGTGCGATCGATCTTCATCGTGCTGCCTCGCGCTCCAGTTCGAGCACACGTTCGACGAACACGTCCTCCATGGTCAGCGGTCGCTGCCGCACCGGGTCGGCACCGAGGCCCAGTGGATCGAGCACTTGCGCGATACGCCCGGCCAGGGTGGCGCCATCGGGGTCGAGCACGTGCACCTCGTTGCCGTAAAGACTGGCGCCGGCAAAGCCGCCGGCCAGCAGCGCCTTGACGGTCGCCTGCGGGGTTGGCGTGCTGAAGGTCCACAGCGCACCGCGGCGCGCGACAAGTTCGGATTTCAGCTGCTCCGGGCTCGCGTCGGCGACCACGCGACCGGCAAACAGCAGGCTGATGTGGTCGCACTGCTCGGCTTCGCTCATATAGTGTGTGGTGATCAGCAGGGCGACGCCATCCTTGCGCGCGAGCCGGAACAGGATGTCCCAGAAACGCCTGCGCCCGACCGGGTCGACTCCCGAGGTCGGTTCATCGAGAAACACCACTTCCGGTTGATGCACCAGGGCGCAGGCCAGGGCCAGGCGCTGGCGCTGGCCCATCGGCAGGTCGCCGGCAAGCGTGTCTTCGATGCCCTCGATGGCGCACAGGCGCATCAGTTCGCCGACGCGGGCGGCACGGCGCACTGCCGGCACGCCGTAGATCGAGGCGAACAGGCGCAGGTTCTCGCGCACGGTCATGTCCAGGTACAACGAAAACGCCTGCGACATGTAGCCGATGCGGCGCTTGATCTGGCCGGGCGCGCTGGCGATGTCTGCGCCAGCCACCGTACCGCTGCCCGCAGTCGGTGGCTGGATGCCGTTGAGCATCTTGATGACCGTGGTCTTGCCCGCACCATTGGCACCGAGCAGGCCAAAGATCTCGCCCGGCTTGACCACGAAGCTGACCTGGTCCACGGCACGGAAATCACCGAACTGGCGGATCAGTCCGCGCGCCTCGATCGCGTTGTAATCCGGCGGCCAGGTACGCGCCGCACCGGTAGCAGTAGATTCGTCCCGGGCGCGCGGTGCGCTGCCGGCGGCGGGCGCCGCGCGGGCAATGAACAGGTCTTCGAGATCGGGTGCGGCCACGTCGACTGCCTCGATGTTGAGGCCGTCGAGCACCACGCGGACGCGGGCTTCCGCCGCACCGGCGCCGGCCTGGTCCGCAGGCGCGTCATCAACGACCGTGCGCAGCCACGAACCGCGCAGGATGGTGTCGCGGAAGTTCGCGCTCAGGCGTCGCTGCGCCTCGACCTGCTCGCTGCACTTCACGCTGACCACGCTGGCCGGCAGTGCGCCAAGCAATTCGGCGGGCGTGCCCTCGGCAAGGATCCTGCCTTCGAGCATCATGGTCGCAGTAGCGAAACGGCTGGCTTCGTCCATGTAGGCGGTGCTGACCAGCGCGGTCAGCCCGCGTGCATTGACCAGCTCGTCGAGGATCGCCCAGAAGTCGCGTCGTGACACCGGGTCCACGCCGGTGGTCGGCTCGTCGAGGACGATCAGTTGCGGTTCGTGGATCAGGGTGCAGACCAGCCCGAGCTTCTGCTTCATGCCACCGGAAAGCTGCTTCATCGGGCGCGTGCGGAAGCGCTCCAGCCGCGTCATTTCCAGCAGCTGATGCTTGCGCGCGGCCAGCACTTCGCCATCGATACCGCGCAGGCGTGCGAAGAAATCGATGTTCTCCTCGACCGAGAGTTCTGCATAGAGGTTCTGGCCCAAGCCCTGCGGCATCAGGCCGATGCGCTGTTTCACCCGCTCGGCGCTGCGTTCCGAGTCGACCGTCTGGCCAAAACACCTCGATCGTTCCTGCATCGTGTGTCAGCACGCCGGCCACGATCTTCATCAGGCTGCTCTTGCCGGCACCATCGGGGCCGATCAGGCCATGCATCCGCCCGCTGCGCACGCCAAGGTCGATCTGGTCCACCGCGACGGTGGCACCGTAGCGCTTGACCAGGCCGCGCAGGCGCACGGCGACATCGCCTGCGGTTGCGGCGCTCGTTGTCATCACCAGCTCGGCGCACGCCAGGCCACGGCATCGTCGTAGCGGATCACCGCATCGGCCGGAATGCCCGGCGTCAGCACGTGACCCGGGTTGGCATCAAGATACAGCTTGGTGCGATAGACCTGCTTGACGCGCTCGTCCCGGGTCTGCACTTCCTTGGGCGTGAACTCGGCGCGGCTGGCGATGAAATCGAGCGTCGCTGCGAAGCTGCGATCCGGAAACGCGTCGACATGGACACGCGCCTTCAGGCCACGCTTGAGCTTGCCGATCTCTATCGATGGCACGAATGCGGTCAGGTACAGGCGATCCGGATCGACGAGTTCGAGCAGGGGTGCGCCTGCAGCCATGACCACGCCGGGTTCGGCGACGCGCGTGGTGACGATGCCGGAGACCGGCGCACGCACGTCCAGATCGCTGGCGACACTGCGGATTTCCTCGAGCCCGGCGCGCGCACGATCGAGTTCCGCCGCGACTGCGGCGACCTCGTCGCGCCTGGCGCTGATGCGGGCGGGGCCGAGTTTGGCACTGGCCAGCTGCTGGTTGGCAACCTCGACGCCGGCCGCAGCGGAAATGCGATCAGCATGGCGAACCGACAGCAGCAGCTCGGCTTCCTCGAGCCGGTGGCGTTCGATCGAGCCCTCCTCCTCCAGTGCACGCATGCGTTCGACGTCGCGCCCGGCCTGCAGCTCTGCAGCGTTTGCCTTGGCCAGCGTCGCGCGCGCATTGGCCACACCGGCGCGCGCGCTGGCCACGGCCAGTGGCACCTCCTGGTTGCCGACGCCAAGCGCGGCCTGGGCCGACTTCAGCTTGGCCTCCAGCGCCGCCACGGCCTGTCCGGCCTGCTCCACGCGCGCCTGCACCTGGTCATCCTCAAGGCGTGCGAGTACGTCGCCGGCCTCGACCGCCTGGCCCTCGCGAACGAGGACCTCCTGCACGCGCCCGGCGATCTTGGCGGCGGCGACATAGCGGTCGCCCTCAATGCGGCCATTGGCGAGAATCAGGCCATCCGGCCAGGCGCTGAAATAGCGCCAGAGCAGCAGACCTGCCGTCAGCACGAGGAGCACGGCGATGCCCGCAACGAGCAGTCGTCGACGGCGGGGTGTGAGCGATGCGGAAACGTTCATGCGGGAATTCCTCACAGTCTGCCGAGCGCGTGATCGATGTCGATCGCGGCAAACGCGGCATCGTAGCGGGCGATCTGGAAGCGGGTTTCGGCCGCGCTATTCTCGCTTTCGGCATCGAGAACGTCGGCGTTGGTGCCGAGGCCCTCGCGATAGCGCGAACGCGCGACGCGCAGGTTCTCGGCCGCAGCGCCAAGTGCGCCACGGGCGACCCCGAGGCGATCATCGGCGTCGCCCTGGGCCAGCCAGGCGCGCCGCACATCCAGTTCGATGAAGGAGCGTACTTCAGCGCCGCGTTCACGCGCCGCCTTCGCCTGTTGCGTGTACTGGCTCGCTTCGGCGCGGGTGCGCCCGCCATCGAAGAAATTCCAGCTCAGCGTGGCGCCGACCACCCAGGATCCGTCCGACCCGAGCGTGTCGCTGTTCCAGTACGCGTAGCCGCCAACCAGAGCCAGGCTTGGCAGGTTCTCCGCGCGCTTGCTGGCGGCGAGGCGGTCGTCGGCATCGGCGAGGCTGCCGAGGGCACGAATCTCCGCTCGCCCGGCGAGCGCCTCGCGAGTCAGGGTCGCGAGCTCTTCGGTGCTGCGCGGCGTGGGCTCGCGGTCGGCCAGCTCGACGCGGGCATCAAGCTCGCGGCCCAGCTGGCGGTTGTAGGCTGCACGGGCGAGATCAAGGCGGTTCTCGGCCTGGCGCACCTGCTGGCTTACGTCGGCCAGCACCACCTCGACCGCGAGCAGATCCTTTTTCGGTACGTAGCCCTTGGCGTACAGGTTACCGACATCGCGGGCGTGCGCATCGAGGCTGGTGCGCGCGTCGCGGGTCACCACCAGCAGCCGTTCAGCCTTGAGTACGTCGAAATAGCGATGCGCCACCTGCAGCCGCAGGTCCTGCGCACTGGCAGTCTCGCGGCTTTCCGCTGCCGCCACGCCGGCCTGCGCTGCATCGATCGCATTGCTGATGCGGCCGCTGGTGAACAAGGGCAGGCTGCCTGCGACACCACCGATGGCGAGATTCTGGTCGGCGGCCAGCGGCAGGCTCAGTCCGGATGTGGGCAACTGGACGATGGCCTGCGGAGGTGCGTCGAGATGCAGTTTCGCTGTCGGCATGCACGGCCGCCTGCGTGTGGTCGCCCGCTGCCGACACCTGCCAGGCCTGTTCAAGCGTCTCGGCGGCAAGCGCCGGGACGGTGAACCATAGTGCCGCCAGCCATGCAACCCGGCGGCAGTGCGGAAATGTCCGACGGGCCTTCATGCTGGCACCAGCCGGTCGGCACGCAATGCCGCGATCCATTCCTCGCTGGTCAATTTGATGGCGAGGCAGACGTTGCCGTGGCTGGTCGAGATCGGGAATAGCCATTTCACACACCCCATCAACGGAGTCTGCCAGTCCGGCATCCCGGCCGCCACAGCCGTCGGCGCGACGCCGAGCGCATACACGCCTTCTGACTGGGCCTCGGCAAACCCTCGCGGCCGTCACTCCTGACCCGACTCAGATCAGCACCCACCGGATCAGCAAGGCGATCGACCCGATCACCGCAATTCCGGCGAGATAGAGCGCCAGGAACCACACCCAGCGGCGCATCAGTGGTATCCGTCGCCGGGCTGAACCTTGCCGCGGAATACCCAGTAGGAATAGGCCGTATAGACCAGGATCATCGGGAGCAGGATGATCGCCCCCAGCAGCAGGAAACGCAGCGAGCTCTCCGGTGCCGCGGCTTCGGCAATGGTCAGCGCAGGCGGTACGAGGTTGGGATAGAAGCTGACCCCAATCCCGGCATAAGACAGCACAAACAAGGCCACCGTCGCCAGAAACGGGCGCCGGTGATCCTGGTTGCGCAAGCCGGCCCACAACTGCCATATGGCAAGAGCAAGCAGTACCGGCACAACCGCAGTCCAGGCGCCCGAGGGCCAGCCGAACCAGCGTGCGAGATATTCAGGGCGCAGAAACGGTGTGACAAGGCTGACCGCGCCGATCAGCGCGATCAGTCCCGCGCCGAGTGGCTTTGCAAAACGGCGCGCGCGTGCCAGCGTCTCGCCTTCGGTCTTGAGGATCAGCCAGGTCGCGCCAAGCATGGCGTACCCCACCACCACCGCCAAAGCCGTCAGCGCGGAGAACGGCGTCAGCCAGTCCCAGTTACCGCCGCCGTAGGCGCGTCCGTCGACGGCAATGCCCTGCACCATTGCGCCAAGTGCCATTCCCTGGGCGATCGCCGCAATGAGCGAGCCGCCCCAGAAGCCGAACTCCCAAAACGCCTGCATCCGTTTGGTCCGGTGCACGAATTCGAAGGCCACGCCGCGAAAGATCAGACCCAGCAGCATGGCGATGATCAGCGGGTAAAGCGCCGGCATCAAGAGAGTATAGGACATTCAAACACCCCCATCGGCTGAGTCTGCCAGCCCGCCGCCCCGCCTGTCACGCGCCTCGGGCGCACCATGCGCCGGCACTGACCAGCAGTGGCTCCGTGAATCTTTACGTTAACCCGGCATTTGTGCAGTGCAGACCCAACCCGGCGCAGCCGGTCACCCCGGGACCCGTGACAACGGGATGAGCCGGTACGGCTGACTGCTCAGCGAGCTCAGCGAAAACCCAACTCCCTCTGCGGTGGTCCCCGCGACGGCGGCCTCGACCCTGCCGGCAGTACGCGTGATGCCAGGTGCAGCAGGATCTTCCCGATCACCGCCGGGTCCTCGATGCTGGCGATCACCCTGACCTTGCCCCCGCACTGCTCGCAGCTCTCGATCTCAATGCCGAACATGCGCTTCAGCCGCTGCGCCCAGCTCATGGCACGGTGCCGCTCGGCAGGCGTCCGCAGGTCCATCGCCGTCAGCTTCCCCCGCCCCGCTGGCGTGACCTCCGCCCGCCACCGACTGTGCGGCGCGAACACGCCGTGATACCTCGTCAGGTGTACCCGTGGCCGTGGCACCAGAGCCGCCAACCGCGCGATGAAGTCCAGCGGCTCGAAGACCACGTGCGTGGTGCCGTCACGGTACGGCGTCTTCAGCGTGTAGCGCACCTGGCCCTGAGTGGTGAGCGACAGACGGCCGGTGGCAACGGGTGGCCGCGTGATGTAGCGGCACAGCCGCTCGACTTTCTTTCTCTCATCGGCACCAGCGGCGATGCCGGCGTGCAGGGAGAAGCCGTCGGCTTTGGCCAGGAACGGTTGGTCGGATTGCGGCAGCAGCGTGCCCGGCAGGCTCTGCAGCATGAAGGCCTTCTGCCCGGCCCGGGGACCCAGCGCGATCCGGTACGTGATCGAGTGGCCGTAGCAGGCTGTCGAGCGTGGTGGCTTCGCGGTCGAGGCTCAGATGGCTACTCTCGGCGTCCCGGGTCAACCAGCCCCGCCTCTCCAGGTGCCGACCGACTCGGCGGGTGATGGTCTTCAGCAGTTGGTCGAGCTCGGCCTTCGTCGGCGGCGGCACCCGCCGGAACTCCAGCCGGTCGTTGCTCCGGACGTATACCCCGTCCAGCACCAGCAGATGGAAATGGATGTTCAGGTTCAGCGCGCTGCCGAAGCGCTGGATCAGGGTCACGGCGCCGGTTTGTGCGGCGGACTGCTTCAGCCCCGCTTTCCGAATCAGGTGCGTGCTGATCGCCCGGTAGACGATGCCGAGCACTGCGGTAAGGGCCGCCGGTTCCGTGGCAAACAGAAAACGCAGGGGGAACGGCACACTCAGCACCCACTGGCGCAGGGGCTGGCGCGGCAGCACCTCGTCAACCAGCAGCGCCGCCGTCTCCACCATGCGCCGCGCGCCGCAGCTCGGGCAGAAGCCCCGCCGCTTGCAGCTGAAGGCCACCAGGCGCTCCGCGTGGCACTGCGTGCAGCGGACCCGCAAGAAGCCATGCTCCAACCGGCCGCAGGTCAGGTAGGCGGCAAACTCCTGCTGCACGTAGGTGGGCAGCGTGCGAATGCAGGACCACCTGCGGCCAGCGGCAAATCCGGGCGGAACGCGGGGAAACTCAGTGCGCCGGGTGCATCGATCCGGATCTACACAAGCTCTTTCCTGACTCTGATGCCGTCAACCGCGCCCTGCGCGACTATGTTGAGCGGCGTCGGCTGGCGGCACATCCGCACCAAGGGAAGGCATAAGACAGTCATCGGAAAGGAATCGAGTTGCATCTGAAAGCGCTGGCAGCAGCCGGGCGCGTTGATCGTCTTATGTGACAAAGCAAACCTTTGCTGCAGATTTCGGCATTGACCCCTGAAATGAGCCGATCTAAGGTGAGGCCAGTACATTTGGGGCAATAACCAGCGTCGGCGTATTCGCTCGTTGCACGGAGGTTCGATATGGCCGCATCGACAAAATTCGTTCTGGACCAGGCACTAAAGCTGCCAGCCAATGATCGCGCCGCCCTGGTGGAGAACCTGATTCTCAGCCTGGACAAACCTGATGCATCGCTTGATGCCCAGTGGCTCAAGGAAGCAGAAGACCGACTTGCTGCGTACCACGCCGGGGAGCTTGCCGCTGTAGACGCTGGAGAGGTCTTTGCGGAGCTTGGCAAGCGGATTTGAAGATACAGTTCCTGCCGCCTGCCCGCCGGGAACTTAAAGAGGCGGTGCATTACTACAATGCGCAACGCGTGCATCTCGGAGACGAATTCCGGGATGAGGTCTGGGAGACAATTCAGCGCATAGAGCGTTTCCCGGAAGCCTGGCATCCACTATCCCCGTCAATTCGGCGATGCCAGATGAACCGGTTTCCTTACGGCCTCATTTATGAGCCGTCAGAGAATGGGCTTCTGATCATTGCAGTCGCCCACGTCCATCAGGCGCCGGAGTATTGGCGCTCGCGCGTCAACGAGCAGTGAGCCCCGCCTAACGCTTCATCGAATCGAAGAAGTCCACGTTCTTCTTGGTGTCCTGCATCTTCGAGAGCAGGAATTCCACAGCGGCGAGTTCGTCCATCGGATGCAGGACCTTGCGCAGGATCCACATCTTCTGCAGTTCTTCGGGCTGGGTGAGCAGTTCTTCGCGGCGCGTGCC
>Ga0138256_10005101_pt1 | contig 13900 bp, 12 predicted proteins | sample KNB2016incub_MG_FD_105486 | JGI IMG/M metagenome (GOLD analysis project Ga0138256, IMG submission 105486) | Active sludge microbial communities from wastewater in Klosterneuburg, Austria - KNB2014incub_MG | ecosystem: Engineered > WWTP > Activated sludge > Unclassified | place: Austria...
ACTGCCTCCCAAGCTCTTGCCATTGAGCGGCAAGCGAGCGCTCAACCTTCCTTGGCCGAACGTGTTTCGAGGCCCAAAACTCGTGCCATACTTGGCCTCATGCGGTTGAATTTCCTATCCGTGTTTCCGTATAGACAGCGCGAAACACTGCAAGCGGTATGCTTTCGGCGACGACGACGTTGCCGTGGCCCCGCATCAAAACAACTGGTTTCTCGCCGAGCGATTCGGCCAGCGCGCGCCCTAGAACCTGATTGCGAACCAGCAGGTCAGTAGTGCCGCCGGTCTTGCGTATTTCGAAAACGGGCACGCCCGGGTGGAGGAACGCGCTCATGATGTACAAAGGCTTCAGCGGCACCCGTGACGCGCCGAACGGTATCAAGGATGGGGAATGGCTGTGGACGATCGCGTTGACCTCCGGTCGAACCTTGTAGATTTCTCCGTGGATGAAGCGCTCCAGAAAGACCGGCCGCCCGTGATCGTCGATCGGTTCGCTGTCGAGGGTGAATTCCATGATGTCGGCGGCAGTGGCCAGTTCGGGCGCCAGCAAACGCGTCATCAGGTATCGATCCGGGTCGTTCGGATGGCGCATGCTGACGTGGCCATAGGCGTCGACCACGCCGTGCTCGGCGAGAATCCGGCTTGCCGCGACAAGATCGTCGATGAGCGCCGGATCGACGGCGGTGCCCTTGGCGCATGCATCTTTTGACATCGCGTTCATGATTCTCCCCCAAAGATGCGGCGCTGCCTGACAATGTGGCAAAAAAAGCATTATAGAGGACGTCTGCCGCTAAATTGATATCGACTGATTGCAACAATGTTGCCGGCAAGTGTAATAGCGCTTGACGCCGCAGATTGTTGGGGCTTGAATACCCGGCCATGAGCCTTGCCGCCTTTGTCGATGAATCCGCGCGCCGGATACCCGTGCGATTTGACGGTGACGTGGTGATCCTTGGCGGCGGCTCAGCGGGGATCGCGTCGGCTGTCGCGGCGGCGCGGCTTGGCGCAAGCGTCCTCGTCGTCGAGCGTTACGGTTACTTCGGCGGCATCATGACTGCCATCAGCCTCGGCACCATCTGCGGTTTGTACGGCGTAGGAGTCGATGGCGAGGCGGTGCAGCTGGTCGCGGGCATTGCCGGGGAGGTCATCCAGCGGCTGCACGCAATCGATGGTGCGGCCGCGCCCAAACGCTGGATAGGCGCGATAACGGTACCCTACGATCTCTTTTCGCTGAAGATCGTGCTGGACGAAATGGTCGTCGCATCCGGCGCACGGATCGCGTTTCACGCCCAGGTCGTGGATGTGGTGGTCGAGCACGGGGAGGTAAAGGCCGCAATCATCCAGGACAAGAGCGGGCGATGGGCTGCCCGCGCCAAAGTATTCATCGATTGCACGGGCGACGCGGATTTGGTCGCGCAGGCGGGTGGCGCATTCGAATTCGATCTCGGCGCCCTGCAGCTTCCGACGACGACGTTCCGACTCGGGGGCATCGTGGACGCTGAATCCCGCACGGTAAGCCGCGAGGATCTTCGCGAACGCCTAGAAGCCGCGAACCGCGAAGGCGCTTCACTTCCACGGACCTGCGGTGGCGTGTACTTCCACAAGCCGTCTATGGCACATCTGAACGTTACGCGGGTGAAGCGCGGCGAGCGGTCCCCGAATCCCTTCGATACCTTCGAAGTCTCCGATGCGGAACTGGAGGGACGAAGGCAGGTCCTTGCCTATCAGCGCGCGTTCAGGGGCCATGTACCCGGCTATGAGAATGCGCTGATTCTCGATTCAAGCGCGCATATTGGCTTTAGGGAAAGCCGCCGTATTGACGGCGAGTTCCGACTAGAACTCGAACACGTATATGCTGGCGCACGCTTCGACGATGGCATTGCGTCGTGCTCCTGGCCGGTTGAAGTTCACGAGAGCGGCAGCACCGCAACGCGCTGGGATTGGCTGCCCCCGGGAATCCACTACCAGGTTCCACTTCGCTGCCTGCTGCCTCGCGGGCTCACCAACGTGCTGGTCGCCGGCCGCTGCATTTCAACCTCCCACGATGCGCACGGTTCGGTGCGCGTGAGCGCAAGCTGCATGGCGATGGGACAGGCGGCTGGCGTAACCGCAGCTCTGGCGTCAAAGGATGGATCGACGGTACGAGCCGTGAGTTTCGAATCCATCAAGACCGCGCTCCTGGATCAAGGCGCGCTGTTCGATGCGGCACCTGTTCCAACGCAATACTCGCCGGCTTAGGCGGAACACAGGCGGAATTCCGGAATTGGCGTACCGCGAGCATTTGCGGGACACTTCAACGAGATTGACGCACCGGTAGGTGAGTGATATATTGGTACTACCAGTTTGGTGGTACCAGTAATACTTGCATTAAGGCTTTGATTTTTATTGATTCCAGTGGCGCGGCAGCGTGAATTTTCTGATAGGACTGCGGTAATTGCTTCGGAGACGATGTTGACTGTGCCGCTTACTCTTGCGATCGACGGCTCCGTGGCCACGATATCGCTAAATCGACCCGAGGTGATGAACGCGATCGATTCGCACATGCTTCAGGCGCTTGAAGAGTCCCTCGACGCCTCGGAAATGAATGGGAACGTGCGCGTCCTCATAATTGCCGGTTTGGGCGACAAAGCCTTTTGTGCGGGCGCCGACATCAAGCACGTCCGCAGCATTCAGGGTGCCGAGAAAAGGCATTTTATCGAACGCGCCTACCGCGTGCTTGAACGGATTGCGAGCTCGCCACTCGCCAGTATCGCCGCCGTCCACGGTTTTGCGCTCGGAGGCGGACTGGAACTGGCGATGGCATGCGACCTGCGAATTGCCGACGAATCGGCAACTTTCGGTTTGCCGGAAATGACCTTGGGCAGCGTTCCCTCATTCGGCGCGGTCCAGCGATTGCCTTTATTGGTGGGATATGGAGTAGCGACGGAGCTTCTCATGACCGGACGCCGCTTGCGCCCGGATGAGGCCAGACAGTGCGGCCTCGTCAATCAAGTCGTTGCCAAAGGGGGCGCCTTGAGCGCCGCGCGGCAGATGGCGGCTGCGCTGAGCCTGCGACCTGCAGAGGCGCTTCGATATGCGAAGCTGGCAATTCGCCATCGTGTTCCTGCAGAATTCGCAGCGGCTTTTCACGCTCTTGTATCCGAGGTTTGCCACAACAGCCCGGGATACGAATCGAACACACAGAAATTCCTGAACTCCAACAAATAATGTTAGTAGCGATTTTTGGAAAGGTAAGCGCAGAATGAACCCCAAAGCCCTTGAAGGTATTCGCGTTCTCGACTTTAGCCGCTTGTACGCAGGGCCGTTTTGCACGATGCAACTTGGCGATCTCGGCGCCGACGTCGTAAAGGTCGAAACGCCCGATGGCGACCCTTGTCGCCATCAGGGCCCTCCGTTCCATCATGATCAGGGCATGAGCTTCCTTTCTGCAAACAGGAACAAACGCTCCATCGTGCTCGACCTGAAGACACGGGATGGGCTGGAGAAGGCACTCAAGCTCGCCGCGACTGCGGATGTAATCGTCGAGAACTTCAGGCCCGATGTCATGGACCGCATGGGCCTGGGCTACGACACTGTTTCCGCAGGGAACCCCCGCGTAATTTTCGCTTCGCTGTCGGGGCTAGGCGCCGACGGCCCGTATCGCGATCGCGGCGCGTTCGATATCATCGTTCAGGCCGAATTCGGCTACATGAGCATCACCGGCGAGAAGGGCGGCAAGCCGATAAAACAGGGTACGTCGATATTCGATCTTGTGTGCGGCTTGTATGGCTTCAACGGCATTATGTCGGCGCTTTACCAGCGCGAGAAGACGGGCATTGGCCAGCGGATTGAAACCAGCCTACTCGAGGGCGAAGTGAGCTTCCTCGTCGATGCCGCGATGGATTATTTTGTCACCGGTAATATGCGGGGCCGCTGGGGCTCCGAGCATGCAAATATCGTCCCTTACAAGGTATTCGACACGGCAGACGGGGAACTGGTAATCGCGGCCGGTTATCAGAATCTGTTCGAGTCATTCGCAAGAGCGATGGGGCTCGAGCGACTTCTGGACGACCCGCTTTTTGCCATACATTCAGACCGTGTCAAGAATCGGGAAGCGTTTTATGCCATCGTCGACCCGGAAGTGCGCAAATGGACCACGGAGAACCTGTACAAGCTGCTCGACGCTGCGGGTGTTCCGTGCGCACCGGTAAACAACATGAAGGACGTGTTCCATCATCCTCAAGTCCTGCATCGCAAGATGGCAATGCAGATCCCCCATCCCGAGCGAGGGCCGGTTCCCTCCATCGGGCCGGCAGTAAAGTACTCTGGATTTGATGTAACCGACGGCTGGACTGCACCGCCGGCGCTGGGCGAGCACACTGAAGAGGTGCTGAGAGACTGGCTTGGCGTCTGAGAATGCGCCCTGCGAAATCGGATAACGCACGACTTGGGGTTCAGGCAGCAGGCACGAAGCCGGAACCCAACTTGAGAGGAGGAACCCAATGATCAAAAAACCGATGTTGAAGCTCATAGCCGCAGCGCTGATAGCTACGGTGCCCATGGTGTCCGCTTATGCGCAGCAAGCGCAATGGCCCGATCGTCCGATCAAGATCATCGCGCCGTTCTCGCCGGGAAGCGCGACCGACGTCTGGGCGCGCTTGCTCGCGCACGGCCTCCAGGACAGACTCGGGCAGCCCGTCATCGTCGAGAACAAGACCGGTGCAGGAGGACAAATCGGAACGGATGCGGTCGCCAAGGCGCCTGCAAATGGTTACACACTGTTGATCGGCACGCCGGTGAACCCGATTCAGGTGAAACTGTACCAGGGCAAGCTTCCCTATGATTTCCAGAAAGACTTCGCGCCCGTGGCGCTGCTCGCCACCCTTCCGCTCGTCCTGATCGTGGGACCGAACAGCAAGTCGACGAACATGGCGCAGTTGCTGGACGAGGCCAGGAAGAAGCCGGGCGCCATCACCTTCGGTTCCTCCGGCGCGGGTTCCTCCAATCAGCTTTGCGCCGAACTGATGGGGATCCTCACGCAGACCAAACTGACACATGTGCCTTATCGCGGGACGCCCGCGGTCTACCCGGATATCATCGGCGGCAACGTGACCCTGCTCTTCGACAACGTGACCGTTGCGCAACCGCAGGTGAAATCGGGAACGGTGCGGGCGCTGGTCGTGGCGAATCCGACGCGCCTGAAGTCGCTCCCGGACGTGCCCTCCAGCACGGAGGTGGGCCTGCCGGACCTCGTGTGCCAGTCCTTCACCAGCGTCTTCGTCCGCACCGGGACGCCGCCGGAAATCGTCAAGCGCCTGAATGCCGAGATCAACGGTGTCCTCGCCGACAAGCAACTGCGCGAGCGCATGGAAGGGCAGGGTGCCGAACTGTACAGCGGCGGCCCGGAAGTGCTCGGCCGGTTCTTCAATGGCGAAGTCGAGCGCTGGAGCAAGGTAATCGAGAAGGCGAACGTCAAGGTCGATTAACCGGTCAGAAAGCAACTGGAAAGCTGTGTGGCAATTCACACTGGGAGGCTTGCTCATGTTACTGCGCACTGCATTTCTAATTGCATTCGCTGTCGCTTTTGCGACAGTAGTTCATGCTGAATACCCGGAAAAACCCATCAAGATCGTTGTGCCGTATCCGCCCGGAGGGGCCACCGATGCGGTGGCAAGGATCATCGGGCATAAGTTGCAGGAGCAGCTCAAACAACCGGTAATTGTGGAAAATCGCGCCGGTGCGTCGGCCATTATCGGCAGCGAGGTTGTTGCAAAGAGCGCTCCAGACGGGTACACGCTATTGATGACCGCCAGTGGACCTCATTCAGTCAATATCAGCTTGTTCCCTAAACTTCCCTACCACCCGATAACAGACTTTTCGCCTGTCATTCTGACTTCGATTCTGCCCATGCTGATGGTGACGCCGGCATCTGCGCAAGGTGACGTAAAGGACTTCATCAAATGGGCTCGCGAGAACCCGGGTAAAGGCAACTATTGCTCTGTCGGTCTCGCAACACCCTCTCATCTCGCAGCTGAAATGTTCAAAGCTATGGCAAATGTGGATCTGGTTCATGTCCCGTACAAGGGCAGTGGCCCGGCGGTGATAGACACCATAGCCGGCGTGTGCAACGTACTCTTCGACAACGCGATGTCTTCCGGACCGCACGTCAAGGCCGGAAAGTTGAAGGTTCTTGCAGCCGCTTCGAAGGATCGGCTCAAGTCCTGGCCGAATGTCCCTACGCTCGCAGAATCAGGCCTTATAAATTATGAGGCGTATACATGGACTGCGCTGCTGGCTCCGGCAGGCACTCCTAAACCGATTGTCGCGCGCTTGCAGACCGAGGTGGCGAAGATACTCCAGATGCAGGACGTGAAAGCGAAACTCGAGGCTCAAGGTGCGGAGCCGGGTGGGGGAACTTCTGAAGATCTTGCCGCCTTCACCGAGGCTGAAATCCGTAAGTGGGGCAAAGTAATTAGGGAAGGGAATATCAAGGTTGAATAATTTGATCCTCATTAGACATCCGTCTTGCTGCGATCCGCGCTTCCCCTGAGTCTAGCCGCCTTTGCGCCGAAGATTGTCTCCCATACCTTTGCACCCTCTTTGAGGTGCTGTTTCAATATGGCTACGGCCTCCGCGGCATCTCTTGCTTCGATGGCTTCATACATTTTTCGATGGTGCGACTGCGAACGCTGACTGCGCTCCTTGTCCGAAAAATATACCATGCGGCGCGAGCGGTACATGAGGTAAAAGACGGTAAGTACGCGTCGAAGGACGGCATTTTTCGTTGCGGCCGCTATGGCCATGTGAAACGCCTCGTCCTCTTCATTAATTGGCTGACCTTTTGCAATCTGGCTTTCGGCAAGCTGCAATATCTGGCGCATTTTCTCCAGATCGGAATCGCTGCGGCGGCGGCACGCCAGGCGTATCGCCTGCACTTCGAGCAAGGAGCGAACTTCCATTGCTTGGAAGTTGTCGTCGGCAGTTCCCGGAAGTCCTAAATCTGCTTGCAACACAAGCAGGTCGACGCTGCTTTCCATGCGAATGTCTTTGACGTAGACCCCTGAATTGGGGCGGCGCTCAATCACACGCATCGATTCAAGCACCGACAGCGCCTCTCTTATCGTATTCCGGGTAACTCCGAGTCTATCCGCGAGATCGCGTTCGGAGGGCAAACGATCGCCAGCCTCGGAGCGGTGCTCGCGGATTAGCGAGAGTATTCCGGAGACCGCGATATCGATATTGTCAGGCTTGTCTATTTCTGCCGTTTTTCCGCTCATCGAGCTTAACCTCGAAGGACTCAAAAATCATCGGTCGGTGATGCCGCATCGCAAAGCCGACCGCCGCAGGCAAATTGACGCCATTCAGGAAAAAGCGGCGATGCCGGTGAGTTTGCGCCCAATAATGAGTTGATTGAGTTGCGTTGTTCCGTCTGGAATCGTCAGCAGCCGGGCATTTCGAAAGTGTCGTTCCACGGGGAATTCCCGGGTTATGCCGAATGCCCCATGGATCTGAATTGCTTTTGACGTTATTCGCTGCGCGGCCTCGGTCGCAAAGGATTTGGCGACCGCTGCCTCGCGCTCGCATCTGGTCCCGCCTGACAACAGCCAAAGCGCCCGATAAACGAGATACCGTGCCGCTTCGAGTTCCGTCACCATCTCCGCCAGCATACCTTGAATCAGTTGGTGACCGGCGATGGGCTTACCGAACTGCTTTCGTTGCAAAGCATAATCGATACTGGCGTCCAAGGCAGCTTGTGCGATACCAAGTGCCAGTGTCGATACGAAACAGCGTGAGCGTTCGAAACCTTTCATCGTTTCGCGCAAGCCGCCGCCGAGGCCGCCTACTATATTCTCCTCCGGGACGACCACGTCATTGAAAACGAGTTGACCCAGCGACCATGCGTTCAAGCCGAGCTTGGATATTTCTCTTGTTTCGAAACCGTGCTCATGCCGATCAACCAGGAATATCGTGTATTGCTGCTCATCAGTGCGCGTGAGGACCAGAACGAAATCCGCGATCGTGGCATTCGATGTCCAGAGTTTTTCGCCGGTAATAATGTAATTTTTGCCGTCGCGTTTTGCACGTGTCTTAATTTCGCGCACACTCGATCCCGCTTCAGGCTCGCTCGTTGCCTGGCAACCAATGATTTCCCCCGACATGAGACGAGGCAAGTACCGTTCCTTGATAGCCGGGAGGGCGCCCGAATGGATCTTCAGCGCTGAACCTTCGGTAATCCAGGCAACACCTGCCAAGTCCGCCGATGTGCGCGACAACTCTTCGAACAGAAGGCCGCTGGTGAGGAAGTCCAATCCGGCGCCGCCGTCTGCTTCCGGTATCCACCCGGTGCCGACGCCATACGGTATCGTCAAGCGCAGGAGCTCGAGTGCCACATCCTTAGGGAAGGGGCTATCCAGGTGCGCGCTCGTGATTGGGAGCACATTGTGCTGCAGGTGCCTGCGCCAGCCATCGATTGCCAATCGCTGTTCTTCGGAAAGGGAAAAATCCAAGTGAAACCTCCTAGGGGTATGCAGTTACAGAAGATCCGCCTAAAGCGAGTAACTTGTTGTATTACTTATTACAATTTTACAAGTTCAATCGGGCGCTGCTCATGGCGTATTGACCTCTACTCAGTACTCTGTTGCCAATGTTTTGCAGCGTTAGAATTCTAGCATAATAATTTTTATTGGTCCAACCAGATTTCGCATCGCGGTATCAGTGAAACTTTCATTAATAATACATTAAAACATATATCTACTTAATTTATATAAAATGAATAGTAATTATGAAAGGCGCGTTCGATGTCCAATTTATGATATAGTGGAGGTACCATAAGTGATGATATTCGTCCGGATGTTGGGTGATGGTTTTCTGTTCCGAAGTCGGACAGTCATCTCATATCAAGAATGCATAAGAGCGAATACGCGGAGCAAAAATCGGATCTTGCGAGTACGGCGTGGAAATTTATCCACCCGGACGTGATCGAGCACTGAGTACTGATATGCCACCCAAAAGCATGACCCCATGGAGATCAATCTATGGAAGGCAATAAACTGCCGCTTTCAAACATACGTATTCTCGACCTGACCGTGATGACCTCGGGGCCCGTCGCGACCATGATGCTCGGCGACATCGGCGCCGACGTGATCAAGATCGAGGAACTGAAGGTCGGCGAGTTGTCGCGCAGCATGGGTACCATTTTCGTGGGCGATGAGAGCTGCAATTTCCTGTCCCAGAACCGCAACAAGCGCAGCTTGCGGCTGGATCTGAAGAAGCCGGAAGCGCGCGCGGCCTTTCTGCGCATGGCCGAGTCGGCCGACGTGATCACCGAAAACTTTCGGCCGGGCACCATGGACCGGCTGGGCATAGGCTACGATGCGGTAAAGAAGGTCAATCCGCGCATCATATTTGCGAGCATTTCGGCGTTCGGGCAGACCGGTCCCTATGCGCACCTCCCGGCCAACGATCCTGTGGTGCAGGCGCTCTCCGGGCTGATGGCGATGACCGGGGATGCTGACGGCGATCCGGTGCGCGTCGGTCAACCCTGTCCCGATTTCGGCGCGGCGGCGCTGCTCGCTTTCGGCGTGTGCGCGGCGTTGCTGCACCGCGAGCGCACCGGCGAGGGCCAGCAGCTTGACCTGTCGCTGCTGGATGGCACGGTATTCAGTTCGATTCCGCGCGACGGCGAAACACTGAGGACCGGCGAAGCGCCGCCGCGTCTGGGCACGAGCCATGCGATGTTCGTGCCTTACCGTAATTTCCGCGGCGCGGATGGTTCGTTGTTCTTTCTCTCTTGCTTCACGGAGAAGTTCTGGGGCGCCGTATGCGATTCGATCGGCCGCCCGGAACTGAAGACGGACCCGCGCAGTGCGACCAACATCGCACGCTGCAAGAACCGCGCGTTCGTGGACAGCGAACTGGAAACCATGTTCGCCACGCGCCCGATGGCCGATTGGCTGGCGTTGTTCGCAAAGTTCGGCGTGCCGGCGGCGCCGGTGCAAGATCTCAACTACGCATTGCGCAAGGATCCGCAGTTGATTCACAACAAGACCCTGGTTTCGCTCGATCATCCCACCGCGGGCAAGGTCGAGACGCTTGCGCTGCCGGTCAATTTCCGCGGCACGCCGGCCCGCTATGGGCGCTCCCCTCCCATTTTGGGTGAGCACAGCTTCGAGGTTCTTGGCGAGTTCGGCTTTTCGCAAACCGAAATCGACGGCCTCACCCAATGCGGCGCCGTAGCCGGCAAACGCGGCAAAGTGCCGGCGTAGCGCTCTGATCAGGCCTGGAGAAGGAATCCATGTCCGGCCCACGGGACTCTACTCTACACTCCCACCTTTGGCGGGAAGCGCATCCGCATCAACCGCCCCGAGGCGCGGAATGCTGACTGATCACGCCGACGTAGTGATCGTCGGTGCTGGGATAGCGGGCCTCGTGGCGGCGCTACGCGCGAGCCAAGCCGGAGCTTCCACGGTCGTGCTGAGTGAAGGCGGCGGCGCATCCTGCTGGCTCCAGGGCGTGAATGTTGCGCTCGGCGACGCCGATGCGCGCGATTCACCGGCTGTTCATTTCGACGATATCGTGCGCGAGGGCTACGGGCTCAGCGATCGTGGATTGGCTCACGACACTGCGGCGCATGCGATCGAGGTTTTGCGGGAACTGGATGCGCTCGGCGTCGGTTTCGCCCGGGATGGCGAACGCTTTCGCCAACGGCACGCCTCGGGCTCGGCCTATCCGCGCTGTTGCTACGTCGCCGGCATGATGTGGGGGCCGAAGGCCAGGCGGGTACTAAGCGACGTGTTGAAAGCGCGCGCCAATGTAAGATTCATACGGGCTCACGTCGTACGTGTTCTGGTCGAGGCGGGGCGGGCGGTAGGGGTCGCGGCGGTATTGCCGCGCACCGGAGAGCCCATGGTGATCGGTACCGGCGCGGTGGTGCTGGCAAGCGGCGGCGCCGGCGGGATATTCGAACACTCGACGTATCCCCGCGATGTGACGGGAACATCCTATGCGATGGCCTATCACGCAGGTGCGCGTCTCATGGACATGGAATTTATCCAGTTCGAGCCCCTGGTAGCGTACGCGCCGAAGGCGCTGCGCGGGTTCGTGATCCCGACGACCCTGTTCGGCGATGGAGCGACGCTTCGCGACAAGGACGGCAAACGCTTCCTGCTCGAAGTTCGCCCGCAGGGCGAGGCTGGAATCGGCAAGGAAACGCTGGTACTCGCAATGGCGGACATGGCGCGTCGCGGTCGCGCTGAAGCTTCTGGCGCTGTCTGGCTCGATGCCAGAGCGGTGCCGCGCCAGGTTCTGGAAGGATATCCCTGGTTGTTTCCGTACCTTGCAAAGCGAGGCGTTGACCTGGCCTGCGAACTGGTGGCCTTGCTGCCGGCCGCGCATACCTCGCTCGGGGGAATCGCTGTCGACCGGCGCCGCGAATCCTCGGTGGGCGGCCTGTTTGCCGTCGGCGAGGCAGCCGGCGGCTTGCACGGCGCCGGCAGACTCGCCGGCGGCTCGGGCACGGATGTCATAGCGAGCGGTTCGCGTGGCGGTTACGCGGCCGCGGAGGTCGGCCGGGGGCAGGCCAGCGGAACTCGGGCACGAATCGCTTTCCTGGGCGAATTCCATGATGAGGCGATATGCAGGCCGCCTACCCGCCAGCAGCGAAAAATTCACTCGGAGGTGCGCTCTTTGATGTCGCAGGCAGCCGGCATATGGCGAAACGGCAGCGACATGAGACGGGCGCTCGCGCGCGTGCGCGAGCTGCATGAAGAAATGGAGCCGCGCAAACCGCTCGCGGCGGGGAATTACGCGGTGACTCTTGCCGACATACTCCTGGTTGCCGGCCTTATTCTGGAGAGCGCACTGGCGCGACGCGAAAGCCGTGGCGCCCATCAGCGCACCGATTTTCCGGATGCCGAACCTGGCGGCACATCGTCCGTCATCGTACCTGCGGCCGGAACGCCTGCAGGCCACTCGCGGATTCGTATCCCGATTGAAGCGTAGTTATCAGTGATCCAGCTCGACCAAGTGAAATACGTTCACATAAAGGAACAAAAATGGGACCGTTAGCAGGAATCAAAGTGGTGGAACTTGCGGGGATCGGGCCCGGGCCGATGTGTGCCATGCTGCTCGCCGACCTGGGTGCGACGGTGCTTCGCATCGACCGGAAACACCCTTCCGGGCTTGGCTACAAGCGCCCGCTGAAATACGATTTGACGCTGCGCGGAAGAAAATCAATCGCACTAGATTTGAAGGACCCGGATGCGGTAGCCCTGGTATTGCGTTTGATAAGCGACGCCGATGCGCTCATTGAAGGTTTTCGTCCCGGCGTCACCGAGCGCCTGGGATTGGGCCCGGATGCCTGTTTCGAACGCAATCCAAAGTTGGTGTACGGGCGAATGACGGGCTGGGGGCAAACCGGCCCGCTGGCCATGGCAGCAGGCCACGATATAAACTACATCGCAATAACCGGGATACTCAATGGAATAGGCCGTCAAGGCCAGGCTCCGGCAGTACCGATCAATATCATCGGCGATATGGCCGGTGGCTCGATGTACCTGGCGCTCGGAATGCTTGCCGCCGTCATCGAAGCCAGAAATTCGGGTAAGGGTCAGGTTGTCGATGCCGCCATCGTCGATGGCGCCGCGTCGCTGGCCACGTCCTTGTTCGGAATGCGGGGGGCCGGAATGCTAAGCACCGAGCGCGGCACGAACGTGCTTGATTCCGGTGCCTACTTTTACGATGTATACGAATGCGCCGATGGTGGATACATTTCAGTTGGTGCAGTCGAAGAAAAGTTCTACATCGAGCTTCTGCAGCGGATGGGCCTCAATCCATCCGAAATCGGTCCGCACATGAATCGGGATAATTGGTCGAAGGGGCGTGCGCTCCTGTCGGAACGATTCAAAACCAAAACGCGGGATCAGTGGTGCGAATTGCTCGAGGGGTTCGATGCCTGCGTTGCACCGGTATTGTCATGGGATGAGGCATTCAAGCATCCGCATCTGAAAGCGCGGAATACCCTGGTCGAAATAGACGGGGTGGTCCAACCAGCGCCTGCGCCGCGCTTCAGCCGGACAATTCCCGGCCTGCCCAGCCCTCCCGCGGCAGTCACTCCGGAAAATACAGATGCAGCTTTGGCCGGATGGCTTGATGCCGGGGAGATTGATTCATTGCGCTCGATTGGAACGATAAGTTGAGCATGGGATAGATTGCCTGGAAAAGTCGGTGGTGAGCAGGCGCATGATTGCCTGAATGGCTTGTCGAACATGACGAAGGTCGGTTCGATCGTCGACAGGCGCAGGCAGGGATTGAGTAACCGGGAGAATTCAAGAGTGGAAACGAAATACTGCACAGTTGAACGCGATGGCCACCTGACAATAGTGACGCTCGCGCGGCCGGAAGTCATGAACGCTCTGCACAAGCCGGCGGACGACGAGCTGGATCAGGTATGGGACAACTTTGCGGCAGACCCGGACCAGTGGATTGCGATCGTGACCGGGGCCGGCGACCGCGCCTTTTGCGCCGGAAACGATCTCAAGTTCCAGGCGAGCGCCGGCGGGCCGCGTCGCTATCCGAAGTCTGGTTTTTGCGGACTGACCGCCCGCTTCGATCTCGACAAGCCGGTGATCGCAGCCGTGAACGGCGTAGCCATGGGAGGCGGGTTTGAAGTCGCACTCGCCTGCGACATCGTCATTGCGGCGGAAAGCGCGCGCTTTGCGCTCCCCGAGCCTCGCCAATTGCCGGAAGTGATTCTGGCCGTTGACGCCCAGGTGGGGGGACCGTAAGGATTCCTTCGTAAATGAGGTGCGCTTTAGCTGGATCATGCTCGGACGTGAGCCGCGCTCTACCGACGAGCTGCTGATGGTCTATGCCGGCATCATGGCCCACGGCACCAGTCTGACTGCGGTCGAATGCGCGCGCATGA
>Ga0138256_10005103_pt1 | contig 13899 bp, 11 predicted proteins | sample KNB2016incub_MG_FD_105486 | JGI IMG/M metagenome (GOLD analysis project Ga0138256, IMG submission 105486) | Active sludge microbial communities from wastewater in Klosterneuburg, Austria - KNB2014incub_MG | ecosystem: Engineered > WWTP > Activated sludge > Unclassified | place: Austria...
ATATTATAAATTTCTTTTTGAGTTTCCAAATTAAATTAAGTCTGTATTTTAATTGAATAATCAAAAACGAATAACATACAAATTGAGAAAATGAATATTATAAAAAGCACTTTTCAACTAGAATATTTTTTTTGAAAAGCAAATTTTTACATTTCACTTTTTGTAAATTAAAATATTTTTTAATATTTCCAATTATAAAATTAAATTCCTATAATACAATATCAAAAATTTATTAAAACATTTTTCAATAAATCTTTGATATTGGTTTTAAGTTAATATTATAATCTTTTTAGGATTACAAATTTGTTCTTATTTCTTCTTAGTTAAATCCATGCCGCATTTAGTACACTTACTAGGCTTATCACTGGTGATTTCTGGGTGCATTGGACAACTGTAATCCATTGCTGCCATTTTATTAGAAGTTTTAGTTTTCTTCATTTTTTTCATTTTGTCAGTACACATTTTTCCACTCATTTCCATACAATCCCCATTTTTCATCATCATTTTTGATCCATCTTTCATTATACATTCCCCATTTGTCATACATGTAGTTCCGTTTTTCATTACCATATCTTTTTCCATAGGCATCGTTTTACCATCTTTCATTACCATCATCTTTCCATCTTTCATCATACAACAATCCTTCATCATTGAAGTTTTTTTCACTTTGTTAGTGCACATTTTTCCATTCATATCCATACAATCCCCGTTCTTCATCATCATTTTTGATCCATCTTTCATCATGCATTCCCCATTTGTCATGCATGTAGTTCCGTTTTTCAGCACCATATCTTTTTCCATAGGCATTGTTTTACCGTCTTTCATTACCATCATCTTTCCATCTTTCATCATACAACAATCTTTCATCGTTGAAGTATTTTTCTTTGCTTGCGCATTAACACTTAATGAACTTACCGTTAAAAGCAGAATAAGTAATGAAACTGTTCTTGTTAAACCAAATCTAAAATTTTTCATAGTATATAATATTTATTTTTCTTCAGGTCCGCTGTTGATCGGTCTTCAGTTTCGCTGTTGCCCAATTTAATTTTTTTATAATTGTAAATTTCTCAATCTAAGTGCATTCCCAATTACTGAGACCGAACTAAAACTCATAGCTAATGCGGCAATCATAGGCGACAATAAAATCCCAAAAAATGGATACAATACGCCAGCAGCAATTGGAACACCTAAAACATTGTAAAAAAAAGCAAAGAATAAATTTTGCTTAATGTTTCTCATCACTGCATGACTTAATTTTTTAGCTTTGACTATGCCTTGTAAGTCACCTTTTACTAATGTGATTTTAGCACTTTCAATAGCCACATCGGTTCCAGTTCCCATTGCAATTCCAATATCCGCTTGGGCTAATGCCGGTGCATCATTGATCCCATCGCCTGCCATGGCAACAATTTTTCCTTCGGATTGTAATCGTTTTATTTCGTTTAATTTGTCCTCTGGTAAACAACTTGCTTTATAAGATGATAAGCTTAATTCATCGGCAACTGCTTTGGCTGTATTCGCATTGTCACCAGTAAGCATCACTATTTCAACACCTTGACGCAAGAGTTCCTTTATAGCTTCTTTGCTGGATATTTTTATTGCATCCGCTATTGATACAAAGCCTACTACAATGGCATCAACTGAAATATAAGATACCGTTTTTCCTAGTTTTTGCTCTGCAATAACATTGTTTTCTAAATCATCAGAAATAGTCGCTTGAACTTGTTCCATTAGCTTTCTATTACCTAGCGCTACTTTTTTATCGATCACTGTTCCTGTAACTCCTTTTCCTGCAACAGCTTCAAAATCCTTGACTTCTATGAGTGAAATAGATTTAGTTTTAGCATAATTAACAACAGCTTGGGCTAATGGATGTTCGCTGTATTGATTTAGTGAAGCAATGTTTTTTAACAATGCATCTTCATCGTTGTTAGATGAATAAATTTTATCTACTGATGGTTTTCCTTCTGTTAATGTACCTGTCTTATCGGTTATTAAAACATTTACCTTGTTCATATTTTCCAAAGCTTCGGCATTTTTTATCAATACTCCCGCTTGTGCTCCTTTACCAACTCCAACCATTACCGACATGGGTGTTGCCAAACCCAATGCACATGGACAAGCAATAATTAAAACAGCAATCGCATTTATAAAGCCATAAACCAATGCGGGATCAGGACCAAATTGAGCCCAAACGAAAAAAGTTAATCCCGAAATGATGACTACAATTGGGACAAAATATTTAGCAATACGATCGGCCCATTTTTGAATAGGTGCTCTAGATCGACTAGCGTCATTAACCATTTTAACAATTTGCGAGAGCAAGGTTTCAGATCCTACTTTTTCTGCAATCATTACAAAAGACTTATTCCCATTTATAGTTCCTGCTACAACAGCATCGCCTTGAGATTTATCAACTGGAATGGGTTCACCTGTTATCATGGACTCATCAATACTGCTTTCTCCATTTGTGATTTTACCATCAACCGGAATTTTGTCTCCAGGTTTTACTCTTAATAAATCACCCTTTTTAATGTCGTGTATTGAAATAACTTTATCATTGCCGTCAACAATTAATATGGCCTCAGTCGGTGCTAATTTTAATAATTCTTTAATAGCTCCGCTCGTTTGGCTATGTGCTCTGGCTTCTAATAGTTGGCCTAATAAAACTAAAGTTAGAATAACTGTTGTAGCTTCAAAATATAATAAAACTGCTCCAGTCTCAGTTTTGAATTCATTTGGAAAAATAGTTGGAAAAAACATTCCGAATAAACTAAACAAGAACGCAACTCCAGTACCAATACCGATCAGTGTAAACATATTCAAATTCCAAGTGATAATGGATTTATAGGCACGCACAAAAAACATCCAGCAAGCATAAAAAACTACTGGAAGTGTTAATAATAATTGTACCCAATTCCATTTTGTGGCATCCATTAATTTGATTAAAGGATTGTTTGGCATCATTTCTATCATTGCAATAACAAAAACAGGAACAGTGAAAACTACTGCAATCTTCATTTTCTTTACCAAGTCATTATAGGTTTTTTTATCCTCACTGTCGCTTGGTTTCATTGGGACTAAATCCATTCCACAAATAGGACATGAACCAAATTCCTCCTTGATAACTTCGGGATGCATAGGACATGTGTACAGTGTTTTGGAAACAGCTATTTCTTGTTCTTTGACTAAATCCATACCACACACTGGGCAGTCCCCTTCTTTGTCATAAACTTTATTTCCTTCGCAATGCATCGGACAATAATATTTTCCATTTCCAATACTTGCTACAGCAATTCCATTTTTGTCATTGGGAGGCTCGTTAGAACAACAGGATTCTACATCTGATTCTTTTGAAGTAGCATCATGTGGACTATTTACATCTCTCATTTCTATGGTATATTCTCCAATTGACATTAAGGCTGCTTGGAGTTCCATCGTTGGAATGTGCTTTTCCATCGTTATAGTTGCCATTGGTGGAACTAATGAAACTTTAGCTTCAACTCCATCAATAGTATTCAATCTTTTTTCGACTTTGGTTCTACAACCATTACAACTCATTCCAGTAATTGTATAAGTATGAATCATTGTTTTTATAGCTTAAGATTAATTACACAAATTTCTGCACAAATTAAGATAAATTGATTATACTATCTATATTAATATTTTCAAAATTTAAGGTTTTATTCCTCCTTAAAATTAATTAAAATTGTAACTATTCAGGTGGCTATAAAAACGGGCTGTTTTTGTCATCATTTTTGCAAAGATCAAGCAAAAATGCCGCCAAAAACAATTTACATTTTCATTATACGACGGATTTTATCCGTCGCAAAAAATTGATTGTCCCTACAGGACTAATACCTGAATTGTTACTTAAAATTAATAATTATTTGGATTGCAAGGGATATCTCAATAAAGTACTTAAAATAGTTACAGAAATTAAAATAAATTGAAAGATTATTCTGTACTTTCTAGGAATTGCACAGAATTGTGAACAAATAAATTATTTTATCCAATTTGAAATTTATCGAATATTTTGAAATTAATTTTTTTGGAATACAGATCTTAAATATTCAAATTCATTTCTTTAAAATGATAAATACAAAATAGGCCGCCAATAAAAGTTATTTCTGGCGGCCTTGTAATTCTATTTTTTGAAATCTATTTCAAGTTCCCTTCCATCAACAATAAATGCTATTCGTAAAGTACTTCCTTCAATGTGGTGGATTGTCCATTCATTTCCAGCAAGAATTAGCTTATTTCCAGCCGAATTAACAGACCAATTTCCAGATTTTGGATGTGTAAATGGGGAAATATTGGTTGTAATTTCAAATTGCTTGCTCGCTTGTAAATGCAGAAAAATAGTAGTTGTTACAGGGGACGCGACACCATCAATCTTTATTGATGTTGAATTCCATTCTGCGGTTAAGTTTTCTGTAGTTGTTACTTCTTCCTTTTTACAAGAAACAATTGTCAATGTTGCCATAATTAGAATGGCCATAAAAGATTTTAAAGTGATCATTATAAAAAATTTAGTTTAGTTAAAAAATATTCTTATTGAATTTCAAAATTCAGCATCATGCCAGCATCTTCGTGTTCCAGATTATGACAATGAAATACGAACTTTCCTTTATTATCTGGAAAGCGAATAATAATGCTGACTTTTTCACCAGGAAAAGCCAAAACAGTATCTTTCCAGCCTAATTCCCAAGGTTCTAACATGGCCCTACCACCTGTCCTTTTTAACACTTGAAACTGCAGACCATGAAGGTGCATTGGATGGGTCTCCGTACCAATAGAATTGTCAAACTCCCAAATTTCTATCGTACCTGCTCTTACCACTTCATCTCTTCTATTTGGGTCAAAAAATTTACCATCCAAAGGATGCATTACTACACCTGCTGTACCTCCATGACTCATTCCATTATGACCCATACCACCCATTCCATCATGACCAATACTAAATTTTCGAGTAGTAATTGATTCAGATTGTGTTAATTTTTCTACTGGCATCAAAATTGAAGGCATTGTAAATGGATCCGTTTCTACTTTCTTTACGGTGAATTTCATGAGTTTGAACATTTGATATCCCTGTGCATAAGCTCCACTAAAAGTATTACTCACTAAAAAAACGGAACTATCCATGGCTATCGATCCAAAATTGACCAATATATCCGCTCTCTCACCTGGAGATAAAAGTACAGAGCTCATTTCCTTAGGTGAATCAATCAAACCTCCATCAGTTCCAATGAGATTAAATTTAGCTCCATTAGATAGTGAAAAATTATAAATGCGTGCATTGGAACCATTTAATAATCGCAAGCGGTACGTGCGTGTTGCTACATCCAAAAACGGCCCCATTGTGCCATTTACTAAAATAGATTCGCCAAATAATCCAATGGTTCGATCATCATTATTTGGATTGTAAGTCAATCCATTGGTTAACCTTTTATCCTGAACCACTAATGGTATATCATATTGACCTTCAGGTAGATTTAATGCTTTTTCTTCAGGAGAAGAAATAATAAAAAAACCTGCCAAGCCTCTATATGCCTGACTAGCAGTGGACATATCTGGATGCGGATGATACCAATATGTTCCTGGTCTATCATTTACCATAAACTTATAATTAAATGTTCCTCCAGGATTTGTTACATCCGTTGGATACCCATCTTGCAAAGGCGGAGCTACCAATCCATGCCAATGTATGTTAGTAGGTTCAGAAAGTTGATTTGTAAAAGCAAGATTAAATATTGCGCCCTTCTCTATTTTTAAAGTAGGACCTAGTATTGAAGCTCCGCCATATCCTAGTGTGTTTATACTTTTACCATCAACATTGATTGTATTAGATTTTGCTTCAAACGATGCATTAGTAGCATCTATTATGGGGGGAATAGCAATCGGATTATTGAATGCTTGTTCAATAACTTTTCTAGCGAGACTATTCGATAATTCATCTGAATTATGGCACTTAATAAATATAAAACTACCCAACAAAATAATGCACAACATTTTAATCATTTTCATAATATAGCTTTTGTCTAATTAAAATAATAATTTATTTAATAGTCTCAATAGTTTTACCACAAGTCAACATTTGTGATCCAAAATAAGGATTCCTTATTACATTTTCTTTACTCAACCAATCAGCTCCTTTTCCATCGTTTGCCATGGGACAATGCTGAAAGAAAGTAGGTGTTTCTTGTTTTGAAACTTTTATTAAATCATATATATTTTTTGATAATGATATAAAATAAGTTCTTTGCTGTTCAATTTTTAAACTTCTTGAAATACCTTTAGTATTTTCATTCAAATCATCTTTTACCTTCATCCAAATGTCATGTGCTGTTGTATTTAAATGTTCCATATTGACCATACCAATTGCTAGTATAAATTCATTCGCTATTGCAGATGCTTCTTTTGCATTGGATCTAACTAAAGCATCTTTTATAGAAAAATAGTGATTAAATATTGATTTTAAAGGAAATGCATCTTGTTTTGTTTCCCTCAATTGGGAATTGCTATCCTTAGCAATTTTCACCGTATCGAATTGAATTTTTTCTTCAATTTTTAATAATTTTGAAGGCCGTTCGTATTGACAACATTCAGGTAGCTCAGCATATATGTTGTCAGGTGCACGAAATAAATCACTATCATAACCTACTAATGCTATACGCTTCAAAATGTCTTCTTGATTTGTTTTCATAGTATCGAAAGAAATAGTTGCTAGCATAGTTTCTTGGTTCCAATCTACCTTCGATACTTTTTTAATATTTCCAGCCTTTTCAATAGTGCTTTTGCACATACCACAATTACCGTAAATTTTTATATTTTCTGTCTTTACGTTTTTTAATTGAGCATTACATCCTGTAAATGATTGTAAAAAAGTGATTAATATCAATATCTTTGAAATTAAGTTCATAATTTTAATTTTTATATTTGAAAAAATGATTTATTTTGAAAACATGTCTGTTTTCAATTAGACAGACCTCTGGTTGTCAATAAAGAAAAATTAGGATATTTTTGGTGGAATCCAAATCGTATAGTAACCAGTAGTTAGTAGGATATTCTTTTGCGCAAAAATCTGCTTTTTAAATTTAAAAAGATTAGATTTGTTTTTTATAAAAGGATTGTTAGGAATAATAAAAGTAATTTGTACTGTTGGACAACTGCAAGATCTATGACCACAGTTTCCACCACAACCATCCTTTTCATCTTTGTCCTTTTCATTGTTTTTTTTGCAACAAGTTTTTTTAACTTTGTTACTATATTTTTCTTTAGCACAACAAGTTTTTTGACTTTTAATAGACCTTGTTCCACAACCATAAGTACCCTGCGGACTTAATAAAAATCCGAAAGTAATTAAAAGAAAAAATATATAAAATCTTTTATTGAACATCCTTATATTAACGTTAAATCTTATTCATTTGTTTCCGATATTGATTAATAAATTCAATTTATGGTTTTAGTATTCTAAATACTGCACAATGGTTTTTATATTTTACTTTTAATAAGTATATACCACTTACAAGATCTACATCCAAATTCACTTTAGATTCCAATATCTGCCAATGTGCCTGAGATACGCCCGATATGTTAAATAATTCTATTTCTTTTCGCTCACTAATATCATTATTTCCAAAATCAACAATGATTTCTTTGTTAATTATACTTGGATAAACTTTTACTTTTTGGAACGAATTAATATTCTTTAAGTCTGTTGATAAATCTGGTTCTAAGCCTAAAATTCTGGTATATGTAGTATCACCAGCTAATCCATGATCATGATTAGCAACTAACATAGCCATATATATTTTTATTTTTCCCTTATTTGTCGCAGGCGCTGTCCATTTATAAGACCATCGAATACTATCTTTAGAATCTGCCCCACAAGGTGTGTGACTGATATATGATCTACCTCCAGAGCTAAACTTTCTAGTATTAGCCGCATCTATTACTCCAAACATTCCTTGAGCTTTATTCAATGAATCCAGAGAGGTGCAGACAAATCCAAATTTATCATGATTTGTCTTTCTTATAGAAATTTGTACGATATAGGTTTTGCCAAATTTGTAAGTAGAATCATTATTTTCTAATTGAAATTGAAGAGCTGGAATATCTGGATTGACCGGACTAGAATGACACGCTGAACAATTTGTCTCTCCAGGTGCTCCGCTATGATCCCCGACAACAGGACTATCACAAGGTGGAATTATATCAGGAATTAAAGAAACAAGAATAAAAATTAATGAAATCCATAACGTGATAGTTAATAATTTTCTCATGTTGTAAGTATTGTTTCTTTATAAAAATTTACCATGGATAATTATTCTTTAATAAATTTAAATATCATCCTTTTATCTTGCTGAACTATTTTAAATAAATAAATTCCACTATTCCAATTTTGGCAATCCATTGGAATATTGAGATCAGACGTAGAATGAATATATTGTGATTTCTCAAGTTGACCCAAAGAATTATAAACAAAAATGTTAACTGGTTTTTTTTCAGGAAGAGTAGCCATTATTCTTATTGAAGAAGTAGATGGATTTGGGAACACATTCATTTTGAATTTATCATTTAAATAGTCTTGATCACTCGTAGGACTTCCATTCACTATAAATTGTCCCATCATACCATCATCTTCATGACTCAAAATATGACAGTGGTACATATAAGGCATTTTTGGATCACTAAAGTCTTCAAATTTCATAATGATTTTCACAGAACCCGTCATGGGTGGAATAGTAATTACATCTTTGCGTCCACGCATATTTGCAGGAGGAGTTGCTCCATTAATGGACAGAACATAAAATGAATTACCGTGAACATGGAATGGGTGAGCCATCATCGTTTGGTTTGTTATGGTCCAAATTTCAGTTTTACCTAGTGTTGTACTGAAATTAATTTGTTCCATATCGAACTTCAAACCATTAATATAAAAATTGGTCATGCTCATCATCGGTTGTGCTGTAAAACCAAAAGTTCGTCCTGTAGCACCAACTTGTGACAACACAGCATTTTTTGTCAGTGTAGCAGGAATACTGTTAATGGCTCCAACAGTGGGGGCAGCAACTTTGACTTTCATCAAATCAAAATCCGTATTGTCCAAAGGCCCCATCATCGTCTGACCTCCACCCATTTGCATCATTCTTCCACCAGGATAACCCTGTGGAAGAAGAGAACCATATTGTCGTAAAGTCAGGTTTTGTCCCTCTTTTCCTGTAAGGTCCACCAGTATTTCTGCGCGTTCACCTGGAGCTAGTATGAGTTTTGACATTGATACTGGCGCATCTAGCAATCCTCCATCGCCCCCTATCTGTTTGAAAGTAAGAGCGTTTTCAAAACCAAAATTAAAAAATCGGTGACTCGATCCATTCAAAAGCCGGAGTCGCACGACCTGCGCTGGCAAACTTAATGTACTTCCTTTAACAACACCATTAACCAATACCTCATTATCTTCTTCGTCCAATTCGACTATTTGTTTGTTGGCGTCAAACGTTTTCCATTGAAAAACAAGTGGTACGTCATCAACACCATAAGTTCTTGGTAAATTTAATAGAACTTCTTCTGCATCATGTACAATAATAAATCCCGAAGCACCTTTTACAACTTGATTTAAGGTTTTTCCGTGCAAGTGTGGGTGATACCAATAAGTTGAGGCGTTATCCTTGACTTCAAAAGTAGGAGACCATGTTTCTTCTGCAAGAATAGGAGTATGGGGACTGCCATCATTTTTTGGAGCTAAGTGAAGTCCATGCCAATGGGTAGTGGTCGTATCACCTATTTTGTTATGGACATTAATAGTGATGATTGATCCTTTATTTAACATAAGTGTCGGACCAAGTTGGTTACCATTGTAACCGATCGTTTTTGTTTTTATACCTGAGAACAGTTCACTTGTTCCGTTCTGAATCACTAAATTAAACGTTGTGCCTTCAATTATGGGTGGAATTGGAATCTGGATTTGACCAAACAATGTACCAACCAAAAAGAATAAAATTAAAGTATAGATCGAAGATATTTTCATTTTTATTAATTTAGAATGGCGTTTTAAAAGAAGCATTAGTTAAAAAATTAGGATCGCTCAACGATTTCAAAAAAGCAATCAAATCTACTTTTTCCTCTATAGTTAATTTTAATCCACCAGGTTGCAAATTATATTGCATCAATTGGTCAACAGTTTTTGAATTTTTTACACCACTATTATAATGATCGATCACTTCTTCAAGTGTAGCAAATCTTCCATCATGCATATAAGGAGCTGTGTGCTCTATGTTTCTTAGCGATGGTACTTTGAATCTTGCTTTATCTTTATCCAGATTAGTCACTTTATATCTTCCCAAATCTTTAAATTGCGAATCAATATCCAATCCATTATTCATATAGTCATCATTAGTAAAATTCGCATTCGCATGACAATGAAAACATTCCGCACCACGAAGTTTATTCTTTGGATCAAATTCTGTAAAAAATAATTTTCGGCCTCTTTCTTCTGATGCAGATAATGAAGCTTCGTTTCTTAAATATTTATCATACTTAGACTCAGTTGACACCATAGTAAACATAAATTGCTCCATGGCAAGGCTCATTTTCAATGGAGTAATACTATCATTACCAAAAGCACGTATAAATTGATCTTTATATTTTTTATCTGCGGATAATTTAGCAACGACACTTGGTAAGGTCTCATGCATTTCAATAGGGTTTTGAATAGGGCCTAAAGATTGTTCTCGCACAGTCGCGGCGCGACCATCCCAAAATAATCCATTATTATGCCAAGCCAGATTCATGACTGCCATGGCTTGTCGGTCGCCTTCTAGTTTATCAACACCAACACTAAATCTTCGAATATCAGAAAAAGCATCTTTCTGTTGATGACAATCTGCACAGGATTGACTTAGATCTTTTGACAATTTCTTTTCATAGAACAACATACGACCTAACTGAACTCCAGCAATAGTTAACGGATTATCTGTAGGTAAATCTGGAGTAGGAAAATCTCCAATTTTCAAAACATACGGAGTAGTATCTAATACTGGCACCATCTCTGGTTCTATATGTTCGCAAGCACTTATGAAAACAAAATTTATTATAATATAAAATAAAATTATTTTTTTCATAAAATTATTATTTGAATTCTGGATTTTTGATAAATTCTAAATCTGTCAAGCTGTTTAAAAAAGCTAATAATTCTAATCTCTCTTGAGCGCTCAGCATAAAAGATTTTAGAAAAATACTTTTATTTGGGTGGGCTTTTCCACCCGTTTGATAATGGTCAATAACCGCATCTAAAGATTTCAAACTTCCATCATGCATATAAGGCGCCGTTAATCCTACATTCCTTAAACTTGGTACTTTAAAGACAGCCCTATCTACATCAAATCCTGTTAATCGTATTCTTCCAGAATCTGGATAGTCTACATACAATCCATTATTCGTAAAACTTTGATCGGTAAACAAAAAACCATTATGACATTTTATACAGTTTAAACGATCACTTGTAAAAAGTGAATAGCCTCTTATTACAGTTTCTCCAACAGCATTATTCTTTTTCTGATAAAACCATTGATCGAATGGTGAATTACCACTTAATAAAGTACGTTCGAAAGCTGCAATAGACCTAGTAATAACAAATGGATCTATTTCTCTATTATAAGCTTTTTGAGCAGCCTCAACGTATGCTGGTATACGCTTCATTCGATCTACAATCAACAGCATATTGTAATTAAATTCATTATGATCTTGAATGGGCACTAGGACTTGCATTTCTAAAGTAGGCACTCCTCCCTCACGCAATAATGCTTTTTGATATGCCACATTAGCTATGGATGGAGAATTTCTAGTTCCTGCTCTTTGTTCAATTCCAAAACTTACATCAGAACTATCAGCAAAAGCTAAATATTGATTGTGACAAGAACCGCAACTTCGGCTACTATCTTTTGACAAAATTGGATCATAGAATATTTGCTTTCCTAATGCAATCCGAGATCGTGTAAGTTTATTATCATCAGGAATATTTGGATCAGGAAATCCAATGGGTACTTTTAAAAAATATTCATCCTTATTGTTAAGTTTATTTTCATCCTTTTGACAAGCCCACACCAAAAGAATAAGCCCAAAAAGAATCGAATATTTTTTCATAAAAAATAAGAAAGTGAGACGGTAAATTACTTTACCGTCTCTGTGATAGGTATTATTGAATTACAATAAATTGTTTTCGTGATATCAATTTTCCGTTGTCATAAAATACAATTTGGTACATACCATTGGCTAAATGCTTTTTTTGCAAAAGTATAGAACCCGTATTATCTAAATTATTAGTAAGACTTAAAGTTTGTCCAAAAGCATTCATCACAACCATTGTTAATGGGTTTTTGCTAGAAAATGAATAACTTACCGTAGCTTCAGAACTCATTGGATTTGGTGAAATAGCTATTTGCTGTGAATTTACTTTAATATCTTTGTTAGATACTTGAACCACTGCAGTTATAAATTTTTCAGTTTCTGCGTTAGATGTCATTTTACTGTTAAGAAATGAATTTCCATGTTGAATAAGACTTCCAGTCATGGCAATATTTTTAAATAGTTGTGCATAATCTAAAATTAGTTTCACATCCAATGTTCCATCTTTAGCATTTTCAGCAGTTTGCAGTTCAATAGCTCTATAAAACTCATCTCCTACATTGTGAAATTCAAAAGCAGTTTCTGGTTTTCCATCACCGTTATTATCCACTTTACCTTCTATAGCCATAAATCTATAACCAGCAGTCCAACCCCAATGCATATCAGGATTTTGGAGTGCTAAAGGATGATCTGAAGGATAAGAAGCTGGATCACCATGATTATGAGCTGGATCAACACCAATATGCAATTTTACACCACGAGTTCCTGCTATATCCCATGGTCCCATTTCGTGAACATCATTTGGTTTACTAGCATCTACCAATATGTATTGATCCTTTAAAGGCATCATATTTCCAGCTGGATTCTGAATTTCGACTTCAGAAATATAAAATTCAGCACGAGTAAGTATTACTTTCTTATTATTCCAAATAGTGAAAACTGTTTTTCCTAAAACCAAAGGATCTGCACCTACTTTATGGTCAAAAGAAAAAACGACCTTGTTCATTGTTTGCGAATGCGCATTCGAAACAATCATTACAGATAACATTAAGAGTAAAAAATTCTTCATAAAATTTAAATTTAAAATTAGATTAATTAATTGTTGGTTTATTTGATGTTAAAAAATATTCCTGATTGAATCCCAATTTTTTGGAATCCATGAATTCCATATGACATTTCAGGTGAAATATGAACTCGAATTCTTGGTTTCAAATAATACGCTAATCCAACACCCAATGTTCCTTCTAATAAGAACCGCTTAATTGGAATAGTATTAAATTCTGGAGTTCTCTCTGACGAAAAACATAAGTCCTGACACAATTCTGAATAATGTACGACAGTATTGGTAACTCGACTGTGATAAGAAATCAAAGCACCAGCACTGAATGAATATTGCAATTTTCTTTTTCCTAATAATCGATGAACATTTAATGGCAATACCCATGATTGTACTTTTTGATCAGTGCGCATAGCTATACTAAAAGGTTCTTCCAATGGCATTGAAGAGGGATGATCTTGTTCTGACATTTGAATGTGAATCGAACTTCTTCCTATTGGAGTATTATATTCATAGTTAAAAGCATAATTTTTTAAACCTGGATCACTTGGATTTATTGGAATTGCATCCTTAAGTCTAAGTGTCATATTATGATTGAGCGATGTATAGTATTGTTGATATGCTAATCCCATTCCAAATCGCCAATGGCGACCATGATCCATTTGAATCTGTATCCCGGATTCAACACCCATTTTTCCAATATGGGATATGGATTG
>Ga0138256_10005105_pt1 | contig 13896 bp, 11 predicted proteins | sample KNB2016incub_MG_FD_105486 | JGI IMG/M metagenome (GOLD analysis project Ga0138256, IMG submission 105486) | Active sludge microbial communities from wastewater in Klosterneuburg, Austria - KNB2014incub_MG | ecosystem: Engineered > WWTP > Activated sludge > Unclassified | place: Austria...
GACGCGCGCCTGTTTCGCGCTTGCCGACCATCCGGGCATCTTTTCCCGGCTCGCGGGGGCGCTCGCTTTATCGGGGGCGAACGTCGTCGATGCGCGCACCTACACATCGAAAGACGGCTATGCGACCGCGATCTTCTGGGTGCAGGATGGCGATGGCCATCCCTATGATCCGACCCGCATTCCGCGCCTGAAACAGATGATTGAAAAGATCCTGAAGGGCGAGGTCGTGGCGCGGGATGCGCTGAAGGACCGCGACAAGATCAAGAAGAGCGAACGACAGTTCCGCTTTCCGACCCATATCACCTTCGACAATGAAGGGTCTGACATCTACACGATCATCGAGGTCGACACCCGCGACCGCCCGGCCCTGTTGTATGATCTGACCCGCACGCTCGCGGCCAACAACATCTATATCGCCAGTGCGGTGATTGCGACTTACGGGGCGCAGGTGGTCGACAGCTTTTACGTCAAGGACATGTTCGGCTTGAAACTTCATGCCAAGCTGAAGCAGGAGAGCTTGGAAAAGAAACTGCGCGCCGCGATCACCGAGGGCGCAGAGAGGGCCGAGGCGCAAAGCGCATGAAACCGATCAGACTGGTGCGCGGCTTCCTGACGGTGGGGGCATGGACGCTTCTCAGCCGCATTGCAGGTTTTGCCCGTGATGTGCTGACGGCAAACTATCTGGGAACCGGTGCGGTTGCCGAAGCTTTCATGGTGGCTTTTTCGCTGCCGAACATGTTCCGCCGCTTTTTCGCCGAAGGCGCATTCAACACCGCCTTCGTCCCGATGTTTTCCAAGAAGCTGGAAGCGGGCGAGGATGCGCGCGCATTCGCAGAAGACGCCTTCACCGGGCTAGCCATTGTCGTGGCGCTGTTTTCGGTGGTTGCCATGCTGGGCATGCGCTGGCTGGTGCTGGCGATGGCAGGCGGCTTTGCCGGGGATGCGCGGCTGGAACTAGCCATCGAATATGGAAACATCTGTTTTCCCTACATCTTTTTTATATCGCTCACCGCGCTTCTCTCCGGCCTTCTGAACGCAGGCGGGCGGTTTGTCGCGGCGGCGGGTGCCCCGGTTCTGCTGAACATCATCTTCATCTTCGCGATGATCTACGCCCATCGCGCCGGATGGGACATGGGCCTGACGCTCGCTTGGTCCACCCCTGTGACCGGCATGGCGCAACTGGCGCTCGTCTGGCTGGCCGCGTGGAAGATGGGCTATCCCCTGCGCTTCCGCCGCCCCCGCTTCACCACCGACATCCGCCGTTTGCTGGCCATTGCCGGGCCGTCGGTTCTGGCGGGCGGGGTCGTGCAGATCAATCTTCTGGTCGGCCGTCAGGTCGGCAGCTATTTTGAGGGCGCGATTGCCTGGCTGTCCTATGCCGACCGGCTTTATCAGCTTCCGCTGGGCGTGGTGGGCATAGCCATCGGCATCGTCCTTTTGCCCGACATCTCGCGGCGGCTGAAGGCCGACGATGTGGCGGGCAGTCGTCATGCCCTGTCGCGCGCCACAGAATTCGCGCTGTTCCTGACCGTGCCTGCCGCCGTGGCGCTGATGGTCATCCCCGTGCCGCTGATCTCGGTCCTGTACGAACGGGGAGCGTTCACCGCCGCCGACACCTGGCCCACGGCCCTGACATTGGCCGTCTATGGGGCAGGTTTGCCCGCCTTCGTTCTGCAAAAGGTGCTGCAACCGCTTTATTTCGCACGGGAAGACACCAAGACGCCGTTCAACTTCGCGCTGCATTCGATGGTGGTCAATGCCGCGCTGGCCATCGGTCTTGCCCCGTTCCTGGGTTTCATCGCCGCCGCGATTGGCACCACCCTGTCGGGCTGGACGATGGTCGCGCAGCTTTGGTGGGGCAGCCGCAAGATGGGCGAGGCCGCGCGCCCCGACGACCGGCTGCGTACCCGTCTTCCCCGCATTCTGGGCGCGTCTGCCGCCATGGGGCTTTTCCTATGGGCGGTTGCCTCTGCGATGGATGGCGCCCTGTTCGCCCCCGGCCACCGCTACATTGCGCTGGCCATCCTGTGCGGCACAGGGCTCGCGTTCTACGTCCTTTGCGCCTTTGCGCTTGGCGCGTTTCGCCTGTCGGACTTCAAGGCCGGGCTGTCGCGGCAACGCTGAACCTCAGCGCCTGCGCAATTGCGCCAGCAAATGTGCTGGCCCGCCCGGGGCCACGAAGAAGGAAAGGCCGAAACCGGCGGCAAACCCCGCCAGATCGGCGATCCAGTCGGGGCTGCCGCCGAAAAGAAGCCCGAACAGCAACTGAATACCCATCAGCATGCCGATCAGCGTAAAGGCCCGCGCACGATGGGCATTCTCGGCCCCAAGTCGCGCCCAGATGACAAAGGTGAAAGCCCCGATCAGCCCATAGGCCGCCGGATAACCGCCGATCAGACCGGCCCGGATGCCCGGAACAATCGAATAGACGAGCCCTCCCACAAGCGCCGCCCCGAAGAAGATGATCAGGAAAGCCCACGGGCGAAACACCTCCGCCACCATCTTTCCCAAGGCCAGAATGAAGACCGACACGAAGACCGCATGGGTGAAATTCGCATGCACGAACCCATAGGTCAGGAACCGCATGACATAATCGCCGTTCCAGCGCCCGGTCTTGACCATTTCGTCCAGCATCAGCGGTGACAGCGCAAAACGCTGGATCGCGTCTGCACGCCAGCCCACGGCCCCTGCTCCCCCGGCAAAGCCCAGGGAACCCGCGCTCATCACAATCTCCATCGCGATGATGGGCAAAAGCACCAGCCAGACGACCGGCGGTACCGGGTTCAGCGGAGAGGTATTATATCCGTCACGCATGGTCAGCCCTCGCCTCGGGTCCGCATCTTGGGTTCCGGGCGCTTGTTGACGCGCCCCTGACCCATGCGATACGCGAGACGCGAGTCTTTTTCCAGCCGGAGCCTTCGGATGACCGCCGCCAAGCCCAAATTTACCCCCCGTATCTTCTCGGGCATCCAGCCCTCCGGCGGGCTGACGCTGGGCAATTATCTTGGCGCACTGAAACGGTTCGTCGAAAAGCAGAACGAGGGGATCGAGACGATCTATTGTCTGGTCGATCTGCATGCGATCACCGTCTGGCAAGACCCGGCGCGCCTGCGCGATCAGACGCGCGAGGCTGCTGCAGGGTTCATCGCGGCAGGGATCGACCCCAAACGCTCCATTCTTTTCAACCAGAGCCAGGTCTCGGCCCATGCCGAACTCGGCTGGATCTTCAATTGCGTGGCGCGCATGGGTTGGATGAACCGCATGACGCAATGGAAGGACAAGGCGGGCAAGGATGCCGAAAAAGCCTCGCTTGGGCTTTTCGCCTATCCTTCGCTGATGGCAGCCGACATTCTGGTCTACCACGCAACTCATGTGCCAGTGGGCGAAGATCAGAAGCAGCATGTCGAGCTTTGCCGCGACATCGCCGCGAAGTTCAACCACGACTTCGGCGTCGACTTCTTTCCGATCACCGAACCTGTGATCGAAGGGGCGGCGACGCGGGTCATGTCCTTGCGCGACGGCACGAAGAAAATGTCGAAGTCCGATCCGTCGGACGCCAGCCGCATCAATCTGACGGACGATACGGACACGATCGCCCAGAAGTTCCGCAAGGCCAAAACCGACTCCGAACCTTTGCCCGAAACGGTCGAGGGGCTGAAAGATCGGGCGGATGCCAAGAACCTGGTCAATATCTATGCCGCGCTGTCCGATCAGACACCGGCGCAGGTGATCACCCAATATGGCGGGCAGGGCTTTGGCAGCTTCAAACCCGCTTTGGCCGATCTGGCAGTGGCAAAGCTGTCGCCCATTGCGGCAGAGATGAAGCGCCTGATGGCCGACCCGGCAGAGATTGACCGAATTCTAGGCGACGGCGCCGACCGTGCCGCCGCAATCGCGGAGCCGATTCTGGCCCGGACGCTGGATATCGTCGGGATGATTCGATCACGGCAGCGCTAGTCGTCGCTCGAGCTGCGCGCTCACGCACAGAAACCTTGCGCCGCAGCGGTCTTTGCACATTTCGACAGAGGGCCTATGTTGGGACAACCAACCCAGGAGCCCATGATGAGCTACGAAGCCCCCGCCGGAACGCGCATTGGTCACGTCCACCTGAAAGTCGCCGATCTCAACCGCGCACTTGCCTTTTATTGCGACATCCTCGGCATGCGGCTGATGCAGCGCTATGGCACCGACGCGGCCTTTATCTCGGCCGGCGGTTATCATCACCACATCGGTCTGAACACCTGGGAAAGCAAGGGTGGCCACCCGCCGGCCCCCGGCACGACCGGGCTTTATCACACTGCGATCCTTTACCCGTCGCGCCAGGCGCTGGCGCAGGTTCTGAAATCCGTGGTCGAGGCCGGTTGGCAGTTGGAAGGCGCGTCCGATCACGGCGTGAGCGAGGCGATCTATCTGCGCGACCCGGACGGCAACGGGGTGGAGCTTTACCACGACCGCGCCGAAACAGAATGGCCGCGCGATGCCCAAGGCAACCTCAAGATGATCACCGCGCGGCTCGATCTGAACGCCCTTCTGGCCGAAGCTGCCTGACCAAGCCGGTTTGCGAAGCCTTAAGGCTCTGCCCCTAACCTTCCTATCAGTTGCGCCTGACCGGGAGAGTCACTGTGACCAGTTATTCCGTTGCCGGAGTTCTCGGATCCACCAATCCGACCTTTTCGACCAATGTGACCGACCTCGACATAGTCTGGATCAACGGCCAGGCGAGGCTCATCACCACCGCGCTTCCCGGACCGGGTGCGGGCTATGCCTACTACGACCTGTCGGCAGCTACAGGGCCAGCCACACTTCTGGCCCTGCAAAGTTACTCGGCCGTCATCGACCACGGCACCCGCCCCGAAATCACGATCCTGCCCACAGCGGGCGGCACCGGCGCCAATCTGATCGCGGCAGGGTTGGAGCCATGGGGCTGGGCCAGCTACGGCCTGGGCGCGAATGGCTTTGGCGCGCCGCTCAACAACCCGCTGTTCATCGACCCGACTGCGGTCACGGGCTTTTCCACCGGCAGCGCCACGCTCGTCTACCTCGCGCCCCATGGCGCTTCAGTGCCGCTTGGTTACTGGTTGCAGGACAATGGCACGCTCACGCCAACCTCGGCCAACACAGGAACCTTCGCGGGCCCGGACATAGATGCGATGGCCGTAGGGGGCACGGGGTCGGGCAACTATCTGGTCACGGCATCGGCGGCGGGCAATGTCCTGTCCAGCTATGCCATCGGCGCGGATGGCAGCCTGTCCCTGACCGATGTGGTGTCCGTCGACTTCGGCATCGGTTTTTCCAAACCGACCGAGGTTGCGACCGTGACGATCCAGGGAACAACCTACGTGATCGTCGCCTCGTCGGAAAGCTCGTCGCTCTCCACCTTCCGGCTGCTGCCGGGCGGCCTTCTTTATGAGGCCGACCATGTGGTCGACAATCTATGGACCAGCTTCAGCGGCGCGACCGCGCTGGCCACACTGGAAACCGGCGGTCGGGTTTTCGTTTTTGCGGGCGGCGCTGATGACGGGTTGGAGGTGATGACGCTTCTGCCCGACGGGCGACTGGTGCAGCTCATGACCCTCACCGACACCGCCGCCGCCACCCTGGCCGATGTCACCTCCATCGCCGTGGCGCAGATCGGGGGGCGAACCCAGATGTTCGTGGCCAGCGCCACGGAACCGGGGGTCACCCAGATCGACCTTTCGCTTGGGCCTTTGGGCACGACGCTCTTTCGCTCGCCGGGCGTCCAGACAGGAACCGGTGCGAATGATCTGCTTTATGCCGGACCGGCCACCACCGCCCTTTATGGCGGCGGCGGCGATGACTTGATCGTGGGTGGCGGTCCCGGGGTCACGGCGAGCCTATTTGGCGGCGCCGGAAGCGATCTGTTCGTCCTGTCACCCAACGCGGGCACGATTGTCATCGGCGACTATCGGGCGGGCGTGGACCGGCTGGACCTGACCGCCTTTCCGATGCTGCGCAACATCGGCCAGCTTTCGACCACGTCGACCGCGACCGGAGCCGTGATCACCTTTGACACGACGACGATCCAGATCGAAAGCTTCGACGGCAACCCGATTCCCGCCACGGCATTCGCCCAGTCGCAAATGCTGCGCTTGACCCGGTTTGCACCCACGACCGCCACGCAAGTCGAACTTGGCAGTGGCCTTGACGATCAAATGACCGCACCGACCGAACCGACAACCCTGATGGGCCTGCTGGGCAACGACAGCCTGACCGGAAACATAGGCGACGATGTGCTCGACGGGGGGGACGGCAACGACATGCTGATTGGCGCGGACGGCGCTGATCGGCTGCTGGGCGGCGTCGGCAACGACGTTTTGATGGGCGGTACGGGTGGTGACAGTCTCGACGGTGGCAGGGGGGACGATCGCGCCTACGGCGGGCTCGACAATGACAGCCTTTTCGGTGGCGACGGATATGATGTGCTATGGGGTGACGACGGTGACGATGTCATCTTTGGCGGCGCACAAAACGATACGCCCGTCGGTGGCGCAGGCAATGACGCACTCGATGGCGGCAGCGGGAATGACCGGCTCTGGGCGGGGGATGGCGACGATACGCTGTTTGGCGGGGACAACAACGATACCCTGTGGGGCGAGACGGGGGGGGACGACCTCTATGGGGATGCCGGGGTCGACCTTTTGTGGGGCGGCGATGGTGATGACGCGCTTTATGGCGGGGCGCAGAACGACACGCCGGTCGGGGGGATGGGCAATGATCTGCTCGACGGCGGCAGCGGCGATGACCGGCTCTGGGGCGGGGATGGGAATGATACGCTCTATGGCGCTGACAATAATGACACCTTGTGGGGCGAGGCCGGGGCGGACGACCTTTACGGGGGCATGGGTATAGATCTTTTGTGGGGTGGCGACGGCGACGATGTGATTTTCGGCGGGGCGCAGAACGACACGCCGGTCGGAGGCGCGGGCAATGACTTTCTCGATGGCGGCAGTGGCAGTGACCGGCTCTGGGCGGGCATCGGCAATGACACGCTGTCTGGCGGGGACGACAATGACATTTTGTGGGGCGAAGGCGGTGCCGACGCACTTGATGGGGGGTCGGGCACAGACATCCTATGGGGGGGCGACGGCAATGACATGCTCCAGGGCGGGGATGGGGCCGACCTTCTGTGGGCCTCGCTCGGCAACGATGCGCTCTGGGGCGGGGCGGACAACGATACGCTGGTGGGCGAGGCAGGCCAGGACACGCTTTATGGCGGCGATGGCAACGACCGGCTCTGGGCAGGCGATGGAGCGGACAGTCTGGACGGCGGAACCGGCAATGACCTGCTGATGGGCGAGCAGGGCAACAACGTGCTTTACGGCGGCACGGGCGAGGACACGCTTTCTGGCGGCGCGCAGAATGACACGCTCTTCGGTGGCGATGGCAACGACCTGATTTTCAGCGGCGATGGCAGCAATCTTGCCCAAGGTGGGCGCGGCAACGATTGGATCACCGGCGGCAGCGGCAATGACAATCTTTTGGGGGACGAAGGCAACGACCAGCTGATCGGCGGCACTGGAAACGATACGCTCAACGGTGGAGCAGGACGCGACAATCTGCGCGGTGGTGCCGGGGCGGATCGGTTTGTCTATTCAGATGTCTCAGACATGGGGCTGCGCACCACATCGGACGTGCTGCGTGATTTCACCTCGGGCAGTGACAAGCTGGATTTTACCGGCCTTGGCCTCAGGTTCGTCGGCGGCAGCTTTACCGGCACGGCCGGGGACTTTTGCTTTGTCCGTGACGCAACCGGGGGCACCTTGTGGCTCGATATCGACGGCAACAACGTTGCAGACTATTCGCTGCGCCTTGACGGGACATTCATGTTGGCAACGACAGATTTCCTGCTCTGACGCGGGATTGGAAACGCCGATACCCGGCATCGGACCGACCCGAACCAACAGCCGGACCCTGACGGAAGGGGATCGCTGACCGTTGCCTTCCGCCCGGACTGCCGCCATGATCGCGCCAGACACGGGGGATGAAGATGCGTAAGTTTCTGGTCGTGCTGGACGACAGCCGGGAATGTCTGAATGCGATGCGCTTTGCCGCTCTGCGCGCGGCCCATACCGGCGGAGGCGTTACGATCCTTTCGATCATTCCGCCCGACGAGATCCAGCATTTCATGGGCGTGGCCGATCTGATGCGTCAGGAGGCCCGTGAGCGGATCGAAGCCCATTTCGAGGTCTTCGCCAAATGGATGCGCGACCGACAGGGTGTGAACCCTGAGCTGGTGATCCGCGAGGGGGAACCTGTCGGCGAAATCCTGTCCCTGATCCGCGACGATCCGCAAATCGGCGTACTGGTCCTTGGTGCGGGAACGGAGAAAAACGGCCCCGGTCCCTTGGTCACGCAGATGTCGCGCTCCTCGGGCAGTCTGCCGATCCCGATCACCATCGTTCCGGGCGACATTTCGAAGGAACGGCTGGAAAGCATCACCTGACCTGCGGCAATCCGCCATCGGGCAAACCTTGACTTCGGCCCCCTTCGGGCGCATATCCGACTGGAATAGTAGGAAAGCCCTGACATGTTCATCCAGACAGAATCCACACCGAACCCCGCAACGCTCAAGTTCCTGCCGGGCCGCGCGGTTCTCGATCTGGGAACCGCGGATTTTCCAAGCGTGGACACGGCTGGCAAGTCGCCGCTCGCCACCCGTATCTTTGCGGTCAGCGGCGTGACGGGCGTCTTTTTCGGCACCGATTTCGTGACCGTGACCAAAGCCGAAGGCGTCGACTGGGCGCATATCAAGCCCGCAATCCTTGGCGCGATCATGGAACATTTCCAGTCGGGCGCGCCGGTGATCGAAGGGGCCGCCCCAGCGGGCGACGGCCACGCCGATCATTCGGGACCGGACAGTGACATCGTGAACCAGATCAAGGAACTGTTGGACACGCGCGTCCGCCCCGCCGTCGCACAGGATGGCGGCGACATCACCTTCCACGGTTTCGATCGGGGCGTTGTCTATCTGCATATGCAAGGCGCCTGCGCGGGCTGCCCTTCTTCGACGCTGACCCTGAAAATGGGCATCGAAAACTTGCTGCGCCACTATATCCCCGAAGTGACCGAGGTGCGGCCCGTTGCCGCCTGAACCACTGATCCTGGCGTTCGACACATCGGCCGCGCATTGCGCGGCCGCTCTCGTTTCCGGCGACCGGCTGGTGGCGGAGCGCCACGATCCGATGGACCGCGGGCAAGCGGAGCATCTTTTTCCGATGCTGGAATCGCTCCTGAAGGGTGCGGGCCTCGGCTGGCATGACCTGACCGCGCTGGCGGTCGGGACTGGCCCCGGCAACTTCACCGGGGTGCGGCTTTCCGTTTCGGCGGCGCGCGGGCTTGCGCTTGGGCTCGCAATCCCGCTCCACGGTGTCAGCCGGCTGGAGGCCGCCGCCTATGGCCTGCCGCGGCCTTGTCTGGTGGTGCTCGATGCCCGTCTGGGGCGCAATTATCTTCAGCTTTTCGACGGGCAAGCGCTGCCGCCCCAGATTGCCTCTGCCGACGCAATCCCCGACGGGTTGCTCAGCACTGCTACCTGCCTGACCGGCGATGGCGCAGAGCAGATCGCGGAAGATAGCGGCCTGCCGCACCTGCCCGCCGCCCTGTCTCTTCCGCAGGCGATGGCGCGGATCGCGGCAAGGCGCCCGCCGCCCAAGACGCGCCCGGCGCCGCTTTACCTTCTGCCCGCAGACGCCGCACCGCCGCGCGACGCCCCGCCGCTGATCCTGCCATGACAGCGGACGAGCTTGCGGCCTTCCATGCGGCCTGCTTCACCGTCCCCCGCCCGTGGACGGTGCAGGAATTCGCGACCTTTCTGGCCTCACCCCAGGTTCTGCTGGTCGCCGCGCCGCAGGGGTTCGCCCTTGGCCGGGTCGTCTCGGACGAGGCCGAACTTCTGACCATCGCGGTCGATCCCGCCGCGCGGCGAAGGGGCACAGGGCGGGCGCTTCTGTCCGACCTGATGACCCAGGCCACCACCCGTGGCGCGCGGGAGATGTTCCTTGAGGTCAGCCGAGAGAACGACTCGGCCATCGCACTTTACCGGACGATGGATTTTGCCGAAGCGGGCCTTCGCAAAGCCTACTATTCCGATGCCGGCCGCCCGATTGACGCGCTGATCATGCGACGGGAACTGGCGGCCGACGATCCGGTTACCACTGTTTTTCCTATCTAATTTTACTGTTTGGTCAAATATTTTTTCTGTCCTTTCAGAATCCTGTTGACCGCTTCGCAGCCTTCCGCCCTAATCGCACTGATCCGAAAGAGATCGCCCCGCCACTTGCGCGGGCGCGTCCGATATTTGGACATAAATGTCATTCAGGGAGCTTGAAATGACCCTCATGCAGAAATTCCTCGGTGCTGCCGCAACCCTCGCCCTGACCACGGGCATCGCATCGGCGGACCCGGCAATCATCTTCGACCTTGGCGGCAAGTTCGACAAGTCGTTCAACGAAGCCGCCTTTGCCGGCGCAACCCGCTGGGCAGAAGAAACCGGCGGCACCTTCAAGGAACTGGAGATGCAGTCGGAGGCCCAGCGCGAACAGGCACTGCGCCGTCTGGCCGAAGCTGGCGCCAATCCCATCGTCATGACCGGCTTTGCCTTCGCCGACGTGCTGAATGTCGTCGCTCCCGACTTCCCGGACACGAAATTCGCCATCGTTGACATGGTCGTCGACCAGCCGAACGTGAAGTCGGTGGTCTTCACCGAAGAGCAGGGATCCTACCTTGCCGGCGTGATGGCGGCGATGGCGTCGAAGTCCGGAACCGTGGGCTTCGTCGGCGGCATGGACGTTCCGCTGATCCACAAATTCGCCTGCGGTTATGTCCAGGGCGTCAAGGCGACCAACGCCGACGCCACGGTCATCCAGAACATGACCGGCACCACGCCAGCAGCATGGAACGACCCGGTGAAGGGCGCCGAACTGGCCAAAGCCCAGAAATCGCAAGGTGCGGACGTGATCTATGCCGCAGCGGGCGGCACCGGCATCGGTGTTTTGCAAGCGGCGGCTGACGAAGGCATCCTGTCGATCGGTGTGGACAGCAACCAAAACCACCTGCATCCCGGCAAGGTTCTGACCTCGATGCTCAAGCGCGTGGACAATGCGGTCTATAGCGCCTTCAAGGAAGGTGCCGAGATGACAACCGGCATCAATGTGATGGACCTGAACGCTGGGGGCGTCGATGTCGCGATGGACGACAACAACGCAGCCCTCGTCACGCCGGAAATGAAGGCGGCGGTCGAAGCGGCGGCTGAAAAGATCAAGTCCGGCGAAATCGTGGTTCACGACTACATGGCAGACAACACCTGCCCCGTGAACTGAGCGGACGCCATGGGGGCGGGCATTCAACAGGAGCGGCAGGCAACTGCCGCTCCAGCCATCGAACTTCGTGGTATCTCGAAAGCCTTTGGCCCGGTGCAGGCCAACAAGGACATTTCGATCAAGGTCATGCGTGGCACCGTCCACGGGATCATCGGGGAAAACGGCGCGGGCAAATCCACGCTCATGTCGATCCTTTATGGGTTCTACAAAGCCGACAAGGGCGAGATTTTGATCGGCGGCAAGCCCGTGCAGATCCCCGACAGCCAGGCCGCCATCCGGGCGGGCATCGGCATGGTGTTCCAGCATTTCAAGCTGGTGCAGAATTTTTCCGTCGTCGAGAATGTGATCCTCGGCGCCGAAGACGGGGCGCTTTTGCGGCCCTCAATCGCGAAGGCCCGCGCCGCGCTGGCCAATCTGGCGAGGGAATATGAGCTGGACGTCGACCCCGACGCCCTGATCGAAGATCTGTCGGTGGGCCATCAGCAGCGCGTCGAAATCCTCAAGGCGCTTTACCGGCAGGCCGATATTCTGATTTTGGACGAACCTACGGGCGTTCTTACCCCCGACGAGGCCGACCATCTGTTCCGCATCCTGCGCGGGCTGAAGGATCAGGGCAAGACGATCATCCTGATCACGCACAAGCTGCGGGAGATCATGGAAATTACCGATACAGTCAGCGTGATGCGCCGCGGCGAGATGACGGCGACCGTGAAGACATCGGAAACCAGCCCCGAAGCGCTGGCCGAGCTGATGGTCGGGCGGAAGGTTCTTCTGAACGTTCCAAAGGGCCCTGCCAAACCGGGCGCGACCGTGCTTGAGGTCAAAGGCTTGAGGGTGCGAGACGAAGCAGGTGTCGAACGGCTCAAGGGCATCGACCTGACGATCCGCGCGGGCGAGATCCTCGGCATCGCCGGGGTCGCGGGCAACGGCCAGTCCGAACTGCTGGAGGTCTTGGGCGGCATTCAGCGCGGCACCGGGCATGTCCGCGTGAACGGGCGAGAGCTGGACCTGACCGGCAAACATTCCGACGGTCAGTCGCGCCGCGCCGATGGCATCGCCCATGTGCCCGAGGATCGCCAACATCTGGGCATGATCATGGATTTCTCCGCCTGGGAGAATGTGGCCTTCGGTTATCACCATGACCCGGCCTATCAGAAAAACGCGCTTCTGATGGACAATGACGCGCTGTTGGAAGACACCAAGGGCAAGATGGCACGTTTCGATGTGCGACCGCCGATCCCCACGCTGGCGGCCAAGAGCTTTTCGGGCGGCAACCAGCAAAAGATCATCCTGGCGCGCGAAATCGAACGTAACCCCGACCTTCTGCTGATCGGCCAGCCAACCCGTGGCGTCGATATCGGCGCCATCGAATTCATCCACAAACGCATTGTCGAATTGCGCGACGCGGGCAAGGCGGTGCTGCTGGTCAGTGTCGAGCTCGATGAGATCATGAGCCTGTCGGACCGGATCGCGGTGATGTTCGACGGGCGCATCATGGGCGAACGCCTACCGGACGAAACGAACGAGCGCGAACTGGGCCTGCTGATGGCGGGTGTCAGTGGTGCTGCGGCCGACAAGGGGGCACGGTGATGCAGAAGATGCCAAAATGGGCTGATGTTGCGCTGATCCCGCTCATCAACCTCATGATCGCGTTCCTGATCTCCGCCATCGTGATCTTTGCCATCGGGGAAAACCCTTGGATGGCGCTCCGCACCATGGTCGAGGGCACCCTCCTGCGCGCCGAGGGCTGGGGCTATATGCTCTATTATGCCACGAACTTCATGTTCACCGGGCTGGCCGTGTCGGTCGCCTTTCACGCCGCCCAGTTCAATATCGGTGGCGAGGGGCAGGCGACGATGGGTGGTCTTGGCGTGGCGCTGGTGTGCCTCGCCTTTCCCTGGCCGCACTGGACGGTCGCCCTTCTTGCGGCAACTGCCGGGGCGGCGCTGTTCGGCGCGGTCTGGGCGGCAATCCCGGCCTGGCTTCAGGCCCGCCGCGGCAGCCATATCGTGATCACCACGATCATGTTCAACTTCATCGCCGCGTCAGTGCTGAACTACCTTTTGTCAAACGTGATGCGGCCCATGGGATCCATGGATCCCTCTTCCGCCCGTTTCCCCGACGGCGCGAAACTGCCCACGCTGCATGACATGCCGATCCTTGGGCAGATCTTCGACAAGAACACCCCAGCCAATATCACCCTCTTCATCGCTCTGGCCGCGTGTGTGCTGGTCTGGGTGCTGATCTGGAAGACGCGGCTCGGCTATATGATCCGCGCCTTTGGCAAATCCGAAGCGGCAGCAAAATACGCGGGCATCTCGCCCTTCAAGATCATCATGATTTCGATGATCATCTCCGGTGCACTGTCGGGGATGATGGCCCTGAACACCGTTATGGGCTACTCGGAGAAACTCATCCTGAACTCGGTCGAGGGCGCAGGCTTCATCGGCATCGCGGTTTCGCTGATGGGCCGTTCGCATCCGTTCGGGGTGCTTCTTGCCTCGCTTCTCTTCGGGTTTCTCTATCAGGGCGGTGCGGAACTCGCGCTCTGGACCTC
>Ga0138256_10005106_pt1 | contig 13896 bp, 12 predicted proteins | sample KNB2016incub_MG_FD_105486 | JGI IMG/M metagenome (GOLD analysis project Ga0138256, IMG submission 105486) | Active sludge microbial communities from wastewater in Klosterneuburg, Austria - KNB2014incub_MG | ecosystem: Engineered > WWTP > Activated sludge > Unclassified | place: Austria...
GCAGCAGGTGCACCGCGAGCACTTCGATGCCAACGAGGTGCAGCTGTCCACGTTGCTGTCGATCAAGACGGGCGGCTGCTCCGAGGACTGCGGCTACTGCCCGCAGTCGGCGCACTTCGACACTGGCGTCAAGGCGAGCAAGCTGCTGCCGGTCGACGAGGTCGTCGAGGCCGCGCGCGCCGCGCAGGCCAACGGCGCGACGCGCTTCTGCATGGGGGCGGCGTGGCGCGAGCCCGCCGAGCGCCACGTCGAGCCGCTGGTCGAAATGGTGCGCGAAGTGAAGGCGCTCGGCATGGAGACCTGCATGACGCTGGGCATGCTCAGCGACGAGCAGGCCCGGGCGCTGGCCGACGCCGGCCTCGACTACTACAACCACAACCTCGACACCGCGCCCGAGCTCTACGGCGCCATCATCAGTACGCGCACCTACCAGGACCGCCTCGACACGCTGGCGCGCGTGCGCTCCGTCGGGGTGGCCGTGTGCTGCGGTGGCATCGTCGGCATGGGCGAGTCGCGGCGCCACCGAGCCGGGCTGATCGCGCAGCTAGCCAACCTCGATCCCTACCCCGAGTCGGTGCCGATCAACAACCTGGTGCAGGTCGAGGGCACGCCGCTCGCGGGCACCGACCCGCTCGATCCGTTCGAGTTCGTGCGCACCATCGCCGCGGCGCGCATCACGATGCCGCGCGCGCGCGTGCGCCTGTCGGCCGGGCGCGAACAGATGGACGAGGCGCTGCAGGCGCTGTGCCTGCTGGCCGGCGCCAATTCCATCTTCTATGGCGAGCGGCTGCTGACGACGGCCAACCCGCAGGCCGAGCGCGACCGCGCGTTGCTGGCGCGGCTGGGCATGCACGCGGCAGTCGGCAGAGGCTGAAAAGCAGGGCTCGGGGCGGGTGCCCCGAATGTGCGGGAAAATAACGGCTTCGCCGCCGCTACCGCCGCCATGACCGGACGCACCCTGTACGACAAGCTCTGGGACGACCACGTCGTCCACACCGAGGCCGACGGCACGGCCGTGCTCTACATAGACCGCCACCTCGTGCACGAGGTGACGAGCCCGCAGGCATTCCAGGGGCTCGATCTGGCCGGGCGCAAGGTGTGGCGGCTGTCGGCCAACCTCGCCGTCAGCGACCACAACGTGCCGACGACGGACCGCTCGCAGGGCATCGCCGACCCCATCTCACGGCTGCAGGTCGAGACGCTCGACGCCAACTGCGACCGCCTCGGCATCACGCAGTTCAAGATGAACGACCGGCGCCAGGGCATCGTGCACGTGATCGGCCCCGAGCAGGGCGCGACGCTGCCTGGCATGACGGTGGTCTGCGGCGACTCGCACACTTCGACGCATGGCGCCTTCGGCGCGCTGGCGCACGGCATCGGCACCAGCGAGGTCGAGCACGTGCTGGCGACTCAGACGCTGCTGGCCAGGAAGGCCAAGAACATGCTGGTGCGCGTCGACGGCCGGCTGCCGCGCGGCGTCGGCGCGAAAGACATCGTGCTGGCGATCATCGGCAGGATCGGCACCGCCGGCGGCACGGGCTACACGATCGAGTTCGCCGGCAGCGCGATCGCCGCGCTCAGCATGGAAGGGCGCATGACGGTGTGCAACATGGCGATCGAGGCGGGCGCGCGCGCCGGCCTCGTCGCCGTCGACGACACGACGCTGCGCTACGTGCAGGGCCGGCCGTTCGCGCCGAAGGGTCTCGAATGGGAGCGAGCCGTCGCGCACTGGCGCACTCTGCATTCCGACGCCGACGCGAAGTGGGACGCCGTCGTCGAGCTCGACGCGGCGCAGATCCGCCCGCAGGTGACGTGGGGCACGTCGCCCGAGATGGTGGTCTCGATCGAGGACCGCGTGCCCGATCCCGAGCACGAGAAGGACGCAGCCAAGCGCGGGGCGATGGAGCGCGCGCTGCAGTACATGAACCTCGAGCCGAACAAGGCGATCGCCGACATCCGTATCGACAAGGTGTTCATCGGCTCGTGCACCAACTCGCGCATCGAGGACCTGCGCGAGGCGGCTGCCGTCGTGCGCAAGCTCGGCGGCCGCATCGCCGGCAACGTCAAGCTCGCGCTCGTCGTGCCAGGCTCGGGGCTGGTCAAGCAGCAGGCCGAGGCCGAGGGGCTCGACGCGGTGTTCAAGGCGGCGGGCTTCGAGTGGCGCGAGCCGGGCTGTTCGATGTGCCTGGCGATGAACGCCGACCGGCTCGAGCCCGGCGAGCGCTGCGCATCGACGAGCAACCGCAACTTCGAAGGGCGGCAGGGCGCGGGCGGTCGCACGCACCTCGTCAGCCCCGCGATGGCGGCCGCCGCGGCGATCGAAGGCCACTTCGTCGACGTGCGGCGCATCGCCTGAGAGTCATCGGATCCGGAGGAGGAAGAAAGCCATGAAGACCACCCTGTCGGCCCTGATCGCCGTGCTTGCGCTGCTCACCGGCTGCAACACGATCGAAGGCATGGGCAAGGACATCTCGAAGGCCGGCGACAAGATCGAAGAAGCCGCCAAGAAGAAGTAGCCGCCGATGCAAGCCTTCACCGTCCACCGCGGATTGGTCGCACCGCTCGACCGCGAGAACGTCGATACCGACGCGATCATTCCTAAGCAATTCCTGAAGTCGATCCACCGCACCGGCTTCGGGCCGAACCTGTTCGACGAATGGCGCTGGCTCGACCACGGCGAGCCGGGGCAGGACCCGGCGTCGCGCCGGCCCAACCCCGACTTCGTGCTCAACCAGCCGCGCTACCAGGGTGCCAGCGTACTGCTGGCGCGCAAGAACTTCGGGTGCGGCTCGAGCCGCGAGCACGCGCCGTGGGCGCTGGAGCAGTACGGCTTTCGCGCGCTGATCGCGCCGAGCTACGCCGACATCTTTTTCAACAACTGCTACAAGAACGGCCTGTTGCCGATCGTGCTGCCCGAGGCACAGGTCGCGACGCTGTTCGACGAAGTGGCGGCCTTCCCCGGCTACACGCTGACGGTCGACCTGGAACGCCAGGTCGTCGTCAAGCCCGACGGCGCCGAGTTGGCCTTCGACGTGGAGCCGTTTCGCAAGTACTGCCTGCTCAACGGCTACGACGACATCGGCCTGACGCTGCGCCACGCCGACAAGATCCACGCCTTCGAGGCCGAGCGCCTGCTCAAGATGCCGTGGCTCGCGCACCGGCTGTGACCCGAACCCGAGGAACGAAGAAGTGAAGATTGCAGTCCTGCCGGGCGACGGCATCGGCCCGGAGATCGTCGCCGAGGCGGTCAAGGTGCTGAAGGTGCTCGAGCTGCCGCTCGAGATGGAGCAGGCGCCCGTCGGCGGCGCCGCCTACGAGGCGAGCGGCCATCCGCTGCCCGACGCGACGTTGAAGCTGGCGCAGGCCGCCGACGCCGTGCTCTTCGGCGCCGTCGGCGACTGGAAGTACGACGCCCTCGAGCGCGCGCTGCGCCCCGAGCAGGCGATCCTCGGCCTGCGCAAGCACCTGCAGCTGTTCGCAAATCTGCGCCCCGCGATCTGCTACGAGCAGCTGACGCACGCGTCGAGTCTGAAGCCCGAGCTTGTCGCCGGCCTCGACATCCTGATCATCCGCGAGCTGACGGGCGACATCTATTTCGGTCAGCCGCGGGGGCGGCGCAGCGCGCCCGACGGCGCGTTCCAGGGCCAGCCCGAGGCGTTCGACACGATGCGCTACGCCCGGCCCGAGATCGAGCGCATCGCGCACGTGGCGTTCCAGGCCGCGCGCAAGCGCAGCAGGCGCGTCACCAGCGTCGACAAGGCCAACGTGCTCGAGACCTTCCAGTTCTGGAAGGACGTCGTCACCGAAGTGCACGCCGAATACCCCGATGTCGCGCTCGACCACATGTACGTCGACAACGCCGCGATGCAGCTCGTCAAGGCGCCCAAGCGCTTCGACGTCGTCGTCACCGGCAACATGTTCGGCGACATCCTGAGCGACGAGGCGGCGATGCTCACCGGCTCGATCGGCATGCTGCCGTCTGCGTCGCTCGACGCGCGCAACAAGGGGCTGTACGAGCCCAGTCACGGCAGCGCGCCCGACATTGCCGGCAAGGGGGTTGCGAACCCGCTCGCTACAATCCTGTCTGCCGCCATGATGCTTCGCTACTCGCTCCAGCAGCCCGACGCCGCCGACCGTATCGAGTCGGCGGTGCGTTCGGTGCTGGCCGCGGGCCTGCGCACGGCGGACATCTGGTCCGAAGGCACGCGCAAGGTCGGCGCCCGCGAAATGGGCGACGCCGTGGTCGCGGCAATCACCACGATCACGAAGCAGAGCTAGTCACGCTCCGGTTCGGCTCGCCCCTCCCGCACGGCGAACCAGCCGGGGAGACAGAGGAAGTGGATCTTTGAAAGGGCGCGAGAAATGAAACTCACAGGGCTGGTCGGATGGCGCGGCATGGTCGGCTCCGTGCTGATGGACCGCATGCAGGCCGAAGGCGACTTCGACCACATCGAGCCGGTGTTCTTCAGCACCAGCAACGCAGGCGGCGCACTGCCGTCCGCGATTGCGAGGTTCGCTCGGGGCGAGACGAAGCTCAAGGACGCCCACGACATCGAGGCGCTCAAGCGTTGCGACATCATCGTCACGGCGCAAGGCGGCGACTACACGACGGAAGTGTTCCCCAAACTGCGCGCTGCCGGCTGGAAGGGTCACTGGATCGACGCGGCATCGACGCTGCGCATGAAGGACGACGCCGTCATCGTGCTCGACCCGGTCAACATGCCCGTCGTCAAGAACGCGCTCGCCAAGGGCGGGCGCAACTGGATCGGCGGCAACTGTACGGTGAGCTGCATGCTGATGGGTGTCGGCGCGCTCTTCAAGGCCGGGCTCGTCGAGTGGATGAGCACGCAGACCTATCAGGCCGCCTCGGGCGGTGGTGCGCAGCACATGCGCGAGCTGCTGACACAGTTCGGCACGCTCAACGCCGAAGTCAAGGCGCTGCTCGACGATCCGAAGAGCGCGATCCTCGAGATCGACCGCAAGGTCGTCGCGCGCCAGCGCGCGATGGGCGAGGCCGAGACGGCGAACTTCGGCGTGCCGCTCGCCGGCTCGCTGATTCCGTGGATCGACAAGGATCTCGGCGGTGGAGTCAGCCGCGAGGAATGGAAGGGCATGGCCGAGACGAACAAGATCCTCGGCCAGGGCGAGGGCTTCGGCACGGCTGCGGTGCCGGTCGACGGCTTCTGCGTGCGTGTCGGCGCGATGCGCTGCCACAGTCAGGCGCTGACCTTCAAGCTGCGCAAGGACGTGCCGCTGGCCGACATCGAGGCGCTGATCGCGGCCGACAACGAATGGGTCAAGGTGGTGCCGAACACGCGCGAGGCCACGCTGCGCGATCTCACGCCCGTTTCCGTCACCGGCACGATGACGATACCGGTCGGACGCCTGCGCAAGATGGCGATGGGGCCGCAGTACCTGGGCGCCTATACGATCGGCGATCAGTTGCTGTGGGGTGCGGCCGAGCCATTGCGGCGCATGCTGCGCATCGTGCTTGAGGCCTGATGGCGAGCCTGCCGCGTTGTCGTCGGACAACAATGCGGCACTGCGAGACCTGCGTCACGGCCCGCGACGAATGTCAGCAAGTGCGCGAACTTGTCAGTGTATCTGCCTGATGTTATTGTCATTTGCAGCATTCGGCCGAGGCCGCGCCTGCGCCAACGATTCGGCTTGACCGTCTTTGGGAGACGCCTTGAAAAGACATTCCTTGCTCACGGGGCGTTTCGCTCTGACCGGCGTGGCTGCTGCGGCAGCCGTCCTGTTCTCGACGAGTGCGGCGGCCCTGGGTCTGGGGCGGTTGTCGGTGCAGTCGGGTCTGGGTGAGAAGCTGCAGGCCGAGATCGACATCACGAGCCTGTCGTCCGAAGAGGCGTCGAGCCTGCGCGCGCGCGTCGCGCCGCCCGAGGCCTACCGCTCCGCCGGCGTCGACTACAACGCCGTGCTGTCAAACACGCAGGCATCGCTGCAGCGGCGCAGCGACGGCCGGCCCTATCTGCGCATCACCAGCGACCGCACGGTGCAGGAGCCGTTCGTCGACGTGATCCTCGAGCTGAACTGGGCCTCGGGCCGGCTGGTGCGCGAGTACACCCTGCTGTTCGACCCGATCGCCAACCGCGCTGCCGCGCCAGCGCCGGTGACGCCGCCCGCGATGTCGGCGGCGCCCGTGCCTGCACCGGCCGCGCCGCCGGTCGCACGCCCGGCTCCGGCGCCAGCGCCTGCGGTTGCCGCTGCACCGGCGGCGCCGCGCGCACCGGCCGCGCCGCGCCAGACACCGTCGGAATACGAGGTCAAGCAGGGCGACACGCTGTACCGCATCGCGCTGCGCCTGCAGCAGCCCGGCGTCTCGCTCGATCAGATGCTCGTCGCGCTGTACCGCGGTAATCCGCAGGCGTTCATGGACAACAACATGAACCGCCTGAAGGCCGGCAGCGTGCTGAACGCGCCGACGCCCGACGCGGCCCGCGCGGTACCGACGCCCGAGGCGCAGCAGATCATCCGCGCGCAGAGCGCCGACTTCGGCGCTTACCGTGAGCGGCTCGCCAGTGGCGTGCCGGCCGCGCCGCCCGCGACGCGGGCGCGTCAGGCCGCCGGCAAGGTGCAGGCCGCCGTAGAAGACCGCAAGCCCGCGGCTCCGACGCCCGACAAGCTGACGCTGAGCAAGGGCGCGGCCGCAGCGTCGGCGCCTGAGGCCGGCATCTCGCGCGAGCGCGAGCAGAAGGAAACGTCGACGCGCGTCGCCGAGCTGTCTAAGAACGTCGAGGAACTGCGCAAGCTGTCGGGCGCGGCGAGTGCCGTTGCTGCGGCGCCCGCTCCTGCGCCCGTTCCGGCTCCGGCTCCTGCGGCGCCGCCTCCGCCACCGGCTCCCACGCCGGCACCGGCGGCTGCACCGGCGCCCGAGCCCACGCCGGCACCCGCGCCGACCGTAGTCGCGCAGGCGCCCACGGCGCAACCCAAGCCGACGCCGGCGGAGGCCGAGGCCAAGCCGCCGGTCGCCCAACAACCCGATGCCGGCGAGTCGCTGCTCGACAACCCGCTGGTGCTGCCCGGCGCCGGCCTGCTGCTCGCGCTGCTCGCCGGCTTCGGCTTCTACCGTCTGCGCAGCAAGGCCAAGAAGGACAGCGGCGAGACATCGTTCCTCGAGAGCCGGCTGCAGCCCGACTCGTTCTTCGGCGCCAGCGGCGGCCAGCGTATCGACACGCGCGATGCGGCCGGCACGTCGTCGTCGATGAGCTACTCGCTGAGCCAGCTCGACGCGATCGGCGACGTCGATCCGGTCGCCGAGGCCGACGTCTATCTCGCCTACGGCCGCGACCTGCAGGCCGAAGAGATCCTCAAGGAGGCGATGCGCGCGAGCCCCGAGCGGCTGGCGGTGCGCACCAAGCTGCTCGAGGTCTATGCCAAGCGCCGCGACACCAAGGGCTACGAACTGCTGGCGACGCAGCTCTACACCCTGACCCACGGCGTCGGAGAGGACTGGGCCAAGGCCCAGGAGATGGGCCTGCAGATCGACCCCGAAAATCCGCTGTACCAGCCAGGCGGCGAGCCGGCCATCCCGGCGCACGAGGGCCAGGCGATGGTCGAGCCGCTCGGCGCCAGCACGATGCCGCAGTCGGTGCTGCCGTCGCCGTCGAACTTCGACTCGACGCCATTCTCGGGCAGCAAGTCGGGGGTCGACCTCGACCTCGACCTGGCATCCTCCGACGCCGTGCGCGCCGACGAGTCAGCAGCCGACTCGCAGCCGCTGCCGACGGCCGACTTCAGCCAGGAGCTGCCGACGTTCGACGCCGCCGAGGACTTGCCGCGCGCTGCGCCCGCGGCCGAGACAATGCCCGACCTGGGCATGGACTTCGACTTGAGCGGCCTGGCTTCGTCCGCGCCGGCGCCGGTGGCTGTGCCGCCCGAAGCGAGCTTCGAGTCGATCGACCTCGAAGATCTCGGCGCCGAGGGTGTGGGCGGCGGCGACGACCCGCTGTCGCGCAAGCTCGAACTGGCCGAGGAGTTCCGGCAGATCGGCGACACCGAAGGCGCGCGCGACCTGCTGCAGGAGGTCATCGCCAAGGCCAGCGGCCCGCTGAAGTCGAAGGCGCAGGGCATGCTCGACGAGCTCGCCTGACGGGCGACGCTGCGACGCAGGGCGCGGCATGAGGCTCGCGCTCGGCGTCAGTTACCGCGGCAGCGCCTACAACGGTTGGCAGAGTCAGTCCGACGGCCGCACCGTGCAGGACCGGCTCGAGGCGGCGCTGTCGCAGTTCGCCGACCAGCCGCTGCGCACGATGTGCGCCGGGCGCACCGACGCCGGCGTGCACGGGCTCAACCAGGTCGTGCACCTCGACACCGCACTCGACCGCGAGTCGTTCTCGTGGGTGCGCGGCACCAACCGCTTCCTGCCGCCCGACATCGCCGTTCAATGGGCGCTGCGCGTCAGCGACGACTTCCATGCCCGCGCCAGCGCGCGCGGCCGGCGCTACACCTACGTGCTGCTCGAATCGCCGGTGCGGCCGTCGGTCGAGGCCGGCGCGGCGGGCTGGGTGTTTCGCGCGCTCGACGCCGACGCGATGCGCGCCGCTGCCGCGCTGCTGCTCGGCGAGCACGACTTCAGCGCTTTCCGCGCCGCCGAATGCCAGGCGCTGTCGCCCGTCAAGACGCTGCGCGCCATCGCGATCGAGCGGCGCGGCGCCTACTGGCGCTTCGACTTCGACGCCGACGCCTTCCTGCACCACATGGTGCGCAACATCATGGGCTGCCTGGTCGCCGTCGGCAGCGGGACGCGCGCGCCGGGCTGGGTCGGCGACGTGCTCGAATCGCGCCGTCGCGACCTCGCGGCGCCGACCTTCGCCCCCGACGGCTTGTACTTCGTCGGGCCGTACTACGATACTCGCCATGGCGTTCCCGACCATCCGCCGGCGCTCGACTGGCTGCCGTAGCCGATGAACCAGCGCACGCGCATCAAGATCTGCGGCCTGTCGCGCGAGAGCGACGTCGAGGCCGCCGTCGAGGCCGGCGCCGATGCGATCGGCCTCGTCATCTGGGAGCGCAGCCCGCGCCACGTCGCACCCGAGCGCGCCGCCGATCTGGCGCGCGGGCTGCCGGCCTTCGTGACGCCGACGCTGCTGTTCGTCAACGCGGCGCCCGCGCAGGTCGCGCATGCCGTCGTGCGCGTGCCGCACGCGCTGCTGCAATTCCACGGCGACGAGACGCCGGCCGAGTGCCGTGCCGCCGGCCGGCCTTACCTGCGCGCCGCGCGGATGGCGCCGGGCGTCGATTTGCTAGACTTCGCAGCCCGGTACCCGGACGCCCGTGGCCTTCTGCTCGACGCCCACGTCGAGGGCTACGGCGGTGGCGGAAAGGTTTTCGATTGGTCGCTCATCCCCCGCGACGTGCCCCTTCCGGTCGTTTTGTCTGGTGGGTTGCATGCCGAAAATGTGATCGAAGGGATTCTCCGCGTGCGGCCCTGGGCCGTTGACGTGAGTTCCGGCGTGGAATCGTCCAAGGGCGTCAAGGATGCCGCGGCGATCCGCCGGTTCTGCGAGGCCGTCCGCGAAGCCGATGCGCGCATCGCGGACGCCGAAGCCTGAAGCATCCAACACCGCTTTCCATGTTCAGTTATCAGCAGCCCGACGCGAGCGGGCATTTCGGCCGCTACGGCGGCAGCTTCGTCGCCGAGACGCTCGTCCACGCCCTCGACGAGCTGAAGGCCGCCTACGCGAAGTACCAGCGCGACGCCGAGTTCGTCGCCGAGTTCCAGCATGAGCTGGCCCACTTCGTCGGCCGGCCGAGCCCGATCTATCACGCCGCTCGCACCAGTCGCGAACTCGGCGGCGCGCAGATCCACCTCAAGCGCGAAGACCTCAACCACACCGGCGCGCACAAGATCAACAACACGATCGGCCAGGCCCTGCTGGCGCGCCGGATGGGCAAACCGCGCGTGATCGCCGAGACCGGCGCCGGCCAGCACGGCGTCGCCACGGCGACGATCTGCGCGCGTTACGGCCTCGAATGCATCGTCTACATGGGCAGCGAAGACATCAAGCGCCAGTCGCCCAACGTCTATCGCATGAACCTGCTCGGCGCGCGCGTCGTACCGGTCGAGAGCGGCAGCAAGACGCTCAAGGATGCGCTCAACGAGGCATTGCGCGACTGGGTGACGAACGTCGAGAACACGTTCTACATCATCGGCACCGTCGCCGGCCCGCACCCCTACCCGACGATGGTGCGCGACTTCCAGCGCGTGATCGGCGACGAGTGCCTGGTGCAGATGCCCGCGATGATCGGCCGCCAGCCCGACGCCGTGATCGCCTGCGTCGGCGGCGGCAGCAACGCGATGGGCATTTTCTATCCGTACATCCCGCATGAGGCGACGCGGCTGATCGGCGTCGAGGCGGCCGGCCTGGGCCTCGCAACCGGCAAGCATGCAGCCAGCCTGATCGCAGGATCGCCCGGCGTGCTGCACGGCAACCGCACCTACCTGCTGCAGGACGCGAACGGCCAGGTCATCGAGACGCATTCGGTCTCGGCCGGCCTCGACTACCCCGGCGTCGGCCCGGAACATGCCTACCTCAAGGACATCGGCCGCGCCGAATACGTCGCCATCACCGACGACGAAGCGCTAACCGCGTTCCACCACCTGTGCCGCAAGGAAGGCATCATCCCGGCGCTCGAGTCGTCGCACGCCGTCGCCTACGCGATGAAGCTCGCGCCGACGCTGCGCCCCGACCAGCACATCCTCGTCAACCTCTCGGGCCGCGGCGACAAGGACATCAACACGGTGGCCGCGCTGTCGGGCGCCGCGCCGCAACTGGCGAAGGCATTGTCATGAGCCGCATCGCCGCGACGTTCGCGACGCTGAAGGCGCAGGGCCGCAAGGCGCTGATTCCCTACATCACAACGGGCGACCCGTACCCCGACGCGACGGTCGAGATCATGCTCGCGATGGCCGCGGCCGGCGCCGACGTGATCGAGCTCGGCGTGCCGTTCTCCGACCCGATGGCCGACGGCCCGGTGATCCAGAAGGCCTCGGAGCGCGCTCTCGCACACGGCATCGGCATGGCCGAGGTGATCGCCGCGGTGCGCGGTTTCCGCGCGCGCGACGTGAAGACGCCCGTCGTGCTGATGGGCTACGCGAACCCTGTCGAGCGCTACGACCAGCGGCACGGCGACGGCGCCTTCGTCTCGGCCTGTACCGATGCCGGCGTCGACGGCGTGCTCGTCGTCGACTACCCGCCCGAGGAATGCGAGGCCTTCGCTCGCTCGCTGCAGGCGCACGGGCTCGACCCCATCTTTCTGCTCGCGCCGACGTCGACCGACGAGCGCATGCGGCAGGTCGGCCGCATCGCGAGCGGCTACGTCTACTACGTGTCGCTGAAGGGCGTGACGGGGGCTGGCCACCTCGACACGGCCGCCGTGGCGCAGATGCTGCCGCGCATCCGCGCCCGGGTGCGCGTGCCCGTCGGTGTCGGCTTCGGCATCCGCGACGCGGCGACGGCGCGCGCCGTCGGCGCCGTCGCCGATGCCGTCGTGATCGGCTCGCGCCTCGTGCAATTGCTGGAAGCCGCGCCGCGCGCCGAGGTCGCAGCCGTCGCCGGCGCCTTCATCGCCGAAATGCGCATCGCGCTCGACGGCATTCGCACCGGCGTCGCTGCCTGAACGATACTCACCGGAGATCGACATGAGCTGGCTCGAAAAACTTCTGCCGCCGAAGATCCAGCAGACCGATCCGAGCGAACGCCGGACGGTGCCCGAGGGCCTGTGGATCAAGTGCCCGGCCTGCGAGACGGTGCTCTACAAGACGGACCTCGAACAGAACCTCAACGTCTGCCCCAAGTGCGCGCACCACCACCGCATCGGCGCACGCGAGCGGCTCGATGCATTCCTCGACCCCGAGGGCCGCTACGAGATCGGCCAGGAAGTGCTGCCCGTCGATGCGCTCAAGTTCAAGGACAGCAAGAAGTACCCCGAGCGCCTGAAGGAGGCGCTCGAGAACACGGGCGAGACCGACGCGCTCATCGTGATGGGCGGCGCGCTGCACACGATCCCGGTCGTCGCCGCGTGCTTCGAGTTCGACTTCATGGGCGGTTCGATGGGCTCCGTCGTCGGCGAGCGCTTCGTGCGCGGCGTAGAGGCGGCCGTCGAGCAGAAGACTCCCTTCATCAGCTTCGCAGCCACCGGCGGCGCGCGCATGCAGGAAGGGCTGCTGAGCCTGATGCAGATGGCCAAGACGAACGCCGCGCTGACGCATCTCGCGAGGGCGAAGCTGCCCTATGTGAGCGTGCTGACCGATCCGACGATGGGCGGCGTGTCGGCGAGCTTCGCCTTCCTTGGCGACATCGTGATCGCCGAGCCGAAGGCGCTGATCGGTTTCGCCGGCCCGCGCGTGATCGAAAACACGGTGCGCGAGAAGCTGCCCGAAGGCTTCCAGCGCAGCGAGTTCCTGCTTCAGAAGGGCGCGCTCGACATGATCGTCGACCGGCGCGAGCTGCGCTCGACGGTCGCGCGAGCCGTCGCGATCCTGTTGCGCCAGAGTGCCGACGCCGTTGCCTGACGGGCGGCGCCCGCACGGGCCGGCTGCCGCGCACTGCAGCCGTCTGCATCGATGACGCTATCCGACTGGCTCGCGCATTGCGAGCGGCTTCATCCGGCGACGATCGATCTCGGCCTCGAACGCGTCGAACGAGTGCGTGCACGACTCGGCCTTGCCTTTGCCTGCCCCGTCGTCACCGTCGGCGGCACCAACGGCAAGGGTTCGACCTGCGCGATGCTCGAGGCGATCGCCGCGCACGCCGGCTGGCGCGTCGGCGTCTACACCTCGCCGCACCTCGTGCACTTCGAGGAGCGCTGCCGCGTCGGCGGAGAGATCGTCGCGGCCGACGCGCTGGTGCCGCACTTCGAGGCGGTCGAGGCGGCGCGCGGCGACGTGTCGCTGACCTACTTCGAGTTCACGACGCTGGCGATCCTGCGCCTGCTCTCGCAGGCCGCGCTCGATCTTGCCGTGCTCGAAGTCGGGCTCGGCGGGCGGCTCGATGCCGTCAACGTGATCGACGCCGACTGCGCCGTCATCACCAGCATCGACATCGACCACACGGCCTTCCTCGGCCCCGACCGCGAATCGATCGGCTTCGAGAAGGGCGGCATCCTGCGCGCCGGCCGGCCGGCGATCGTCAGCGACCCGCTGCCGCCGCAGAGCGTCGTCGACCACGCAACGAAGATCGGCGCGGACCTGTGGCTCGTCGGCCGCGACTTCTCGTTCAGCGGCGATCGCCAGCAGTGGTCGTGGCAAGGCCGCAGCAGGCGCTACGCGGGGCTGGCCTATCCGGCGCTGCGTGGCGCGAACCAGCTGCTCAACGCCGCGGGTGTGCTCGCCGCCTTCGAGGCCTTGCGCGAGCGCCTGCCGGTCACGGCGCAGGCTGTGCGCAATGGTTTCGCGACCGTCGAGTTGCCGGGGCGCTTCCAGGTCGTGCCGGGGCAACCCTCGATCGTGCTCGACGTCGCGCACAACCCGCACGCCGTCGCGACGCTGGCGCGCAACCTCGACCAGATGGGGTTCTACCCGCACACGCATGCCGTGTTCGGCGCGATGCAGGACAAGGACACGCCCGCGATGCTCGCGACGATGCGCCCGCTCGTCGACCACTGGCACTTCTGCGACCTGCCGATCGCGCGCGCCGCGACGGCGCAGGCGCTGGCAGCGCAGTTCGCGGCGTTGCCGCCGGCGGCCCAGGGCCCTTCGGCAAACGTTGCTTGCCATGCGAGCCCGCGAGCCGCGCTTGCCGCCGCGGTCGCTGCCGCAGACCCCGCTGATAGAATCGTCGTGTTCGGCTCCTTCTACACCGTGGGTGGCGTGCTCGAAGCCGGGCTGCCGCAGCGCAGCGCTCCGCAACCGGACTGAAAGCGCGGGGCCGAGCC
>Ga0138256_10005107_pt1 | contig 13895 bp, 18 predicted proteins | sample KNB2016incub_MG_FD_105486 | JGI IMG/M metagenome (GOLD analysis project Ga0138256, IMG submission 105486) | Active sludge microbial communities from wastewater in Klosterneuburg, Austria - KNB2014incub_MG | ecosystem: Engineered > WWTP > Activated sludge > Unclassified | place: Austria...
AATTTATGTAAAGAATACCACATCAAAAATTACACCATCAATGATGATATGTCCATAAGTGTTGATGGGAGTGTTGATCTAACATATAAAAATCTAAAATCTCTTCCTATCAAATTTAAAGAAGTGGGTGGTTATTTTAGCTGTCGTGGTAATAGACTAATATCACTTAAAAATTGTCCTGAAACAGTGGGTGGTGGTTTTTATTGTAGTCATAATCACTTAACATCTTTAAAATATTGTCCTGAAACAGTGGGTGATGATTTTTATTGTAATGGTAACCAATTAACATCTTTAGAATATTGTCCTGAAAGGGTGGGTGGTGGTTTTGATTGTGATAATAATAAATTAACATCTTTGGAAGGATGTCCTAAAGAAGTGGGTGGTTATTTTTCTTGTAGTGAAAATCAATTAACATCTTTGGAAGGATGTCCTGAATCAGTAAGTGGTTATTTTTATTGTGATAATAACAAATTAACTAATTTCGATGGACTTCCTGAATTCTTTGAAAGGGATATTGATCTATATGAAAATCCTGTATACGAGATCTATAACCTATTCAAGAATGATCCCAGATGCATCTATTGGATAAGGGAATTTGGTGCTATACAAGGTGATGAAGTTGTTAGAGACAGACTTGAAGAAGTCTTACACACTTTAGGTATGGACATACCAAAGGATATTAGATTAGAAAATTATAGTTTAGTATAGCTCAGAATTACTTAAATTAATATATACTTAAATGAGGTCATCAATACTTAAAAAAGTCAATAGAGATGTTTTAATAGAATGGATATATGATACAAATAACTCCATAACTGAATCATATAAGATAATGACTGATTCTAGAAATCAGACCAAATCATATATTGGCGGAGATGTCTCACTATCAAATAATGATATAACAAATCAATTAATTGGTATTGACCCTGTTCAAGGTAAATTTGCAAAAGTAAGCTTAGATCAATTTAATTTCTTGTCATTAAATGATTATACAGACGGTGGTATACAACATGATATACTAAAAATATATCTACCATCAAATTTTGAATTTGGTGAGCACCAAGGAGTTTATTTTCGAATATACACTTATGATTATAGTAACAAAAAAGTATTCGAAATATCCAACTTCTTTTTTGATAATAATGATTATTCAAAGTCTAGCTTATTATCACCATTTACACCACCTATTCTATATCAGGAAAAGGTATGGGATAAATTCATAGAATTAAATATACCATCGGTGAATTCAATATCATTACAGAGAGTAGATGGATTAGCTGAAGAGGGGACAATAAATTATAACCTATCTGGTGTAAACGGAATTTCACAAACTGCTCCAATATTTATTGACTTTCAATTCATATCTAAGATAACTCAAATTGGATCTGTTAAAACATACATAACATCTCAGAAAATAACAACACAATTTCCACAAATACCACAATTAGAATCTCTTAAATTGTTCATAGAAGAGTCAAGTGATGGTGACTATTTTGAGATATACCCAAAATATGATGGGTCATTTGAGAACTTCATAGAATTTATGGAAAATTCAAAAAATGTAAATAAATTTTATTATGTTGAATATACAATAACTCTATTTGAGGAAAATATCAAAGGAAGACCGACCAAAATGACGGTGAGAGATGATTTTTCAAGTAAGGTAGAATGGAGACCAATAATAAAATATTCTACTACTAAATCCACCATAGATGTTGAGATGAAATTAGTAAATGAGACTGATGGTACAATTGAAGTGAAAAAATCAGCATATGGGTTAAAACCAGATCAACTATCTAAATATCTAATAAACTCAAAAAGAATAATACCTAGAGATCTATTCAAACCAAAAATCTATTCAAAAAATAGTTTTAATCCATATGGTATAGATAAATTGGGTAAGAGAGCACAACCTGAAAATAAAGTCCAAGTCCATGTCCCATCTCTCATAAATATCATAAATATTTCAGCTTTCTCAGAATCGGCTATAAATAAAGTATCTCAAAATAAAATAGAAAATTACCACTATATAGGTAAAATGAAAATAGGATTACAACCATTTGATAATATTTTTAGATTCCATTTATCATTTAAAGATAAGAACACCCTAGATCCAATAGATCTTACAAACTGCCATGATATAAAACTAATGTTCAGGAATGACACACAATCCATTGAATTTTCACAATATATAGACCAAAACCTAGCTCCAAAGATAGGAGTGTGTCAATTTAGAGTATCCGGTTCTAAATTCCTAGATATAAAATCTCTTCTTAAATCAGGAGAAAGTCTTTTTTATATAGTTACGACAAATGAAGGAATAACAAATATTTTATACACTGGACTATTTGATACATTGGATAATAGTTATGATCTAGATGAGGTGTCTAACATACCAGGCGAAAAGCCAAGAATAATAGATGATCCTAATCCAATAGACAAACAAGAGACTGCAATCGTGACAAGAAGAAAAGTATCTTCTTTAAAAAAATCAGGTGAAGTTTCTAAATTAAAAGGCAGAAGCTAGTACAGACCATTAATTAATAATATATAACCTATGAGGTTACATAGCCAAGGGTCACAATTTGTTTTTAATTTACCTCCGAACTTCCTTCCAGCTGAGGTCATAAATTCATATACTCCAATACTTGAAAAGAATTGGATCCAATATGATAACGTGATTGACTATTTGAATTCAACTATAAAAGGAGTTGACTTTCCAGGCATTTCATACGAAAGACCTAAGCAAAATCTAATAAGGGGTAAGGAAAGATACTACAAACCAGCAACAAATGTACAGGATATAATAACTTCAAGAGATCTGAATGTTATATTCGCATCTGTTGATGCTGATATAAATTATTGGATAATATTTGACATAGTAACTAAACATTATTTAGATGTTCACAATCTATATGTTAAACCATTTACATTAACTGCTGTTGATATACACAGAGATGGCATTTATAAGATAAACTTTCATGAGATCATTCTCCATTCAATGAGTGATAATAAATTTGATTATTCTCAACAGAAAGTAGGCACTAAGGAATTCACAATGACATTTTCATTTAACTTTTATGATATAGAATTCTTACTGGATAAATCCAAAGTTCTAGAGCTAGGAACAGTACCAACAATAATACAGAAAATTTAATATTATAATTAATATATACTTAAATGAAACACATAAAGAAATTTAACGAATCCAACAATAAGGAGGATCTTAAATGTGTGGGCTGTGAGGGATCTGGTGAAATGAATTGTCCTGAATGTAACGGAGTTGGTTCACGTACTTGTGACATATGTAAAATGACTGATTGTGATTGTAATGACATCACAATCCATCCTAACTGTGATGGATGTGATGGGTCGGGAATTGATTCATGTGATGGATGTGATGGGTCGGGAATAAATAAATCCAGTAAATGGGAAGACGATGAAAAATCCGAATTTATAGAACATTATTTTATTGGACAACAGATGGAAGTTAAAGGACTACCTAATTTCATAAAAGGTAAAGATGTAATAGTTAATGGCATTGGCACGATTTATAATATTAGCATAGGTGGGGATCTCCACGGAGAAGGTGGTGATATAGTTTATGATCTAATATCAGAAAGTACTCATGATGGAAACCCACGACTCGATTTTCAAGTAAGTCATGACGTAGACAAAGAATATATTGTTAGAGTTTGGTAAAAAGATTTAATATAAAATGAAACACATAGTTAAATTCAACGAGTCAGTCAAATCAGAATCCCAATTTGAATTAATTCAGGAAAATACATCCGAGACATTTTATATAGATAAGAAGACAAAGGAATTAATTCCAGATGATGGGGAATATAATAGTAGTGAATATTGGGTTCCGGGTCGTAAAAGGTTTGGTACGGTCGATCTTGAGATAGAGGTTTTTGCTTTCAGGGATCATGAACACCATGCTAAACTATTATACGATGCTCTTGTGTCCGCTGGCATACAAGATAAGTATACCAAACTTGAAGTAGACGTAAAATGAAAAAATTCACAAAAACATTATCAGACGATATAGAAGTCATGAAAGACGACCTTGAAGAGGCATCCCTAAAGGATAAATTGGAGGGGGAATGGGAAATTGATGAAGTTTTGGGAGTGTCATTAGAAAACCCAAAAACAAATGAGAGTCTTGTTATAAATGCTGAAATAGGACAAAGGGATATTAAGAGAGGTGAATATATCTATATAACAGCTCTTCTTAGAAGAAAGGGATCATCACCAATACACCAGTCTCAAATGGGTGTTATAAAGACCAGAGTAACAGATATCTATAATAGCCTTTTGGTTCTTAATAGCTTGAAGAGGTCACATTAAGTCACTTTTGATTTGATCTAGTGTTGTTTTTGGAGTCTAAACTTTAGATTTGTAATAAATAGAATAGATATGGTATTATATCTATTCATAACACATAGAGACAATCTAGGAAAATCCCTATCAAACATACCTAAAATGATTAGTGAAGACTATGTTATTTCTTGTGGGGGGTCCATTAAGGATGGATATGATGAGAATAGAAAAGTTATAAATCTTAATTGCAATGACGGATACGCAGGACTCCCAGAGAAAGTTATGAAGTCATTCCACTTCATATTATCAGATTATAGATTTTCTAAATATACTCATATAGCCAAATTAGATGATGATATGAAGATAGTCAAAAGGATAGATGTAGTTAGCGGGGACTATTTGGGTAACGTTAATTACGGTGATGGAAATAGACAGTGGCATATTGGTAGATGTGGAAATTTTTGGGATAAAATACCGTACTTGGGTGAGTTCAAACCATGGTGTATGGGAGGATTTGGATACATAGTATCTAGAGGATCGATAGAGAAGATATGTCCAAATTTTGAATACTTGGGTCATATATATGAGGATGTATATGTGGGCACTTTAATGGATAGGATAGGAATTTCACCAATAAAAATAAATACAACGGACTATTTTGTGAGTCCAGATCATTGAATATGCAAAAATCAAACTTTTACATAAGTGTAATTAAAATTATTAAGGCATGAAAGTAGGACTACTAATAATTGCCACGAACAAATACACAATGTTTATAAATCCACTCATTAGAAGCGCGGATGAATTTTTCCTAAAAAATCAAGATGTGTCATATTTTATATTCACTAACATGGATTTAGAGATTGAATCTTACAGACCTATCAATAAAATTGAAGTTTCACATAGAGAATGGCCTTGGATGACTCTAGGTAGATATAGAATATTTAATAATAGTTCAAAGATACTTTCAGAAATGGATTATTTATTCTATTGTGATGCTGATATGATTTTTGTGGGAAATGTTGGGGATGAGATTCTAAGTGATAGAGTATCGACACAACATCCTGGGTATTACGGAAGAAGAGGAACCCCCGAAACAAATCCTAATTCACTAGCTTGTGTATATCCAAATGAGGAAATGCAGTACTTTGCTGGAGGATTTAATGGGGGTACTTCAGATGAATTTCTAAAGATGTCTAGTAAAATTTCTGATAATATTGATGACGACTACTCAAGAGGAATAATTGCTATATGGCATGATGAAAGTCATACTAATAGATATTTTATTGATAATCCACCCACTAAAATACTAGATCCTAGCTATTGCTGCATTGAACATTGGATGAATTGTCCATTTGGTAGGAGGTTATTAGCACTGGATAAAAATCATAAAGACATAAGGTCATGAAAATAGGCGTTGTTTTTTACCACTCAAATATTAAACATATCTATAAGGATAGATGGGTTAACAAATCTGTGAGTTCTATTTTAAATCAATCATACAAAAACTTTTCAATTTATGAAATTGATTACTCAGGAAATGGAAATTCCATAATACCAAAAAATGAGATTAACAAAAAATTTTGGTCATTGAAATTATCAAACTATGCAGAAGCCATGAATTTTATCATATCAAAATCATTTTTTGATGGGTGTGATATTGTTTTCAATACTAATTTAGACGACTATTATGACGAGAAAAGATTAGAAATTCAAATATCAAAAATGACCTTGGAAGAATATGATATATTAAGCTCTGATTTTTGCTATATTGAAGAGGACTTAAATGATGATTTGGTTAAGAAATATATGAACATAATAAAGTACGGTGATATTAGACATAATCTAATGATGAATCATAATGTTATTGCGCATCCCTGCGTTTGCTATAGTAGAAGATTTTGGTCAGACTTAGAAAATAGATATGATGTCTCAAAGACACCATCTGAAGATTTAGATTTGTGGAAGAGGTCTATCTCTAGAGGATATAAGTTTGGGATTGATAGCAACATACTTCTATATTATAGAATACACAATAATCAAGTAAGTAAAAATAAAAAAAGAACATGAGTATAAGTTATTTTGACCATGAATCGCTCCAAAGGTGGTTTAGGGATAATGGTGATAGGACACACAGAATCAACTATGATTTAGATAGAGATTCAATTGTTTTTGATCTAGGTGGATTTGAAGGATCATGGTCAGCTGATATTTTTGAAAAATATGAGTGTGAAATCTATATTTTTGAACCTGTAAAAAAGTATTTTGATAAAATTGTGGGTAGGTTCGAAAATAATCCAAAAATTCATATTTTTAATTTGGGACTTTCAAATAAAAATGGAACATATAGTATTTATTACAACAATGACTCATCATCATTGGTACATAAGACATCGGAGACCTTGGGCATGGAGTCAATCCAATTAAAAAATATTTGTGATTTTATTGACGAAATAAATATTGAAAAAATTGATTTAATCAAAATAAATATTGAGGGAGAAGAGTTCGACCTACTAGATGAGATAATAAATAGATCATACCAATCAAAATTTTCAAATATACAGGTCCAATTTCATAAAATGTTTGATGATTGTTATCAGAGAAGAGATAATATAAGAAAATCATTATCAGAAACACACTATACTACATATGATTACACGTTTGTGTGGGAAAACTGGAGCAGGACCGATACGACACCGGCGACAGGAACTCCTTAAATAATCGTCCATAAATATTAGATCATGTCGGATTCAATATATAGTTCTCAACTAAGGAATACCTATCCTTATTTTTCATCCCCCATACATCCATATCCGAATCCCAGTTTCTAGTATACCACATATGTATTCCAATATCATTAGACCCATCACTTAATCTAGGATTTGTTGATTTGAATCTATCATCAAAGTGTGGATATAGATAGTCAAATTTGCATCCTATTTCTTTCATACTCCACATGAATGCATAGTATGGCTCTTGTTCAAAATTAAAATTACTACTGCCAATTTCCTTAAATTTATAAGTCCAGTCTTTTTTATAACAATCTTTAAATATTAATCCATAGTTATTAACCCATCCTCTTTGTGTGTAATTAAACTGAATTTTACTAAAATCCAATAGTTTCAATTTATCCAATCTTCCTATCATAAAAAAAGAGTTTATAGCAACAGGATTTGCTCCTCTATAATGGTGGAGTCCATCAGGAACTCCTAAAAGATCTAGATTTTCCAATTCCATTTTATTTATAGCTCTTAAAACTTCATCTTTAGAGGTTATAAAAAAATCTTCATCTATGTGTATATAATATTTTTTATCTGATTTTTTAACCTCATCTATCCAATAAAACCAAGATTTCGGCCAATTTTTTCTCCCATCAACTACTATTCTCTCACTATTTGGGAAAAAATTTTTGACTATATCTTGTTGATAGTCTAACCATTTTGAATAGAGTGTTGTTGTTACAAATAATATTTCGGAATCTTTAATCATTTAAATTCATTATTTTTTCCATCATATTTATCTTACTACTCAAATCATACTGAGAATTCCAATCCGATCCAGATATTAAATGTAAAAATATTCCATCATGTGTTGCCATCATGGCTGATCCTTCCCCCAAATATGATGTTCCGATATGCTTGTATCTAAGATTATTGTATTTTATATAGTAGTATAAACTACCCCCAGTATCACACGGGACACCATCTATCATACCAGATGTGAAGGAAAATAGATTTTTAGTTTTTAGCTTACTGAAGATAATTATACCTGGCCATGGATAATCAATATGTCCTCTTGTCTGATTGACCGAGACTATATCACTTCCATCATAGTAGTCAATATTTAAATTTCCCATAAAGAAAACATCGTGATCTAAGACCATAAATGAATCTCCAATATCAGAAATTTCAATTACTTTACATAAACCATTTTGGTGAGATTTAGAGTCCTTTGTTTTAACTTTATTAAAACAATCAATGTATTTTATTTGTAGATTAGAGCACTCTAATCTAATGTGATTTTTTGTGGAATCATCTATTGAGTTATCAATAATAATAAATTCAAATTGAGTGTTAATGTGTCTCACAGCAGATTCAAACTGAATTTTTATATATTCTGGTTTATTATATTGTATTGAATATACTTTTAACATTATTTTACCTTTATTGCATATGCTACTCTAGTAATATTTTTACCACTTGAGGAGTAAATATTATCTGGTTCTATTACATGATATAATTCATATTTTTCAATATCATTACCAAATGCATCAATTATGCCCTTTTGTACTTCCTCTATGTCAGCATCGTGATATATTATATACTTAGACTTACTTTTTATTGCTTCTTTTGTTTCGTGAAAAACATTTTTATAGACATGATCTCCGTCTATAAACCAACAGTCTATTGGGTATTTTTCCGAATAATTGAATGTCATGGAGTCGTGTACTATGTTTTCAACATCCTTAGGACATAGGTGACCGCCAATAGATATATCTAGCGTCATTATTCTAGCATTTGGTAGGACGTGCCTAATTATCCTGGATCCATTGCCAGTACATGTCCCAATTTCAAAAACATTACCCGGATTCCAATTTCTTAGCAGCGTTTGAATTATATAATAGTCTTGATCAAAACCAACGAATTCTGTGTTTTTTATAAGACCATCTGTTGATTTCACAATTTCTTTATATTTTATTTCTTTCATTTTATCTTAAATTTTTATCCATCCATCTGGTACTATATCACTTACATCCAAATTAACATGTTCCCCAAACCAATTAATTGGGGAGATGACTTTTTTATTTGGATTTCTATTCAACCAAGCTCCCCACCAACTAAAGCTAGAATTTGCAATTATGTTGTGTGAACATAGACTCATAGTCCAAAGATCGTCCAATTCGTCATTTCCGACTATGAATTTCATTCTAGGGAAGTTGAAATTAGATTTACACCAAGATATGTCATCGGAAAATATTAATAGATTTTCATACTCCCCTATTATTTCTAGGGATTTTTGGTAATATTCTATTGTCTGAACTGGATGATATCCATTTGATTTGATATAGTCGGTTCTCCTAACATGTATAGAGACTGTATTAGAAAAACTATCTAGACCAGAAATGGTTATTTTTTTATTAGGGTCTAGGTAACTTCTAATCTTATCATTGGATTGCATGAAGTATTTTTCACTTTGGAAATATCCGTCTAAGTAGTAATTGAATTCCGAATTAAAGTCAAATCTACTATGTTCTGTTATTACTATGAATTTTTCATTGGATATGTCCTTATTGGATATCAAATCAAATTTGACATTTGGAAATTTATTAAGTGAAAAGTTTCTTTTTGTTACTCCTAGGTTTTTATTTAGAAAACCTAGATCTAAATATAAATCAGACCCATTTATAATGGATAGATTTTTTGCATATGCCCACTGAAATAGTTGATTTCCCAACCCCCCTTGCAATTTACATACTATCATAGTTAATTTATGTTGTTTATCTCTTTAAATTTTCCCAACCAATATGTATTGGTTGATTTTATATAATAAATTTCCTCTTCGGTTATATTATCACCAGTATTATACCAAGGTAGATGTCTAGCCGTGTATGGCCTAGGTGATCTTACTGCCTGAAAAAATTTATCCGTTTCTGGAAATTCATGGTATTCCTTTTTCCTATCGTATATCGCAAATGTTGTATCAACTTCTGATATATAAAATCCATTTTTATCCAAAGGTCTTGTCCAATAATTTATCTCCCAGTCATATGCCTTTTTTGCGTATTCGTTATCTGGTAAATCATCAATTTCCAATGAAAGTCCGGACTTAATAACATTTGGGGAATGTGTTCCCATCATTAAAACTTCTACAAAGTCAGATGGTATATGAGATATATCTAAATCATGATCAGTTAAAATATAGTATTGATCATTATACTCATCTATAATTTTAGATGAGTATAAACATTTATGTCCTAAATTTTCTTTAAGTCTATAGACTTTATAAGGACATTTTTTATACCAATCTAATAGTGGTTGATATGTTGAATTATTGTCTATCATAATAACGTTTATGTTATGATCTGATAAAAACTCAGCCATATTTTTTGGATACGTTAGTCTATTATACATTATAATAAAACAGTTTATTCTCATTTCTATTTTGTATGTTTTATCCAATAGTCTGGAAGAAATTCTTCAATAGTATAAAAACCTCTCTCTGGGAGTCTCGGATATATGTGATATTCTTTTTCTGGTAAATAGATTGATTGAATCATATAAATTAAAGATGTAGAAACAGTGTGGATTTTCCTAGCCCCTTGTATAATTGTTGACCAATCTATCATGCTAAATCCGTCAATCTTTTCCATTGATATAATTGGTAGGTCTTGCTTTACTTCATTGTCTAGGTTTATAGTAATATTTAGAGAGTTCTGATAGAATGAGTTACAAAAATCATATTCGCCATCTATATCCTTTAATACTACTTCTTTTAATTCCATTTCTTTCTTTATATCTCTCTCTAGTTTGATCGTTTCCCAAATTTTATAATCCAGACCCAAAACACTATACTTATCTGTCATCCAATATTTTGAGGCCGAATCGTCATGTGGTCTAAGATTTCTAAAAATTTGGTCTGAAAATCTCGTTGGTAAATAGATAGTATCATCAAATACCTTCTCATTCACAGAAAATAATCCAAAGTCAAACCTCTCATAGTCCATTTCAAAATTGCTAACTTTTTTAAAGTTAACATATGGTATATGGGTTTGTATAGACACATTTACATCTTGTATGGGAGCAATAACTTCTAATCCCAAATTGTGTAAGTATCTATAAATTGGTTCAATGAATAGAATATCTCCAAGCCCCCAAGTTTGGTTTATTACAACTTTTGTGACTTTATTATTTTTCTTCAAAAAGCCCTCTATATCAATTACCATCTGTCGTGTATTGTTTTTCCGCAAAAATAGCAAATGAATTATTTAGGTCTCTCTCAGAATAAAAAATGTTAATCATTTTTTTATCTATAAAGTAGTCTCTTAAAAACTCAGGAGTTAGTATATTTAGGTGTTTTCTGTTATTCCAAGGTCTCCAGTATTCTTGAGAATAGTGTGGTAAATATAGAAATATAACCCCACCTATTTTGATTCGGTCGTACCAGTAATTTAAAACGCCAATCCAATCATTTACGTGCTCAAGCATATGACTTGAAAAGATATAATCAACCTGCCCGTCTGGTAAATTCATACAATCAAAATTCTCATCAATTACTGGATCTATAGGAATAGATCCAGGGAAGCTCCACCCTATTCTATTACATCCCACATCATATCCAACCCCTCTACAAACTTCTTCTGCGAATGGGAAAATAAACCTAGAAGCGAATCCACTTGATTGATACCTGGGATATTTTTTTCCATTAAACAATATTGTATCAGTCATAGATTAAGATATTTTTTATTTATATACCAATCTTCAAATTCAAAATTGTCGTGTTTTACATTTTCATGTAATATCACATATCCATTATTTATCAGTATATCTTTAATTTTTTGCTTATTATCACCACTTCCTGTGTATAAGTTATGCTCAACTGTAATTAATATGAACTCATGCTTATTAAATGGAAACTTTGAGAGTACTTTGGATTCGTACCCCTCAACATCTAAACTAATATAGTCAATCAAGTTTGGGACATTATAATCATTTAATATGAGATCAATTGTACTTGAAATCAGTTTTAGATTACCACTGTCCGAAATTCTACCACTAAATCCATCTTGTATAAAATTTATTTCCTCTATTTTATCGGAAATAGCTGAATTTACACAAGTGCATTTTCTATTTTTTTTGAGAATGTCAAATATTTTAGGATCAGCTTCAATACATATCCCATTCCAATTTAATTCTTTTTCTAGGTAATAGGTATTATTTATGTCTACTCCATTGTGAGCCCCTATATCTAGAAAAAATCCATTCTTTTTGGAATTGAAAAAATTTACTACCCACTCATCTTGACCTGCCTGTGAGTGAAATTTCGTTGTATGATTATTTATCACTTTTCTTCTTCTTTTTTGAAGTCACCACGGTCTTATTTTCCTCTTTATTATATGACATATAGAACGTAGACCCTTCCTTCGGATTATTCTCCATTATATAATCCGTTACAGGATCATCAATCCACTTCTGGATAGCCCTCTTGAGTGGTCTAGCACCATATTGGGAGTCATATCCACTCTCTAAGAGATGATCTTTAAGTGTCTGATCTATATCAAGAACAAACCCTAACTTCTTGGCTCTCCCAGTTGTTTTAACTAATTCTAGATCAACAATTTTTAATATTTCATCTCTCCCTAGATCTCGGAAATAGATAATACCATCTATTCTATTAATAAACTCCGGAGCAAACTTTTTCTTCAATTCTTTTTCAAGAACACTCTTTATGTCTGAATCCTGATTACTATTTTTGGTAGTTGTATTGAATCCAATACCCAATCCAAAATCCTTGATAACTTTTGTACCAACATTTGAGGTCATCAAAATAACACAATTCTTAAAGCTGACCTTTCTACCATGTGAATCAGTCATTTGACCATCATCCAAAGCTTGTAAAAATAGATTTTGAACGTCTGGGTGGGCCTTTTCAATCTCATCTAAAAGAATAACTGAATATGGTTTTCTCCTTATTCTATCGAGAATATTAGAATCATCATACCCAACATATCCCTGTGGAGATCCAATTATTCGATTGATTGATATCTTCTCCATATACTCAGACATATCAAGCCTTATCATTGAATCATCTGCCTCAAATAAATACTTAGATACTTGTTTAGCTAACTCTGTATTGTGTGATAATATCCCATTTGTAAAATACCTACGGTCCGAACTATTGGATAGTTGAAAATCATACATATTTTCTTCAAAATTAAGATCAGTCACGGACTTAACATCCACATTACCAATTTCAGTAATGACCGAGTCACCAGGCATAAGATCTTTTACGAACACTTCATCACCATTACTTAGATAAACAATGTGATCATCCGCACATTTCAACTCCATTCCATTGACAAGTTCTAATTGATATACCCTATATGGAATTGTCTCGTGTAGATACTCTACATCAACCCAACCACTATCAGTTAATATTTCATAGTTATCCAACTCAAAAGATTGTGTGAATTTTCTAACTTCTTTTTCTTGATATACTTCCATTATAATTCAAAAGATTTATTCTTTATATGATTATGTGAATGTTTGTTCTATGATAAAAGTTAAATTAGTCTATACTGGTCTAAAGGTATATCTTTAGGGACTTCCATTCCTAGTGTATGATAGACTTCTTCAAGTCTGTCTCTAACAACTTCATCACCTTGTATGGCACCAAATTCCCTGATCCAATAGATACATCTATGATCTTCTTCGAATAATTTATAGATATCGTGAACAGGATTTCCCAATAGATAAATTGGTCTTTCAAAAAATTCGGGAAGTCCATCGAAATTGGTTATTTGGTTTCTATAACAATTAAAATCACCACCCACTGTTTCAGGACAATATTCT
>Ga0138256_10005108_pt1 | contig 13893 bp, 9 predicted proteins | sample KNB2016incub_MG_FD_105486 | JGI IMG/M metagenome (GOLD analysis project Ga0138256, IMG submission 105486) | Active sludge microbial communities from wastewater in Klosterneuburg, Austria - KNB2014incub_MG | ecosystem: Engineered > WWTP > Activated sludge > Unclassified | place: Austria...
CAACAAAAGTTGGTGCTTCGGCAGTTATTGGTTGTTCGTTTTCAAAAGCAATCTTTACCGTCATTCCTTCTTTCAGAAGTTTGCCATTATCTCCAAACATCGCGCCGGGTACATAGACCTGCTCAAAAGTTTCATTGTCCATCACAACAATATGGTCTCCTTCAGGAAAGATATATTGCATCTCCTTAAATTCAACACGTGCTATTTCCACTTGTTCACCTGCACGGAATCTGTTTTCCACGACTTTGCCGCTTGTCAGGTTCTTCATTTTGAGCTGATAGAAGGCTCTTAAATTACCGGGTGTTCGGTGCATATATTCTGTAACGAGGCACAATTCACCATTAAAACGAAGTATGGAGCCCACGCGAGCATCGCCAATATCAGCCATTTGATTGAAATTTAGTGTTTTTGAAGGATTTATGGAATGCAAAAATAGTGTTTTTATGCTGCTTTGTCAAGTTGATTAAATAGAGCTCGCTATTCATAATCTTAAGAGGAATGAGCTGATTTATGGACCTTGACGGCAGGTAGTCCAAAGATTTTGGAAATTCGGTTGGAGAATAATGTAAGACGGACGACGTTAAACCTTTGATTTTATGCTGGTCCAATTTTAAAAATTATCAATTACTTTTACCCGATATGCGAATTATTCTCCAGCGATTTCTCGTTCCAGTTTTCCTTCTTATTGCAATTCAAACAACCTCTGGCCAGTCACCTGATGCTTCTGTTCAAATCAGTGGCAGGGCTTTTGACGATAAAGAAGGAGGAAGGCGATTGGATGATTTAATGATTATTAATCTTAACACCGGGCAAGGTGTTTTTGGAAAAGCCGATGGAACTTTTTTAGTACATGCCGGGAGGACAGATACGATTCTTGTAGCCTCTACGGGTTACGAGTATAAGAGAATCACGGTCTATGATTCTCTTCCTAAATCTTCATACCATCTTGAAGTTCCGCTGACCAGACTTAATGTAAATTTGCGTGAGGTGGTTATATTTTCTGCCAGAGATTTGGAGAAAATTTACAGTGACATAGAAAAACTGGGATATAATAAAAGGGAAATGCAAATCGGCGGAGCGGATGCATTAAATAGCCCTATCACATTTTTGTATCAGGAATTTAGCAAGTATGAACAATTGCGCCGTCATAATGCAGAGCGAATTAATAATGACAAGCGGCGAAATCTTTTGAAAGAATTATTAGCCAGTTATGTAGCCAGCGATATTTTTTATCTTGATGCCGGCGAGTTCGATGATTTCGTAGACTATTGTAATGTCCCCGAGCATTTCATGAAGTCAGCTACGCAATATGATTTCTGTGTATATATCAAGTACAAGTTTGAATTGTATAGGATGGGTAAATTGTAGGGTAATTTGAAATTATATTTCTTTGAAGAATAAAAAATATGCAGGGATGGCCATCCGATTTTTTGGATAGAATGAAAAATTACCTGAACGAAGAGTACCCTTCATTCATTCAGGGATTGTCCATTCCGGCACCTGTGTCCGTTAGACTAAATCCTTTTAAGCCTATTAATAAGTTTGAAGCAGAAGCAAAAGTTGCATGGTGTAAAGATGGCAGGTATCTAAAAGAGCGTCCATCATTTACTTTTGATCCCTTGTTTCATGCAGGAACTTATTACGTTCAGGAAGCAAGTTCTATGTTTCTTGCGTCGGCCTTCAATCAATGCTTTCCTGAGAAAAGTCCCTTAAGAGTTCTTGATCTCTGTGCAGCGCCGGGAGGGAAGTCAACTCATTTAATTTCTTTATTGCCTGAAGGTAGCATTCTTGTGAGTAATGAATTGATCTCATCAAGAAACAAAGTGTTGAGGCAAAATATTGTCAAGTGGGGAGATCCGAATGTGATCGTCACTCAAAATGAAGCCGAAGATTTTCTTTCGCTCGAAGGATATTTTGATTTACTTGTAGTAGATGCGCCCTGCAGCGGGGAAGGATTGTTTCGAAGAGATCCAAATGCTGCGAAGGAGTGGAGTGTCTATGCAGTAAATAATTGCTCCTCCAGGCAAAGTAATATTCTGGAGAATGCAATTAAGCTCTTGAGACCGGGTGGAATTTTAATTTATAGTACTTGTACCTTCGAAGCAAGCGAGAATGAAAAGCAAATTGAGGCGTTGATTCACGGTGATTCTGTGGAGTTGATTTCTCTGAATGTGAGTAATTCCGGTATAGTTAAATCAGAGTTAGGATTGCGTTTTTATCCTCACCGGATTTCAGGAGAAGGGTTTTTTATCAGTGCAGTTCGAAAGACAGAAGCACAAGAATTTGAATTCAAGAAATCAAAGCCTTCCAAGTCTCCACAAATTCATCAGCAATTATTAGCAGCATATCTTAAAGACCCGGAGTCATTTTTCGTCCTTCAAAAGGATGAAGTGATCTACGCCATTCCCAATCATATTTTACCTCTCTTTCAATTTATGGAAAAGAAATTTTACGTGAGGCAGGCAGGAATACGAATAGGGGAGATGAAGGGGGCAACCTTACAGCCTGCACATGAATTAGCCCTGAACAGGCATTTGCGAAAAGACCTCCCTCTGTATAATTTTTCCCTTGAAGAGGCTATTCGTTATTTGCGCTGTGATGCTGTGCAATGTCCTGATGCCCCGAAAGGTTGGACTTTGGCGGCCTATGAAGATTTTCCTTTGGGTTGGATGAAGGTATTGGACGGAAGAGTGAACAACTATTTTCCGAAAGAGTTGAGGGTTTTGAAGGAGTATTCGGGTGAGTAGTATTCTGATTTTGTAATACACCTTACGCCAATTAAAGCATAAATTGAAAAAAAAATTTCGATTTTGCTTGAGTATTTTAGTTATGCACGAGTTTTTTTTAAATCCTGGTATTCTTTATTCCTTATACCCAATCCTTCTTCTCGTTTTTTGTTCTGTTTCCTGAGTATCTTTTTGAATGAGGTAGTTTATAGCTTCGTAAATGTCTTCGAATTGTTTATCGTATTTATGCTCAAGGGTTTTTAATTGTTTTGTTAATTCTTGATGTGAAAGCGCATATTGTTTTAATGCGATGAATGATCTCACAATAGAAACACTTGTTCTTCGTGCTTTTTTGCTTTTTAAAATATTCGCCAGCATAGCTACTCCATGTTCGGTAAAAGCCAAAGGAAGAGCCGATTTAGGACGTTTAGAGTTTAATGTCATCACAAATTGTGATGACATAGTTTCCCATTCCTTTTTTTGTCAGTTTGAACATAAAGTCTGAAGGGAAAATATCCCGATTTCTGCTAACAGCTTGATTCAATACTCGGGTTTCCACTTCGTATAAAGATGCAAGATCAAAGTCTAACATGATTTTATGACTCCTTAACTCATGTATCTTGTTTTGTATTGTTTGAAGTTCTGGCATATTCTGTAGCAGAGTTTTTATTGTTTTGTTGCTTCAAATTTGCACAATTATTTTAGCCGGAACTTCCCTGCGCTTGAATTCACCTATGTTTGATGGTTAATCTGCGATGTTTTGTTTTCGAGATTTATTTATTTCCCGTTCAATAATTAAAAAAACGAAAGAGTGATGTGCCGGAATAGTTTAACTGATTTCTGAATGCTATTTATTTTCAGCACAAGGTGCACAAAGAAAAAAGCACCAAGTTCTGGAAGAATTTTATTTCAGGATTTGAATTTTTATAAAGTATTTTGCCATAATGCAATGTTTAGTTGCTTCTCTTAGGATTCCCTAAAATTTCCTACCTTCACCACCTGAAAATGCCCTTTTTATGAAAGAAATAGCCAAAACATACGATCCCTCAACGGTTGAAGACAAGTGGTACACATACTGGATGGAGCATGGATATTTCAAATCTGTGCCGGATGAAAGGGAACCTTATACAATTGTAATCCCACCACCTAACGTAACGGGTGTATTGCACATGGGACACATGTTGAATAATACGATTCAGGATGTTCTGATTCGTCGCGCTCGTATGTTGGGGAAGAATGCTTGCTGGGTTCCGGGAACAGATCATGCATCGATTGCTACTGAAGCAAAAGTAGTGGCCATGTTAAAAGAAAAAGGGATTGCCAAAACCGATCTTAGCCGCGATGAGTTTTTGAAGTATGCCTGGGAATGGAAAGAAAAGTATGGCGGCATCATTCTGGATCAATTAAAGAAGCTCGGAGCTTCTTGTGACTGGAGCCGTACCCGTTTCACCATGGAAGATGATTTGAGTGAAGCGGTCATTGATGTTTTTATAGATCTGTTCAACAAAGGAAGTATTTACCGCGGCGTTCGTATGGTGAATTGGGATCCTGCCGGCAAAACCGCCTTGAGTGATGAAGAGGTAATTTACAAAGAAGTAAATTCCAAGCTTTACTACGTTCGCTATGCAATCGTCGATGCTGATCTTGCGAAGATTTTGAAATCGGAAAAATCTGACTGGGCTATTGATGGAGATTCGTGGAGCGTGGAAGTTGCAGGAAAATCATTTTCAGGTAATGAGTTTATTCAAATCGCAACTGTTCGTCCTGAAACTATTTTGGGTGATACCGGTGTTTGTGTTCATCCGGATGATGAGCGCTATAAAAAAATGCAGAGCAAGTTCGCCGTTATTCCTATGGTGAATCGTCCAGTTCCTATTATTGCTGATACTTATATTGATATTGAATTTGGAACAGGTGCATTGAAAATCACTCCGGCGCACGATATCAATGATTACACAATCGGTCAAAAGTTTGGATTGGAAGTGATCGATACCATCAACGATGATGGAACGATGAGTCCTAATGCCAAATTCTACATAGGAGAAGATCGCTTTATAGTGCGTAAGAAGATAACTAAGGATCTTGATGCGATGGGGAACCTCGTAAAGACTGATGATTATAAGAATAAAGTGGGTTACTCTGAAAGAACTGATGCAGTTATCGAACCTAAGCTATCCATGCAATGGTTTTTGAAGATGAGTGATATTTCCAAGCCTGCTTTGGATAATGTCTTGAATGGTGAAATCAAACTGATCCCGGAAAAATTCATCAACACCTACAAGCACTGGATGGAGAATGTACACGACTGGTGTATCTCTCGTCAGCTTTGGTGGGGACAACGCATTCCTGCATGGTATGCTCCAGATGGCTCAACGGTGGTTTGCAAGACTGAAGAGGAAGCTTTAGAGCTCTTCAAGAAGAAGAATCCTGCTTCGAACTATTCAGCAAAGGATATTCGTCAGGATGAAGATGTTCTTGACACATGGTTCAGCTCCTGGCTCTGGCCGATTTCGGTATTTGATGGTTTCAAGGATCCGAATAATAAAGACATTAACTATTATTATCCGACCAATGATTTAATTACTGCTCCTGAAATTTTATTCTTTTGGGTGGCAAGAATGATCATCGCCGGCTATGAATACACGGGTAAAAAACCTTTCACCAATGTTTATCTCACAGGAATCGTAAGAGATAAGCAGGGAAGAAAGATGTCAAAATCTCTCGGTAACTCTCCTAATCCTTTGGATTTAATTAATAAGTACAGTGCGGATGGTGTGAGAGTAGGAATGTTGTTCTCTTCTCCTGCCGGAAACGATCTCTTGTTTGATGAAGGTCTTTGTGAGCAGGGAAGAAATTTTGCGAATAAAATCTGGAATGCTTTTCGGCTTGTGAATGGATGGGAAGTCGATCCAAAATTAAAGCAAAGTGAAGAGAATGAGGTTGCGATTGCATGGTTTAACGCCCGCTTCAATCAGCAAATGGAGGAGATCAATGATCATTATTCAAAATACAGGATGAGCGATGCCTTGATGTCTACCTATAAATTAATATGGGATGATTTCTGTGCCTGGTATCTCGAAATGGTTAAACCTGAATTTGTCGATGGTGTTTCATTGGCAATTGACAAGGCAACTTTTGGAGCGACTATTGCAAATTTTGAAAAGATATTGAAAGTTGTTCATCCTCTTATGCCATTTATTTCGGAGGAGCTCTGGCATTTACTGGATGAAAAGCGCTCATCAGATTGTATCATACTCGCGAAATGGCCGGTAACTGCAAAACCTGATGCGGATTTGCTTTCATCATTTACATTGGCTTCCGAAATAATAAGCCAGGTTCGAAATGTTCGTGTGCAGAAAAACATTTCGCCGAAAGAAAAACTATTACTCTTCATAAAATCGACTGAAAAGTTTGACCCGCGATTCAATGGCCAGATCATGAAACTTGCGAATCTTGAAAAACTGGAAAGTGCGAATGAGAAGATTGAAAATGCGGCAGGTTTTATCGTGGGTCATCATGAGTGTTTCGTGCCTATGACAGCCAGCTTTGATGTTGAAGCAGAAAAGGACAGGCTGAAGAAAGAGCTGGACTACAACACCGGCTTTTTAAAATCTGTTCAGTCGAAATTGGCCAATGAGCGATTCGTTTCCAATGCCAAGCCGGAGATTGTCGAGAATGAGATGAAGAAGAAGGCTGATGCGGAAGCGAAAATAAAGGCAATTGAAGAGCAGTTGGCGGGACTTGGGTAATTAATAGTTATTTGCCAGGCCTATAATAAATTCCGATCTACGGTATAATGTATGAAGAAGGTGCTTAATTACATTGGCCGTTTTATTTTCCTGCTTGCAGTATTAATTCTCATCTGGGGAATATGGCACAGAGATTTGGTTTCATATGGTTGGATGCAGTTCAAAGGGCAGGCTCATATTATTTACAATGCAAGACCCATTTCAGAAGTTCTCAATGATCCTACGACAACAGACAGTGTCAAGGCACGTATAAAGTTAATACAGTCTGTTCGGGAATTTGCCATTGACTCTTTAGGATTGAAAGACACTAGAAATTACACTACATTTTATGATCAGCATTCCAGGCCATTGCTTTGGGTAATTACAGCCAGTGAGCCATATTCATTGACAGCCTTTAACTGGAAATTTCCAATTGTAGGAGAGGTTTCTTACAAGGGATTTTTTGATATGGAGCGCGGAATTCTGGAAGATTCTTTGTTGTGCGTGAAAGGCTATGACACAGACTTTGGTGAAGTGAGTGCATGGAGTACCTTAGGTTGGTTTAAGGATCCCATTCTTTCCGGTATGCTAAAGAGGTCTGACGGTTCATTGGCTGAACTGATCATTCATGAAATGACGCATTCTACGCTTTACGTAAAAAGCGACGTGAATTTTAATGAAAATCTTGCCAGTGCAGTGGGAGAGGCCGGTGCACTGAAGTTTTTGAAACATCACTATGGGCCCGATTCTCCGGAGTTGAATCAATACATTTTCAGAAAGGAAGACTCAGAACTTTTCACTAAACAAATGTTGCTGGCAACGGAACAGTTGGATACTTTGTACAAGAGAATTTCAGGATTGGATGAGAAACTGAAATACAAATTCAAGTATGACAGAATTAAGGATATTGTTTCATCTCTGGATACACTTCCTTTTCATGCAGCAGAAAGATATAAAGGATTGTTTAAAGACAAGCTTCCAAACAATGCTTATTTTCTCAACTTCATTCGTTACGATTCTCAAAAAGCTGAGATGAGGGAGGAGCTAAAGAATGTCTTCAATGACAATATCGCCAATTATCTGGATGCCGTACGACTTAGATATAAATAAGAATAATGGAAGATCCCTGTACCAGCTACATTAAGATGATTTGACTTTATTTTCCAAAAAAATCTGCGTCATCCACGTTCTATAAATTGCCTAATGGATATTTCAAAAGCCCTTATAAAAGAGCATTCAAAGCAACAAACTGTCCGAATCGCTCAATACATTGGTGAGAACAGGGAACGCTTTGATGAGGTGGTTAATTTGGTCATCGGAAAAGATCCGATACTTGCTCAGCGAGCTGCATGGGTGATGGGAATGCATGCTGAAAAGTTTCCTCATTTAATTTTACCTTATCTCTCCAAACTAATCCCATTGCTAGTTAAACAGGTTCATGATGCAGTAAAAAGAAATATTCTTCGAGTACTTCAGTATGCAGAAATTCCTCGAAAATATGAGGCAAAATTGCTGAGCAATTGTTTTGATTTGCTTTCAGGTTCCGACACGCCTCCGGCCATTAAAGCATTTTCAATTACCGTTATTGTGAATCTCGCGAAAAAGTATCCCGATCTTTTGCAGGAGCTCAAAGCATGGTTTCAGCAAAACAAATCAGTAGCGAGCAAGGCGGAATTTAAAAGGATGGAAAAGGCAGGATTATTTAGAAGGGAGTGATCGATCCCATAAGATATTCGAATACTTGAATTAAGCCTGTTATTTTTGTTTGATCAATTTGGTGACATTAAAATTGTCACCTTGTCTTACGCTCAAAGAATAAATTCCCTGGGACAGATTCCCCGTATATATTTCTGTTGTCGTTTGTAGTTCGGTTAAAACTTCATCCCGGCTCAACATCAATTTCCCTATTGCATCCACGATTTCAATTTGGATTTTTCCAGCCTGGTAATTATTGTCAAGCAATAACTGAACCTGAGAGGAGTTTGATGGGTTAGGGAAAATTACAATCGCGCTTTCACATGCTTTATTTATGGAGGCGGATGCCGGGACAAAGTCACTTGGACAACGTCCACCGCTCCTTGCGTAATATGTTGTGCTTTGAGAAATTGCAGGTGTGGCAAATCTATTTCCTGTTCCCAATAAGTTTCCGCCGGCTGCATCATACCAATGCACACTTTCATTCGAAGATGCCAAAAGAAGTACCTGACCTTCTCCGCAACGATTTCCATTTTTAATTAGAGGCTCATTTGATAATGAAGCCTCTGAAGTTGTAATTGGCTCTGAAGTCCCGAAGCATGATTTTACCTGAATGTCCAGTTGATAGACAGCTTCTTCAGAAAAGGTGTAGGCCGGACTGTTTGCCGATACAATATCAGAACCATTCATTTCCCATTGATAGCTTGCGGCAGGAATTTCAGAGGTGCTTAAAGAATTACTGGAGTTTTTGCAAAAGAAATTCTCTCCCAATAAATTTATTGCCATAGATAAATTGTTGTCTTTTGCTTTGCCCGGCGATCCGCCAAAACAACCGGTTTCCCAATTGTTTCCATCAGCGTGATAGGTTTGGTTATTTTTCAATTCACAAGTATATCCAAGTCCATCAGCCTCCAGAGGCCAAGGTTGTGTAGTTTCGAAAGCAAATGAAATATAGGGTTCGTCAATGTAATTGTAGAGATGAATTTCATCACCTCTGTTATTCAAGTTAAACTCAAAGGGTCCTATTCGGTTGTGTACCGTCGGATATATCTTGTCAAATTTTGAAAGGTCTTCCGCAATAACGAGATATCCATTCGCAGGGATTTTTGTTCCCGTAGGAATAACGTAGACATGATTTTCTGCTTCATCTCTGAATTTCCACCCCGAAAGATCTATTTCTGAGAATCCATAATTGAATAGTTCTATCCAGTCACTTGAATCAAAGGTGGAATCTGAATGATAATTGAATTCGCTGATATTGATAAGTGGATCCTCAACAGAGCCGGTGAAGTGAGCGGTAATCTGATCATCACTGCTGAAGTTCAATTCAACTTGATCATTACCTGCATTCGTGCTAATTCCTCCGGCAGTCCAGTGATTAAATGTGTAACCCGGATTTGGAATGGCTGTAATCGTAACCGGATTGCCATTGAAATATACTCCTGTCCACGGATAACTCAAAGGTGTGATCGTATTTATTTCAATGCGCCCGGATCCAAGAGGAAGAGTGTTCAAGGTCAGGTTCACTTCACCGGAGAGCGCAAAATCAGAATTCAATACTGATCGCATAAATGCCGGACGTTGGTTGGCAAATGACATCATGCTGGCTATGTTATTGTTCCAGGATATTGTATCGCTGCCCCATTTATTAAAATGAAAAGTCATGTCGAATGCCATTGAGTCTTTGAACTGGTGCATCATGGCATTTACGTTAGATGGCTGATAAATTGTATTGATCAAATCAGCATATCTGTTAATGAAATATTTTTTGAATGTTGGGTTTTCAAGAATCGCATCAAACATATTTGATGAATTGCTGTTTGCCATGGGGTTTCTTGCCATGGCAAGTCGATTCTCTTGTGTGCTTCCAAAAAGTCCAAATCCAAAATCAAGATCAAGGAGGAGGTATTTCCATTTTGATCCCGGCCTTTTGGTTTTCCACATTTTGATGTTATTGGTCCACTCTCCAATCCAGTCACCGTTATTATAATATGTTTCCGCTATAAAATAATCAGCATAATTTTTTAAGTCGATCTGTTGGCTTATATAATTATAATATTCCGGTGATTCTTGCGATTCGGATGTTGCAAATTCGTAGAGAGTCCAGAAATCATTTGCTGTTCCATTTTCTGCTCTTATTTTACTGCCTTGTTCACTTAAAAAATCAAAGTCAGATTTTTTTAAATTGTAATTTGTTTCAATCCACTTGTGATTATTCTTTTCATGAATATTATATACGCCCCAGTCTTGCCCATTCAGGAAAAGCCTCACCGTTTCCGCTGCCAGGTAGCCACTATGTGTATTTTTCATTATGCGCTCCATCATCGCATCCCTGAAATGAACAACATTCCAGTCTGTTCCTGAATTTCTGATTACAATATTTTCGTATTCGGTGATCCATGATTTATCTTTTATAAAAGGATAGTCAATTTCGTGTTGCCCATATTCATCCTCCAGATGGATTTCAAAACTTTTTTGTGCCTCGGCGCGTGAATAGTTGCCATAGATTTCCATTCCTGCATTGAAACTTAACGTTTTTAATTTTGACTTGTTAAAGTATTCAACGCTGACAGGTTTTTCCCATTCCTGCCAGAAATTTGCACCAAAGTAAGGCCATACGCTGTCAGCATTTAGTCCTTGTACATAGATTCCTGTATTTTCATCCCATAAGTTCAGGGAATCTGTAGTAATAGCAAATACAGGTAATTTACTTTGTTCATTCATCAGGTAGGTTTGGGTAATTGTTTTACCCGGAAGGTAGCCTGCTGCAAAAACTCGTGCTCTGATGCTGACAGTATTTGTGATATTTATTGGGCTACTCAAAATAGAATCTGTGGTGGTGGGGATGTCACCATTGGAAGTGTAATGAATAACTCCGCCGACCTGAGCTGTTGAGATAGTTAATGATTGCGGCGAAGAATAAAATCCACCTTCAAGAGAAAATAATGGGAGCAAGGTATAGCCTGCATAACAGGAGGAATTATTTGGTGCTTCAGGCGATGGAGAATCACTGATACACCAGGTTGATCCACCATCAATGCTGCGTTGATAGCAATGATTTGATTCTAGTGGTGGGTATATTTGCTGGTCGATTACATTTCCTGAAGGATTGAATAAATACAGCCCCTCACCATTTCTGCTTAATTTAAATTTTGCATAAAAAGCATAAGTATCAGGAGCTCTGAACCAGGTTGGCGGAGCCGGAAAATTATTTATTGAATCCTTTACGCCAAATATGAGGAATGGAATTGATGAAAGATCAGAAGAATTTGGTTCGACGTTGTGTGTTTGGATTGCCAATACATTTTTTCCATTCAATAATAATGACTTGAACAGATCTTTATTAATGTAAAATGAATCTGGTTCGAGACCCTGGTAGAGTAATGCTTCATGAGCATCCCGGGCCCAAATGTTCCAATCCAGATTTCCCGGCCACATATTCATAGAGGCAATTTCAACACCGTTCAGATAGGCTTTAAATCCATCATCGAAATCCATCATGAGGATTGCTTCAAGTACTGAAGTGGAATCTGTAACGGTAAAAGTTTTTCGCATCATGACGGAGATGCCCTGTGCAACTATTGTAGCATCATCACCATCGCCATAACCGATGCCTCCATTCCCGGTGGACCATTGGCTATCATCAAAATCTGGTTCGCGCCAATCAGGATCGAGTGCAGAACTTCCAACGGTATATTTCCATGTATTAAAGGCATACACCGGCATTTCGAAATGATCGATCGTTTCTACTTCGTCTGAACCGGCGGCAAAGATCAAAAGTCTCGAACCTGGCTGCAGTGTGTAATCAGGAAGAATGGAGCCGCTCTCAACCATTGGCTCGTCATTAATTGCATAACCGGCCAGATTAATTGAACTGCTTCCGGTATTGATAAGTTCTATATAATCGAAGAAGTCCCCTGTTGAATTCTGAATAACAGAAATATTGGCCGGACAAATTTCATTGATCAGCAGCTGACAAAGTGCTGTTTTTCCATTGAACAGCACAAAGAGTAACACAATAAATAGCTTTTTCAAAACTGAAGAGTTGGTGTCATGGCCCTTAAAGCCCTTTAGAAACACGAGTTTATCAAAAATAGAGGAAAAATTATTGAGTTAAAATGCAATTATGGCGAGTGTAATAATTCGCTTGGTATATACAGACGAATTAAACTTGTCCGCGGAAAAGCTTGTCAATAAAGGTCTTCAGAGCATGATATTTTTGCAACGAATCATTCAATATTGAAAATGAAATTCTTTCAGAGGCATTTTTTATTGGATCAAAGAATCTTAAAGTGAAATATCCCGATCTGAAAAATGCCCCTTTTAAGCTCATTGAAATTCCTATCTTTGTTTACCGTTTAGTTGAAAATATGCAAAAAATCGAAGTTTATAAGCCGAAAAATAAAATCCGCATCGTTACCGCTGCTTCTCTTTTTGATGGCCATGATGCGGCTATCAACATAATGCGCCGGATTATTCAATCAAGTGGAGCTGAAGTAATCCATTTAGGACATGACAGAAGTGTTGAAGAGGTGGTGAACTGTGCCGTTCAGGAGGATGCCCAAGCTATTGCGATGACCAGTTATCAAGGCGGCCACGTTGAGTATTTTAAATACATGGTTGATTTGCTAAAGGAGAAAGATGCAGGACATATTAAAGTTTTTGGAGGAGGTGGCGGAACAATATTGCCTGACGAAATTGAAGAGCTGCAAAATTACGGAGTTACCCGAATCTATCATCCTGATGATGGAAGACACATGGGATTGCAGGGAATGATTAACGATTTGCTCATCAAAAGTGATTTTCCTACCGGAGAAAAATTGAATGGTGAAGTCGGACATCTGCTTGAACGAAACTGGAAATCTATTGCTACTTTAATTTCGGCCGCTGAGAATTATCCGGAAATGGCTAAACCTGAAATGCAAAGGGTGAAGGCTTTGGCAGTGAAAAGTAAAACTCCTGTTTTGGGAATTACAGGTACCGGTGGTTCCGGGAAATCTTCTCTTGTAGACGAATTGGTTCGTAGATTTCTAATTGATTTTCCTGAAAAATATATTGCTGTGGTTTCTGTTGATCCTTCAAAAAGAAAAACAGGAGGAGCATTACTGGGTGATCGAATACGGATGAACGCGATTCGAAGTCCTAGAGTATATATGCGTTCTCTTGCGACGAGACAAAGTAATCTCGCACTGTCAAAACATGTAAGCGAAGCAGTGGATATATTAAAAGCAGCAAATTATGATCTGGTAATTCTTGAAACTTCCGGTATCGGGCAGAGTGATACTGAAATACTCGATCATAGCAATGTATCTTTATATGTGATGACTCCGGAATACGGTGCGGCTACTCAACTTGAAAAGATTGACATGATTGATTACGCCGATATTATTGCGCTTAATAAGTTTGATAAACGCGGTGCTTTAGATGCCTTACGCGATGTAAAAAAACAATATCAACGCTCGCGCGGAATGTGGGATAAAGACCCTAATTCTATGCCGGTGTTCGGAACTATTGCTTCGCAGTTTAACGATCCTGGAATGAATACGTTATACAAATCTATTATGGATAAAATTGTAGACAAAACAAATTCTGATTTGAAATCTACATTCGAAATTACTCGTGAAATGAGCGAGAAAGTATTCGTAATTCCACCACATAGAACAAGATATTTATCTGAAATTGCCGAAAATAATAGGAAATATGATGAAACTGCTCTGACCCAAGTTGAAGTAGCTCAAAAATTA
>Ga0138256_10005110_pt1 | contig 13891 bp, 8 predicted proteins | sample KNB2016incub_MG_FD_105486 | JGI IMG/M metagenome (GOLD analysis project Ga0138256, IMG submission 105486) | Active sludge microbial communities from wastewater in Klosterneuburg, Austria - KNB2014incub_MG | ecosystem: Engineered > WWTP > Activated sludge > Unclassified | place: Austria...
CTGGATATCCTGAAAGAACTCGCTGCGATGGACCTTGTTCATGTTGCGGTTAGCATCACATCGCTCGATGAAACATTGCGTTTGCAATTGGAACCAAGGACTACCACGGCAAAGAACCGACTCAAAGTAATTGAGACATTGAGTAAAAATAACATCCCGACAATGGTAATGGTAGCTCCGATCATCCCGGGATTGAACAGTCATGAAATTCCTGCCATCGTTGAGGCGGCAGCAAATTGCGGTGCACGAAATGCCGGAATGACAATCGTTCGATTAAATGATTCTGTTGCTGAGATTTTCAAAGACTGGATTCACAAAACATATCCTGATCGTGCAGAAAAAGTGTTGAACCAAATTGCCGAATGTCACGGAGGCAAACTGAGTGACAGTCGCTTTGGTACCCGGATGAAAGGGGAAGGGAAACTGGCTGAAAGTATTCGTCAACTCTTGCACCACAGCGTTGACAGGTTCATGGCGAATCGTACCTCACCGCCGTATAACAAATCGCTTTTTCGTGTTCCTTCGCCTGGTGGACAGATGGAATTATTCATGTGAAAAAAATATTCCGTACGCAGGATCAATTCCCGGAATAATCTTTGAGCTCATCCATTTCGATTCTCACTTGTTCCGTCCAGGATTTCTGGTATTCCGGAACCACTCCATGTTCTGTTTCTTCGTCATAACGGAATTGTGCATCCTGGTAAGATTTCCATGCTTCCTCAAATAATGTTTTCAATTGCTGATCACATTCAAGGAGTCCTAAGGGCGTTTCCGATATTTTTTTCTTCAACTTTCGGATAAACAATTCACAAATATCAAAATGGAGTTGTTCGTGTGCAAGCAAACCAATTTCCTTTTTATCTTTCTGTACCCATGAACCTTTTTTTGCGAAGCAGGCAAAGAGCGATACATTCAATACCATCACCTGGTTTTGAAAAGTCGGCACAGCCTTGTAATCAAAAAGGCAATGACTCTGGGCGCTGAATGGTGATTTTTGATCAACAGGCCCCTGGAAATCCGTCCACTTTAGAGAATACGAAGGAGTCCAGTGCAGTGTGTCTTTCTTGAAATCCATTGCTGCTTCTTGCTCTTTCACAAATTCTACTTGTACTGATTTGCACAAGGAAACCTGATTCGGATTTTTATTCACCCAATCGTCAAAACCTGTGAGTATTTGCTTGAAAGTCTGACGTAAAATTGTTTCCGGCATTTCTTTTGGAAAGCCTCTGGCAGCCATTTGTGGTGTTCCGCTTGTTTGATAAAGTTCAATTTCTTTTCCATCGATAACTCTGAATACATGCATACTGAAGTTCAAAGAAAGTGTATGCTTTGAAGCCGTTCCGGGGTCTTTAAAAACGAGTTCATCGATGCCGATCCAAAGTGGAATTTTACCAGTATCATTAACAAGGCTGCCTGCAATAAAAGAATGGATTTCTTTCTCCATCCCGTTTTCAAATTTTACAGAAATTGGTTTTCCGCTTGCAGCACTTAATACTTTGCCATCATTGCCCGAAGAATGCCGTTTATCTTCAATACCACAGATGAAATATGCTTGTGGCTTTAAACCCCAATCTTCGGGCTTCAGGTGAATGGTGTACGTATCGACTTGCGCAGGGACGATTTTTGCAATTATGAAAAACAGGAGGGCTAGAAAGTGTTTGATCATTTATCGTACAGGATATGGGTTCGAAAGATAGGAATCAGGCTTGATTTTATGAGTGTTAACACAAATGTCAGACCACTACAACGTCATTCTGCTCAAAATTATTCGTAAATTTACCTCATTCATACCTTCATTATGCAAATAGTTTTTTTAATCGCCGGAATGTTCATTGGAGGCCTGCTTGCCTGGCTCTTTTTAAAGAATAAAGACGGTGAAAACCAGCAAAGTCTGAATTTAAGAATAGCAGAGCTTGACAAGGATAGATCTGTTTTGGCTGATCGTGTTCAGCAGTCTGTTTTACAAAATGAATCTGTTCGTGCACAAAATGAGAAAGAACGACTGGAATTTGTCAACTTGAATGCCTTACTCGCACAACAGGAGACTACCAACCTGAATCTTCAGGAAAAACTGACTATGCAAAAACAGGAGTTGGAGCAATTGCAGCAACGGTTCACGAAGGAGTTTGAGAATCTTGCAAATAAAATTCTAGAGGAGAAGAGTCAGAAATTTACGGAGCAAAATAAAAACCAGCTCGATATTATTCTGAATCCGCTGAAGGATAAAATCAGAGACTTTGAGCAAAAAGTAGAAAATGTTTACAAAGTTGAATCTGCCGAAAGGAATTCATTAAAAGGAGAGATTAAGAGCTTGATTGAACTGAATAAACAGATCAGTGAAGAGGCAAATAATCTTGTAAAAGCATTGAAAGGGGACACCAAGAAACAGGGAAATTGGGGTGAATTGATTCTTGAAAAAATCCTGGAAAGATCCGGACTTGTGAAGGATGAAGAGTACAAAATGCAAGTGAGTACTCAGAACGAACAGGGTAGCAGGATTCAACCGGATGCGGTAATTTATTTACCAGACAGCAAACACATCATTGTCGATTCCAAAGTATCTCTGATTGCTTACGAAGCCATGATCAATGCACCGGATGATGAATCGAGAGAACAGTCACTACGGGATCATATTCTCAGTGTTCGCAATCATATCAAAGGCTTAAGCGAAAAGAGTTATCAAAGCTCTGCTGATTTTACTTCACCTGATTTCGTATTGTTATTCATGCCGATCGAATCCTCCTTTGGAATTGCTGTTCAGGCCGACAATGAATTGTTTAATTTCGCATGGGATAGGAAAATTGTAATTGTGAGTCCTTCAACCTTGCTTGCCACCTTGCGCACTATTTCTTCGATCTGGAAACAGGAGAGGCAAACCCGGAATGCAATGGAGATTGCCAGACAAGGCGGAGCATTGTATGATAAGTTTAAAAATTTCGTCGACGACCTTATTGAAGTTGGCAAGAAGATGGATGGCGCAAAGTCCAGCTATTCAGAAGCAATGAATAAATTGACAACCGGGAACGGTAACCTGATCAAGAAAATTGAAGATATCCGGAAACTGGGAGCAAAAGCCACCAAGGAACTCCCTCCATCCTTAATTGAACGTGCAGAAGAAAATATCCAGTCCTGATATGTTCCGGAACTATTTTTTGCTTTTTCTTATTCTTGTAATGTCAGGCTGCTTCGGTACACGGGAGCTTAGCAGTGAAAATCTCAGCGCTGTCTACCGTAATTCAGAACAAGTTTTTCATCCCGAATTTAATGTATATCATCAGAGAGATTCTAACTCCCGGGTTTCGATTCTCGTTCAACCATCCGAATTTCTTTTTGTACGACAACCCGATGATCAGTTTAAAGCATCGGTAAAAATTGTGATGAGGTTGATGGAGTCGTATGAATCCACAGTGCAATTGGATACCTTGACTTTACTTTATTCCTTTGACATGATGGAAAAAGGAAGCTCCAAAGTGCTGACATTCGATATGCCAGTACACCGCAAAGGATTGCTGCTTTTGAATGTGCTAATTTTGGACCTGAACAAAAATTACCAGGAAGACTTTTTTGTAAATTTTGAAAATGAGGATACCTTGAATCGACAGTTTTTTCAGATTACGGACTTAAAGCATCAGCCTTTTTTTAAAAATTCAATAACGAACAACGATACTTTTTTACTTCACTATCGGGATTCAACTGTGCGAACATTGTGGTGTAAGTATTATCATCGTGATTTTATGCTGGCTCCAACACCTTTTAGTTTTGATGTGAGGGAAGAATTTAATTATCATGCGGATAGTGTCTTTCGTGTAGATGTGTCTGAGCCGGGTGGTTTACATTTTTCAAAAGAAGGTTTCTATCATTTTCAGGTCGATACTACATCCAAATCAGGTATCACTTTGTTTCAATTTGAAAACGGATTTCCCAACATCACCTCACCGCATCAAATGCTGGAGTCAATGCGATATCTTACTTATAAAAAGGAATTTGAGGAAATTGCTGCTAAGCCAAATATAAAATCAGCCGTAGATGCATTCTGGCTGGGCCGGGGTGGGAATGCAGAGCGAACACGTTTGCTCATCAAAAAATATTATACACGTGTTCAGGAAGCGAATAAATATTTTACATCGTATACCGAAGGATGGCGTACCGACCGTGGTATGTTGTACATTATTTTCGGCAGCCCGAATACAATTTACAGAGGAGCCATAAGCGAAAGCTGGATTTATGGCACTCCCAACAGTAATTTGTCCCTGAGTTTCTTTTTTGTCCGCGTGAATAATCCCTTTACCGACAATGATTTCTCATTGTCCCGATCTCCAATTTATGAAAGTAGTTGGTACCGTGCCGTAGAAGTATGGCGACAAGGTCGCGCTTACAACAATATGAATTAGTGCTTATTTGTATCCGAATTATTACCTATGAAGAATCCTTCGTTTAAAGAAAAAAACCCATCCGCTGATCGTGATGATGACCAGATGATTTATGGCCTTCGTCCGGTCATGGAAGCATTGGAAGCCGGAAAAGAAATCGATAGAATATTTATTGGGAGAGGAGCGAAAGGTGAATTGATGGTTGAGCTGAAAAATCAATTGCGCGAAAGGAGTATTGCATGGACGGAAGTTCCGCCAGAAAAATTAAACAGATTTACACGAAAAAACCACCAGGAAGTTGTTTGCTTTATTTCTGCGATCTCCTATTTTTCCCTCAGTCAGGTGGTTCCATCACTATTTGAAAAAGGCGTTTCTCCATTCCTGTTAATTCTGGATCGAATTACTGATGTACGAAATTTTGGTGCCATTGCTCGAACAGCGGAATGTGCCGGTGTGCATGCAATTGTAATTCCAACGAAAGGTGCGGCTCAGGTAAGTTCGGATGCGATTCGTACTTCTGCCGGAGCCCTCAGCAGAATTCCTGTATGCAGGGAGAATAATTTGAAAGCGGTTGTTTCCTATCTGCAGCAAAGCGGCATCCAGGTTGTAAGTGCAACAGAAAAGGGAACTGATTTCCACTTTCAAGCGGATCTTAGCGGACCTCTCGCAATCGTCATGGGTTCGGAGGAAGATGGAGTTTCTCCGGAACTGATCCGGAGCTGTGACCGCTTACTCAGGATTCCAATGATTGGAGCCATTTCTTCTCTCAATGTTTCAGTGGCTTGCGGAATCATGCTTTATGAAGCAATACGTCAGCGTATGAAGTCAGATGACATTCAATTGTAATAAAATCTGAGCTTCAAAAAATGAGCCGGAGCAGAGATCTAGAAAATTCATTTCGCTTATCTGAGAATTGGGCTCTCTGGCTGATTCTCATCGTCGCTGCTGTTATCCGATTCTATTCGGGTTATGAATTGTCTTTGTCAAATGATGAACTCAGTGCTCTTACACGAGCCGAAGCTTCATCTGTTCATGATCTGATTGTAAACGGTATCTATATTGATTACCATCCGGCCGGTGTTGAACTCTTTATTTATTTCTGGATAAAACTCTTCGGTCATTCGGCTTTTCTTTTTCGTCTTCCATTTATTCTTTTTGGAATTGGTTCCGTTTACCTCATTTACCTCCTTGGAAAAAAATGGTTTTCTCCGTTCACCGGTCTGCTTGCAGCCGCATTGTTTTCTGTTTCTGAATTTTCAATCCTGTATTCTGTGTTTGCTAGATTGTATAGTCCGGGCTTGTTTTTTTCATTGCTTACCACACTTTACTGGACTGATATTTTATTTGCAAAAGAAAGTGAGAAAAAGATCCACTTGAAAAAATGGATTGGGTTTATTTTGTCAATGTCAATATGCACACATATTCATTATTTTTCATTTGTATTTGTTGCAGTTCTTGGTGTGAGCGGATTGTTTTTTCTGGTCAGGAAGAACAGAATTCCATATCTGCTTTCTGGTTTGCTTGTCCTGATTTTATTTCTTCCTGAGTTGCCAATATTTATCCGACAAATGAAAACAGGAGATATTGGAGGTTGGCTGGCTGCTCCTGAGAAATCCTTTTTACTTGATTTCGTGTTTAATTTATTTAACAAATCACTGATTTTTTCATCCATTGTGTTTCTTCTTTTTTTACCGGGATTTATCCGAACTATTGTGCAGAAAAAATGGAATAAATTCTACACACTCTCTCTCACTTTGGTCGGAATTACTTTTTTGATTGCCTATGGCTATTCAGTTCTTCGTGCGCCGGTAATCCAATTTTCGACTTTGTTCTTTGTACTTCCATTTTTATTATTTTTCATTTCTGAGTGCATCGAAAGGATTGTTCCTATAAAATGGATGAATGCATGTCTTCTTCTTACAATTTTGGGTGGGTTTTCCAGCACAGTTTTAGAAGGGAAAATTTACTCAAGACCTTCCTTTGGATTGTTCAAAGAACCGGCGAAGGACATAAAACTTTGGATCGAGAGATATGGCAAGGATCAGGTTGCCTGTGTGGTGAGTTCAATCAATCCGAAATACATGGATTATTATTTCAGGGAATTGCAAGTAGAGCCGTGGATCGTCGCTCGCCATCCAAATCAACCTGAAAACTTCGGAATACTTGCGAATATTTTGGATACTCTTTCTTCACAGTTTGTTGCCTTTTCCTGGAGTAATTGTGACAATATTTATGAGATAAATAAGCTGATTCTAGAAAAGTATCCCGTTCTCGTGGAAAAACGAATTTATTTTAATTCAGCTTCTTATTTGTTTGCTAAAAGTGGCAATGGAATTTCATCACCTGTGATGTATAAATCCTGCTTCGGTTTTGAGCCAGATCAGATTGGAATTGAACAGTCGGCGAAAATTGATACGCCGGCTTATGCTGGTAAATTTTCTTCACTCATTGATTCTTCGATGGAATTTCCTCTCCCATTTCGAATTCGGGTAAAGGATCTCTCAGAAACAGAATACGGTTGGTTGAGTTGTCATTTTCGTTTACTCAGTGCGGATTCTAATCTGCATGCATTGATTGTCATCCAAATCGACAGAGAGAAAGAAACTTTCAGGTATTTTTCGCAGGATTTGTTTGCGTTCAATATCATTCCCGGGAAATGGAATACTGCTGTGTTTTCAAGGCTTCTTCCCTTTGATTTGCAACCAGAAGATGAAATAAAAATATACATCTGGAATAAAGAAAAAAATAATTTTCTTATAGATGACTATTGCATTTCAGCTGATCATGGGGATAATCCATATACAGAAAAATAATTCTAAAGAGGGAAAAATCACTCTTCTACTACAGCACCACCTTTATAAAGTTGTGTTCTGTATTTCAGAGATGGGGAGAGGATAAATTTTCCAAGCCCCAGCTTCTCCCAGATTTCATCCACGTGTTTTATAGTTTGCATGTCTGAGGCCAGAATATTTGGCCAGTCGCGTTGAAAGCCATCGTGTTCTTTGGTTTTCCGTGTGCCGTCAAAAGCTACATGGGATGGAAATTCAGAAGTACTTGCATCTATTATCACGTGATCTCTTTTTGGATCCACATTATTTGCAAAACGCCAAACGCTATCGGCAATGTCGCTAATATCAATTGTGTGTTCGAGAAAGACCACAACTTTTACATTTTGAAATTCCGGGAGTTCGAAAATTTTTGAGCTGAGTTCTTTGATGTGATTTCTTCGATTTTTTTCAATCGAAATAAATACCAGGGACACTCCGATGTCAAGCAGACTGTCATTAATCCCGTGAATTTCAGGAAAGACAGATTTTATTTTGCCCAAAGGTATTTTCCGGAAGATATTTTCTGAACCGGCATCACCACGGTATATTCTCCCACTCATTTCTTCGCTAGTTTTCGTTGTGGCATCCAATCCGATTTTTCCGCCATATGCCATTACGCTGCAACTGTGATCCAGAACATCGACCGGACCTTGTGTAAAATATGTATCATGCTGCGGATCGAAATTGGCACTGACATATTTCGCTACTTCCTTGGAGTCATGGATATTTACATCACCGTCAACAACAAGCATCATTTTTGTAAACATCATTTGTCCGGCTCCCCATAAACTGTGCATGACTTTGGATGCTTGTCCAGGGTATTCCTTTTTTATTTTCACGATTACGAGATTGTGAAACACACCTTCAACGGGCATCGCCATGTCTGCTATTTCCGGTACCATAGTCATTTTGATAGGTACAAGGAAAATTCTTTCCGTCGCTTTTCCGATCCATGCATCTTCCTGCGGTGGAATTCCGACAATTGTTGCAGGATACACTGCATCTTTGCGATGCGTGATTGCTGTGATGTGAAAGCGAGGGTAATAATCTGCTAAAGAATAATATCCGGTATGATCACCAAAGGGTCCTTCGAGAATAAATTCTTCAGCAGGATCAACATAGCCTTCGATGATGATATCAGCATCGTTAGGTACTTGTACATCCTGAGTGAGGCATTGAACAAGTTCAACTTTTTTCTTTCGAAGAAAACCTGCCAACATGTACTCATCTACACCGTCCGGAAGTGGAGCAGTGGCTGCATACGTATAAGCAGGATCTCCACCAAGTGCAACAGCAACGGGCATTTTCTCGCCTCTTTTTTTGTATTCGTTGAAATGTCGTGCACTCACTTTGTGACGATGCCAGTGCATGCCTGTCATTGTAGGTGTAAAAACCTGCATTCTGTACAGTCCGACATTCCGGATACCGGTTAATGGATCTTTGGTGTGAATAATCGGGAGTGTAAGAAATGGCCCGCCATCTTCAGGCCAGCATTTAAGGACAGGGAATTTAGTAATGTCCGGATCTTTCATCACCACTTCCTGACATTCACCTCTTCTGTTGATCACCTTTGGCATCCATCCTGCAATACTCCCCAATGTGGGTAACATTTTTAATTTATCGAGAATGCTATCCTTCGGGGAAGTGAGCTGCTTGAAAAGTTCCTCCATGTCTTCGGCGATGATGTCAAGATGTTTAACACCAAGTGCCATTGCCATTCTCTTTTCCGTTCCCATTGCATTGATCAGAACTGAAAAAGGTGTTCCTGTATTTTCAAACAAGAGGGCCGGACCATTTTGTTTAGAGATCCGGTCCGTGATCTCAGAAATTTCGAGGACAGGATTTACATATTCTTTTATTCGAACCAATTCACCGGAAGCTTCCAGTTTTTGGATCCATTCTTGAGTATTTCGATACATAGTTGGTCAGGAAAAGGCTGGTGAAGTTACGAAGAATAAATGTCAAGTCCCGAGAGCAACACCTTGAGCGGTTTTGAATAAATAACAAGAGAATGAAAGAATGGTTTGAATCCGTAAAAATAAAATTCAGGATGTCCAATGTCGGATCATTTCAGAACGTGCCATTTCCCGGAGTCTTGGAATGTCATCTTCTGTCATCCCGGTGGTAGGGATGGGTTCGCTCCAGATACATTCCAGTGTTCCGGGTGATAAGGCAAGTGGGTTGTTCGGCGATAAAAGTTGATCTGAATTTTTGATTGTCATCACTGCCAGTGGTACTTGCGCTGCTATCGCAAGCCGGAAAGCTCCGTCATGAAAGGAAAGCAAAGGTTGATCTCCTTTGTTTCGTGTTCCTTCCGGACAAAGAAACACTGAAATATCCTCCTGAATTGATTTTAACATATTTTCCATACTCTTAACACGGGCAGCTTTGTTTTTCCTGTTTACGCTGATATACAGCTTGCGGATTATAAAGCCCAACAATGGAATTTTGGTTAGCTCCTCCTTGGCGAGGAAACGAAACGTATTCGTACACGCCACCGCATACGCCGGGACATCCAGCAACGATCTGTGATTGGCAACAAAAACATAGGTTGATTCCGGATTAATCCTTTCTTGATGCAATACTTTAACGCGGATTCCGAATGCAGGAAATAGAAAACTAGCCCATGTGCGGGAAATGTAAACATGTGCGATATGTGGAGCCTTCTTTTCGGATGCAATTAAAAATACCAGGACATATGCAATACTTGCAATGATCAGTGACAAAGCGAAAATCAGAAGGGCGAAAATACCCAAAAGATGACGAAGAATATTTTTTAACATGCTCAAATCAATTCTTCTTGCAAACATACTACTCCATTAAACAACTTTTACGTCTATTGGCTAAAATGAAACACTCTAAATAGCTGTAGAATATCCAAAAATCTTCTTGGGAATCATCCTTTTTTTGGGTTCCTTTGGTTCTCAACTACCAAGAATAATTTCATGAAAAAATTTATTACACAGATTGCTGCAAGCGCATTGCTCCTTGCAGGACTCTCCACGTATGCCGCTCAGCCGGTTCCGGATGCTTCCCAACTCTTGTTGAAATCAGGAATTATTTCAACGTCGAATGATTTCGAAAAGAAAGTGCTGCAGACAATTTCTTCTGCTGAACTTTTTCAAGGCAGGTATTACCGGATTGTTCAGTTTAATTCGATTCCGACTTCCGCCGAAAAAATGGCGATAGAATCAAGCGGAATCCGAATTCTCAATTATATTCCAAACCGGGCTTTTATCCTTTCGATTCCGGAATCATATAATCTTATTCGTTTGGCAGAGTGGAAAGTACGTACCATTCTTGCGCTCGAACCTGAGATGAAACTGGCACGTATGCTTGCGGAACACAATTATCCTGCTTACGCTCAATCGGCGAATAATCAGATTGATCTGGTTGTCCAGTTTTTTAGTGACAACTCAATTGATCTCATCACCAATAAGCTTTTGCAAGAAGGAATTATTATTGAAGCAAAATATAGTGCGTACCAACAACTCCATGTTCGGGTTGATCAGAGTAAAGTGGATCATCTTGCATCTTTACCATTTATAAAATGGATCGCTCCTGTTGCTCCTCCATCCACACCGGATGATACCAGAGGCCGGAGTTTGCATCGTGCGAACCAAATCAATACTGATTATTCAGGTGGCCGTCATTACGATGGAGCAGGCGTAAGCATCTCACTCGCTGATGATGGTGAAGTGGGACCTCACATCGATTTTCAGGGACGACTGACGAATATTGTGAACACAGGTGCCGGTGGGACTCATGGTGACATGACTTCCGGGATTGCAGCCGGAGCAGGAAATTTAGATCCGACGAAAAGAGGAATGGGTTCCGGTGCTTATTTGTATGTTCATGATGTCGGTGCCGGACCTGATGGTTATGATCATGTTTACAATGCACCTTTATATTTTACACAATACGGCGCTGTTATTACTTCTACAAGTTATAGTCAGGGCTGCAATGATTATGATCTTTATTCCAGTGCTGGTGATCAGCTTGTTCATGACAACCCTCAATTCTCATTGGTATTCTCTGCAGGAAATAATTCAGGAGCCGATTGTGGATATGGAGCCGGACCGCCATGGGGTACAATTACAGGGGGATTTAAGCAGGGGAAAAATGTGATCGCATGTGCGAATCTGGACCCATATGAAGTTCTCGATGGCTCCAGTAGTCGTGGACCTTCTGCTGACGGTCGGGTGAAACCGGATATTTCTTCCAATGGTGCTGATCAGATGTCGACAGATGAAAGCAATACCTATCAGGTGGGTGGCGGAACTAGCGCTGCATGTCCGGGTATTGCCGGCATATGTTCGGAATTGTATCAGGCATATCGTGAGCTGACAGGAAATCCGAACCCGGAATCCCCACTCATCAAAGCTGTACTTCTGAATTCTGCCGAAGACATAGGAAATCCGGGACCTGATTTTACATATGGCTGGGGCAGAGTCAATGCTCTTCGTGCACTTCAGACTCTCGAACAAAACAGGTATGTTCTCGATTCAGTAGGGCAAGGTGCTGTACGTACATTTTCGATACAGATCCCTGCAGGTGTGAACCAGGTCCGGGCTATGGTTTATTGGCTGGATCCGCAAGGAGATCCATTGGGCACAACTTCTCTTGTCAATGACCTTGATATGACGATAAGCACACCTTCCAGCACAATCTTTTCTCCTTGGGTACTGGATCCTTCACCAAATGCTATTGCTCTCGGATCAAATGCAGCACGCGGAGCTGATCATTTGAACAATGTGGAGCAGGTTACTATCGACAATCCAACAGCGGGAACGTATACTGTGAATATAGCAGGTACTTCTGTTCCTTCCGGACCTCAACGCTTTTACATCGTTTGGGAATTCAGGACAGATGAAATTACACTTACATACCCGAATGGTGGCGAAGGTTTCGTGCCCGGGGAAACTGAATTATTGCGCTGGGACGCATTTGGAAATACTTCTTCATTCAATCTGGAATATTCTACAGATGCAGGTTCTACGTGGACTACAATTAATGCTGCTGTTGCTCCGAATCTGAGACAATTTGAATGGGCAATTCCATCGACTGTCAGTGATCGTGTAGTAGTAAGGATTAGCAGAGGTGCACAAAGTGATTTGACAAATGCAAACCTCGCAATAATTGCTCTGCCTTCTGATCTTACAATCGATTATGTTTGTATAGATACCATGCAATTGAGCTGGACAGGTGTAAGTGGTGCTGTTTCCTATGAGATTAGTAAACTGGGGAGCCAATTCATGGATTCAATCGGAACAAGCAACACAACTGCTTTCGTGATACCCATTTCTCAGTCAGAAGACACCTGGTTCAGCGTGAGAGCAATCGGTGCAAATGGAGGCAAAGGACGACGTGCTATTGCCATTCACAAAGCTTCCGGATTGCAGAACTGTACTTTCGTTGCTGATTTGTCAATGGTCAACATGATTAGTCCGCTCCCCGGTAATCTTTTCGGATGCCAGAATTTAAGTGCTGTTCCGATCAGTGTGAATCTTAGAAATGATGGAATGAATACGGTGACAAATTTTACGATCTCGTATTCTATCAATGGAGGAACACCGGTGTCTGAAGTGTACAATGGATCCCTGGTCCACGGTGCTTATCTCACCTATACCTTCCTCACAACGGCAGATTTTTCTGTAGCCGGACCTTACCTTCTCGAGTGCTCGATTGTGTATGCTGGTGATCAAAATTCAACAAATGATTTGCTGCAGATACAAATGACCACAGGAACAACCACGGCAATTCCATTAACGGAAAATTTCCAACTCACTTTCCCTCCGGATGGCTGGTCGGTCACAAGTTCAGGGCCTTCGTATGAATGGTCACAAACTACACCTATAGTAGGAAGCGATGGAAATACAACTGTAGCTGCATGGTTTGATAATTTCAGCTACAATAATCCGGGTGCGGAAGATTACCTCATGACAATGCTTGCTGATTTAAATGGTGCCGGTGCTCCACGATTGACTTTTGACGTTGCCTATTCTGTTTATGCAGCTTATGAGGATGGATTGAGAGTAGATGTTTCAGATGATTGCGGGAGTACATTTGCAGCTACATCCTATTACAAAACCGGCCTTACATTGCAAACAGTAGCCACTTCCAATGTTGACTTTACACCGTCTCAGGCAAATCATTGGAGGAATGATACAGTAGACCTGACAAGCTATGCAAATTCTATGGCGCTCATACGGTTTGCAAACATTAATGATTTTGGAAATAATATTTACATCGATAATGTAAATGTTGAGAATGATAATATTGCCGGAATCACAACGGTAACAAAAGCCGCAACGATAGCTTTATACCCGAACCCTGCGACAAGCGAAGTGAATTTTCAGATTAAAAATTTGCCTTCGAAAAATCTTGGCGTCTCATTATTGGATAGTCAGGGTAGAGAAGTGGCAGTACGGAATTTTGAGAGAACAGGAGAATTGTTTAATCATACCTTTGATGTAAGATCGTATCGCAAAGGAATTTACATGTTACGAATCACCGGAGATGAAAAAACGTATGTTCTCCGTCTGACAGTTCTTTAAAAAAAATTAAATTGAAGCATACCAAAGACCGGTTTCCTCAGGAACCGGTCTTTGTTTTTACTTTCTCCCACTTTTTAATTTGCCAGTTTACTTTTCCTGTAGAAATATGATTTTTTTTCACATCAAACAATTCAAC
>Ga0138256_10005111_pt1 | contig 13889 bp, 16 predicted proteins | sample KNB2016incub_MG_FD_105486 | JGI IMG/M metagenome (GOLD analysis project Ga0138256, IMG submission 105486) | Active sludge microbial communities from wastewater in Klosterneuburg, Austria - KNB2014incub_MG | ecosystem: Engineered > WWTP > Activated sludge > Unclassified | place: Austria...
AAACTCATTATTAAGCTTAATAGAAATATTAGCACCTGTTACTTGTGATAAATCTCTTTTAACTTTAATAAATTCCATTACATCAGGATGATTAATACTTATAGATAACATTAAAGCACCTCTTCTACCATCTTGAGCTACTTCTCTAGTAGTATTACTAAACCTGTGCATAAATGAAGCCATACCTGTAGAAGATTTAGCTGAATTGTGTACTTTAGTGCCTTTAGGTCTAAGTAATGATAAATCATGTCCTACGCCACCACGTCTCTTCATCAATTGAGCTTGTTCTTGATCTGTCAACATTATTCCTCCATAAGAGTCTTCAGCTGAATCAATTACAAAGCAATTACTTAAAGATACTGGTGTACCTCTACCAAGACCATACATAATAGAACCTTGTGGGATTATATAGTTAAAGTCTTTAAATAGTTGATAAATATTTTCCTCAGATAAATAATCTCTTTCTTGACCATAAATAGATAATTTAGTATACTCCCCATTTATAAAAACTTCTTCATCTTCTTCTCGATATTTATCATCTGCTCTAGCAAACTCTCTTGCCATTCTTCTATGCATATCTTCAGGAGTTTTCTCCCCTTCATACGCATATTTACCTAACCACACTCCTGCGGCTAATTCATCACCTTTAAAGTAATCTATTAATTCTTTATTTATAGTTTTACTCAATTCTTTTTATTTTAAAGGTATTTTTCGTATTTATATTGAACCAACTAACTTTCCATCTTTAATATATTCATCAAATTTTGAAAGTTTATAATTGATTCTTTTTTTAATTAATTTTTTATCAAAAACACTTTCTAGTATTTTCAATCTAATATAACAATCTCCAATTTCTTCAATAACATGTTTTTTAGTCGTTATACGACCTCCTTTATTAACGTATTGTAGTAAGGCTGTTGTAAGTTCAGAAAACTCTTCAGCAGCCTTTAATAATTGAAATTTCTCATCATTAGATGTTAATAAAAAATCTATTGTTTTGTTATCTTTTTTTATCATAATGGTGTTTTAGAACAAGTTTTATTTATATTATTTAAAACAAAATATTCATTAATTTTATTTATAATATTCATTGCTCCAATTTTATTATTTAATTCATGACAATTCATACTTGGTAAAATTTGATTTTTTAATTCAAATATATGAATTATATATTCTAACATTTGTAAACCTGTAGGCTCATCATAAGATTCATAATTTAATCTAGTGGTATTAAATCCATTAACTAATTTATAATCTTGTGCATGTTCTGCAGTAAAGTCATGTGCAATACTTATTAATGATATATTATTAGTTTTTTTCAAATACTCACTCAATTCTGTAAATGACCTTACAAGATCCCATTTATGGATATCTCTTATGGGTCCGTCAGTAAAATCCACATACAACCATCTACTAAAATCATTTACCATAATAATGCTGTTTTTAAAAGTGCATCGATATCTATAAAAGTTCTTAAATTACTTTTATCAATATCATGTGCTGTCCAAGCTATTTTTCGATTATCTGCTTTTTCATAATAAATTGTTTGTGAATCTGTACTTGTTATTGCATAATCTTTATTTTCAACTCCGAAAGCTGCTTTAAAAATTTGATTTTTTAAGAGTTTGTGCATTAAAAATTCACGTCTTGGTAACAATGTATTTCTAGTTTCAAAAACTAATAATGTACGTTCTTTATATCTTTTATCATAACATTTAGTTACAGTATAATATTTATAATCATGATAATTACTAAATAGTTTAGTAGCAATTAAGTTTGTGTAAACAATTGGATTATGTATAAAACTTAAAATTTTATTTTCATCATCTATTGTATCATACACAAACTTTAAATCTCTTTCAGGTATTATATCTAATGGTATCAATGATGGTAATTCTAATTCTCTAATAAATTGTTTAGTAGCTAATATATCTATAATATTATTTATAAATAATTGTTTTCTTCTTGTTCCAGAATTAGTTGTAATATATGTTCCAGGTAATTGCTCTGCTATATTTAAATAATCTAATTTTTTCATTTATTTTCGTTTATTTACATTCCCCAACAATCATATTTATGAATCTCAGGGTTAAATTTATATATCTCTTGTTCTGCGGAAGGTTTACTCCATAGCTCATTTTCTTTTGTCAACACTATTTGTGTACTTCCTGGAATCGAAAGCTCTTTTCCTAAACTTATTCTTCTAGCTTCATCTTTAGTTAATATTTGCCATCGTTTACTTATTGTTTTTCCAAATTGTCCTGTTATAAATTTTGGAAAGAAGTCTTGTGTAAATTTAGGGTTTATACTAGAGTAAGCACCTTTTTTAAAGTTTTCTATAACGTCTGGATACTTATCTACTGGAAATTTCATTCTAAACATTACATGATTATTTTCTAAATCATATTCTTCTAGGAAATATTCATGTGCAGCAAGTTCTTTGCAAAAATTATCAAATGCTACTGTAAACTTTTTAGGTTTAAATAATAAGAATAAATTTGAATTTACATTCAATTCTCCTGTTGCTTCCAAATAATCGTGATCTTCTAGATAAGTGTTTACAAATCCATTTTGTACTAATTTTGAAAAATTTTGATAAACAGCAGGTAACAAAAATCTTGTGGTATTATTATAACTCATCTACTTGTATTATTCCATTATTTTTATAAATTTCCTCTGTATAATCCCATAAATCATTATCTAAGTGCCACATTAATATGTCAATAGTATTTCTGATTTTTTCAACTCCTCTTATAATATTAATGCCCGATAGTTCAAAAATTAAAGCTGCTCCAGGATACTTTGTAGATTCTACAATAAGTTGATAAGGTAATATAGTATAACTTTTGTAACCATTTTCATCTGCCCAAGCTTTTATAGCTAGCGAATAAAATGCACCTTGAAAATCATATCCATATTTTTTTATTGACTTTGTAAAATTACTCAAAGAATCACTAGAGGTTTTCCAATCGATAACTCTTATAGTTTTATTCTTCTTATCTATTAAGACTCTGTCTAAGATAGCTATACAACCTTTATCTAAATATACAAAATTAATTTTTAATTGATCTATAATTTTATACTTTTTTGAATTAAAATAATCTTGTGTAAATGGATTAGTTTTAAAACTATTCACAATATCTAAAACAAGATTATATTGTTCTGTTGATAAAATTACTTTACCTTCTTGAAGTTTATCTATGATACCTTTGTATTTACTTTCAAAACCTACTCTTATAGTTTCAAACTTAGTACTTTCTGCATAATCAGCTTGTTTAAATGCACTTAGTAATTCTTCTTCATATATTCCATTTAAATTGGTTAACATATGATTTAACATTATCAACCCTTTACCACTTGGATAAGTAATATCTACAACATTATATTTTTTATTAAATTCTTCTTCCGATATAATCATTGAATCTACAGCACCACCTATTGAGAAAGCTGTACTATATTCTTTTGTATTATTCTCTTTTTTAAATCTATAAAAATTAGGGTGTACGAGTAAATTTTTTAAGCTACTCTGACTTATTGGGAACGCTAGTTCTCTATTCATTCTTGATGTTTTATTTCATCTTTTTCATTTTTTTATAAATCCTTTACAGTTAAATAAACTTTATTATTAGTCCTTTTATTTTTTACAGAATATACATCTGTCCAACCATTAGTTTTTAGTACTCGTCTTTGATAAGTATTCTGTTCAACATCTGTACACAGTATAGTTGAATAATTCATAATTCTACCTATATCTTGTCTAAGACTATTTAATATAGTGCCAATTTTATTATTCCTAAATCCTCTTTTGATACTGGCATTACAAGATACCATAATAGCACAACAATGTTGCAGTTGATAAAGTTTAAACGAGCTTATTAATAAATCATAATGTATAAATGGCAGATGTTTTGCTGAATGTTCTTCAGGTGTTCCAAAATATTGAGGTAATTCATTATTTTCATCTATAAAAACTTGAAATTCTCCTAATGACCAATCTATAATATAATCCTCATCCCATTCTGCTTTTTTTTCATAATCTATTGTACCAATCTCTACACCGTCAGTGTAAAATTTAATAGCTTCTGGTTTACAGTTTAAACGTTTGGCTATTAATTTTTAATACTTTTTTAGTAATTCTTCAGTTTTCATTTTAAAGTTTGTTTTAAATGTGCTCCGTATACTTTAGCTGAAATCCAACTATTATAAGAGTTTTCATCTAGTAAAGCATCTGAGCATATGATGGTTTTAGCCTCATAATAAGTGATTTCTGCTTTTGAGAAGCAAAATTTAATAATTATTCTAGTACAGTGGTCTCCATTATCAATAGCTTCTAAGAGTGGTTTAGAACTACCCCAATACTTTTTCCAATTAGATTCTTTCCATACTTTAGTAAATCTTTTTCCTTTATTATCTTCTAATTTCTTTTCTTTCAGCGTAAGTTTCTTTTTTATAAGACTTCTTGCTGTTTTTCTACCAATATAATATTTATTATTAGTAGTGTTTGTTATTTTATAAATGAAACCGATAGCACCCTCTGGAAAATCTTCCAAAGAGTCTATCGGTTTATCATTATATAACCAGGTATTTGTCATTAAAATAAATTATCCATCTTTGTATTTCTAAAAGTAAAAGATGCATCGTTTTCAAATTCTATAGTACTTGTTCCCATTACGTCAGCAGGGTTTTTAGAGAAGATGTCTTTTCTAAAATTTACATAATCGTTTAGGTAATTGAATACATTTTCCCCTTCGCTATTTTTAGAAATTGTATCATCAAATTCATGAGAATAACCCTCAAGTACATCTTTCAATGTAATAGAATTAAACTTACCATCTATTAACCCATCTATGTTATTTTGAGCAAATCTAACTAGTGCGTTGCAAATAAATAACCAATTAATAGTCTTTGTAAAATTAGTGGTAGGTGTATGTAATCTAAATTCTATTGTACCTGTTCTTGAAAAAATTGTAGGTACAAGATTTATATGATGATACCTTGCTTCTTGATTCCATTTAGCACCTTTTGGATGATTAAAAGATTTCAAGTTATAATCTCTATTCATTTCAGAGACTATATTGTCAGTGGTCCAACTAAATAGTTTATTGAAATATTTTAAAGTTTTTTGATCAACATCTTCCTCATCTTTAGCGTTAATATTATTCTTATGTATACCTAAATCTGGCAACATTTTACAATAATTTTTACTACTTCCTAAATATTTCTGAGGGTCTGCTTTATACAAGGGCATCATACTTAAAAATTCTTCTTGTAGATTATATGATAATATATATAAAGCAAGGATCATTTTTTGACTAACTTTAAACCCTCCTATATGTACATGTAATGAACACTTTTCATTTATATCGCAGTAAGTTGAAAGTTTCTCTGTTATACTTTTTAAAGTTTGAAGTCCTGGAGCACCTCTTAATGGTACCGTAGTATATTCGTAAGGTTCTCTACCTTCAGAATCTCTTAAAGATCCGTCTCTTAGTGGTACTAAACCTAAATCACCTAGATATCGTACTGGTACCACACCCCTACATGTTTCAAATTCAAGTCCAAATGATAAATTTCCAAATATTTTAGAAATTTCTGTAGTTCTATCTTCTACTTTTATATTTGAAATATTATCATTGTATAATACATTTAACTCTGTAAATGTTGACGAACCGTCATTTGCACCATAATTTAACTTGATATTTGGATATCTGTATAATCCTTTTTCTTTTAAAACTTTCAAGTCTTTTTCACTTAAGTTTGCTGTTTTTATAAAAAGTCCGTTATGTGGATTTTCTTCATAACCTAGTGATCTTGCTATAGAACTATTATAACATAATGTTATAGATCTTCCTCCAAAACTTTCTGAGATATATACATTTTTATACTTATTCATTGCAAAGTATCCTTTTTCTCCATTTTTATTATATACCCCTTCAGATAATCCTAAATTATGGATATTTTGTAAAAGATCCCAAGAATCTGTATCAACTTTATATCCAATTTTACCAGAGGATACTCTATACCACAAACGCTCCCCTTTTGGAGAGCGTATATTATGACAATCTTTACCTATTTCGTAAAATTCTCCTTTTATTCTTCTTACCTGTTCTCTAGGTACTTTATTTCCAGAAACTGTAATTACCAATTTCTCTCTATTTCCTTGTAACATCATTACTTTTTAATTATTATAAAGTTTTATTTTGTTTTCTTCTCCAGTATTTACACTAAAATCAGGTCCATTTTCAATTAAATGAACATGTAACTCTTTTAATTCATCATGTAAATCCTCTAAACTTTTAGAAATTCTTTTAATAGCTTTTTTAGTTTTACCAAATGGACCATTAACATCCGATGTTTCAAACAATTCGGCTGAATTTTTAAATTTATTTATAGCATTTGCCATACTTATACCTAATTCACTACCATTTTCTAACTCTAAGATATAATCTAAATACATATCTCTTCTTTCTTCATCTAATGTGTCCATTTCAATTTCAATATTATTATTTACTATGTTAAATTTATTTTCAACTAATTCCGCATCCATTGCTGCTTCCATACGTTCAATACTTTTAGACGTATCTTTTTTTTCAATATCAAATGTAGGATAAAAAAAAGGTACTTGTTTACCAGTTATCCTTATTAAAGATCCACAATTGAATTTGTAAGTTCTTAAAGCAAATAGTGGTTTAATTTCTCCACTAGCAAATGCACCTTTCCACATTGCAAAACCATCTAAATCACCCAATTTACTAAAAAAATGAGGGTTTTTATTTTTCATTAAATAACTTGCTATATTAGCTGGAGAATTAGTCTCAGTTTCTTTAAATACGGTATTAGAATAAGTTGTACAATCCATTACGAATTCTTCAGCTTTATCTAACTCTGTAAATAAGATTCCATGACAGAAGTGATAACTTTTAAATTCTCTTTCTATAAGTTTATCTTCATGTTTATATTTATGATCTAAGTAATGAAAGAAGTCTTCTTTTGTAATTATTCCTGTATCATCTTTAGATCTGTAAGAATAGTCCCCATCACATATATACCCTTTTTCCAATAATGATTTATGAAAAGGTTTGGTATAATGTCTTAGAGTGTAACCATGTTTATCAAGATTTAAAGTTAATACTTCATACTGCCAATAAATAGAATCTTCAAACTGTTTTGCTTCTTGAATTATATTTCCATTTCTCCAGTACGATCCTCTCCAAAAATAAACTTTAGATTTTATCTCAGTTAATTCTTTATCTGAGAATAGAGGTGGTTCTGCAGATAATATTGGAAATTGATAATTATTTAGCGGTACCAATTGTGCTCTATTACCTCTTATAAATTTTGCATCTACAGTTTTAGATGTTGGTTTTATAAGTTGAGTAGGAATTTTATGAGTATAATCCATGTCAGGAAGATCTTTTGAACTACCTGTCAGAATACAAGTTGGCACCGCAAGGGCTAAAAAAGATTCAAAAATATTATCTGGATCAACAATATTTCTTCTAGTTTTCCAATTTTCCCAATGATCTTCTGATACAATTAATGATGTTGTTGTGTTATTAGTTTTCGTAGTAGTTCTAGTTTGATTTCTACTATCATATTCTTCATCATTATAATTGTAATTTTGATGATTAGAATAGTCTGTAAACGCTTTACTTCTGTCAAATACCGCTTTTAATATTGTCACTTTACCATTATCTATACAATAGATTCTATTGGTTTGAAATGATTTTATGTCTCCTACTTCTCCAGTATCATCATTATCCTTTGGTTCAGCAATTACCTTTAATGCTGTGTCTAAACTAGATATATAAACTTTATTTTCACCTTTAACTTTATAGTAAAATAAAGGTCTTTCTTCTGTTTCAACAGCATTTTTAAATTTTTTACTAGCACCTTTAAATACATATAGTTTATTAGGTTCTTCAATGAAGTACCAGATTAAAGCAGCTCCTCCAATATAATCATTTAGGACATTTAACTGTTTTATATCTCTTTTACTATCTGCTATTATAGATAATAGTAATTTACTATCAACTTGAAAATCAGAATGTTTAAACCCATATTTAAGGGCTAAATCATGAGTATTTGTAATAGTACCATTATGAGCACCTATCATTACTGGATCTGCTATAAATTCATCTGTAGAAGATATCTCAAATGGATGTGCATTATCTATACTAACTGCACCTTTTGATGATTTTCTAGTATGCCCTAATACTGTGAAAACTTCAGTTGGTTTAGGTATTATATTTTTTTGTAGAAAATTTGTCCATTTACCAGTGTCTTTTGTTACTACGTTATCAATGGCAATACCACAAGATTCTTCTCCTCTAGATTCATTGAAGATTCCTAGAATCTTAATATAATCCATGTTAGGAGCCGAATCTCCATTATAAGCAAATAAACCGCATGCGAGTCTATTGCTAATTGCTTTTCCGCCAAAGAAGATATTTAGTAGGCCTGATAAAAGTATCCCCCATAAAAATATTTCTGTTATAAAATTTATATTCATTTATTTTTCAATTAAAAGTTTAGTGATTTCTGCTACATACTTTTCACCAGTTATAGTTCCAAAAGCAGGTGCAGAATTTATTTCTATAATTATAAAATCTATTACATCTCTCGTTCTTCCTTCAGGATTTTTTGATGATTGTACTCGTACATCACATGCACCTACATCTAATCCTACAGAGTGTAATGCTTTTACGCAATGTTCTTCTATTTCTTTCCAATTTATAGGTTTATCGAAATGTTCGTTATCTTCTAAATACCATATACAATTAGAATCATTTCTATACCATCTTATGTCTGCATCTTGCTTTAACATTTTTCTATTAGTATAAAAACATCCATTTTTAGATACATGTAATCTATATTCTTTAGAATAGTTATGAAATCTTTCATAGTAATAACCAGAATTAGATTGGGATAAGTGTTCTATTAACATGGTTTCATCATCTATTTTTATCATTCCTTTAGCTTTTTGACCAAAGATCTTTTTAGCTAAAATAGGATAAAATATAGGAATTACAACATCTTTATTGTGTAAATAGAATTTTGAATCATCTTTAGTAATATGTGTAAACCATGCAGCACTTCTTACTGAAGCATCATCGAAGCATTGTTTCATTAATAATTTTGATCTAGAATTTTCAATACTTTTTACAGTATTTATTTCTTTTCTACTTCCTCCATTAGATACGGAATCTGGAAAGTCCGTCGTACTTCCTAAACGTATTACTGAACGAAATGGTAATAAAGGAAATTCTTTATTGGCTGCTCGTAATATATCAGCAGAAGTATTTTTAGTTCTTAATGCTGGTCTAAATCTTGTTATTTTCTTTACCATTTCTTAATGTTTATATTTGTTATTAATATATTCTGCCCAGTCACCAGAATCAATCTTACTAGACTCGGGCATTGATCTTTGATAGATAAACATTTCAGCTGTACCAAACTCTGTTTCTACGTCAGTAGTATCATAGAAAGTATTTCCAGCACCTCTAGTACCATTATAACCTTCTAAACGATTAACTGCGTTTATTATATTTTTATCATCAGTCTCAAAAACTTCTATAGTTAATGATGTAGTACCATTTTCATGTACTCCTGGAAAACCTCCCAATGAATACATTGTATATAATGGTTTAGTTTTTGTTATACCTAAACTTTTGGCACCTGCAATAACTCTGTGATTAGATTGTCCTGTTAATAATGTACCGTAAACGGCAAATCTTTTTAAATTTTCCATATTTTTTTTATTTTTTACCAATTAATTGTAAATTCTTTTCCATTTCTTGCTTCTATTATTTCATTTATCTTACTAAAAGGTCTTGAACCAAGAAAACCAGATGATTCTACCGCTGCTTCAGATCCTGGACTAGGACTTTGAATAATATCATGATATTTTTTATCTATATATTGTAAATATTCATTAAATTGATCTCCCCATAATACCCATATAAGACCTATTTCATTATCAACTAACTCTTCTATTAAAGTTTTAGTAAATTCTTTCCATATAGCTATATGTTCAATTACGTGTCCTTTTTCAACAGTTAAAGCTGTATTTAGTAATAATACTCCTTGATTGGCCCATCTAGTTAAATCAGTATTCATTCTCTTATTCAAATCTAATCCATTTTTTACATCCGTCTCAACTTCTTGTAATATCATTTCCAATTCAAATGGTATATAATCATCTGTTAGATTCGTACTACATGAATATGCTAATCCATCTGCTATCGGTATCATTAAGGGTTTTTTAGTTGTATCATATGGTGCTTCCCCAAGTATAACTGTATTTAATTTACTATAGGGGCACTCTTTGAATGCTTTGAAACAAAGTTCTGCTTTTGGAAATATATTATTTCCTCGTGCATTTAAAGCTTTAAATATTTTTATACCAATGTTATTTGTTAACATCACTCTTATTAATAATCTTTCCCATTCTTTTTCAAGATTTTGATTTTTTATTATTGAAATAATAAGATCATTATTAATTTCTATTTTTTTTGTGTTTGTCGATTTCATCCTTCATAAATTGTTTAGCGATGTTAAAATTGGTTTTTACAATTAAATCTGATATATCTTTACTTTTAAAATCATCGTTAATTGTAAATCCTATTATATTGTAATTTTCGTAAAATTTGATTGTATATTTTTTACCTGCATCATCATTATCAAATAATGATAATATTGTAGTAAATCTAGTCTGTAATTCTTTTAAAATATTAATATCAATGTATTGTCCTTCACCATGTGGTGCAATTGATGGGATTCCCATCTCATAAAGGCACATTACGTCTTTTAAAGATTTGGTAATAATTAATAGTTCTCCCATTAATGGTAATTGTGCATATCCTTGTAAATCGGTATCATTGTTACAATTACTTCTCCATTTTTCAAATCTACTTTCTTCTAGTGGTCTGTATATCTTTATATTTCCTGAGTTAAATAAATAACCATACATTGGTGATAAATCATTATATACTCTATTTAAAATTTTATTTCTAAATAATTTCTTTACAGAATAAACTTTAAACTTACGTAATGTAGTTTCAGAAATATGAAACTGATTCCAATACTTGATATCCTCTTGTGAAAAAGGTTGAACTTCTATTTGTAATACTTTCTTAAAATCATCTTCTGATGTAATTTTTAAGGAAGAAATATTTTTTATATTTGCTGGTTGAACTTTAAAATTGGTATTATATTGAGGGGTTAAATTTAAATCAAAATCTTGATTTATTTGGTTTAAACCTTCTGTAATAGTGTTGAATGAAAATAACTTTTGTACAAAAGTAAATACATCTCCACCAGTACCATTATAATCATTAAACATTAATTTATTATAGTGTTTATTATAATAAATACCAAAACTAGGATTCTTATCTTTACGTAAAGGACTATGAAATATGTCTCCTACTTTAAAGTCATAATCAATGTAGTATCTAAAAATCTGCTCATCGTTTACTAATTTTCTTATATTTTCTATACTTAAAATATTACCTATATTGCTTGTGGTTATCATAATAATAAAGGGCTGAATTTCTCCAGCCCATTATAATTATTTAATAGTTATTAGTACATATTACCAGAATATGGTAAATTCTCACTATTAACTATTGGAGACTCGTCTTTAATTACCTCTAATTTTTTCAAATCATAAGTGTTATTCGGATCTATTGGTTTTAAGTGACTTTCTCCTTCGGCTGTAGAAGCTACAAAACCAAATCTAGAAAATCTTAAACTTACTCCAATTTTTCCATTATTTTTTTCATACTCGTCCCCTGCTATTCTAAACCAAGCATAACCTGCCTTATTGAATATAGGTGTTATTGCTGCTGCATAACTTTCAAATGAACCTAAGTTTTTCTCATTTACAGCTTCTATTTCAGCTTTTACACCTAATTTATCAGCTATCAATAAAAGATTTGCAAAAAATTCTCTTTGTTGACTTTCAGTTTTCAAATAAAATGTTGAAATTTTACCTGTTTGCCCTGCATTACCATCAAAATGTTTAAAATTTTCATCTGCTACTGGTTCAGTTTCTACATTAAACACCATTCTAGTGGATCCTGTAGAAGCTACTTCTGCTTCAATACTGTTTATTTTCAAATATTGTACACCTATATTTATGTAACTTGGTGTGAAGTTATTTCCACTTGGCGTGGTTGATTGTATTCCTTGTGTCGATATCATTTTCTTTAATTGTATCGTCATTTTCAAATGTTGCTATTTTTGGCATGTCTATATCACGGTCTGATACTTCATTTTTGTAACTATTTAATACTGACCTTAATGCCTCTTCTGTCAGATTACTTCTTGTATTTTTTACTACTTTATTCAAACTGGTATATTGGTAATCATTTTTAGGTTTTTCAATTAATCTATAAAATATTATATCTGGATTATCAGTATAATACTCTCCTTTAGAATCAATATATAAAACCTCAGTTTTTAATGCAGCTAGTAATTCATTTCTATCTATTTCACTGTCTATTGAACCTTTTTTATCTATAATAAAACCATCTTCATTATTAACAATATAAAGGAACCATTGATTGGTAGTTTCTTCTAATGCAAATGCTACTCTGTCATTAGTTTTAAGTTGTAATGTAGCTCTCAATGCTGCTGATAAATATATAGTAGATTCTCTTAAAACTACACATAAATCAGAACCATATTCATCTTTTTCTAAAACTCGTTTACCTTTTAACTTTAAAGGTATCTCTTCTTCTATCGAACTTAATTGATCTATATATAACCAGTCACTAGTTGTACCAGCATGTTTACCTGTAGTAACAATCCCTTTGTAATAATTCGCATCGGTTTTATTTTGTGATTGTATTAAAACATTCTCATTTACATGAGAGTCTCTACCTGTTTCAACTGATTTTATAATAGTAAACTCATTAGATATTATACCACTATTCTTTTTCTTCATTCATTTAAATTTACTTTTGTTTATAAATATTTTCCCAGAAGGTTGTTACACTGTTATCTTTATTTTTAGTAGAGATTAATACATTTCCTTCTAAATGGGCACATCTACCCCCTTCTGCTTTACTATTAGCTTGAAATGAAATGTATCTATTATCGCCTTCTACTATTAATTTACCAACAGCATCAACTCTAGTTGCTAATATATTTTTAACTTTACCAGTTAAATTTATATCTTGTGAATCTACAATGTCTCCATTTTTAGTTTCTTCTTTGGTATCTTTAGTATGTGCTACAAATATTGTATAAGGAGCTAATGATCTTAATTGTTCATACCAATCAAGCATTACTTCTCTACTATATCTATAACCAAATCCATTCGGTATCTCATGAACCGTTTCGAAACTAGGATGTTTTGAATTTTTAATTCTTACTCCATCAACTACATTATGTTTTTTACCTTGAGGTTTATCCATATACTTATATGTACCTGCATATTCTGACCATTCATCCAATTTGGTTAAAGTGTCATATGCTATATATTCATAAGGATATCCTGCAGTTTTAACAGCTTCTATAAATTCTAGTAATTCTGGTACACTATTTATTTCTATAGTAACAGCATCATTAAAATCTGTCCCTCCTTGTTCAAAACTAACTACAAGACCTTTACCTTCTTTGGCAAAATCAGTTGTTAATTTACTAATAATAGTAGTTTTTCCTCTTTTATGAGGTGCAAATAATAATAATGTACTAGGGTTTATTTTATCTGCTTTTGTTATTTTAGTTGGTAATTCCATACTTTTTTTTAATCATAATGTTCATATTTTAATTAAAATTTTTTTAAGATATTGCGAGTTTATAAAAATTTTCTAATCTGGTATCTGAAAGTCTAGGTAACTCTTCAAAATAATTTACTGCTCCGTCAAAATACAATGGGATAA
>Ga0138256_10005114_pt1 | contig 13888 bp, 11 predicted proteins | sample KNB2016incub_MG_FD_105486 | JGI IMG/M metagenome (GOLD analysis project Ga0138256, IMG submission 105486) | Active sludge microbial communities from wastewater in Klosterneuburg, Austria - KNB2014incub_MG | ecosystem: Engineered > WWTP > Activated sludge > Unclassified | place: Austria...
ACCGAATACCGATCATAGAATACCGATCACTGATTACAGGTTACTGAGCAACGTACACCAAGACCTTTTCTGCCATTCAGCCTTTCTGCCATTCCGCCTTTTTTGCTTTTCAGAAATTTATTGGTAAAATGATCATCCTACCCCTTGCATTTTTTGTACAAACACCCTAGTTTTATATTTATTCACCAGATTATTCATTGAAAACAATTCCCCCACCAATGCCAGTTGGAATATTACATCAGACACTCAAAACCCATTTTGGATTTGACACCTTCAGGCCGCACCAGGAAGAGATCATCACACATCTGTTGGAAGGTGGACATGCCTTAGTTATTATGCCTACCGGTGGTGGAAAGTCCGTTTGCTTTCAGTTGCCTGCCTTATTGAAGCCCGGTTTTGCACTTGTTATTTCGCCATTGATATCATTGATGAACGACCAGGTACGATCATTACGGGCCAATGGGATTGTTTCAGGTGCCCTGCATAGTGGAACATCTTCAGAGGAAAGCCGGCAAATCTTTGAGCAGATCCACAACGGGCAACTAAAAATCCTTTATGTCTCGCCGGAAAGAGCCCTGACACAAAAATTTATTGAGTTCATTGCCCCGCTTGATGTGTCCATCATCGCTATTGATGAAGCACATTGTGTTTCGATCTGGGGCAACGATTTCAGGCCTGAATATGCACAGTTGCCCGGTTTGATCCGGTATTTTCCTAATATACCGGTCGTTGCATTAACGGCTACGGCAGACAGGGCTACACAAGAGGATATACGACTTCAATTACAATTGAAAGATCCCGTCACGTATCTATCGAGTTTTGAACGGCCCAATATCCACCTTGAAGTGCGAGCGGGAATACAACGCATAGAGCAGATTAGAGAATTTGTAAAAAAGCGGGAAGGCCAACCTGGTATAATCTATTGCCTTGCCCGGAAGACAACGGAATCAATAGCGGAGACACTTAAGAAAAACGGTTATAAAGCTGCTGCGTATCATGCGGAAATTGACAATGTGACCCGAAGGAGAGTGCAGGAAGATTTTCAGTTTGACCGCCTTCAGATCGTTTGTGCAACGATTGCCTTTGGCATGGGGATCGATAAACCAAATATCCGGTGGATCATCCACTACAATCTGCCAAAGAATATCGAAAACTATTACCAGGAAATCGGACGATCAGGTCGTGACGGTCAGCCTGCGGATGCCTTGATGTTTTACAGTTTCAGGGATGTTGAGGTCTATAAGGATTTTATCACAAGCAGTGAAGCCAACGAGACCTTCAAGCGTGTGCAGTCAGAAAAGCTTGAGCGGATATGGGAATACAGCCAGGCGACCAATTGCAGGACCAATGTAATATTGAATTATTTCGGAGAATATCGTTCGGCAGGATGCGGGCATTGTGATCACTGCCTTCACCCGCTGCAGGGATTTGATGGTACTAAACTTGCCCAGATAGCCTTGTCAGCCTGCAAACGGTGCAATCAGTCGGTGGGTATCAATATGCTGGTGGATGTCATTCGCGGGTCCGGCAGGAAGGAAATATATGAACGGGGTTTTCACCAGATCAAAACCTATGGTGCGGGAAAGAATATTGCCTGGAAGGACTGGATGCATTATATCACGCAATTGATCAACCAGGGATTACTGGAGATAGACTACATCGAACATTCGGTGCTAAAGTGTACACCTTTGAGCGAAGCGGTGTTATTTGATGATAAAGCGGTTACACTCCAACGGCAAACGGAGATCCTTAAGGAGCCGGTCATCAGGGAAAAACCTAAAAAAATCAAGTTTAATGAAGAACTGGTAGGTCGTCTCGAATCATTGTGTCAACAGCTGGCAAGAGAAGAAGGATTGCCTGCATACGCCATATTTCCAAAGGGAACATTGAAGGAAATGGCGGAGGCCAGGCCCTTTACAGTTGAGGAGTTTTCGAGATTGACTGGTGTTGGTGACTTTAAATCCCGCAAATACGGACAGGCTTTTGTCGATGCGATACGTGGATTTATGACAGAACAGAACATCATCAAGAAACCGAAAGGCATGACCTATGTCGAGACACTTGATTTATTTCGACAAGGATTGACACTGGACGAGATCGCAAAGAAAAGAGAAATGGCCCTTTCAACAATTACAGGTCACCTTGCGAAGTTATATGAGAGGGGTGAGGAGATTGATTTGCATCAATTCCTTTTGCCCGATGATTTGGTGGTTACGAAGCAAGGATGGCGGGCCAGTGGGTATAGTGAACTCATGAGTAAAATAAAGGAACAGGTGGGTGATAGCATTGATTACGCACGTCTTCATTTTGCGATGGCGATACTACGGAGAGAGCAAGAAGAGCGCAAGGTTCATTGAAAAAATGATCATCAGAAATTTAGAACGATGCATGATAGATGTAAATGATTTTTATTTTTGTTAGCGCAATCACGATAAATTGATTTATTAGATTTACTTTCGTGTACCAATTAAAAAATGGTATTAATTATTTTTCTTAAAACGTATCAATCATGGATAAAAAATCAAAAAAAATGCAAGACAAGGCAGAGCAAGGTATGCTTGACTTTTCAGGTAACCCTGGAGACTCAAATGCTACCGATTCCGGATCTGAAAGCAACTTTTCTGTTTCCAACGTACTTGGCGATATTAAGGAAGCGCTTAGTAACGCTGCAGACGCGGTAAAGGAGAAAGTAGGATTAAGCCCTGCTAAACCAGCTAAGAAAGCAAAGAAGGCTAAGAAGAAGGCTGCAGCTAAAGCTGCTCCGGTTGCTACACCTGCAGCTGCACCTAAAGCAGCTACTAAGAAAGCAACGAAGAAAGCTGCTACTAAAAAGGCAACGAAGAAAGCTGCTCCAAAGAAAGCAACGAAGAAGGCTGCTACAAAGAAGGCAACGAAGAAAGCTGCTCCAAAGAAAGCAACTAAGAAAGCTGCTACCAAAAAGGCTGCTAAAAAAGCTGTAGCTAAAAAAGTTGCAAAGAAGGCAGTAAAGAAGGCAGTAGTTAGGAAAGTAGCAAGAAAAGCTGTTAAGAAAGCAGCAGTTAGAAAAGTTGCAAAGAAGGCTGTTAAGAGAGCTGCAGTTAAGAAGGTTGCTAAAAAAGCAATCAGAAGGGCAGTAGCAAAGAAAGCTGTGAAGAGGGCAGTAGCTAAGAAGGCTGTTAAAAGAGCAGTAGCTAAGAAAGCAGTAAAGAGAGCAGTAGCTAAAAAAGGCGGTGCTCGCAGGAGATAAAACACTAAGGCATTAAGTTGAAAAGCAAATAAGCTTTCTGATCCATGCCGGTTATATCACCAACATAAATAAAGAGGTGGAGTGAATGTCATAGTTCGCTTCACCTCTTTTCTTTTAAATGACACGATCCAGGTCCAACTGTATTAAACCTAACCGCAATTTTACTGTTTAAACAGAAATAGCTCCAACTCATTGAGTATCAATTAACATGTGGTTAATTGGTCGGCCCTCTTTTTTCCTTATTTTTGCAATCTGATTGATCCGGATATGAGAAATAACCTTTTGCTTTTCATTTTTTCTTGCCTTGCCACTATTTCCCTTTCCGGCCAGGGCATTGAGTTTTTTCATGGCACCTGGGAAGAGGCGTTGATGAAAGCTAAAGCCGAAGACAAGATCATCTTCGTGGATGCATACACTACCTGGTGCGGTCCCTGCAAGAATATGGCAGCAAACACCTTTCCTGATCCTGAAGTTGGAAAGTTGTTTAACGCCAACTTTATCTGCATGAAAATTGATATGGAAAAGGAAATGGGACTGGAGTTTCGTAAGAAATTTGACGTCACCGCTTATCCAACGTTGTTCTTTATCGATTATGACCAGGTGCAGGTTCAGAAATCAGTTGGAGCCAAGCAGCCCGCTGCCTTGATCGCCCTGGGTGAAACGGTCATTGCCAAATACGACAAGAGTGCCAGGTATGCAACTGCCTACGAAGCAGGAGATCGCAGTTATCAGTTAGTGTATGATTATGTGGCCGCGCTCAATAAGTCCGGTAAGCCATCAGTGAAAATTTCAAACGATTATCTAGCGGGCCAGAAAGATCTCACCACACCAGAAAATCTTAAGTTTATTCTCGAAGCTGCATCCCAGGTGGATTGCCAATGCTTCGACCTTTTTGAAAAGTACAAATCACAAATCCTCAAAATCGTTCCTGAAGAAGTGGTCAATGACAAGGTCAGACGTGCATGTGAGAATACAATAGAACGCGCCATCGAATTTGAGAGCCCTGAACTGGTACCCCTGGCAGCAGATGCCATGAAGCGCAATATCCCATCAGAAGCTGACCGATTCCGCGCAGAGAGTGAAATCAAATATGCACTCGCGATGCATGATATGTCAAAGATCGGAGATATGGTCAATACCTATGTGAAGAAATTTGCAAAGAATGAACCTGCCAGCCTCAATCAATTAGCTCTCGATCTTGACAAGTATGCTGGTGATAACCAGACCTGCCGTGACCTGGCCATAGAACTGTCAGGTAAAGCCGCCGAAGACAAGGAAGCTAAGGCAGAGTATATCGCCAACAATGCAAAGCTGGTCTATAAATACAAAAGCAAAGCCGAAGCCATCGAGATACTGGATGAAGCATTGCGCAAGTATGATAGTGAAGAGGACAAAGATTATATACAGTTGAAAGCATTGAAGACTAAGATTGAGAATAGCTGATCGTTAACCTATGGGTAAAAAGAAAAACCCGGATAGCGAATCATCGCATTCACCGGAACACCCTGGTATCACCTACCTGGGAGGTATGTATGAAGATTACTTTCTCGATTACGCATCGTACGTAATCCTGGAGCGAGCGGTCCCTGATATCAAAGACGGACTCAAGCCTGTCCAGCGCAGGATCCTGCACAGCATCCATGATATCCATGATGGCCGCTATCATAAAGTAGCCAACATCATCGGGCACACCATGCAATACCATCCTCATGGCGATGCAGCTATCGGTGATGCGTTGGTCAATCTGGGTCAAAAGGATCTGTTGATTGATACGCAGGGTAACTGGGGTGATATACGCACAGGGGACAGTGCCGCGGCCTCAAGGTATATTGAAGCAAGGCTTACAAAATTTGCACTTGAGGTCGCTATCAATCCACAGACCACACCATGGCAGGTATCCTATGATGGACGTCGTAATGAACCTATCACGCTTCCAGTTAAGTTTCCATTGGTCCTGGCACAAGGAGTGGAGGGAATTGCTGTTGGATTGGCTACTAAAATATTGCCACACAATTTTATTGAGCTTCTTCAGGCTTCAATCAAAGTACTGGAAGGCAAAAAATTTAAACTCTATCCTGACTTCCAGACCGGAGGCATGATGGACGTGAGTGATTATCAGAGTGGGCTCCGTGGCGGTAAGATCCGTGTCAGGGTCACCATTGATAAACTGGATAAGAGCACGCTCGTCATCCGTGAAATACCATTTGGCGTGACGACCGTTTCCATGATGGAATCCATTGTCAAGGCCAGTGAAAAAGGCCAGATCAAGATTAAAAAACTCAATGACAACACTGCAGCTGAAGTGGAGATCGTCATTGAATTGCAACCAGGCGTATCTCCGGATCAAACCATCGATGCGTTGTATGCTTTTACGCAATGTGAGGTTTCCATTTCTCCAAACTCGTGCGTCATCAGTGACAACAGGCCAGCTTTCCTTGCAGTGGAAGAGATCCTGCGTCAGAGCACCTTGAATACCATGGAGCTGTTGAGACAGGAACTCAGTATCCGTCTTGGTGAGCTGCAAGAAAAATGGCACTTCTCGAGCCTGGAGAAAATCTTCATTGAGAAGAGAATCTATCGAGATATTGAAGAGTCGGAGTCTTGGGAAGATGTGATTGATGTGATTGGGCTTGGATTGGCTAAATATATTGCGACACCATCTTCGAAGACCAAGAATGACAAGCGATTGCTGGTGGTTCGTGATATTACTATAGAAGATATAACCCGACTGACTGAAATTCGTATCAAGCGGATTTCAAAATACAATTCCTTCCAGGCAGATGAACTAATTCGCGGTATTGAAGATGAATTGAAACAAGTGCTTCATGATCTGAACCACTTGACCGAATACACGATTAGTTATTTTCAACGCCTGCTCGATAAATATGGCAAGGGGCGTGAACGCAAGACGGTCATTACCACTTTTGATACCATCCAGGCAGCCAAGGTGATTGCAAACAATGCCAAATTGTATGTAGACCGGAAGGAAGGATTTATTGGATGGGGATTGAAGAAAGATGAGTTTGTCACCGACTGTAGTGAGATCGATGATGTTATTGCTTTCCGCAGGGATGGAAAATTTATGGTAAGCCGGATCGCTGAGAAAGTTTTTGTCGGAAAAAATATCATTCATGTAGGTGTCTGGAAACGTGGTGATGAGCGTACGACGTATCACCTCATCTATGTGGATGGAGCTTCTGGGAAAGCATATGCTAAGCGTTTCAATGTAACGTCCATCACGCGCGACAAGGAATACGATCTGACGAAAGGGGATAAGGATTCTAAAGTTCTTTATTTCGCAGCTCATCCTAATGGTGAATCAGAAAGGGTTGAAATCCAGCTGACGCCGGGGAGCAGTGCGCGTAATAAGATTTTCGATTTCTATTTTGAAGAGATGGCCATTAAGGGCCGTGCTGCAGGAGGAAATATAGTTACCCGTTATCCTGTTCGAAAAGTGACACAGGTGGAAGTTGGTAAGAGTACCCTTGGTGCCCAGAAGTATTGGTATGATGATGTGAGTGGCCGTATCAATAAAGATGAACGTGGCAAATACATGGGTTCCTTTGATACCGGTGATCAGTTGTTGACCATCTATGGCAATGGTGATTATGAAATAGTTGAGTTTGATCCTTCGGGAAAAGTAGAGATGAAGGATCTTATGTATTGTGGCAAATTCAAGTCTAAAGTTGCGATCTCCGCCGTGTATTATGAAGGTGAAAAGCAATGGACGATGGTGAAAAGATTCCTGATCGAAACGACGACCACCGGACAGCGATTTAAATTTATCACAGAGCATAAAGATTCCAAACTTTTCTTTGTTTCTCTTGATGAGGACCCCATTGTGGAAATCGGGTATATGAGCCAGCGTCAGAAAGTGACAGAAGTCCTTCAGCCTGCTTCATTGATTGAGGTGAAAGGATGGAAAGCTATCGGAAATAAGCTGGTGGATAAAAAACTCATCAGTATACAGGAGCAATCCAAAGGAGAAGACCAGGAAGATGATACGGAGGAGGAGGAGCCTAATCCTTCCGGAACGTCCGGTGGCGTCCAGGCTGACTTATTTGGATCAATATCTAAACCTGTACCTAAAGCAACAAAGACTGCCGGATCAAAGCAATCTGAGCAGAAAAAGAATTCTCCACCAGATGGTAAGAAAGGCAAATCAAAGGGAGGTGGAAGCCTAAAAGCAGGAGATACTATCGAGTTTGATGTGTAGGCTAATTCAATGGTAAGAAAACTCCATTTGGAGGCTTTGATTTTTTGCAACCAAATTTATTTTCTTTTGTTAGGCGGTGGCTTAAAGCGAAATACGAAATTAGTGAGAGGAACTTATATGTGCCTGATAGGTAGCAGATTTTGAGTGTCAATCAGAACAATTTGGCTTAAAAGGCATTTATAGATTGATTACAAAAGATAGTACAGTTGACAAAGAAGGAACTAATCGAAGGTGGGTGGATTGACAAGTATGTCTTAGGTCTGACCTCAGAAGAAGAGTGCAGCGAGGTGGAGCGCCTTGCTTCCCTCTATCCGGAGATTCAGGAACAGATCAATCAATCAAGAAACAGGTTATGCGGGAAGTTTAACAGGAATCTCACACAGCCTGCTCTAAGGCATTCTTTTCTCACAAAGCGCAGGATTTTAATTGGTTCTGCATTAACGGTCATAGCTGTTCTAACCGGATTTAGCATTCTGTGGAAGGAGCATTTTTCACTTAAAAAGGATTATCATTCTCAGTGCGAGAAACTCGCGGAAGAGCATGCTAAAGCTGAGCAATTGGAAGCCAATTCCAAGATTGCAACAGAGCGTTCCACTTTTGTCAATTCAGCTACCACCGAAAGAATTAAAGTTAAAGGGTGCGAATCAACACCCGATGCTGAGGTAGTACTCTTCAAATGCAGGTTGTCAGGTAAAATGATGGTACAGGTAGTAGATCTTCCGGCATTGCCTTCAGGCCATCACTATGAGGTCTGGGCACAAAATCCTGACAGCACGGATCGCATGATCGGTCTCATCCAGCCCCCTATCAAGTATGATAGTATGTATGTACTCGATACAGCACTACATTACTCCTCCATCCAGATTACGGATGTGGATACCATCAATAATTTCTCGGTGCCGGTGTGCATGGCTTCTGTCAAGAAATAATCTCCACTTTTGTGAAGTTTCCAGCAAAATCACCTTTTTGGGTGATTTTATACTCCAGCTTTCCAGCATACTTTTGGACCAGGAAGACATGCTTCTTTAAGTAATGTAGTTCTAAAAACTAAAGGTCAATCCCACACTCCAAAAACCCCGAACCATGGAGTAAAAGGATAAAGCCCTGATTAACCACTGATTACTACTTAAATGGTCATGTTGTTGGGATTAAACGAATTTGGAGTTTGGTGGTCAAATGCATAACATTCGAATAAAACTCGGGACTATGAAACAATCCACTTTCTACAGCATGGCCATTTTTTTGGTAATCTTTTTCTCGTTGACCACCGTATCTGCTCAGTCATGGACCGAATTGGGTTCAGCCAAGGTGCATGGACATACTGATCACGATGAGATATGGGTGACCAACTCAAGAGGAGATTTTAAAGCCATCAAACTATTTGTTAAAAATGAAGGAATCGATTTTGACCGGGTCGTTGTTCATTTCGGTAACGGGGGACAGGATGTCATGAACGTAAAAAACTTTATTCCTGCCGGCGGTGAGACCAGAGTCATGGATCTTGCAGGAGGTGACAGAGTCATTAAGAAAGTAGTTTTCTTTTACAAGAGTAATGCTATGACCAGTACAAAGGCCAAAGTGGTATTGTATGGCCGCAGATGACCGCAACGTTTTACTTTCCTGTTTCTTTATAGCGGATCCAATCTTCTTCAGTATCAATATCCGTTAACGGTATAAGTAAGTGGTAAGCCAGGTGTGCTGCTATTATTTTTTCTATAGTCTGTACCAGGACATGTGACGTACTCCACTGGATTTCATTTAGAAGGGAGGGTATAAATTTTTTACATCCAAGCAAATAATAGCCACCATCTATAGCAGGGCCAAGGACGACATCATGCGTATCTAAAGCGTTGAAACTTTCTTTGAGAATGAGTGGTGATATCAAGGGGCAGTCACTTCCGATGATGACTGCTTTGGCGTGAAACTGAAGCACATACGAAATAGCTTCTGCCATTTTCAATCCAAGGTCCCCAGGTGGCTGCAAGTGGTAGGAGAAGTTCGGATTTCTTTCTTCGTTGGAAGGCAGGCCACCTTCATAGAAAAGGTAAACTGTATATCCTGAGGAAGCTGCTGTAGTAAGTGTCAGCGAAATTAATTCCTTATATATTGATAATGCAACCTCATGACCCATGGTAGTGGCCAACCTTGTCTTCACTTTGCCCCATTGTGGAAGCCGGAGAAAAACGATCAGGCCCCCGTCAATAGGATTTTTATTCATCAATCCTTTTCTTCGTTTTTCTTGTCTTTCTCTTCATCCTTCTTCTCCTTTCGCTGGAGTAAAAGCCCATCTTTCAATTTTCTTGAAACCGTTGAATAAGGTCCTGTGATAACCTCCTGATCGGCCTGAAGTCCACTCAATATCTGGATGAATTCGTTATCCTGGATTCCTGTTTCTACTTTCACCATTCTAGCTGTATCAGCCTCATAGACAAAAACAATTTCATCGATCTCCGAATCAGCCGAAACAGAAGAGGATCCTGCTTTTTTTACGTTAGTGGTATCTCCTTCTTCTTTTTCTCTGGTAGTGACTGCCTGGATAGGAATAGAGATGACATTCCTTTCTGTATTCGTATTGATATCAACAGTAGCGGACATCCCTGGACGGAATGGCATTTTCTTATCGGTAATACCTATGTACGATTCAGGAAGGATCCTGATTTTAACAATAAAATTGGTCACCTGATCCGAAGTCAAAGCCTGTGTAGTTCCTGTATTAGCAGCTGAACTCGCCATCTCAGTGACGACACCTTTGAATTTGACATCAAGATATGCGTCCACTTCTATTGCAGCAGTATCACCTACCGAAACCCGAAGGATATCGTTTTCACTTACTTCCACCTGCACTTCCATGCTATTGAAATTGGCAATGCGCATCATTTCAGTTCCTGTCATTTGAATAGTTCCTACGACTCTTTCGCCTTGTTCTACGTTGAGCATACTGATGATACCATCAGTCGGAGCGGCAATAGTGGTTCGGGTTAGGCTGGTACGGATTTCTTTAAGGCTTGCTTCAGCACTGGCGACATTGTACTCAGCTGATTTTGCTGCTTGTTGTGAGGCTCTGTAAGTGGCTTCTGCTGAACGCAGATTGGCTTCCAGTTGCGCCAGGTTTGATTCTGATGCTTCAAAATCCTGGGCAGAAATGACACCATCTGCTACTAATTTTTTGTTTCGATCATGTACCCTTCTTGCATTTTCCACCTGGGATTTAGCTTGTTCGATCTGCGCAGTTGCATTTTCGATAGAAGACTTAGACCTAGCCAGTTCGGATTTTGATCCGCTGACACTGGCATTAGCTCTCTCGACAGCACTTTCATAAGCTTCGGGATCTATCCTGGCGAGTATTTGGCCTGCTTTTACAGAGTCCCCTTCTTCGACAAACAATTCAACGATTTCACCACTGACATCGGAGCTGATCTTGACTTCCTTTTCCGGAAATATCTTACCGGAAGCCGAGACGAGTTCACGAATATCTCTTAAGGCAACTTTTTCTGTTTCGACGGATTCACCTTTAGGTTTTTTCCTTGCTTTGATTGCAGCAGCGGCGATCAGGAGGATAAGTAATATCACCAGTGTCCATATAATCCACTTATTGGATTTTTTCTTTGGTTTTGTCATGTTCGTTGTAATCGTTGAGGTTGAAATTTTTCACTTGTAGTTTTTAATATTATTCAAGACGGATACCTCGTCCCATATAATATTCAATCACTTGTATCTGGAAGTAATAGTCATAACGTGCTTTCAGGAGATTGTTTTCTGCTGCATCGCTGCGGTTGCGTGCACTGAGATAATCGTAATTGCTCAGCGATCCCAAAGCCAGCTTTGTATCAGCATTTTTCAATGCTATGCTTGCTGCATTGGCAGAGATTTCTGCGGCGTCAAGGGATTTGCGTGCTGCTTTAGCAGATGTTATTGCGTTTTGGATATTGGTCTTTAAGGTTTGCTTGATCAGTTCTGTTTCAATGGAGGAGTTGATGACACTTATTTTTGCACGTTCCACACTTGCCTGGCCGGCATAGTTGTTGAGGATGGGTATTGAAAGTGTAGCGCCCCAACCATAGCCGATATTATTATCCAACTGTGTTCCATAGGGCGTTGGTTCCAGGCCGGCAGGATAATCAGATGCTATTTCAAATGTTGCAGGTTCGCCGTTGATATAGATACCCTCTTGAGGTACTCTTACCGTGGTATAAGGGCCGTATGGTGATTTGTCAAAATTGGACCAATTCGTACCGAGATTACCACCTAAACTTAAAGTTGGTAAGCGTTGACTTCGGGCGATATTGATATCCAATTCACTCGCTTCCTGGCGCAACTCAGCGGCCCGCACTTTTGCCTGATTGGTGAGTGCCGTTGCATAGACTGATTCGAAAGTTTCATTTTCAAGAGGACTTAGTGTAGCTACATCAATTTCCGGGAGATCAATTTCTAATGGGTAATCAGGTTCCATCAACATCTGTTGTTTGAGACTGAGGATGTTGACATCGACCGTATTGCGTGCAGTGATCACTGATTGTTCATCGATAGCTAACTGGGAAAGAATATCATAACGGTCTATCTCAGGTCTTGTCCCTGCCAGGATCATTTTTTCCATATTGTCCAGCTGACCTTCTGTGAGTTTTACCCTGTCTTCTGCTATTTTGACATTTTCATAAGCGAAAATGAGATTGAGAAAAGTGAGTGCAACATTAAGTGAAATGTCTTCTTCAGATTGTTGGATATCTTTTTCTGCGGCAGCAACATATATATCGTTTTGCTTGATCGAATTGATGACACGTCCCCCGGTATACAAGGTAACACCAGTACCAACACCAATACTTTGGTAAAGCGAATTTTCAGTCTCGAAGTCATTCGTTGCAGGATTGACGACACGTCCTACAGTGAATCCAAAATCGCTGCTGAGGTTCAAGCTTGGGATGCGCTCCCTTCGGAGTTGCATGCCGGTGATATCGTACCCTGGTTAGTTGAGTTTGGTTTGCTTGATGGTAAGATTTTTATCAAGGGCTTCCCGTATACAACGTTCAAGATCCCATTTCTCCTGTGCTTTGGCATTCAAGCCCAGCAGGATAAAAAAGAGAAAGGAAAGAAAGATTTTATTCATTATACCTTGATTTTGCGCGGCGATATTAAGGGAAGAAGCGCGTTCCGGAAGACTTTTTTCTATAAAGGCCCCGAAAAAACGGATCAATACATAGTGCTGTGGTTTCATGGTGCAAACTTAAGGAACAACTGGCCGAAAAAGCTCAAAATCAGCTGATTCATTAATACGTGCTGAAAGTTACTACACCTACTAACTGGTCATACTGACCTCCCAGCGGCCTGTAATATGTAATCAGGGTATATTGGTTTTCTGTAGCATACCAGTTTCCTTCAAGGAAGCTGAAGTCAGGGTTGCTGTTTTGATCCGGTATGGCAAATCCATAGTTGTAATAGCCTTGTTTGAGAAAAAGCCGGCCTATGTAGCCTCCCACCCGTTCATCATACATGAGTCGATATTCGGGCAGCATCTTCCAGTCAGTTATCTCGCCCACTACAAAAACACCGGTTTCCAGTGTTTCCGGCATTTTAAGTGTTACGATGACTTCAGAGTAATCTGTGCGGAGTTGTTCTTCACGCTGGTTGTACCTGTTAACCAGGTTGAGTGTGGATGCGAGGGAGTCAGGTGGAATTATTTTATGGGTATAATCTCTGTTGTAGGGGACAAACTTTCCATTGAGGTCCCTGCGAAAGAGATAGGAGGATCTGTTTCGCGGTTCGAGGGGAATGAGTATTGTGCTGTACCCTTCTTTATATTCTTCGATATCGAGGACGTCTTCGGAGCGATAGATCATGCTGCTGATATCGATATTTCGGAATTCCTTGCCAGCCTCGAAGACGATTTTCCCCTGGTAGTTGTAATCGAGGAAGGTGCCTGTGATCGTTCGCGGTGTGATGTCTTCGATCCGGGTATCCCATCTGCCATTTTGCAGAAGGGTGCAGAAAAATTCCATTCGGGGATTTGAGCAATTAAGTTGTTTGATATCGATGTTGAAATCAACTTCCTGATGTGTGTTCTGTAGGGATACTACAACGGGTCGAACTACGTTTGGAGTTATTTTGACTTTCGTGTCAGTAACCATAAACCTTCGGGTGATGACAGGATCATTTTCATAACCTTGTTCATACACGACGAGGATGTAATTACCAGAAATGGACCATTTGACGTCTTCATTGGGGATAGTGAGAGAATAATGAAGATAGGGCTGGTAGGTACCTGAGGAGATTTCATAATCGCGTATTTCGCCTTCATTGTATCCGTGCAGATAGTCGAATTGGCTGAGTTCCTGGGTCGGTTTCCAGTGTCTGTCGCAATGGATGACGGTGTAGTAGTAGCGGGTGCCCTGGCCGTCCAGTTCATCGAAAGAGAGATAGAGGGAATTCATTGATCCCAGGGCGGAGACTGGTTC
>Ga0138256_10005115_pt1 | contig 13888 bp, 9 predicted proteins | sample KNB2016incub_MG_FD_105486 | JGI IMG/M metagenome (GOLD analysis project Ga0138256, IMG submission 105486) | Active sludge microbial communities from wastewater in Klosterneuburg, Austria - KNB2014incub_MG | ecosystem: Engineered > WWTP > Activated sludge > Unclassified | place: Austria...
CAAATCATGATAAGAAGTTGTCGACATGATATCATGATTTCCCATGACCAGATGAAACTCAGTTTTGGTATTGGCAGCCATAAGGGATTTAAATTGATCGAATGAATGATTTTTTTTTGAATGGAACAGATCGCCTAGAAATATAACATGTGCAGGTTCCATTTTTAATAACAATGATTCAAGGCGATTTTTTGTTTCGGATGTTGCCTGAAACGGAATTCCTATTCCTGCTTTTCTGAAGTGTTCAATTTTGCCCAAATGAACATCTGCAATCAAAAGGGTTTTTTCATTTTCAATCCATACTGCTTTCTCTGCGAGCAATAACAACTCATGTCCTGCTAGATTGGTTTTCAATATAAATTTATATTTTTGATCAAGGAAACACTTATTACTGGTAAGTATAGGTTAGTGTAAAATCGCTAAAAGAATGGTAGTATTTTGATTGGCTACTTTTATTTCATTTTCCGATGATTTCTGCTATCAACTCGTATTCATACCCTTTGCTCAATGCATAATCACACAGTTTCTTTTTTTTATCAAACTGATTTTTAAAAGTGGTGGTACGTTCTTTTTTTGCAATCAATTTTGCCAGGACATTGATATAATCATCTGCATCAATCTCTGTCATAGCAGCTTTGACAGAGTATGGTGAAACATCCCTTATTTTTAATTCCTGTTTTATTTTATTGCGGCCCCATTGTTTCATTCTGAATTTGCCTCTGGCATAAGATCTCGCAAAACGTTCTTCATCCAAAAAGTTATTAGAAATCAGATCCGAAATGATTTCCTCAAGCAGATCACCAAATATCCCATGTTCAATGAGTTTATATCTGACTTCTTTGTGACACCTTTCCTGAAAGGCACAGTATTTTTGAATATTTATTAGCGCTTCCTCCTGCGACCAGTATTGCTTTTTTTTATCTGAATATTCATCTGTTACCATAAAGAAAAATGGCAGATCGGGTAAGATCTGCCAATAATTAAGGGTGTTAATAAGAATCTTTTACAAATGTATACTCATTTTTTGATTTTGTCAAATGTTTATATCAAATTTAGCACTTTTCGAAAAATATATATCAGATCTTCATTTGGGTTATGATGGTAAGTCTGCCAACCTATAGTTTGGCATCCAAGTATATTTTCCCACATGTCATCAATAAACAATGTTTCAAGAGGCTGCAGCTTAGCATCTGCATTTACAAATTCATACATTTCTTTATCCGGTTTTCGCAAACCTACAAGATGAGAATAATAGGTTTTGTCAAAATAAGTATGATCAAAGTCCAGCATATTGTGATTGATCCTGAGATCATTATATACCCAATTCAGATGCAATTCATTTGTGTTGCTCAAGAGAAATAAGCTATATTTTGTCCTGAGAGTATGAAGTAAATCAAATATTTCTGCATTCCAGCCTATGAGCATAGCATTCCAGGCCATAATGATTTCATCTGCTTCCGGAATTGCTTTAGATGACATTGATTGTAAATGTAGTATGAAATTTTCTTTATTGATGTGTCCGGTTTCAAAATCGTGGAATACTGTTTTATGTTCTTCCGGCAATTGACCTGATTTAAAGTTTATATTCAATAACTTTGTGAGCGATTCATAAGTGCGTTGGTAATCGATATCCAGCAATACTCCTCCAAAATCGAAAATAATATTTTTAATGTTTGTATACATTTTTTTTCAAAACATAAATTATATCAGCATTTCCATATCTCTAAAATTCATTGTCAAACTCCTCGTTTTTTAGCTTTTTCTTTTGCAATATGTATCGCTCTTGTGACGGTCGGATGGTCTTATATTGATCACAGTTTATCATTTCATCAAACCCTGGAGGAGGTACGGGAAAATCTGCTTTCCAGTCATATCCGCAATTTGCGTCTTTTTCCAGTTTTTGAAAAAACAGTTCTGATATGGGTCTGGCCATGATATATCCTTGTCCATCTTCCAGCGTGAGAAACCGGATCCATTTATCATCGCCACCTGTCCATGTTCCTGTTACGAGAGTAGGAGTGACACCCATAAACCAACCATCAGCATAGTCATTGGTAGTGCCTGTTTTACCTCCGATTTTTGATTTTACTGTAAGGCTGAATTTTCCGCCAACATTATTTTTCAACATGGCAAGCATGACAGAGTTGTATAGTGGATTTATGGCTGATTTGCGTTTGGGTATTCCCTGATAAATGACTTTACCGTTTTTATCTTCGATTCTTAATACAAAGATGGGTTGAACATAGGTGCCGTTATTGCTAAAAGCAGAATATGCACCTGTCATTTCCATCAATGTAAGGTCCACAGCTCCCAGACATATAGAGGGTAAACTAGGAACAGCCAATCTGCCGTTTTCAAGCCTGAGATTTTTGTCTATTCCCAGGTTGTGAAGTAAATCCCTGACAGGCCCTACAGTACCCATTTCTTTAAGGAGTTTTACTGTAATACTGTTTTTGGAATAAAGGAGACCATGAAATAAATTATACTTATTACCTGTAAATTCATTGGTAGCATTGGCAGGAGACCAGGATTCTATCATATCAAAACTACCATCACCGGGAGAGATGGTGTATTGTATATCATCAAATTCCTGACAAGGTGAAATATTGGCTACAGCCATAGCCTGTGTATATACAAATGGTTTCATGGTAGAGCCTACTGATCTTCGCATGGTAGCATGATCATATTTGAAGTATTTATGATTTACTCCGCCTACCCAGGCTTTAACATGTCCGGTAGCCGGTTCAACTGCGAGAAAGCCTGCCTGTAAATGCATCTTATGATATCTCACAGAATCGTAGGGAGTCATTTCTACCTCTTTTTCTTCTCCGGTTACATAGTCAAATACCTTCATCATTACTTTTGTCGAAAATTCTTTATGATATGCTTCCTGTAGTCCAGCGTATTTTTTTATTAATGCTGGCCACAGTTCATTGTTAATCAGCCTGTTATATCTATCCTGATAAACTACATTCAAATTTCCATACTTAGTGGCATTATGGTAAGTACTTAAATTATTATCAATAGAATCAAGTGTCTTAATAACCAAATCAGACATAGGTATATTTTCATATTTTTCCTGGACCTGATTTAATATTTCACCCATAAATTTAGTTCTGAGCGCAAGATATCGGTCAGAGGATTTGTTTTGACTTTCGAGAATATCAGCTCTTATTTTTTTTTGATAATGGTCAGCATCGTATGTCCATGGATCTCTTTTTTTCCATACCTGCCAATATCTTTTCTGATTCCATTTCATATGTTCCCACACTGCCTCTTCTGCATATTTCTGATAGGTAAGGTCTATTGAGGTATATATCTTTAATCCATCGGTGAAAACATTATATTCTGATCCATCTGATTTTTTTATATTTTGCTTAGTCAGAAGGTCTTTGAGGTATTTTGTCAATTCTGCCCTGAAGTACGGTGCTGGTCCTTCACTTTGGGTCTTTCTGGCAAATCCTGACATATCAATATTTTTTCCGGACAATGAATCAAAGGCAGATTTATCAATATAGTCATTGTCAAACAAAAGCGACAATACCTGATTTCTCCTTTCTTTACATTTTTCAGGAAAACGTTTTGGATTGTAAAGACTCGGATTTTTTAGCATTCCTATTAAAGTTGCTGCTTCATCTATACTCAGGGAATCCTGTTTCTTATTAAAATAAATCTGTGCTGCCGCCTCTATGCCATGTGCTCCATTGATGAATTCAAATTTATTGAGATACATCATCATGATCTCTTCTTTTGTATAACTTTTTTCCAGTTTTACTGCAATCACCCATTCTTTCAGTTTTGAATTAATCAAAGTAAACCATTTCAGTGGTGTGGACATTTTTCTTGTATCCGGCCTTTTATACAAAAGTTTTGCCAATTGCTGAGTAATGGTGCTTCCTCCGCCGGCATTTTCCTGCTGTAGTAAAATGGTTTTAAAGCCCACACGCATAAGGGCTCTGAGGTCTATGCCACTGTGACTGTAAAAACGATCGTCTTCGGTGATGATCAGCGCTTTTTTTATGTTTTCAGACACTTGATTATATTCGACAGCAACTCTGTCTTCGATATAATACCTTCCGAAAGGTTTGCCTTTTACATCATATATGACTGATGCAAGATCATAATTGGGGTTTTCCAGATCTTCAAAACTTGGAAGATCAGAAAAACAAATAAGAACAAAAGTAAGTGTGATTGATGCAAAAACAAAGATCACTATATACCTGAACCATCTTGTATAGTGTTCAAAACTTTTGTCATCACCAGGTGGATTAGCATTTACCATCAGTTGACTTGTATCAGATGATTTTCAATAGTGCTTTCCAGTGATGAATCTCTATGGTTGGCTTTGTATCTGCCTTTTCCGAATTTTGTGCCATTAAACATGATCGTCTTTTTCAATGATGCTTTAGTCTCATCGGACAAATGATTGAATTCCTGACATTTTACAGAACAGGTATTTTCAAATTTTTGACTACACTCCGGGCACTGAATAAAAAGAATGTGGCAGGCGTCATTGGCACAGTTGACATGCGTATCACAGGGTTTGCCGCATTGATGACAATTCGAAATTATATCATCAGATATCTTCTCTCCGAGTCGCTCATCAAATACAAAATTTTTCCCTATAAATTTATTTTCTATTCCCAGCTCTTTTGCACGACGGGTATACTCGATGATGCCACCTTCTACCTGATAAACGTGTTTAAACCCTCTGTGTTTATAATAAGCACTGGCTTTTTCACACCTTATTCCACCCGTACAATACATGATGACAGGTTTGTCTTTTTTATCCTTCAATATGTTTTCTACAACAGGAAGCGCTTGCCTGAATGTCTCAACATCAGGAATTACAGCATTTTTAAAATAACCTATTTCACTTTCATAATGATTTCGCATGTCGACAATGATCGTATCCGGTGCATCAGCCAGTCTGTTGAATTCTTCAGCTTTAAGATGAATTCCTCTAGCGGTTACATCAAATGTTTTATCATCCAGCCCATCAGCAACAATTTTGTGCCGAACTTTGATGATGAGTTTAAAAAAGGATTTACCATCATCTTCTATAGCAAAATTGAGTCTGATGCCCTGCAGAAAAGTGATTGTTTGCAAAGCTTCTTTAAACTCGTTTATACGTGCTTCGGCGACGGATATTTGGGCATTAATACCTTCATAAGACACATAAATTCTGCCTAAAACTTCAATCTCTGAAAGCAGGATATAAAAATGGTCTCTAAAAAGCTGAGGATTTCCAAGGTGATAATACTGGTAAAAAGAGAGGGTTACTCTGTGTGTTTTGTCGGCCAATATTTTTTCTTTCAGAATATTGGTGTCGATTCTGTTGTGTAAGGATTTCATGATCAGTGATTTAGTCGCTTTTGCAGGAAGCGGTTCATTACTCAATAAATTCAGGCAAAGATAAATAATTTTTTCTAAAAATAAGACTGATCAAACGGGTCGGTAATTGTCTTTTTTTGCCAGGGTTCTTTCGATCAGTTTGTCTACTAACCTGTCAGGAAGGTAAAAAGCCATAAGTTTGAACAATAATTTCTTCCTGTGCAAAAGATAGCGGGTTTTTGGTTTTTCTGCTTTTATTATTTGTACCACAATGTCAGTAACTAATTTTACATCAAAAGCTGATTTTTCGGCATTTTCAATCATTTTATCAGCATATGCGAGAAGTTCACCATACTCGGTTTTACTAAATCTATCAAGTGAACCTTTGTTTTTGTCCCAGATTCCTGTTTTGACAGGACCCGGCTCGATAGCTGAAACTATGATCCCAAACATGGATAGTTCCCTGCGGTACACGTCTGTCATACTTTCCAGGGCATGTTTTGATATACAATAGGCACCATTATAAGGAGAATTAAAGAGGCCGGAGACAGAACTTATATTGATGATTTTTCCGGGTTTATATTTTTTATCAGTGCCCAGATAGGGTAGGAGAAGGTTGGTAATTCTTCTTACTGACTTCACATTAATGTCCATCTGCATTTCAAATTCTTCATCACTAAGGTATTGCAATGGTCCGGGTACTGCTATACCTGCATTATTGATAAGACATGTGAGGCCGCAATTTTCAAGCAATGGTATTATACTTTCAATTTCTGATTTGCAAAGATTAATATCCCTTACATCAAATTGTAAGATAGTACATTTATTGCCAAATTCACTTTTTAGTTTTTCACTATCCACTTCATTACGCACAGAGCCGATGACATGATAACCAAGGGATACAAGAGTCTTTAAAGCATCATATCCTATTCCCCCGGATACGCCAGTAATAAATATATATTCCATATCTTTGTATTAAAGAAAATCTACATCCACTGCATAGTTGTCATTCATAAGGAAGTCAAGTCCACGCTGCATGTCAAATCCTTCAAATATCACTTTATGCAAAACCTGTACAATCGGTAAGTTGAGTTTATCATTTTTTGCAAGTTGATTTATAATTTTTAGTGTTCTGACTCCTTCTACAACTTCAGATGAAGTGGCCATGATGTGATTAAAATCTTCACCGCTGGCAAACCTTTTACCGAATGTATAATTTCTGCTGTCTTCGCTGGTTGCTGTGGCTATCAGGTCACCGATTCCCGCTACTCCCAGGTATGCAGCACCGTTGGTTCCCATTGCAATACCAAAATAGATCATCTCCCTCAATCCTCTGGTAATCAGTAACGACTGCATGTTTTTTCCCATGCCCATACCAGCCAATATACCTGAGGCTACGGCTATAATATTTTTGAATGCTCCTGCGATTTCAGCGGCTTTCAGGTCATGTGAACCAAACGCAAAAAATTTTTTGCTTCCCAGCACAGTCTGTCCAAGTTTGATAACTTCATCAAATTCTGAAGCTATTACAGTTGCAGCAGGTTGGCCGGATAATATTTCTTTAGCCAGATTTGGACCTGAAATACATCCTACCCTGACTACATTGCTTTCCTGTCTGATTACTTCAGTCATGGTACAAATATCTTCTTTGGTAAAGTTCAGATTATGCCAGTCTTCTTCAGCTATACGACTTACATCAAGTCCTTTTGTGCCCTGTATGATAATATGTGATGGCTTAAGATACGGACAAAAGTCTTTCATCATTTGTCTGAAATTTGAAGAAGGCACCACTGCAAAAAGTAACTCACATCCGGATGTAATCACTCCGATATCAGTGGTCGCTTTAACATTTAAACGCAACTCCGTACCCATATGATAATGTTCTTCATTGATAGTCTTCACCACAGCATGATTGCGACTGTAGATGATTACATTGACATTTCTCGAAAGAATTTTAACCAATGTGATGCCAAAACTCCCGGCACCAATGATACCGACTGTCTTCATGTTTCGGAATTTTGCAGGTGCTTATTTTTTCTTTTTTTGTTCCTGAATGGCTTGTTGCTGTTTCATTGCTTCCTCAAGTCTGGATGCAAAACCACCTTTTTTCTTGGGTTTATCCTTTTGTTTGAGTAACTCCGATCTTATCTTGGCCTCATCAAATATATAATTTTTTGTTACTACCGTCTGCAGGATATTAATGAGGTTGCTGAAAAACATATAACAAGTCAAACCGGAAGCATAATTGTTGAAGAATGCGAGAAACATGACAGGCATCAGATATTGTACATACTTCATCGCAGGATTTGCAGACAAATCCATGTTTTGCATGTTGTAATAAGTGTACACAATAGTAGAAACCGCCCAAAGCAACGTAAACAGACTTACATGTGCTCCAAAAAAAGGAATTTCAAAACCAAGGTTAAATAATACATCATAAGTGGACAAATCTGTTGCCCACAAAAAAGGCTCTTGTCTGAATGTGATGGATGCAGGAAAAAATCGAAACAATGCATACCAGATAGGCATTTGTAAAAGCATAGGGAGACAGCCTCCCAATGGACTTACTCCGTATTCCCGGTAGATTTTCATTGTCTCCATCTGTTGTTTTTGCATATCATCTTTATATTTTTCCTTCAGATGGGCCAACTCAGGTTTTAATGCGCCCATTTTTGCCTGGGAATACAGCATTTTATACATCAACGGATACAGAAGCATTTTTATGAGGAATATCAATAAAATGATAACAATACCTTTGCTGCCAATATAATTGGAAAGAAAATCAAAAAAAGGACGTATGGCCCATCTGTTTATGGAACCGAATATACTGGATCCGAAAGGTATAATTTCCTCTAGATCATTATTAAAAGCTTTAAGGCGCTTAAATTCATTGGGTCCGATATACATGGCCATTGCAAATGTTCCGTTGTTTAAATCAGATATGGGTAAGCCAATGTCTGAGGTAACAATTTTTACATATTCACTGGTTTTGTAGTCAGTTTTTCTGGTAGTCATTACACCGCTTGAAAATGGAACAGAAGTTGCAATAAGCGAAGAATTAAAAAACTGATTGACATGTGATACCCATTCTATATTTTTATCTTTAAGTTCTTTGGTATCATCAGATACACAGCTGCAGTAGTCTCTTCTTTCATCTTTTTCTTTAAAATAAACGGTCGAATAATTCTGTTCAAACTGAACTCCTTTTTCATATTTGTTAAGGTGGTTTTCCCACTGCAACGATAACAATTTTGTTCCTGATGGCACTACTGATCCAAGATCTTTTGTATGAATGGTATATTGAAGGGTATAATTATCAGGGCTTAATTCATATTTTTGTTCAAAATATGCACCATTCCCTGCGGAAGCTTTAAATGAGATGGTATTTTCTTTTTTTTCTGAAGTAAAATAAAGATCACCGGTATTTACAACTTTTGAGATGGTATTGTCTACAGGTATCAGGAAGTTAAATTTGTTTTCTGAACTGTTGAGCATCTTTATCAGCTCTTTACTTTCTTTTTCTGAACTATCAGTTACAGTTTTGTAATGTTTTTTAAGCAAAACATCTTTAATATTACCTCCTTTGTTGGTAAAAGTAATTCTGATAAATTCATTTTCCAGTGTTTCTTCATGTAGATCGCCGATAGCCGATGGAGCAAAAGCACCGTATTTTAATTTGTTTTCCTGAAGAGCAGATGAGTCCTGAGTCGCCAGTGGAGCATTTTCTTTCATGTCAGATATGGCAGCGGAACTCTGAACCTTAAGTGGAGCCTGATTTTCCAATGCAATGGAGTCTCTAATTCTTTTGGATTTCTCCATTTCCTCCTTCGATGGTGAAGATGTGATTGTCCACAACATAAAAGTAGCCATTATCAATACTATACCTATAACCTGATTACGATCCATTATCTGTTTTTTCAAAAATACGCGCAAATGTACGATTTGGAATCGAAATTCAACTAATAATTAAGATTAAATGAGGGTTATGGCTGACCTAATTGATATGATGATAGCCGGACCTGATTTTTAATACTTGATTATTTAAAACAAAAAAGCCGATCAATTGACCGGCTTTTATCTTATTTATATTTTATTGGTTACTATAAAAACTTTTGAACCTGCTCTTCGAGATCAGTTCTTGGGTTAATAGCAACAATCTTTCCATCTCTGCCTACCAAAAAAGTTTGAGGAATGCTTCTCACCCCATATAATCCAGCCGGAGCACATTCCCATTTTTTGAGATCAGACACATGTCCATCCCATGCCAGTTGATCCTGTTGTATTGCACCCAGCCATCTTTGTTTTGATGCATCCATTTGTTCTTTCAATTGATTTTGATCAGTAAATCTCTGAGCAGTCCTGCTGTCAATTCCATCCAATGAAACGCTGAAAACATCAAATCCTTTGTTTTTGTATCTGTGATATACTTCTACAACATGCGGATTAGCTTTCCTGCATGGACCACACCATGATGCCCAAAAGTCAATAAGCACCACTTTACCTTTATAGTCTGAAAGTTTTCTCAATTTTCCATCAGGTCCGGGAAGTGAAATTTCAGGAGCTGGTTCTCCTATTTTTATTTTAGCAGATGCCGCTTCCATTTTGGCTTGCTGATCAATCTGGCTAATTATCATTGCATATTCCTGAGTAATATTCAGATCACCATATTGTGTATTAAGCCTTGCAGAAACTTCTTTATGAAGATCCAGAAACTCAGGACGCAACGTAAACAGTCTGACGGCAATCTGATATCCAACCAAAGGATCAGCTGTTTTTCCAGTAAAAGCGGTAAGAGCCGGAACATCCATTTTTTTATTAATATAGTCTCTTACAGTATTTAGATATTGTTCTGTCAGTTTTGAACCCGTGACAGTATGAGTAAACTCATTCAAATCTGATAATTTTCCATTTACCGTTACTTCTTTTTCTGTCCCATCCATAATAAGCTCAGCAACCTGTTCACCGACCCTAAGTCTGTAAATTCCTTTTTTTACCCCATCCGGAAATGACAATTTGAATTTTCCGTCAGATCCAACTTTTTCCTGAAGTATAATATTGCTTTGTTGTGTTAATGATACACCATCAAGATACACAGTCATATTTTCAGCTCCAGCCAATTGGCCGGTTATCACAGTCCCTTTTATAGCGCCACATGATGTCACCATCAGCAAAGGAAATAAAAAGAAGTAAATTTTTTTTAATAACGCCATTTCTTTGAATTAATCTTGTTTTGAAATATTATATTAAATTTTATTGCAATGCATAAGTGCCTGCATACCGAATCCTGCGGCAAAATTATATATAAAACCGATATCAATGACATCTTGTTGCCAAAATGAATTGTTACCTGGTAAAGTTTAGGAAATTATTAACAAAAAAGCAAACATGAAATTTATTTTTAATCCAACTTTCAGGATTTTGGTAAGTATAGAAGAGAGTTCAACTTAGTATTTCACTAATTTTTTAAAATAAACATTTCCGTTTAAAATAATTTTCACAAGATAGATTCCGGTTTGTGCAATAAGTGTGAGATCTCTATTGTTTTGTTTAAACTCTATCGATTGTCCATTTAGATCATAAATAGCAGAAATGATCGCATCCTGATGATCAAGATGAAAAATATCGTATCCCGGATTGGGTGAAATACCTACTTCGCTTTCAGAATGGATGCCTGTTCGTATTTTAATTTTTGATATACTATTCTCTTCATTTATCATTTTGGAAAACGAAGAAATCATTATTTGTTTAGCTTCTAGGTCTTCCATCATTGTTACTGTAAAAAGTGATAAGTCTTCAGTAATACTAAACTCTTCTGTCGTTAAAAATCGGATAACATTATTTTGATTATCGAACTTCATTGAATTTGGTGAAAGCTCAAAATAATCAGAATGTATGTTAATCTTATCATTAAGTTCAGGCAGGACAAGCTCTACCTGCAAACCTTTGCACATCTTTTTTTCTGACAAATAGAAGTCAACGATATTTCCATTTACCTTTTTGGTTAAAAAAGTAATACTTCTAGGATCAGATTCAATGTAATTGGCCCCTGTAATATCACCTTTGTAAACGGCTTTAAAATCTGCATTGCCATCATATCTCATTATTTCAAGAGAAGAGTTAATATTTTTTAAGCTGTTTACATCATGGATAGTATCTGTTTCACTTGCAAAAAACCAGTTGGACTGATCTGTTGATGAGCCGGTCAGCACTATTTTTTTCAACAATTCCAAATCCGAAATTTTTATTTTTTTGTCACCATTGAGATCAGCAGCGAGATATTCAAAATTAACCAAATGATCTAAACCCATGATATAATTTTGCAGTTTTTTAATATCTCCTATGTCGATTCTGTCATATAGATGAGTTGAAAAATCAGGAATTATAGTGTAATCATCATAAAATGAAATATCTGTCCAGATAAACCTTCCATCTGCATCTGTATAAGTGGTCAATGTATCTCCACCTTCTCTACTCAATGAAAAAGTGACATTTTCGATGGGTCGGGAATTAGATTCTGTTATTCTACCAGAAATTCCGCTGGAAACGTTACATGTTCCATTATCAAATATCAGCATAAAAACATCAATAGATTCCTGATTACCATCCAGATCAGTGACGTAAATAGTAAAAAAGCGGAAACCGGCACTTGAGCAGGTGATCGTTCTTATAGTGTCGTTTACATTGGGTGAAAAGGAGTATTTCAATTTGGATGCCGGTGTACAGTTGTCGAATGAAGCAATATTGAATATACTTGCTGAGATGACTAAATTCATAATATTTCCTTGAAAAGCTGCAGTGAGAAAATCATGAAAATAGGGTGTTGGTTTTTTAAGATCTTTTGTTTCTACGTATGTCAAACAAGTTTTGAAATTACCACACTGATCACGAACTGACCAATATACTTTGTGCTTGCCAACTGACACTCTGTCCGGTAATGTGATACTTATTTCCTGGTTGTTTCCAACCGGATTTAGTTTGAATGGTCCTGTCTCGTTTTGTCCATAGCGAAAATCTGTCGTACCATCAGCCCATAGATCAATATCTACAGTCCAGGTTAACTCTTGTGAGGCACATAATGCATCGTCAAATGCACTGTTGTTGATGCTGAAAGTTGCTTTGCAGTCTGATTCTACTCCAATAATTTTATTTGTACAATCTTTTATTGTTGGCGGGGTTTTTTCAATAACTTTAATTATTTGTGTGTGTGTCCAAAGACCATGATTATTTGAATTTTGACCATTGTAAGTGCACCAGTTTATTACCGTATATTTTCGGTAAATTTTGTAACATGCGTCTGGTGCCACTTCAAAAATAGTTTCTGAGATATTATACCCTAATACATCACAAGGTCCACTTGACCAGGTGGGTTTATCGGTTACTATATCTTCTTTACACATATACATTTTGTCTTCGGGAAAATCAATTATTATCTGATCCGATACTGCCTGAAGCGTTAAGGTTTGACTGCAGTTTGGTTCTGAACTTTGAAATGAACCATCCTGATTCTGGTCAATGTACCATATACGTTGTACATTGCCAACTCGACATTGATTCAATGATGAAATGTCAAAATATTTTGCTAAAGAATATGGGTAATTTATTACGGTTGGCTTACCAGTGAGTGGCAAATAATAAATATCATCATTGCAGAAGAGTGTTTTATTTGGAGGGCAGAATATATTGGCGTATGTTGTGTAAACCGAAAGAGTCATTAAAATGACCAGAATATATTTTATGTTCATGTTTACTTTATATTTAAAAAATTACTTTCACAAATCCTTAGAGGTTTTTATGATATATATGCAAAATTATGCAAAATAACCAAATTATGTTTACATTGAACAAAAAAGATTTTTTAGCCAAATAAAAATAAATATTACAAAAAATCATAACGATTGGGAGCGAAATCAGTTATTTTGCATTCTTAATTGTTATAAGAGGATAAAAGACAAAATATTATGATGAAATTTTTATTTACATCTGTTTTTTTACATTTGATTTTAATGATCAACGGTCAGTGTGTGATAAACGAATTGAGTGTAACACCCGGAGAGTGTAATCAGAGTGGCAAGTTTTATGTCTCGGTCAATTTTAATCACACTGGGACTTCCGAAAAATTTAAAATTCAGGGAAATGGTGTAAACTATGGGACATTTAATTATTCGGCTCTTCCTGTTACCATTGGACCACTGAATGCTGATTGTGCGACCAATTATGAGTTTGTAGTCAGGGATGATATCAATCAGGATTGTTTTGCATTTAAAAACCCGGGTAAAAAATGTTGTGAAAATAATTGTACTATTGCGTTTGATAATGTAGAAACAGGCGACTGCCATGGAAGTAATTATCAGCTTTATTTTGATCTCAATTATAATGCTCCGGATAATGGTTTTGATCTTTTTACCAATGGACATTATTTCGGTCATTTTCAATACAGCCAGCTTCCACTCAATTTGGAGGAGTTTCCATCCAGTTCTACTGAATCGTTCAACTCTGTTGTGGTGTGTGCCAATGATAATTCATCATGTTGTGACACCATAATGCTCTTAAATCC
>Ga0138256_10005117_pt1 | contig 13886 bp, 8 predicted proteins | sample KNB2016incub_MG_FD_105486 | JGI IMG/M metagenome (GOLD analysis project Ga0138256, IMG submission 105486) | Active sludge microbial communities from wastewater in Klosterneuburg, Austria - KNB2014incub_MG | ecosystem: Engineered > WWTP > Activated sludge > Unclassified | place: Austria...
AGGTGCGGCGCGGCCGCGTTCCATTCGTGCAGACGCAGGTGCAGCGAGGCTGCCAGCGCGTGTTCGCGCGGCGTACAGGGTGCGTGCGCACCGGGCGCGAGCGCCGTGAGCGCCGCGCGATGCGCGCGACGCTCGTTGTGCAGCAGCGCCAGGTTGAAGCGCGCATCCGCAAAATCCGGCTTCAGCGCGATCGCCTTGCCGTAACAGTCGATCGCGCGCCCGGGCTCGCGCGTTCTCAGGTGGTTGCCGAAGTTGTTCCACGCCGCGGCATCCGCGGACTGGCGCGCCAGATAGCGCTCGAAGCAGCGCGTCGCCGCCTCGTCCTCGCCCGCCAGTGACAGCGCCATCGCCGCCAGCGACAGCGCGCCCGCGGGTTCGCCGGCCGCGCACAGCGGCTCGAGCGTGCGCGCGCATTGCGCGTAACGCTTGCCACGGAACAGCTCGAGAGCTTCGGCGAGGGTCCGGCGCGGGTCGGGCATCGGCTTCGGGTCGTGACGGTTGGAGGCGCGGATTATTGCAGGATCGGGCCGACCCACAACAAAAAAGCCCCTCCGGAGAGGGGCTTGAAGGATGCGGGGTCGCCTCGCGGCGACCCCCGGTCACGCCGGATCAGAACTTCGCGCTGATGCGGGTGTAGTAGTAACGGCCCGCGGTGTCGTAGCTGAAGTTCAGCGTGTTCATGTCGCCGAAGTTCGACACGTAGGGCGGCTCCTCGTCCCACAGGTTGCGTACGCCGGCGGTGAACGTGAGGTTCTTCCACTCGTAGTAGCCCTGCACGTCGTGGTAGTCGTAGGCGTCGGCGTCACACGACAGCTGGCTGCCGGCGCAGGTGCTGGCCACGTCCTCCACTTCGTCCATCCAGCGGATGGTGTAGCTGCCGCCCCAGTTGTCGCGCGAGTACGCGGCCACGAAGTTCATCTTCAGCTCGGGGAACGCGGCCGGGACGTCACCCTGGTAGGGATCCGTGCCGTAATAGCCCGAGAGTTCGGTGGCCGGTATGCCCGGCCCCGAGGTGTACTCGTAGCTGTCGAGCCAGGTGCCGTCCAGCGAGAGGTTCAGCGCCCCGTCCCACACCGCGTTGAACACGTAGTTCAGCGAGAAGTCGATGCCCTTGGTCTCGAAGGTCGAGAGGTTGCCGAGGCGGATGTCCGGCCCCGAGATCAGGCCGATCACGTTGCGCCGCGGCGAGTTCGGGTTTGCATTCTCGCCCACGGCAGCCGGCCCGAGGATCAGCGAGCACAGCGGCGAGGAGAAGTTCGCGCTGGAGTAGCAGCCGGTCACGATGTCATCGACGCCCAGCGAGCCGATGGCGCCCTCGATCTCGATCTCATACCAGTCCACCGTGGCCGAGAAGTCCTCGAGGAAGCTCGGGGTCCACACGACGCCGAAAGTGGTGGATTCCGATTCCTCGGGCGCCAGGTTCGCGTTGCCGCCCTGCAGGCTCTGTGCCTGGTCCGAGGACAGCGTGAAGTCCGGGCGCAGGCCGTCTGCCGCGCAGTTGGCGCGCACTATCGCGTCGGGGTTGGCGCCCCATTCCACGCAGGGCTCGGTGTAGGTGGCCGCTGTGTTCTCTTCCGGCGATGCCTGCTCGTCGATGTTCGGCGCGCGGAAGCCCTCGGAGTAGGTGTAGCGCAGGCGCAGGTCCGCGATCGGCGCCCACTCCAGGGCGTACTTCCACACGTCCTCCTCGTCGCCAAGGAAGTCGTAGTCGGACACGCGCGTCGAGATCTCGGCCGTCACCGCGTGCGCGAAGGGCATGTCGGCGATCAGCGGCAGGTTCAGTTCGGCGTAGAACTCGTCGACCTCGTAATCGGCCGCGGTGTTGGCGCCCGCGTAGCTGTAGACGTTGCCGGCCAGCACGTTGTCGTCGTAGGTCAGGCTGCCCTCTTCCTCGCGCGTCTCGTAACCGACCGCCCACTGCGGCTTGCCGCCGGGCAGCTCGAGGCCGCCGAAGTCACCGGTCAGGTTGAACTGGATCGTGCGCAGCGTCGACTCGTCGGTGAAGCGCGCGTTCGACAGCCCGTAGGCGATCATTTCCGGCGTCAGCGTGTTGATCGCGAACGGATCCCAGACGCCGGGGCAGGCCGGGTCGGCCGCGCACAGCTCGGGGTCGATCAGCGTGTTCATCTTGGGCACGTTGCCGCGGTACAGGTCCACCGAGTCGTCGCGGTACTCGGAGCGGTTGTACGACAGGTCCCAGCCCCAGCCGTTGTTCAGCTCGCCCTTCAGGCCGATCAGCCCGCGCCAGACGTTGACGTCCTGCTCGGCGCGGCGCCCGCCGGTCTCCACCAGGCGGCGGTAGGCGTAGGCCGGCTCGCCGAAGACGTTGCCGGGGTTGGTGGTGGGCACCAGCGGGCCCCAGAAAGTGCCTTCCGGCGCCAGCAGCTGGGCCGATTCGCGGTTGGAGAACTGGGTTTCCATGAAGGCGCTGACGGTACCGACCGGGCTGCTCTCGATGAGGTCGTAATTGCCCGAGCTGAAGAAGCTGTAGACGTCCTGCGGCGTAACCATGTACGAGGCGGCCGCGTAGTTGAACGCGTCGGTCGCGGCGTTGTAGGGGCGCGGTACGCCGCCGTCCTTCACGAAGGGGCTGGCGAAATCGTTGGCCGAAATGTAGGCCGTCGCGGGGTAGGCAGTGCCCGAGCCGCCGCAGAAGCGCTCGCGCGTGCCGGCGGCGACGCTGCCGCGCTCGCGGAAGGCGCACTCGGAGAAGCTGCGCTCGCCCTGCCAGATCTCGTCGCGCTCCTGGTACTGGCCGTTGACGACGATATTGCCGCGCTCGAAGCTCTTGCCGAAGGTGATCGCGAACAGCTTCTGCTCGCCGTCGCCCTCGCCCGACTCGTCGTACTGGCCCTCGACCTCGACGCCGTCGAAGTCGGACTTGGTGATCAGGTTGACCACGCCGGCGATCGCGTCCGAACCGTAGATGGTGGAGGCGCCGTCGCGCAGCACCTCGACGCGCTCGATCAGCGAGGACGGGATCAGGTTCAGGTCCACGAAGCCGTTGACGCCGGCCGAGGCCATGCGGTTGCCGTTCAGCAGCACCAGCGTGCGCGTCGGCCCGAGGCCGCGCAGCGACACCGTGGACCAGCCCGCGGTGCCGTTGTTGACGCCGGAGCCGAAGTCGGCGCCGCTCACCGAGGGCAGGCTCACGAAGAAGCGCTCCAGCGTCGTGGAGCCCTGGCGGTCCAGCGCGGCCTCGTCGAACACGGAAATGGGGCTCATGCTGGTCAGGTCGGTGCGCCGGATGCGCGAACCGGTGACGACGACCTCTTCAATCTGCTGGGCAGCCGGGTCCTGGGCAAGGGCCGGCAGGCTGCCGGTCGATGCGATGGCTCCCACGGCGGCTGCTACGGATAGCGCCAGACGCGATCTCTTGTACATGCGTTGTCTCCTCGTCGATTGGAATTGGATACGGCCCGACCGCCGGCCGGAAGCCGTTCACAAGACCTGAGACGAACGAAGATGACACTTCCTCAATCGGTGACCACGAAAGAAATGTGAAAAATTACCGCCGCCGCCATCACTCGATCCGCGTCACCCCGACCTGGCGCCCGCTTTCGAGCACGCGCATTTCCCACATGCCGAGCAGGTTCTTGCGGATCTCGACCTCGGGCGAGTCGGCGCGGTGGCGCCAGCTCCCGCTCATGCGCTGCTGCCAGACCTGGCCGTTCTCGAGGCGAAACAGCGTACGCCCGCTCCAGCCCGCGAACGGGCCGGCGATGCGGCTGCGGATAACGGTGGCCTCGCTCTTGCGCACCTCCTCGCGCACGGCGGGGCTGCTCGCGCGCAGCACCGGCGCCTCCCCGGCGGTGTAGCGGATCAGCCAGGCGTTCAGCGCCTCGAGCTCCGCGGGCGTCAGCCGGCCCAGCCCGGCGGCGCCGAATTCCTCCGCGCTCATGAGCTCGCGCACGTCGGGCGCCGCGGCGGCGTGGCCGGCGTTGACGCCGAGCAGGGCGTTGGCGCCGAGCAGGGCGGTGGCGAGCAGCAGGGAAAGCAGAAGGGGGCGTCGGGGAGCGTGCATTGGTGGCTGTTCCTGGTGTTGGAAGGGGAAATGTCGTCTCACGCCGGGCCCTCGGCCATCCCGGCCAGGCCCAGCTCGCGCAGGTAGTCGAGGATTTCGCCGAGCTCGTCGCGGTAATGCCGCCAGCGGCCCGAGGAGCGCTGGTACAGCGGCTGGCGCACCTGCCACAGGCTCGCGGTGCGCACCGTGCTGTCGCGCTCGTGAAAGCGCAGCGCCGCGTCGCTCCAGTCCAGGCCGCAGAACTCGAGCAGGCGCGCGGTCTGTGGCCGCTGGTCGGCCACGAAGCGGTCGTAGTTCACCTCGAGGATGTCCTCGCCGAACAGCGTGCCCCAGTGCGCCATCAGCCGCTGCAGCTGGGCGTTGTAGTGCACGATGTGGCGTAGGTCGTTGGCGTAGTTGAAGCGCGCATCGAGGTTCTGGGCCCAGAGCGACAGCGCGTTGTCGAGCACGTTGCGGCTGGCGTACACGATGCGCGCGCGCGGAAACAACGCCTTGATCAACCCGAGATAGAGGAAGTTGTCGGGGCGTTTGTCGGTCACGCGCGCGGCCCCGGGGAAGGACTCGCGCAGGTAGTCGAGGTAGCCGCTGCCAATCGCCTGGAGCACCGCGGGCGCGATCGATGCGAGCGCCGCGGGGTAGGGCACGATGTCGGCGGCGACACGGCGCGGGAAGTACACCAGCTCGCCGCCCGTGGTGATCGAGGGGTGCGAGCCCAGCACCTGCTCGATCAGCGTGGTGCCGGAGCGGAACATCCCGCAGATGAACACCGGGCTCGCGTCCGCTACCGGCGCCACGCGCTCGAACCACTCGCGCGAGCACTGCGTGATGATCGCGTCGATGAGGCGCTCCTGCGCGGCAGGATCGTAGGGAGGCACGCGTGAGCGGCTCAGCGCATTCGCGGCGGCGTAATGCCGGAAGGCGCGTACGTACTCGGCGCAGTCGTCGTAGGCCTTGCCGAGGCCGTAGTGCAGGCTCTCGCGCGCCCCCGGCGAGAGCGCCGGTGACTCCAGCTCGGCCAGCATGCGCGCGATCAGCGGATCGTCGGCGCGCTCGAACCTGCGCAGCTGCGCCACGCGCGCGAAGACCTGCTCGAAACCCGGGTCGAGCGCGATGACGCGCTCGTAGAGTGCGAGTGCCGTGGCGCGCTCGCCGCGTTCCTCGACCAGCGTGGCCAGGTTGAAGAGTGCCGGCACATAGTCGGGCTTGCACCCGGTCGCGCGCTGCAGCAAGGCCTCGGCCTGCGCGGTCTCGTGCAGCGCGCTGTGCAGGCTGGCCATGCACACCAGCGTTTCCTCGGGCTGATCGATGCCCAGCTCCAGCGCGCGCGCGTACTCGGCCAGCGCCGCGCGCGGCGCGTTGGCCTCCGTGAGCACCTTGGCGAACAGGTAGCGGAACAGCGGCACGCGCGGGTGCATGGCGATCAGTCGCTCGTAGGCCGCGCGCGCGAGCCCGCTCGCGCCGGTGCGCAGCGCGAGCTCCGCCAGCTTCGTGAGATAGCGGGGCTCGGCGGGCCAGGCGCGGCTCAGCGCCTGCAGCGCGTCGAGCGCGCCGTGGAGCTCGCCGCGCTGCACCAGCGCCCAGGCGAGCAGCTCCAGGGCTTCGCGGTCCCCGGGTTCCCGCGCGAGCAGTTCGCGGCACGCTGCCTCGGCTGCCGCCGGCTGGTTCAGGCCCTGGAAGCGCCGTGCCGCCTCGAGGTGCCGGGTGCGTGCGCTCATGCTCAGAATTCCTGGGTCAGCCTGGCGTACCAGTAACGGCCGCGCAGATCGTGGGTGCGGCCATCGACGTTGTCATTGAAGGCCGAGGCGGAGAAGGGCGCCGCGCGATCCAGCACGTTGTCGATGCCGAGGGCCACGCGCAGGCCCTCGAGCAGCCCGAACTGGCGCACCAGCTGAACATCGTGCACCAGCCAGTCGTCGATCTCGCGCCGGCGCATGGAGTTGGGTACCTGTTCCTTCAGCGCGCTCGCATAGTACAGGCGGTAGCTCGCCTCCCAGTGCGCGCGGCTCCATTGCAGCCCGAGGCGCGACTTCCATTGCGGAATGGCGCCCATGCCGCCCGATGCCTCGTCGGCGAACTGGCCCGTGATGTCCTCGCTAGGCGCCGAGGGGTCGAGCTGGTCGAGGTATTCGTGGATGTACGAGGTTTCCAGCGACAGCGTCAGCCGGCCGACGGGCAGCGCGGGCAGGCGGTAGCGCAGGTCGAGGTCCGCCCCCGCGACCTGGCGCTCGCCGACATTGATGTTGGTGGCGTTGACGCGCTGCAGGTTGCCCTCGGCATCGCGCAGCACGCGTTCGGCGAAGGCGCCGCTGCGCGCGTTCAGGTCGAGGATGTACTGCGCGCTGGCATCGACCACGTCGCGCTGCTCGATGCGAAAGGCATCCAGCGCGACCATCAGTCCGGGCGCACCGGCGGGCGTCCAGACCAGGCCGGCGGTCAGGCTGTTCGACTGCTCGGCCTCGAGCTCGGCGTTGCCGCCGATCACCGCGAGGTACTGCGTGCGCGTGGGGTCGCCGGGCAGCGCGCAGCCGGGCAGCGTGCCGACGTTCGCGGCCACCGCGCAGGGGTCGGTGAGGAAAGCCTGCGTGTGCTGGCCGGTTTCGTAGAGATCGAGCAGCGAGGGTGCGCGGAATCCCTGCGACCAGGTGCCGCGCAGCAGGACGCTCGGCACCGGTCGCAGGCGCAGGCCGAGCTTGCCGTTGGCGGTGTGGCCGAAATCGCTGTAGTGCGAGTAGCGCCCGGCCAGGTCCAGGTCCACGCGGTGAGCGTCCTCGCCGTCGGCCCATAGCGGTACCAGCACTTCGCCCCAGCCCTCTCCCACCGAGCGGTTGCCCGAGGCCGCGCTGATATCGCTGCCGCCCAGCGCATGGGCGGGGTTGCCCGGTTCGGTGTGCGAGGCGGTGGATTCGTGGCGCCAGCTGGCGCCGGCGGCGAGCACTATCTCGCCGGCCGCGTGGCTCGCGAGTGGCCCGGAGACGTTGGCCTCCAGCCCGTACAGCCTGGACTGGCCGCTCACCTGCGTTGCGGCGCGCAGGTAGTCCAGCTGCCGCGCATCGACCGAGCCGGGCGGGCCGAACAGGTTCACCGGCACGCAGCCGGCGTCGGCGCGACAATCCGCGGCGGGGCCGATGCCATGCTGCAGCCGGTCGCCGTCGATCAGGCGCTCGAGGATCTCCTCGCTCTCGGTGCGGCTCCAGTGCCACGTCGCGTCCCACTCCCAGTTGCTGCCCGCCAGCCCTTCCAGCCCCAGCACGGTGCGCGCGGTCTGCGAGCGATTCAGCTGCTCGCGCGCGCCGAGTTCGACGAAGCGCCGGCGCAGGTCCGTGATGTCCGTGCCGAAGGGGTTGTACGCATTCGCCGCGGAGACCGTCAGCGGCAGGCTCTCGAAGGCCGTGAATACCGGCGTGGGGGCCAGCGTGGCCTCGGACTCGTTGTCCGCGAAGCCGAATTCCGCGATCGCCGCGGTGCGCTCGTTCAGGTCCAGCTGCGCGCTCGCGTAGACATTGCTGCGCTCGGAGGGCACCAGGGCCGAGGTGAACTCGCGAAAGTCGTAGAGGTCCTCGTCGGAGGCGGCGCGAAAGTCCCCGGGGCGTGTGCCGTCGGCCGTGCCGTCCAGCGTCAGCGTGTTGCCGTCGACATCGAAGCGCGCCGCCGGTGTGGCGCTGGAGCGCAGGTCCGCGCCCCCGCGGGGGCGGCCGTCGGCATGGCGCGACACCGCACGGTCGCGGCTCCACAACGGGTCCTGCTCGAAGACCGTGGCCGCGAACAGCAGCGATCCGCGCGACCAGGTGTTGCCCGCGAGCAGGCTGGTGCTGCGCGTGGCGCGGTCGCCGCGCTGCGTGCTGCCGTACTGCGTGCCGAGCTGCACGCCGTCATAGCCGCTCTTCATGATGATGTTCACCACGCCCGCGATGGCATCCGAGCCGTACACCGCCGAGGCGCCTTCCTTCAATATCTCGATGCGCTCCACCGCGGCGGGGGCCAGCGTGTTGAGGTCGAAGGCGTCCCCGGCCAGGCCGCCGGCGCTGGAGCGCCGGCCGTTGACCAGCACCAGCGTGTTGCCCGCGGGCAGCCCGCGCAGCGTCACGGTCGCGGTGCCGTCGCCGCCGTTGCTGACCGCGGTGCTGGTCTGGTTGCCGATCACCGCGGGCATGAAGCGCAGCAGGTCGCCGAGGCTCTGCGCGCCGCTCGCCTCGATCTCCGGGGCGCCCAGCACGTGCACGGGCCCCGAGCCGAGGTAGTTCGCCTGCTTGATGTGCGAGCCGGTGCGCAGCTGTTCGCGCACGATGATCTGTTCGATCACGCGGGCGTCCACGTAACGCTCCGCCTCCGTGCCGGGTTGCGCAGCCGCGGGCGCGCAATCCGCCGCGCTGTTGCAGGGCGGTCCGATCGAGACCACGTTGTCACCGAGGTAGGCCGGCACCAGGCCGCTGCCCTCGAGCAGCCGCTCCAGCGCCTGGCGCGGGCTGAGCGTGCCGGTGATCGCGACGGTGGGGTTGCTCGGCACGTTGGCGGTCGCGAACACCAGCGACAGCTGCGCCTGGCGGGCCAGTTCGATCAGCGCCGCGGGCAGGGTGCTCGCCGGGACGGCGAACTGCACGCGGGCCTCGGTGTCGGCCAGGACGGCCGTGGCCAGGGAAATGCCCAGCAACAGGCCCAGCGCGCGCCGTCGCGGGCCACGTCGTGCAGGCTGGTGATGAGAACCGCTCCCCGGCATCTGTTTCCGTCGCCAACGCAATATCCGCCCGGAATGGGGGATGCCGCCAGTGGCCGAACGATAACAAAACAGGCCGGGGATGGCGCGTCGGATTGCCGGGCTCTCAGTCCGTGCGGCGGGAGATCAGCAGCGGACCCTGTTCGGGGCCGGTCACGGCGAGGCCCAGGCTCTGTTCCAGCGCCGCGAGGGTGAGCCGGGGCTCGGCGGTACTGAACACGCCGGAGACGCGGATCGTGCCGGCCGCGGGATCGGCGAGGCGCAGGGCGGGCTCCATGTAGCGCTGCAGTTCGCCGATCACCTCGGCGAGCGGGACGTCCTCGAACACGAACCGGCGCTGCTGCCAGGCGAGCGCCTTGTCCGCGTCGACCCGGCTGATCTCGGCGAGGTTGTCCTGGCGGTCGTAGCGCACGGCATCGCCGGCGCCGAGCTCGCGCGAGGCGCCGGCGCCGACGCGCGTCGCGAAGCGCACGCGCCCGTGGGTCACCACCACGGACATGCCCCCGCTGTCGCAGGTGGCGCCGAAGGCGGTGCCCAGCACCGTGACGCTGGCCTCGCCGCATACCGCGCTGAAGGGTCGCGCGGCATCGGGTGCCACGCTGAAGAAGACCTCGCCGTGATCCATGGTCGCGGTACGCGTCTCGTCGCGCAGCGCCACGCTGAGCGCGGTGTCGGTGTTCAGCGTGATCTCGCTGCCGTCGGCGAGCCGCAGCTGCTGGAATCCGCCCACCGGGGTGCGCAGTTCCAGCGCCGGCGGCTCGGCACCGCGCGGCAGGACCAGCAGCGCCGCCACCGCGGCCGCGGCGGCAAGGCCGAGCGGCAGCTGCCAGCGCCGCGCGCGCGCGGTGCGGGGGATCTCGATCGGCAGCGCGCGCAGCACGCCGAGATCCGACCACAGCTCCAGCATGCGGTCGAAGGCGGCCGCGTTGCCGGCATCCTCGCTCAGCCAGCAGGCGAACCGCGCGCGGTCCCCGGCGCTGACGTCGTCCGCGCGCAGGCGCGCGATCCAGGCGGCGGCCTGGTCGAGCGCTTGGTGCTGTGCTGGGGTCGTGCGGGTCACTGCGGTTTTCCACTCCGGATCCTGCCGGATCATCGCGTGCGTACGTGTCTTGTGCTTCTTCTCACAGCCTAAGACGAACGAAAGCCGAAATACCTCCGCCATTCGGGGGAAGAAATTCGCACATTCGTCGGGGGTGCCATGCGGGCCAGTGCCGGCACCGGTACCGGCAGGCTCAGGGGATCAGGTGTTCGCGGCAGTGCTTGAGCGCTTCGAGGATGTATTTCTCCACGCTGCTGACCGACACCCCCATGTCCCGGGCGATCTCGGCGTAGGACAGTCCGCGCACGCGGTGCAGCATCAGCGCCTGGCGGCAGCGCAGCGGCAGGTCCTCGATGGCGCGGTAGATCAGCCCGAGCTGCTGGCGTGCAGCCACCAGCTCTTCCGGCGTGCCCGGATCCTGCTGCGCGGTGTCGTCCTGCAGCCGAGCGCCCTCTTCCTCCAGGTAGCGCGCGTGCAGCTTGCGCCGGCGCAGCTGGTCGATGGCCATGTTCGAGGCGACCTGGAACAGATAGGCGCGGGCGTTCTCGAGGTCGTCGGCATGCTCGAGCCGGTGCAGGCGCATGAAGGCGTCCTGGGCGATTTCCTGGGCGTCGTCGATGCTGCCCAGCTTGCGGCTCAGGAAGCGCACCAATGCGCTGCGTTGGCTGCTGATCAGCGTCTCCAGCAGCTCGCCGGGGCGTTTGGCAATGATGTCCCTGGTGTCGATGGTCCTGCTCTCCTCCGGGCTGTCGGGTGGGGGCATCGCGCAAGCGGAGCGAGGCCGCGAACTCCTGACTGCCGGCACGGTGGCGCTTCTGTCGGGCGTTTACATGGTCCGTGGGTAGCGGGTGACCGGTTCTGCGCCGGTCTGACCTGAGGTTAGCACAGCACTCCCCGCTCTCCGGGAGGATTTGTACCGCATAAACGCGCCGCATCCCCCGAACGGGGTATACCGCCGCGCCGTCCCGGGCGGATCAGGAGAGCAGGTGGCAGGCGGCCAGTCGTCCCTCGGCAACGGGGCGCAACTGCGGCGCCTCGCCGTGGCAGCGCCCGGTGGCGAGCGGGCAGCGCGTCGCGAAGCCGCAGCCCGGTACGGCGTCGAGCGGCGAGGGCGGCTCGCCGCTGGCCGGCACGTGCGCGCGGGCCCGTGCGGCGCGCGGATCGGGTTCCGGGTTCGCGGCCACCAGCAGTTGCGTGTAGGGGTGCAGCGGCGCGGACCAGAGCGCATCCGCGGGGCCTTCCTCGACCAGCCGGCCGAGGTACATCACCGCGATGCGCTGCGAGAGGTGGCGCACCATCGCGAGGTCGTGCGCGATGAACAGCAGCGTGAGCCCCAGGCTCGCGCGCAGCTCCTCCAGCAGGTTCACGATCTGTGCCTGCACCGAGACGTCCAGCGCCGAGATCGGCTCGTCGCAGACCACGAACTCCGGCCCGGGGATCAGCGCGCGCGCGATGCCGATGCGCTGGCGCTGGCCACCGGAGAATTCGTGGGGATAGCGGCCCATGTGGCCGGCGGTGAGCCCGACGCGCTCCAGCCAGTGCGCCGCGAGCTCGCGGTGCTCGCGCCGCGCGCCGCCGTCCTGCAGGCGCAACGGTTCGCACAGGATCTCTCCCACCGTCATGCGCGGGTTCAGCGAGGCGTAGGGATCCTGGAAGATCATCTGGATCGCGCGTGCCTGGCGGCGGAAATCGGCGGGGCGGTGGCGCCGCGGCAGCGGCCGGCCGGCGTAGAGTATCTCGCCGGCGCTGGGCGCGAGCAGTCCCACCAGCGTCTTGCCCAGCGTGGACTTGCCCGAGCCGCTCTCCCCGACCAGCCCGGTAACGGTGTCGCGCGCGATCGTGAGCGAGACGCCGTCGACCGCGCGCACGGTCTGGCCGCGCGCGGTGCGAAAATGCGTGTGCAGCGCGCGGATATCGAGCAGCGGCGTCATCGTGCGCTCCCGTCCGCGGCCGCGCGGTGGTGCAGCCAGCAGCGCGCGCCGTGACCGGCAGCGAGCGCGAACCCGGGCGGCTCGAGCCGGTCGCAGATCCGCATCGCGCGCGGGCAGCGCGCGGCGTAGGCGCAGCCCGGCGGGGGCGCGCGCAGGTCGGGCGGGCTGCCCGCGATCGGTTGCAGCGGCTGCCCGCGCGCGCGCGCCGCGCCGGGCAGCGCCTGCAGCAGCCCGGCGGTGTAGGGGTGGGCATGGCGGTAAAAGATCTCGTCCACCGGCCCGTGCTCCACCACCTGCCCGGCGTACATCACGGCCACGTCGTCGGCCATGCGCGCGACCACGCCGAGATCGTGCGTGACCAGCACGATGGCCATGCCGTCCTCGCGCTGGATCTCCTGCATCAGGCCGAGCACCTGGTCCTGCACCGTGACGTCCAGCGCCGTGGTCGGCTCGTCGGCGATCAGCAGCGCCGGCCTGCAGGCGAGCGCGATCGCGATCATCACGCGCTGCAGCATGCCGCCCGAAAACTCGAAGGGGTACTGGCGCGCGCGCTCGCGCGCCGCCGGGATGCGCGTGCGCTCGAGCAGCTCCACGGCACGCGCGAGCGCCGCGCGGCGGCTCATGCCGCGGTGCGCCACCAGCGGCTCGGCGATCTGCTCGCCCACGCGCATCAGCGGGTTCAGCGCGCTCATCGGATCCTGGAAGATCATGCCGACCGTCGCACCGCGCAGGCGATCGAGCTCGCGCGCCGGCAGCCCGAGCAGCTCGCGCCCGAGCAGCCGCGCCGAGCCGCCCGTGATGCGCCCGGGCGGTGTGTCGATCAGCCCCATCACGGCCTGCAGCGTCACCGACTTGCCGCAGCCGGACTCGCCCACCACGGCGAGCGTTCGCCCCGCAGCGACCGCGTAGCTCGCGCCGCGCACCGCGCGCACCGTGCCCGCGCGCGTGGCGAACTCCACCTCCAGTCCGTCGACCGCCAGCACCGGCACCGCCTCCGCGCTCATGCCGGCTCCGCGCGCGTGTCGAGCGCGTCGCGCAGCCCGTCGCCGAGCAGGTTGAAGGCCAGCACCGTGATGCTGATGAACGCGGCCGGTACCGCCAGCTCGTGCGGATGCGCCAGCATGCTGCGGATGCCGTCGTTGCACAGCGAGCCCCAGGACGGTGTCGGCGGCGCGACGCCGAGCCCGATGAACGACAGGAATGCCTCGGTGAAGATCGCGCTCGGGATCGCGAACGACAGCGCCACCAGCAGCACGCCCAGCACGTTCGGCACCATGTGGCGCAGGACCAGGTACGGAGTGCCGGCGCCCATCAGGCGCGCCGCCTGCACGTAGGGCTCGTCGCGGATCGCCATCACCTGCCCGCGCACCAGCCGCGCCGAGGCGGGCCAGCCGAGCAGCACCATCGCCAGCAGCATCGGCATCACGCCGCTCTCGCCGGGGCGGATGCCGAAGGCCACCTTGAACAGGATCATGAACAGCAGGAAGGGCAGCGCAACCACGAAGTCCGCCAGCCGCATCATCGCGTTGTCGATGCGCCCGCCGAGGTAGCCCGCCAGCCCGCCGTAGAGCAGGCCGGCCAGCACGAACAGCAGCGGCGCCGCGATGCCGATGAACAGCGAGGTGCGGGCGCCGTGGATGATGCGCGCGAGGATGTCGCGCCCGAGGTAATCGGTGCCGAGCGGGTGCGCGGGCAACCGCAGCTCGCCGCCGATGCGTTCGTGGCCGGCGTTGGCCGCCAGCAGCCCGCGCCGCAGCGCCGCCGACCACGCGATGGCTTGCCGCGGTTCGACGCGCAGCGTGATCGCCGCGCCGGCCTCGAGCCCCGCGCGCAGCGGTACCACCGAGTAATGGTAGTTGCGCGCTTCCAGCCCGAGCCGGTCCTCGAAGGCCGGAGTCACGACCTCGCCGAGCGGCACGCCGAGGTCCTCGCGGTCGTGCGGCGCGAGCTCGTGGCGATACACCGCGTAGGCATCGGCCCCCGCGACAGGATGCCAGGCCAGGCGCACCGCCGCGGTGTGCGGCGTGCCGCAGACCGTGAGGCCGGCCGGCGTCTCGGGTGCGCACGGCACCGCCACCGGTCCCGGGTCCGCGACCAGCAGCGCGGCGCGTCCAGGGCCCGGCGGCCGCGAGGCCTCGTCGAGACGCTGCAGCGCGGGGTCAACGCGCCACAGCCACGGCC
>Ga0138256_10005118_pt1 | contig 13883 bp, 12 predicted proteins | sample KNB2016incub_MG_FD_105486 | JGI IMG/M metagenome (GOLD analysis project Ga0138256, IMG submission 105486) | Active sludge microbial communities from wastewater in Klosterneuburg, Austria - KNB2014incub_MG | ecosystem: Engineered > WWTP > Activated sludge > Unclassified | place: Austria...
AACAGCTACCGCAAATTCCGCGAGTTCAGGGCGGACAGCGTGTACGACGTGGTGTTCATCGGTTCGTCGCACGCCTATCGCGGCTACGACCCGGCGCTGTTCACGGCACGTGGCTGGAGGGCGTTCAATCTCGGCACCAGCGGCCAAGGGCCATTGAACACCTATCACATCGTGCGCACGCACCTCACTTCCGCCAACACCCGCCTTCTGCTGCTGGACGTGTATGAGGGGGCCATGGTGCGCGATGGCTTGGAGAGCACTGCGGACCTCACGCAGAACATGGTGGACGACCGCGCGGCCACGTCCATGGCACTGGCCCTCAAGGATCCACGCGGGGTGAACTTGCTCGCCTTGCGGTTCCTCACCAAGGATCGTGGACCGTACTACGAGGACAGCACCTATCGGTCCGGTGGTTTTTCCGTGCGGACGGACTCGGTGCGCAAGCGCATCCATTACGTGCACGGGCGGCCGCTGAAGCTGAATGCCGACCAGCTGGATCACCTGGAACGGACGCTGGAGCACTGCGCCGACGCCGGCATGCCGGTCGTCCTGGTGAACCATCCCTGCCCCTGGCAGAGCGACCGGAGCACGCATGTGGCCTTCAATGCGGTGCTCGGTGAACTTGCCCGTCGGTACAAGGTGCCCTACCTCGACTTCGCATACAAGCACACCTTGGACGACGAGGACCATTTCTACGACCACAACCACCTCAACCAGGCCGGGGTGGAGCGCTTCAACGCGGACCTGATCCCCGAGCTGGAGGCCATGGGCCTGTTGCGTCGGCCGGCCCAGTAGCTTCGCGGCGATGCGCGTCACCGTCGTGATCCCCTGCTACAACGTGGCCGGCCTGGTGGGCAAGGCGCTGGATTCCGCGCTGATGCAGGACCATGACGACCTGGAACTGATCGTGGTGGACGATGGCAGCACGGACAGTACCGTGGGGGTGCTGGAGCGGCATCCGGCGGTAAGCGGGGGCCGGGTGCGGTTGGTGCGGCAGATGAACCGGGGGGCCTCGGCCGCGCGGAATCACGGCCTGCGCATGGCCACGGGCACCTACCTCCAATTCCTGGATGCCGACGATCTGCTGATGCCCGACAAGGTCTCCGGCCAGCTCGCCCTGGCCGAGCGCGAAGGCTGGCCAGAGGTGATCGTCGGCGACTACCGTGCCGTGCGGCCCGACGGGCTCATGGACCGCGTGCAGGCGCTGTACGACCGGCCGTGGATGGCCTTGATCCGCACCCGCATGGGCACGACCAGCGCCAACCTGTGGGCCCGCGAGGCGTTGCTGGCGGTGGACGGATGGCCGGAGGACCTGGCCAGCAGCCAGGACTATGCCCTGCTCTTCAAGCTGCTGAAACGAGGAGCGCGCGTGGCCTGGGACCGTCGCGAGCGCACGGAGGTGCTCAAGCGCCCCAGTGGAAGCATCAGCCGCACCGGTGTGCGGGCCAACTGGGAGCGCTACGTGGAGCTGCGGAGGGCCATCAAGGAGCACCTGGTGTCGCTGGGTCGCGCGCATCATGCCGATGAGATCGCCGCGCTCGACCAGTACCTCTTCATGGCCCTGCGGATCCTGGCGACGTACGATCGGGCGCTGGCGGTGAAGCTGTACCGGAGCTGCATCGACAAAGGGTTCCGTCCCGAGGTGGGACCGGCCATCACCGAGCGCTACGTGGCGCTGTTTACCTTGCTCGGGTTCGCCGGAGCGGAACGGGCCCTGCGCCTGGCCCGTGGGCGCAAGGAGGCCGACGCATGATCCGTTCGTACACCGAGTACCGCGACTACCTGGAGGCCGACCGCATCGCCCTGCGGCGCGGCCCCGGCATCCTGTGGTTCGATGAGGTGTGGAGGTTCCAGCGGCTGCTGCGCCGGGTGGAGTACCTGATGAACTGCCGCAAGCACCAGGGTCTCTTCTGGCGGCTGGTGTACAAGTACTACTCGATCCGCCTGCACGAGCAGGCCATCCGGTGCGGCTTCGACATCCCTCCGAACACCTTCGGTCCCGGGCTCAGCATCGCGCACCGCGGTACCATCGTGGTCCATCCCGATGCCCGCATCGGCCGCAACTGCCGCCTGCACGTGGGGGTGGTCATCGGCACGCGTCCAGGGCCCTTCGAGCTCGTGCCCACCCTCGGCGACAACTGCTACATCGGCCCCGGTTCGAAGATCTTCGGTGACATCGTCATCGGGCCCGACACCGCCATCGGCGCCAACAGCGTGGTGAACCGCTCCTTCCCGGAGGGGCACATGACCATCGCCGGCGCTCCGGCCCGCAAGGTGAGCGACACCGATTCGCGCGAGTTCATCATCGCCACCCGCAGCCCCTTGAAATCCCTCGGATGAAGAAGATCCTCATCGTCGTCGGCACGCGCCCCAACTTCATCAAGGTCACGCGCTTCAAGCAGGTGGCCGCGCAGCGCGGCACGCTCGACGTGCGGATCGTGCACACCGGCCAGCACTTCAGCGCCAACATGGCCGATGTGTTCTTCGAGCAGTTCGGCCTGGTGCCCGACCGCTTCCTCAACATCGGCGCGGGAAGCCCCAACACGCAGATGGCCCAGGTGATGCTGGGGCTGGAGACTGCGATCAACGAGGAGAAGCCGGACCTGGTGATGGTGGTGGGCGACGTGAACAGCACGTTGGCCGCGGCCATCACCGCCAACAAGATGGGCGTGCGCATTGGTCACTTGGAGAGCGGCCTGCGCAGCCATGACCGCAGCATGCCCGAGGAGCACAACCGTGTGCTCACCGACGCGCTCACCGACCACTTCTTCATCACCGAGCAGAGCGGGCTGGACCACCTGCGGAAGGAGGGGAGGCCCGAGGCGGCGCTGCATGTCGTGGGCAACACCATGATCGACACGCTGGTGGCCTTTGAGCCGCAGGTGCAGGCCTCGCCGGTGCTGCAGGAGCTCGGGCTCGGTGAAGGGGGGCATGTCCTGATGACCATCCACCGCCCCGCCACCGTGGACGTGCCCGAGCGGCTCAGCGAATTGCTGGACTTGATCGCGGACGTGGCGCGCACCCGCAAGGTCGTCTTCCCGATCCACCCGCGCACGGTGAAGAACATCGAGTCCTTTGGGCTGAAGGCCAAGGCCGACGCCATCGCTGGGCTGGTGCGCACCGAGCCCTTGGACTACTTCGCCTTCCAGAAGCTGGTGGCCACCTGCGGCTTCATCCTCACCGACAGCGGCGGCATCCAGGAGGAGAGCACCTTCCGCCGCGTGCCCTGCCTCACGCTGCGGCCCAACACCGAACGCCCGATCACCGTCACGCTCGGCAGCAACGAGCTCGTACCCCTGGACATGGATGCGGTGCGCGCGGCCATCGCGCGGATCGAGAACGGCACCTTCAAGAAAGGGGAGGTGCCCCCGCTGTGGGACGGCCACGCCACCGAGCGGATCGTGGAGGTGTTGGAGCGGGTGCTGTAGTCGCACCGCGCTCATCCACAGGAACTGGCGAGGTGCCTACGCCGGCCGCTTCTTCCCCAGTTCGGCCCTGATCGCTGCCAGCCGCTCCTTGGTCCTGACCGTGTTCCGCGCGATCAGGACGATCAGGCCCGCAGGCAGCAGCGTGTGAAGCAGACCGAAGCCTTTGGTGGCCAAACCGTAGATGATGACGCCGATGAGGAAACCGATGAGCACGGCGGTCGTGATCTGTTCCCTGTGGGCCCTCTTTTCCTCGACGACAAGCTCCTCCGGGCGCATGGTCGAGTAGTCCTTGCCGGCTTCCATGGTGCGGGGTGTGTGGTGGTGGTACAAAGATCATCCACGGACCGTTCGTGGCATCTGCCCGGGGGGGTAAGGGACAAGCGCGCATTTGCAGGAACGGGCGCGATGAGCGCTCCGCACTACCGCGCCTCCCTGAAGAGCCCGATCGTATGGTCCAGCAGCTGACCATCACCGTACCGCCCGTGACCTGGCACCACCACCTTCACCTGGGATAGGCCTGTTCCACGGCCGCCACGGTGCCGGACCACGCTGACACATTCGCATCGCCGAGGTAGCCTTTGCTCGCCTCCAGTTCCTTGATCAGGCAGCCGCCGAAGAGCACGTGCTCGCTGGGGAAGTGGCCCACCACGTTGTCCTTCGTGTGCCCTTCGCCGTGAAAGGTGGCGGTGACGCGCTCCGTCCCGACCTTCAACATGAGCGGCTCGGTGAAGCCGTGTTGCGGGACCTCCACGCTATCGGCCGCGGCCGGGGCGATGGTGCGCTGATGGGCAAAGGAGGGGATCCCGTGCGCGTGGAAGGCCTTCGATCCTCCAAGGCAGTCGTCGTGGAAGTGGGTGGGGATCACCGCGGTGATGCGGCAGTGCAGGCTGTCCTGCACCCAGCGGATCAGCTCGGTCGCTGCGCAGTCGGTGGTCGGTGTGTCGAACACGATGGCCTCGCCACCGTTGCGCACCACCGGCCCATTGCACGGCACGTTGCCGAAGTCCTGGGTCTGCTTGAAGCTGGTGTGGACGAAGGCGTTCGGGGTGACCTGCTCCACGACCAGTTCGGTGGAACGATGGACCTGCATGGGTGTGAATGCCGGGCTCTCAGACGATGTACAGTGCGCGAACACCAGGGCCGAAAGGAGCAGGATCCACGCTCTCATGGTCTATCGCTACCGGCGCACGGAGGAGGGCGAAGTTCCGGGTTTGAGCGATACAGTAAAGCTCGAAGCGGTCCGGGAAGGTGGAATGTGCTGGTCGTTCGACGCAGCGCAAGTCTCTGTGTTCCTTTGCGCCTCCGCGCCTTTGCGGCCATCCTGCTCCATGCTCCTCTACCTCACCTACAACGACCAGCCCAGCGGGGTGTACTGGAGCCAGGTGACGGACGTGGTGGAGCACCTGAACACCTTGGGCGGTCCGAAGGTGAAGTTGGTGTCCTTGGTGAGCGGCCGCGACTTCCTGGCCACAAGGAAAAAGATCAAGGCCCATTCCCCTTCAGCCTGGGTGCTGCCCATGGTGCCCACCATGCCGCGCTGGCGCATGAACACGACGATCGTGGCGTGGGTGTGCCGCTTCCTGGGCCCCACCGGGATCATCTGCCGCGGCCCCTTCGCCACCTGGATGGCGCTGCGCATGCGGGAGCGGGGGCTCACCAAGAAGGTGTGCTTCGATGGGCGCGGGGCCTATGCGGCGGAATGGGAGGAGTACCGCATCATCGACGACGACGCGCTGATCGCCCAGTTCCGGCCGCTGGAGCAGGAGGCGGTGAACGCGAGCGACTTCCGGATCGCGGTGAGCCAGGCGCTGGTGGACCATTGGAGGGAGCGGTACGGGTATGCCCGCGAAGCCCATGTGGTGATCCCATGCACGCTGGGGAAGGACATCGAGGATGCCGCACCTCCCTTGGCGAAGCGCACGGGTGATACCGTCCGCCTGGTGTACAGCGGCAGCACCGCCGGCTGGCAGTCGTTCGACCGGCTAAGACCCCTGCTCACCCAGGTGCTCGATGCGCAGCCGAACGCGCAGGTGCTCTTCCTCAGCAAGCGCGACGCGAACAACAGTGCCTTGGAGGCCGCGTACCCCGGTCGGGTGACCGTGAAGTGGTTGGACCATGCTCAAGTGGCCGCTGCTTTAGCCGAATGCGACCACGGCATCATGGTGCGCGAGCGGACCATCACCAACCAGGTGGCCAGCCCCACCAAGTTCGCGGAGTACCTGAGCAGCGGCCTGCGGGTGATCACCAACGAAGGCCTCGGCGACCTCAGCGCCTTGGTGAAAGCGCACGACCTGGGACTGGTGGTGGAGGAAGGGAAGCCGCTGCCGGAACTGAAGCAGGTGACCCCGGCGGAACGGGAGCGCCTGCGGGCCTTCGCGCTGCAGCACTTCACCAAGCAGGCCCATGATGCCAGCTACCGGAAAGTGCTCGAAGCCCTGGGCTGATCCGTTGTATGAACCACAGTTGGACACCGATGGACACTGATGTGATCGCTGGTCCGTTCGCGTGCGGATGTTGAGCTGCCCTGCAACGGGCCTTATCCGTGTCCATCTGCGTTCATCCGTGTTTGAACGCGCATTTGGCCGATGGATGCGCATGTGCGCATCGGTCGTCCAACCTGCCCGCTGTGGTCTTCCCCCTACTTTCGCGGTCGATGTCCAAGAAGGTCCTGATCACCGGTGGGGCGGGCTTCATCGGTTCCGCGCTCAGCAAGCACCTGCAGGAACTGGGCCATGAGGTGTTCGTGCAGGACGACCTGAGCTTCGGCCGCAGACCGCTGGCCGGTGTGCCCGACGCGCGCTTCTTCCAGGCCGACATCCGCGACCGCAAGGCCACGCAGGCCGTGTTCGACGCCACGCGCCCCAACTGGGTGCTGCACCTGGCCGCCGTGCACTTCATCCCGTACTGCAACGAGCATCCGGTGGAGGCGGCCGACATCAACATCAACGGCACCATCAGCGTGCTCGACGCGGCGGAGGCCAAGGGCAGCGTGGAGCAGGTGTTCGTGGCCAGCACGGCCGCCGTGTACCCGATCGCCGAAGGTGCCATGGCCGAGGACCACGACCTGGGTCCCATGGACATCTACGGCACCACCAAACTGGCCACCGAGAAGCTCGCGAGCGAGTTCCACCTGCGCACGCGGATCCCCACGGTGGTGGGGCGCTTCTTCAACGCCTTCGGTCCGAACGAGACGAACCCGCACCTGTTCCCCACCATCCAGCGGCAGATCCTCGATGGTGCGCGCACGCTGAAGCTCGGCAACCTCGAACCCAAGCGCGACTACATCCACACCGCCGACATGAGCCGCGCCATGAGCGCCCTGCTCAACGCCGGGATCACCGGCTACGACACCTTCAACATCGGCCGCGGCATCGAGTACAGCGTGCGCGAGATCGTGGAGGCCTTCGAGCGGCAGCTCGGCGAGAAGCTCACCATCGAGGTGGATCCGGCCCGGGTGCGCAAGGTGGAACGCATGCACCTGCTCGCCGACGTCCGCAAGCTGAAGCAGGCCACGGGCTGGGAACCGCAGTGGGGCATTGATGATGGGGTGGCCACCCTGTTGAAGGAGAATGTAGAATGAAGAATGTAATATGTGGAATGTCGAACGGGTGGACCGTACTTCATTCATCATTGATCATTCTACATTCTACATTTTGCATTCTACATTGATGCAGCATGCACGTTGCCCTCTGCACCGACGGCGTCTTCCCCCAGGCCATGGGCGGCATGCAGCGCCATTCACGGCTGCTGGCGGAGCATCTGGCGCGCAGCGGCGAGGTGAAGCTCACCGTGCTGCACCCGCATCCTGTGGGCATCTTCGAGCCCGCGCTGGGCATTCAGGAGGTGCACGTACCCGACATCGACAAGGGCCGGTTGTACATCCGTGAGCTCTGGCGGTACAGCGAGCGGGTGGGGAAGGAGCTGGAGCGGATCAGGCCGGACGTGATCCTGTCACAGGGCTTCTGCGTGTGGCAGGGCATCGACCGTTTCAGCGACCGGCTGATCGTGCACCCGCACGGGCTGGAGATGTTCCAGATGCTCACGCGCAAGGAGCGCCTGCTGGGCTGGCCGTTCCGCGCCGGGCTGCGGTACCTGGTGCGGCACAGCGCGGCGGTGATCAGCCTGGGCGGCAAGCTCACCGGCATCCTGCAGGGCCTCGCCCACGGCAGCCGCTGCCGCGTGGCGGTGATCCCGAACGCGACGGACGTGCCGCAAGGGTCCATGCCTTCGCCGGAGGCTCTGGCAGACGAGGCAAGTGACAAGGGACAAGGGTCAAGTATCAACTCTGGACCGCTTCCGCTGTTGTTCGTGGGGCGCTTCGCCTTCAACAAGGGGCTCGATGTGCTGCTTGCCGTGGCGCGGCGGCTGGTGGCCGAAGGGCGGACCGATCTCGTGCGCTTCCAGTTGGCGGGCGACGGTCCGTTGCTGGAGGAGCTGAAGCGCGACCTGCCGTCGAACGTGCAGTTGCTCGGGCGTGTGGACGATGCGCAACTGAACGTGCTGTACGCCGAATGCGCCGCGTTGATCCTGCCCACGCGCTTCGAGGGCATGCCCACGGTGGTGCTGGAGGCGATGGCGCGCGCGAAGCCGATCATCGTGAGCGACGTGGGCGCCAGCGGCGAGCTGGTGGGACCGCACAACGGCTACCTGCTGCCACCGGGCGATGCGGAGGCCCTCTACCAGGCGGTGGTGGCCTTTGCGGAGCGATCGCCCGAGGTGCACGCCAAGATGGGCGCGTACAGCTACGCACGGGTGCGGGAACGCTTCAGCTGGCCGGTGGCCGCGGAACAGTTCCTTCAGCTCTTCCGCAGCGTGGCCGAGGGGATCAGCCGGTGATCGCGCGGTGCGGCACGCCCAGTTCCACCAGCATGGTGTCCAAGAAGAACTTGGTGCCCCATTCGATGAGGTCGCCGGGCTGGTAGGTCCCGCGCAACGGGAACGAAGCGGGCATCACGCCGTTCATCAGCGGTTCCCTGAACCCGCGCAGCTGGAAGTGCTTGGTGGCCTGGATCAGCCGGCCCGCCCAGGCCGTGTGGGCCTCTCCGCGGTGCTCTTCGGGCAGCTTCAGGATGGCCAGGCTCAGCTGGCTCATGCCGGTGATGCACAGCTCGTTCAGGAAGCTCCCGTCCGCGCGGAAGTGCGAGGGGATGAGGTCCGGGTAGGCGAAATGCGCGCGGTCGAAGGTGGCCAGCCGGTCCAGGGCGCGGCGGACCACGGCGAAATACCGCGCATCACCCAGGCCATGGCCGGCCTCCACCAGCCCCCGCAGCGTATAGGCGATGGTGTGCAGCACGGCCAGGTCCTCATCGAAGCCCCAATGTTCGATCCACCCGTCGGGGCGCTGCTGGTCGGCCACCCAATCAAAGTGGCGGCGCGCGGCGGCGAGCATGCGACCGTTGCCGGTGACCTGTCCGGCGCGCATCAGCCCATAGGTCGCCCGGCTGTAGTAGGTCCGCACCTTGTTGCGGAAGCTGTGCGCGGGGTCGTAGGGTCCGGCCGCGGTCACCTGGTCCGCCAGGAAGTCGCCGGCGCCGTGGACGGCCGCGCGCAGCCGCTCCACATCCAGCTGCCATGCGGCCGGAGGTGTGTGCGTGGCGCAGTGTTCCAGCACGGCGCTCAGGCCGAGCAGGATCTGGCCGGTGTTGAAGATGCTCGGTTTCCCGTAGTTCCGCAGGTTGCGGTGGCCGCCGGTGAAGGCGCCGTTGGGCAGCTGTTCACCCAGGAGGAACCGGGTGCAGTTGCCGATGAGCGCGTGCAGCCGCTCCTCATCCAGGCCGAGCTCCTTTGCCTGCGGGAGCGCGGCCAGGAAGGTGTTCAGCGTGTAGCCCGTGGTCTCCGGATAGGGCACGCCCACACCGTATTGCGGGCCGATGGAGAACTTCGTGGGCAGGCCCTGGCGGTCCACGGCGAGGTGGGCGTCCCACATCCACTGAAGGCCGAGCTGCAGGTGGGTGCGGGCGTCCATGGGCTCGAAGGGCAGCGGCCGCTGTGCCAGGGCGTTCAGGCGCCGCAGGTCGGGGTTGATGCGCGGACGCACCTTCATGTCGTAGTGGAAACGCAGCTTGCCGACCAGGTCCATGGCGGTAAAAGTAGGCGCGGGCCGCGCAGCGTTACTTTGCCGCAGCGGCATGGAACAACGGCACCTCCTCTTCACCTTCGACCATGAGCTGTTCCTGGGACGGCGCAGTGGCACGGTGGAGCGCTGCATGATCCGTCCGGTGGACCGTGTGCTGCCCATCCTGGAGCGGCACCACCTGGCGATGACCTTCTTCGTGGACACCACCTTCCTGCTGGAACTGGAGCGCCGGTCGGTCACCAACGTGCGGTGCCGGGCCGACCTGGACCGCATCGCGCGGCAGCTGCGGGAACTGGTGCAGCGCGGGCACCATGTGTATCCGCACATCCACCCGCATTGGGCCGATGCGCGGTACGATGAGGAGCGGCACGAGTGGGACCTGAGCGAGCTGAGGCGCTACCGGTTGTCGGCGCTGGACGAGGCCGCGCGCGTGGCCGTGTTCGAGGGCTCGCTGGACCTGCTGCGGTCGATGCTGGCGCCCGTGGCACCGGCCGCAAGAGTGTCCGCCTACCGCGCCGGCGGCTGGTGCATCCAGCCCTTCACCGATTTCCGGCCGCATTTCCTGCGCTGCGGCATCGAACGCGACATGAGCGTGCTGGCGGGCATGCGGCGCCACAGCAATGCGGTGGACTACGACTTCACCAGCCCGCTGCCGGGCCCGGTGTACCGCTTCTCCACCGACGTCATGCAGCCCGATCCGGACGGTCCGTTCACCGAGGTGGTGATCACCAGCATCCCGTCACACCCTCGGGGACTGGTGGGCGCGCTGGTGGACAAGGTGCTGTGGCGCATCCCCTACGGCCGCCAGATGGGCGACGGCCAGGGGGTGGCTTTCGTGGATGTGCCCGGGCCCGACGGCAGCATGGGCACCGTGGACCGCGAGATGGTGTCCATCGAGCTGCTCACCGTGATGCGCTACCGTGCCTACGCCCGGCTCATCGACCGCACGCCCTTCGTGCAGTTCATCAGCCACCCGAAGATGATCACGCGGCACAACCTGCACATGCTCGAGCGGCTGCTGGACCGCTGTGCATCGCGCTATGCGCTGACCTCGGACCTGGAGGCCCTGGTGCCGCGACGGTCCGGCGTGGCCGCCTGATCAGGGTGACAGCAGCTCGCGCTCGATGCCGGCGGCGATGTGGTCGAGCAGGTGCTCGCTGAGGTCGTGGGCCGTGTCCACCGTCACGCGTCGTTCGCCGGTCATCAGGCGGGGCAGTTCCTGTGCAAGCTCCTCCACGCGCAGCGACACACCCAGGCGGTACTGTTCGATATGGCGGCTCACCAGGCCCGCATCGCCCACGTGGATCACCGGGCGCCGCAGGTGGAACACCTCGGTGAACTTGGTGCCGAGCACATCGCGGTTCATGCTGGGGATGAAGAGCAGCACCGCGTCGGCCGCGGCGATCCGCGGAAAGATGGCCTTGGCCGGCAGCGGGGCGTGGAACCGGATGTGCTGCTGCAAGCCCCGCGCCTGCACCAACTGGCGGTAGGCCTCCGTGCCGTGCCCGGTGATGTAAAGATCGAGCGAGGCTTCAGCGAAGGCATCAGGCGCGGTGCTGCGCAGGTGATCGAAGGCGGCGATCACCTGGTCGAAGTAGCGATCGGCCTCCTGTGCGCCGTAGAAGCTGCCCGCATAGATCAGGCGCCGCAGCGCGATGGAGGGCTCCGGACGCGGCGGGCCCAGCTCGTCGGGGTCGATGGCATGGCCCAGCAGACGCACCTTGGCGGCGAACTGCGGATAGGTGCGCGTGAGGTGCTCCACCACGGCGGGGTGCGGCGTGGTGATGCGATCGCTGCCCGCCATGACGGCCTCCTCCAGGTGGCGCTCGTAGGCCTTGCGCTCTGCGCTCAGCAGGGCGCCGCCGTAGCCGTCCTGCCAGGTCCAGGTGTCGCGCAGGTCGCACACCAGGTGGATGGGTCGGCGCTGCTTCAACAGCACGCCGAAGTACAGCAGCCGGAAGGGGGCGCCGGTGATCAGCACGTCGCGGATGCCATGCCGGTCGATGAGCGCACAGGCCTTGTCCAGGAAGGGGCGCTGCCAGAACACCGTCTTGTCGAACCAGTTGCCCTTGACGAGCAGCGGCAGCACACGACCCCACACGCGGTACATCACCTTGTCCACCGCGCTGGTGAGGGGCCGTTTGAAGAGCACGGTGGGGTAGCGCTGGGGCAGGGGGTGGCAGGTGATGCCCGGCGTGTCCAGGTCGTCGGTCCAGGGCGAGCCCTTCAACGCATCGGGTCCTGCGCTGTGGATCACGTGCACGGCATGCCCGCGCCGGGCCAGGGCCTTGGCGAACTTCATCCAGCGCCTGCCCCCGATGCCGCGGTAGGGCGGAAAGGTGTGCGACACGATGAGCAGGGGGCGGGGCATGGCCGGGGCGAAGGTACCGGAGCAGGGGCGGCGGCGAACGGCCCGATCTGCTGGACGCCATCGCCGATCCGGTGGCCTGGCCAAGCCATCTGCTTCGCGATCTGCTGCTTACCAACGGCCCCTTGAGCGATCAGGTGCTGGTGGCCGCCATCCGGCGCGAGGTGGCCATGGACCCCTGGCACCTCACCCAGGTGCTGATCGACAACAGCCCCTTGAAGAAGGACGTGGAGATCGTGCTGGACGAGAGCGAGGCTCTCTCTGAGTTCTTCCGCGCCCTGCTGGCCCAATACGAGGAGGGCACCAGCGCCCGGGACCTGTTGGAACAGGAGCTGGCGATCCGCCATACCGACAAGGCCGTGGCCCAGCGGCGACTGGTGCAGGCCGTGGCCCTGGATAGCACCCTGGAGGGCAGGAACGACACGCTTGCCTTGATCTTCGGTCGTGACACCCTGCATTGGGGCGACCGATATTTGTACATGCTCCATCTGGCCAACCGGGACTTCACGGCCGCGCACGCCCTGGCGAACGGCCTGTTGCAGGTGCCGGCGAACGAGGGGCTGGTGGCCTACGGCGAATTGCTGGAGGACATGCTCGGTGACCCCAACAGCGGATGCGCACCGCCGATCACTGAACTGGAGGCCCTGGCCTTCGGGGAGGAGAACAGCGGGGCCGCCCAGGCCTGGACCCGGCTCCTGCACCTGGGCGCCACGGACAGCCTGCCGCAGGGCTGGGTGCCCGAACCCTACCGCAGCGCCTTCTACCCGCCTGAGAAGCACCCGGGGAACAAGGCCCCCCTGCTGGGTGCCTACCCGAACCCCGCACGCGACCGGGTGATGATCAGCTACCCCGAAGGCGCCGAGCGGGGCACCCTGGAGTTCTTCGATGCACAAGGGCGGCTGATGAGGACCATCGCGCTGCAAGGCCGCAAGGCCTTCGTGGAGGTCGACCTGAGCGGGTGGAGCGAAGGCCTCTATCTGGCCCGCCTGCTCTTCGAGGGACACCGGGTCGGCGAGACCAAATTCAACGTGGTGAGATGATGCGCTTGATCGCAGGCATGGCGATGATCGTTCTGGCGGGCACCCTGGTGGTGCCCGCCCAGAACGGCTTTGTCGTGCATTATGATCAGGTCCAGGACGGTAGTCCGGGGGACGGTGTAAGCATTTTTGAAACTGATAGCGGGTATTTGCTCTTCTCCCACCAGATTTCGCACGACGGCTCGGGCAAGACCCACCTCTTTGTGCGCAAGCTGGATGCACAGGGGCAGTTCGTGCATGAACGGGAGTATGCCTTCGGGGATCCCAGGCATTTTGCCTTCGGGCAGGTCTCACCGGTCTGTCGGATGGATACCGGCGGCTTCGCCAGCGTGGTGCTGGAGGGCTCCGACTTCTGGGCGCATTCGTACCTCTATCGGTTCAATGAGGATGGGGATACGACCGATCGGAAGTTCCTCTTCACGTATGATCCTACCGATTCGCTCACCCACTTCTTCCATCAGACCAGGCCAACCGCAGATGGTGGGTTCATCGCCGCTGGTTTCTACGATCCGCCTTCGAACGCGGATGGTGCGCGTGCCTTTGCGGTCCGGTTGACCGCTGATGGCGATACCCTGTGGACGCGGCGATATGGCCAAACGGATCAATCCACCCTGGCCTACTCATGTGCGGAAGTGCCTGGTGGCGGTTACCTGCTCACAGGAGTCAACTACAGACCTGGTGTTAGTATGGATGAGCAGTTCCTCATCCGAACAGATACGCTGGGTGATCTGCTATGGTGGCGGCAGTTCGGAGGTTTAGCCAATGGAGTGTTTGCGGTGCGTGTGGCTCCGGACAGTTCGATCATCACTGCCGGGGAGTATCGCGAGAGTTCCTGGCCGAATTACTGGCAACAGGTCATGTTCACCAAGTGGGATGCGGAAGGCGACATCGTCTGGCAGAAGCGCTCGCACTACCACTACCTCGCTTCGCCGCTCGACATGGAGGTGCTGCCCGATGGTTCGTTCGTGAGCTGC
>Ga0138256_10005119_pt1 | contig 13883 bp, 13 predicted proteins | sample KNB2016incub_MG_FD_105486 | JGI IMG/M metagenome (GOLD analysis project Ga0138256, IMG submission 105486) | Active sludge microbial communities from wastewater in Klosterneuburg, Austria - KNB2014incub_MG | ecosystem: Engineered > WWTP > Activated sludge > Unclassified | place: Austria...
GCCTTCGGTGAGGATGCTGCCCGCAACCTGTATGTATGCAACACGGAGACCGGCACCTTATCGCGCATCATCGATCCCGCCGCATTGGTGCGGGTGAACCCGAAGGTGCTGCTTGAAGGCCCGCTCAATACGACCACGTTGATCATGAACGACCCCCTACGTACGGCGGGCTTGGTGCCCCTCACAGAACCCTACACCGCACTGGGCTTTGCGCAGGTCGCAGGTGGTGGTGGTGAGACCTCGACCACGCCGGTGTTGGCGACCACTGGCAACAATGCCGTTGTGGATTGGGTGCGTGTGGAACTGCGCAGTGCGACCGCTCCAGGCGTCGTTGTGGCCTCCGCGCATGGGCTCGTTCAACGCGATGGCGACATCGTGAAAGCGAACGGCACGGCCAACTTGGACTTTGGGGTAGGTGCGGGTAGCTACTATGTGGTCGTTCGGCACAGGAACCATCTCGGCGTCATGAGCGCGGCGCCCATCTCCCTGAGCGCGACCGCTGTGACGGTCGACTTCCGCAGCGGCACCACGGCGACGTACGGGACCAATGCGCACAAGACCGTCGGAACGCAACGTGCCCTCTTCGCAGGGAACGTGATGCGCGATGATCGGTTGAAGTATGCCGGGTCGTCCAACGATCGCGATCCGATCCTCACCGCGATAGGAGGTACCGTGCCGACGGCGACCACGCCCGGATATCGCGTAGAGGACGTGAACCTGGATGGCACGGTGAAGTATGCCGGAAGCGCCAATGACCGCGATCCCATCCTCGTGAACATAGGTGGATCCGTGCCCACGAACACACGGGTGGAACAAGTGCCGTGAGCGCCCACCCGAATGGGTGGTACGGTCTACTTTCGCGACGCCGGATGCATTGGATCGTCCGGGCGATGCGCACAGTTCTCCTCATCGGGCTTATTGCAATGGCCGGTCCCGGTCCGGCGATAGCTCAGTTGCCCGCTGTTACCGCCCATAAGGGGAACATATTCCTCTACTGGGGCTACAATCGTTCCGGTTACAGCTGGAGCGACATCCACTTCGATGGCCCTGGGTATGACCTCACTCTTCGCCATGTGGAGGCCACGGACCGCCCGATCCCGTTCGACCCGAAGCTCTACTTCGATCCACGCACCCTCACGTTACCGCAATACAACTATCGATTGGGTTGGTTCTTCCAGGACCGATGGAGCATTTCGCTCGGCATGGACCACATGAAGTACGTGGTGGTGCAGGGCCAACAGGTACGCATGGACGGTTTTGTTGACGCCAGCCGTTCCGTTCCGCATGCCGCAGCCGAAGGATCGCACGAGGTGACCCTTGATCCCGACCTCTTGACTTACGAGCATAGCGACGGGCTCAATCTCTTGAGCCTGGATGTGGATCACTACGATCCGCTTTGGCAAAGCCGCAACGGCCGCCACGCCCTCCATGTCTTTGAAGGTGTGCATGCTGGGCCGGTGATCCCGCGCACGGACGTTCGCTTGTTCGGCGAGGGCATCAATAACAGATTCCACCTCGCAGGCTATGGGGTCGGTGCGCAAGTCGGTTTGCACTTGGGGTTCTTTCGCCATGGGTTCCTCCGCGTTATCGGCAAGGCGGGATGGATCGATCTACCGAGTGTGCTTACCACGGGAACGGCCGAGGACGGGGCGAGCCAGCACTTCTGGTTCGGGCAGTACGCGGTGGTATTGGGCGGCCAGTTCAGGTTGCACCGTTCGGTGGATCGATAGGTCATCGGGGCCGGTTCCGAAAGCCCGAACTTCGCGCCCCGAAACGAGGTCTATCAGTGCTTTCTCCGATCAGTCGTTCTGTTATGTGTATGCTGCTCGTGGCTGCGGGTGGCGGTGCGCGCTCGCAATGCATAAACCCGATCGCGACTTTTCCACATCAGGAGGATTTTGAAAGCGCCCCGAATTGGACCCCGGGTGGCACAGGAAGCGACTGGGCATGGGGCACACCCGCCCATCCTACCATCAACACGGCGGGAGGCGGTGTGAACAGCTGGTGCGTGGGTGGGCTCACGGGTTCCTTCTACAATCTGGGGCAGTCGAGCTGGTTGCAGAGCCCGTGCTTCGATATGAGCACGTTGGACCATCCGTGGATCAGCTTCAAGATCTTCTGGGAATGTGAACGGCAGTACGACGGTATGAACCTGCAGTACTCGTTGAACGGCGGATCCACTTGGGCGAACGTGGGTGCCTATGGCGATCCGGTGGATTGCCTCAACGACAATTGGTTCAACGCTGCGAGTATCACGAATCTCAGCGGGGCCAGCCCGAAGCATGGATGGAGCGGACGGCTGGGCGCCACTTCGGGATCCTGCCAGGGAGGCTCCGGCAGCGGTGGCTGGATCACGGCGAAACACTGCGTGCCGGCCGTGGCGAACGCGCCCCAGGTGATCTTCCGTTTCCTGTTCGGTGCAGGTACACAATGCAACAACTACGATGGCGTCGCGATCGATGACATCCTCGTCCAGGAAGCCGCTCCCACCACCGCTGCCTTCACCTACACCTGCAACGGCAACACCATCGACTTCACGGATGCGTCCCCAGGGTGCCCTTCCACCTGGGGGTGGGCGTTCGGCGATCCGGGTTCGGGTGGTCTGAACGCTACAGTTTCGCAGAACCCTTCGCACACCTACCCGGGTCCGGGGAACTACCTGGTGTCCTTTTCAACGGATGGACCGTGCAGCGTTCCATCGAGCATCGACATAACCGTTGGCATACTCGGGGTCACGGTGGCAAGCACCGAACCTACATGCACCGGCGTACCGGGCTCCGCGACCGCGACGATCGTGGGGGGCGATGGCACAGAGACGATACTCTGGCAGCCCGGTGGAGAGACGACCGCCACCATCACCGGGCTCACGGCGGGTGTGTATTCGGTCACCGTCAGCGCGCCGAGCGGTTGTTCGGCCACAGCCAGCACCACGATCAATGCGGCAGCTATGGTCACGGCCGTGGCCATGCCGGATACCGTGCTTTGCGTTGGAGCCTCGCTCGCACTGACCGCGACCGCCAGCGGAGGCATTGCGCCTTATGCGTTCGGTTGGAGCCCGGCCGGACCATTGATCACACCGACCGTGGGCGGAACATATTCCGTGGTGGCCACCGATGTGAACGGCTGTATGAGTCCCCCGGTGAACGTCGTGGTGGACTTAGCTCCACCTATCATTCCTACTGCCACGGCGGATGCGCAGGAAGGTTGCACGCCACTGTGCATCACCTTCAATGATGGGATCCCCGGATCCGTGAGCACCACCTGGGATCTCGGCGATGGGGTCGTGCTTACGGGGAGTACGGTGACGCATTGCTACCTGACCAATGGGGACTTTCTACCCACGCTCATCGCGGTCGATGGGTTCGGCTGCACCGCCAGCGGAACTGCTGATACGATCCACTCCACGGTGTCGCCTGTAGCGGCTTTCACGGTGCCACAAGAGGTGTTCGCGGAAGGGGAGGCCCAGGTGGTGTTCCAGAATACGTCCACCGGGGCATTGACCTTTGCGTGGTCCTTCGGTGAGGGCGGCATCTCTTCCGAAACCTCACCAACGCACACGTTCACCGAGGTGGGTTGTTACCCGGTCGATCTCCAGGTGATCGGAGAGGCAGGATGTGCCGATCAGGCAGGCCTGGAGATCTGTGTGGAAGGATCCTACGCCCTGTTCGCTCCGAACGCTTTCACACCGGATGGCGATGGGATCAACGATCACTACCTGCCCATCAGCACGGCGCAACGTCCGAAGTCCTACGAGTTCACCGTGTTCGATCGTTGGGGCGCGGTGATCTTCCGCAGCACCGACCTGATGGAAGGATGGAACGGTGATGCGTTGGGTGCTGTCGCCGGAGAAGGGATCTACGCTTGGACGATACGCTTGCAGGACGCCTTCAACGAGGTCCACGCCCACAAGGGCCACGTGGTCTTGCTGCGTTGATCTACCAGGCGCGTGCCTGGGGCTGGTGTGTGGGCTCCGCGCTTGGAAGCCGGGAGGGCCGCACGCGGCCCGCGAACAGTCCCCAACCGATCGACATGTAGGCGATGTTCGCGTTGAAGCCATCGTAGGGTTTGCTCGTGATCCCGTCCTTCTGCACCTCGAACTCGGTGTTGTGGAAGTTGGTGAAGTAGTACTTCAGGGTGATGGTGGTTCCGGCAGGTCCCTGGATCCCCAGCATCATGCTGTGGTAGAACGGTTCCGTGCGATCGCTGAACCACACATTGAAACGGTCCACCCTTTTCTCGTTCTCGAAGCGTTTCTCCTTGTAGTTGAACGGCAGCTCGATCTCGTAGCCCACGAAGAACAGCGTTCGGTGCATGCGCCCGATCTTCAGACCGACAGGCACGCCCACGGTGTATGCCCGGTACTTGTAGCGCACGGTGGTGTCGGGTACCGCATAGATGAAACCCAGGTTGCGGAAGCCCAGCCCGGTGAAGAAACCGAAGTGATCGGTGAGGTCGTATTGCACCAATCCCCGGGGATTGAACACCGGGGCGAAGCGCACGATGCCGCCCGTATGGTCGTTCGGCTGGCCATAGGTGCGCACATCCAGCACAGGAAAGGTGAAGATCCATTCCGTGCCGTTCGTGACGTACCATTTCTTCGCGGGAGGGCGGACAGGCTTCGGGAACATACCCTGGGCCGTAGCGCAAAGGGAGAGCACAAGTGCGGGTAGCAAGAGGTGGATGCGCATCGAGAACGGATGATGGTACGAACGGTGGGTCAGGATGAAGGTACGGGCAGGTCGTGTATCGCTTCATAGAGCCGGTGCATCGGGAGCCCCATTACCGTGTAGAAACTCCCTTCGATGCGGGCGACGGCCGTATAGCCGATCCAGTCCTGCACACCGTAGGCCCCGGCTTTGTCGAGCGGTTCGTAGCGCGCCACGTAGTACGCGATCTCCGCTTCACTGAGCGCACGGAAGGTGACGTGCGCCACATCCGCGAAGTGCCGGAGGGCCGAAGAGGTCCGTAGACAGACGCCCGTGACAACACGATGGGTGCGGCCGCTGAGCTGGCCGAGCATGCGTCGCGCGTCGGCCGCATCGATCGGTTTGTTCAGCAGAAGACCATCGAGCAGCACGGTGGTGTCCGCGGTGATGAGGACCTGATCCGGTGCCAGTTCGCCGTGCCATGCGCGCGCTTTCAGGATCGCCAGGTGCTCCGCCACCTCTTCGTTCGGCATGCCGGGCGGCGGCGTTTCGTCCACATCCACTTGTGTGACCGTGAGCGGCAGGTCCAACCCTTCGAGCAAATGACGCCTTCGGGGAGAAGCGGAGGCGAGCACCAGCCGCCAGGGGTGAATGGGCGGGCCGATCATGCGTCGAGCGATCGGGCGACCAGCGCGCCGTAGGCCACGGCCATCACCATGGCCGCCTTCATCACAGCGCCGGCGCGCATGTAAGCGGCACGGTCCTGTGCCATGAAGGTCATGCCCGCACTGATCAGCAGCAGGAAGATCAGCGCGCCCAGGTACCAGAACGATAGTGCGTCCTGCAGAAAGGTGCGCCGCAACAGCACGATGGCGACAACGAGCACGGCGGTGTGGAAAAAGACCAATGCGCGGGACCATCGCATGCCCCAGGCGATGGGCACCGTGCGGCATCCATCGGCCAGGTCGCCGGGCACATCGGCCATGTCCTTCTGTAGTTCCCGAACCAGCGTGGCCACAAAGGCGAAGGCGCTGAACGCGAAGACCCAATACCAGATCACGCGGAAATAGAAATGGACAAGGCCCCCGTCCGCGAGCTCTGTCAGCATTTCGGTGGTGTAAGCGCGTTGCGCGAGCGGGATCTCATAAAGTCCAACGGTGAGCGGCACCAGCGCGGTGAGCGTGGCCACCAATCCATTGCCGATGATGAGTTGCCGTTTGAACGCGGTGCTGTAGGTCCACAGGGCACCGATGGCGAAGGCCGGAATGATGGACAGGCGCCAAAGCCCGGTGCGCCACACCACGATCAGCCCGAGCAGGAGGCCGAGGCCGCTCAACACGAGATGCGCGGCCATGGCCACGCGGCGCTTCACGGAGCGTCCCACGATCAGCGCATCCGGTTTGTTGATCCGATCGATGCGCGTGTCGAAGTAGTCGTTGATCACGTTCCCTCCGGCGGCGATCAACACGGTGCTCAGGACCAACAGCGCGAACAGCGTGGTGCTGAGCTGAGGCACGAACCCACTGGCACCGAGCAATCCCCCGATCACCCCGTAGCGCATCACCGCCATCGTACCCGCGATGATGAGCAGGTTCAGCGGACGGGTCAATCGCAAGAGGCCCAGCATGTCACCAAGTATGGGCGTTGTCGGTGAGCCATTGGCCACGCACTTTCAGCGCCTGTTCCAGCAGGTCGCGCACGCAACCGTGCCCACCTGGCCGTGCAGAGATGAAGGCGCTGATCGCCTTGACCTCCGGCGCGGCATCAGCTGGACAGCAGGGCAGGGCGACGCGTTGCATCACACGCAGGTCGGGGATGTCGTCGCCCATATAGGCCGTGCGTGCGGGATCCAGCCCGGTGGTGGCGATCAACTCGTCGAGCTTCGCGCTCTTGTCGCGCACATGGTAGAAGAACTCCTTCACGCCCAAACGGCCGAACGATTCCTCCACGCCTGCGCTCTTTCCGCCGGTGGTGATCACAATGCGGAGGCCCTCCTTCACGGCATGCTGCACGGCATAGGCATCACGGCTGTGGAAGGTGCGCACCGGATCGAGCCCCGGGAACAGCAATACCCTGTTGTCGGTGAACACGCCGTCCACATCGAAGAGGAAACAGTCGATGTGCGCGAGCCGTTCCTTGTAGCTACAGGTGTCGGAGGTCATTCGCGGTGTGGCCCGAAGCGCTTGCCGATCATTTCGGAGAGCAGGGCGTAAGCGCGGCGAAGATCGGCATCGTGCGTTAACTGATCCAGATGCCGCTGCACAGTGGTGGTGTCGCCTCTGCGAGCGGGCCCGGTGAGCGCATCGCCAGGCCCCACCAGCGCCGCCTTCTGCGCCACCGAGGACCACAAGGGCAACAGGATATCGGGGTCCAGTCCTTCCTGCCGCAGCAGGCGCTGGGCTTCGTGCAGGAGGAACACCGGGAAGTTGGAAGCGAAGACGGCCGCCAGGTGAACGGTTCGCCGCTGTTCCAAAGGAAGCCGCACCACGTTGCCACTGAGGCTGCGCGCCACATCCAGAAGAAGGGTGGTCGCCTTCTCGGTGTTCCCGTCCACGACAATTGGTGTGCGCGTGAGATCCGCAGGTTCGCCAGGGCTGAAGCTCTGCACAGGCCACAACACACCACGGTGCAGGTGCGGAGCGAGCCGGTCGAGAGCCTGGGCGCCGGACGTATGCGCGACGACCGCATCGCGCGGCGTGATCCGCGTGGCTAAGCTGGGGATCGCGTCGTCGCTGACGGTGAGCAGATAGAGGCCGACCTCGGGCCAGGCTTCGTCTATTGTATAGGGCGTCGTGCGAAGCGCTCGCGCCAGTATTTGTGTGCGTTCCGCGTGGCGTCCCGCTATTCCGGCGAGCGACGCGCCTGCCCGTACGAGCGCGTGCCCCAAGTGGAAGGCCAAACGGCCCGTACCGATCAACAGGATGCTATCCCGTGCGGACATTTTAAGCCTTGCTGGGTCGCTGAAGGAACCGCTTGCGGACCGCCATGAACGTACCTAGGAACATCAGGATGCAACCGGTCCACAGGATGTTGATGCCCGGGAACACGATGGCTTGTAGCACGAGGTATTCGCGCTCGAAGACGTTCACGCCCACCTGGTTCCCCTGCACCGTGGCCAGTTCGAACTTCACGCGCAGTTGGGGCACATCGAAACCCTTGCCGATCACCGGCTGGCCGTCGCGGTAAATGATCACCGGGTTCGCCTCGAACCAGCGCTCACGATCGTAGAGGTCGCGCACCCGCATGCGCAAGGCGTATACGGTGTACTCCGGTCCCAACACACGAAGGGTGACGCTATCGCGTACCGCGCGCAGGCTGTCCAGAAGGATCAAGCAAGTCGGGGTGATGATCGTGTCGCCGATGGCTTTTTCGTAGAGCCGCTCCGGCATGTAGTGCATGCCGGCCATGTCGGTGCTGTCGTCCGCGGCAAGATCGGCGTAGCGGATGTGGGTGTACAGGTCTCTCTCTGGCCAGTGCTTCGTGCTGGGCTCCGCCACGTTGCCGAAGCGCGGGTTCAGCTGGATGAAGGGCTCCAGCTCGAAGGCCTTTTCACCGGGACGCACCGGGCTCCAATGCTTGGCCTTCCAAAGCGCACGACGTGGGAAGTCCTCGATGGCGGTCCAATGCGTGGGTTGGTCGTTGAGGAAGATGGGCCCGGGCCGGTGCGCGTCCTTCGCGCGGAAGAGCATCTCACCCACACGGACAGTGTCCCCTTCGCGGTAGTCACGCGGCTCCTGCACGTGGTAGTCCATCACGTAGTGCAGGTTCACCCCTTCGCTGCGCTTCTCGCGGTAGTGTACGAAGTAGTCGCCCATGCGCATGGTGTCGCCGCGATAGAGCAGGATGTCCGTGTTGTTGTCCAAGCCATCGCTCAGAAAACGCAGGTCCATGTTCTGCGTGTTGCGGCTCATCTCGTTCTGACGCGAGGTGCTGATCAAGGCCCCCAAGAGCACGAGCGCGAAGCCGGTATGCGCGATGGAAGGCCCGGCGTGGCTGAAGTTGCCTTTCACGCCGAGCCACACGTAGGCGATGTTCGCAGCGGCGGAGAAGGCCGTGGCGAAGAACAGGAGGATCAGGTTCAGTTCGGAGAACTGATACTTCAACAGCAGCACCGCCAGGATGGTGATACCGATCGCGATCCCGAACGACCAGAGGATGCGCCTGCGGAACTGCCGCATATCCGTGTCCTTGTACCGCAGGTATTGCACGAAGGCGCTGAGCATGGCGATGATGAAAGCGAAGGGCACCTGCCACTTGTTGTAATGGGCAATGGCTTCACCGGGAGGAGCGAGCTTCGCCTGCGAGAGGCTCAGGAGCCATTCGCTGTCGACCTTTTGTGCGAGCACCGCGAGGGGACTTTGGAACGGCGCGATCAGCAGGTTGAACACCGGCACCGAGGTGGTGAAGGTGATCTGCGCGGCGCTGAGCAGCAGTACCAGCGCACCGATGAACAACCAGAACTCACGGCTCCAGGGGGATTCTTCCTGCTCAGGTGCGGGGAAGTGGCGGCGGTACGCCAGACCCGACCAGATGGCGCTCAGCACTATGAATCCGAGGATCGCCGGAACTTGTTGTTCGAGCCCAACGCCAATGGTGAGCAGGGCGATGGACATCAACGTATAGAACCACCGCTGACCGCGATCGCCGTGCAGCAGCATCACAGCCAGCCACACGAAGAAGAGCAGAAAAACGGTGAGGCCCGGCATCATGCCATCGCCCGTGAAGCTGTGTACGCTGGTATCCCCCAAAACACCACTGCGCGTCAAGAAAGTGCTGTAGAGCACCAGATGGAAGGTGACCAGCACGAGCAGGAAAGTGCTGAAGAGCGAAGTGGTACGGTTGCGGTTCACGAGCATCAAGTGGCCCGCGCCCACCAGCGTGATCCACGGCACCAGCGAGGCGTTCTCCACCGGATCCCAGGCCCAAAAACCACCGAAGCTCAACGCCTCATAGGCCCATGCTCCACCCATGAGGATGCCGGTGCCCAGGATCATCACGCCGAAGAAGGTCCAGGGTAGTGCGGGTGCGATCCACGCTTGCAACTGGCGGCGCCAAAGTCCCGCGATCGCATAGGCGAACGGTACGAGCGTCGCTGCGAAGCCCAGGAAGAGCGTGGGGGGGTGGATCACCATCCAGTAGTTCTGCAACAAGGGGTTCAGTCCTCGGCCATCCGCGAACTGAGGGATCTTGCTGAGGTAGTCCGGGATGAAGGTCCAGGGCAGGCCGAGGTTCTCCGGCAGTTCGCGGATCAGCAGGAAAGGACTGCTGCCGATGCGCACGTCTCCGATGTACAGGCCCAGCAACATGGTGGAAAGGAAGATCTGCACCAGGGCGAACACGGTCATGACCGGGGCCTCCCAATCCTTCGCGCGCCACAGGAGGATATTCCCCAACACCACATGCCAGAAGGTCCAAAGCAGGTAAGAACCTTCCTGGCCTTCCCAGAAGCAACTGAGGATGTACTTCAGCGGCATCTGCCGGTTGCTGTGCTTCCACACGTAGTCGAACTCGAACCAGTGGTTGAACAGCATGATGAACAACACCACGATCACACCCAGCACGGCCAGTGAATGCACGCGGAAGCCGAGGCGACCGATGGACTTCCAGGCGCCGTCGTTGCGCAGTTCCGCGAAGAGGTAGCCCACCAGCGCGAGCAGCGCACCCACGAAGCTCAGCAACGTGAACGCGTGCCCCCAGCTACCTGCCCAGGTGTGTTCCGCAGTGTGGACGATCTCGTTCATGCTTCTTCGACCTGTAGCTTGTCGACCCGGTGGGTCGTCGCTACACGGACCATTGCCCTAGGCATCCACCTTGTTCTGCTCGTTGTACTTGCTGGGGCACTTCATCAGCATGTCGCGGGCGTGGAACTCACCGTCGGCGGAAGCTTCGCCGATAAGCACGATCCGTTCGCTGCGCTCGAAGTCCTGCGGTTTGGCCTTTGCCAGTTTCACACGGCAGCTGCGCCCTTCCAGGTCCTGCATGGTGAACTGGGTGAGGCTGGCGTTCTGGCTCGGCTCGTAAATGATCTCCTGGCTGCGGTCCAGCACGCCGACCACATGGTATTCGCGGCCGGGGTTGGCGATGGCCTCGCTCAGGTCAGCGTAGGTGCTGCTGTCGCTCAACGAACCGATCAGCGCGGCGATGGCCACGGCGATCAGGGCGATGGCGATGATGTGCGTGCGTTTCATGCCTGCGGATCTCTGTGCTTCATGTCCCGTTCCATGCGTGTCAACCGGCGATCGAGCGCCGCCATCCAGAGGGCGATCCCTCCCAATACGACCGCCACCACGACGATCACGGCGGTCATCTTGCCGGAGCTGTACAGGGTGTCGGCCATCCAGGAGGGCGCCGTAGAGGATGCGAAGGTACCCAGTGGGATCAGGGCCACGAACGTGGCGATGGCGTGCTTACGCATCGTGCGCATGGTGCATGAGGGTTTGTAATCGGCGTGCCCGGCGCGCCAGGGTATAGGCCCAAGTGGCGAGCAGGATCCAGCCAAGCACCGCTGGATAGAACACCAGGCGCAGCCGCTCGTCCAGATCGTATTGGCTGAAGGCGGGATTCCCCCCGTTCCCCGGGTGCAGCGAATCGCTCAAGCGCGGCAGGATCATCAGGAAGACCACCATGAGGACATAGGCGAAGATGTTGTAGACCGCGGCGAGCCGCGCGGCCTTGCGCTCGTCCGGCACGGAGCCCCGCAATACGAGGTAGGCGCAATAGATCAAGGTGGTGACGGCGGCGCCGTTCAATTTCGTATCGCTGGTCCACCAGGCGCCCCAGGTCACGCGGGCCCAGATGCTGCCGGTGACGAGGCCGAGCACCGCGAAGAGCAGGCCCACATAGGCCGCGCCCAATGCGCCATCGTCCTGTACCAGATCGTTGCTCCGCAAGTAACGCACGCTGTGGACCACGGAAATGGTCATCAGCACCATCATCGCGAACCACATCGGGACGTGGAAGAAGAGGTTGCGCACGCTTTCGTTCAGCAAGCTGCGGTGCGGGAAGCGGAATGGTTCCACCGTGTTCGCCTGTACGTTCATCGAAGGACAGGGCGCGTCGGCGATGCCGTTGCCCTTCGCGCCGGTCCAGAAGGCATCGTACAAGGTGATCGCGCCGGCCTTTGGATCGTGGACTACAAGATGGCTCAGATCCTTCCGAAGCCCAGCAGGTACGCTGAACGAGAGCTTCAAAGAGTTGTCGGCGAGGACCTCCACCGCGTCGGTGCAAACACGCTGTCCATCGTTCTCGATCCAAGCTTGGGGAGGGGCCTTAGCGGAGAAGTGTGTGTTGTACGCCAGCACCTCGATCGTCACCGGCCCCGGGGCCAGTTTGTCCTCGCTCACATGCACCAAAGCGGGAGAGAGCGGAGTGCGAAGACCGACCAGAACCACCCCTAACAGGAGTACCACGCCCAGGGCCTTCCACCAATGGCTCATCAGTCGCGCCAAAGGTAGGGGAAGAGCAAGTAGGCCAAGGCCAGCGCGAGCACGTCGATCAGCACCAGCCAGAGCAGGTAGGTGCTGGTGATGCTCCAGGGCATTCCGTCCAACGCCAACTTGCTCGCGCGCATGACACTAAGGAGCAATGGAAGCACGAGCGGAAACCCCAGGATCGCGGTCAGCCCCATGCCATTTCCCGCACGCGCCGCGATCGCGGAGATCAACGTGAGCACCGTGGCGAAGCCCGTGCCTCCCAGCACCACGCTCAACACGAAGACGCCCACTTCCGCTTCGTCCAGCACCCCTCCACCGAACATGAGCACGTAGACGGCCAGTGTGAGCAGCGAAAGCACGAGCATCACGGCCATGTTGTAGAGGGTGCGTGCCAACACGACATTGCGCGGATCCACCAGTGTGTGGAGGTAGATCTGGCGGCCGGTATCCTCGCGTTGGAACGAACGGGCCAGGGCATTGAAGGCGGCGAACAACAGCACGGTCCAGAACAACGCGTTCCAGGTGGGCAGGGGAAGTCCGCCGCGCACCCCGAGATAGCAGAGGTAGACAGCGCTCACCGTGTAAAGCAGCATGCCGGCCCAACTGGCCTTCTGCCGAAGGTCCAGCGCCACTTCCAATCGTACCAGACCGATGATCTCCTGGGGCCGCATCATGTCGCGAGGAAGGGATCCTTCCATCGCGGCCGCGAAGGTAGGCGAGCTATTTACCCTTCTTTTTCTTCTGCGCTTTCACTTGCAGCGCCGTCTTGGCGTAGACGAAGTAGACGTCCACGTAAGGACGCATCAGCTTGGGCATGGACTTGTTCTTGTCCACGGGCACGATCACCAGCACTTTGTCGTCCCAGTCGGCGCCTACGTAAGTCTTGTACTTCTTGAAGTTGTTGAGCAGGGGCGCCCGCTCATCGAAGGAATCGATGCCGTCGGGCCAATTGCGTTCGTGGCTGCGGAAGACCACCGCATCGATCTCGGGTTGGCTCATCCCGCTCGCCTCCAACGCCTTGCGGGCGGTCTCGTCGTTACCCAGGTCGTAGGTGGCATAGAGCTCGTCAGGGCGCAGGATCAAGGCCATGTCACGGTTCTTCCACCGCGGTCCCCGGCTGATCTCGGGCCGGGTCTTGGGGGCTTCCACCGCGGTGAGCGCTGAATCGGGCAGCACCACGAAGAGATCGGCGGCGGGCCGAAGTTCCTCTGGCATGTGGATATTGTCCTTGGCGGGCAGCATCACCACAGTGAGCGGCACCTCCTCTTCGGTATAGCTGAAGAGCCGGAAGGCCGAATAGTTCTTGATGTACGGCGCGTTGGCCTTGCGGGCGCTGTCGTTGGCCAGGCCGGTCGGCCATACGTCGGTCGAACTGTTCAGCAGGACCTGCTGCTGTTGATCTTCAGGCAGCCCCGCAGCCTGCAAACCGGCCTTGGCGGCTTTGCCCTTCAGCACGTCGTTACTGGTACGCAAGGCCTCGGGATGCGTGATGCGTACCTCGTATTGGGCCACAGTGGTAAGGCCCGCAGCGATCATCAGGGCGGTGAGGAGAACGGTTCTCATGGTGTACGAATGGACCTTGGTACGGAGGATCGTGGCGAAAGGTACCATCGGACCGAAAGCTTAACATGGGCATGGAACGTCTCTTCGGAAGCGCTCGCGGGCCATGCGCCTAGAGGCCTTGCGCTACTCCTTCACTACTGGGGAATACCGCCAGCTCGAACGCGCGGGGATCCCCACGAAATAGAGCCCTGGATCCAGACCGTTCATGTCGATGCCTTCGGGTGAAAGCGTTCCACTTCGC
>Ga0138256_10005120_pt1 | contig 13881 bp, 10 predicted proteins | sample KNB2016incub_MG_FD_105486 | JGI IMG/M metagenome (GOLD analysis project Ga0138256, IMG submission 105486) | Active sludge microbial communities from wastewater in Klosterneuburg, Austria - KNB2014incub_MG | ecosystem: Engineered > WWTP > Activated sludge > Unclassified | place: Austria...
AGCGGAAACGGCCATTGGTGTGAATTCGGCAACGGCCGCCTTGCATCTGGCGCTCGCCTCGTTCCGCTTTCCCGAAGAGAGCAAGGTGCTTGTTCCCTCCTTGACGTTCGCCGCTACGGCCACCGCGGTGCTGTACAACCGGCTTGTGCCGGTATTCGTGGACAGTGATCCGGTGACGCTCGGCATGGACCTGGAGGACCTTGACCGCAAGTACACGAAGGATTGTGTGGCCGTGATGCCCGTGCACTACGCCGGCCACCCGGTGCCTATGGACCGTCTGATGCCCTGGGCCCGCGAGCATGGCCTGAAGGTGATCGAGGATTGTGCCCACACCGCTGGCGCGAAGTACATGGGCCGCACCTTGGGCACCTGGGGCGATATCGGCTGCTACAGCTTCGAGGAGAAGAAGCTCTTGACCACCGGTGATGGCGGCATGATGGTGACCAACGACCCGGCCCTCTTCCAGAACGTGAAGGCCCTGCGCTGGGTGGGCATCGACAAGGACAACTGGAAGACGGCGCAGCGCTATACCGCCGCTGACAAGAGCGCGATGCACTGGTTCTACGAGATCAATGTGCTCGGCTACAAGTACAACATGAACGACCTGGCCGCATCCATCGGCCTGGCGCAGTTGAAGAAGCTGCCCGCCATGAACGCCCATCGCTCGGCGTTGATCGCGGCGTACCTCGAAGGGTTGAAGGGAATTCCCGGCGTGCGGCCTTTGTTGCCGTTCGAGCCACAGAACTACAACTACCAGATGTTCGGCATCCGTTCGGACAGGCGCGATGAGCTGATGGTGTTCTTGAAGTCGAAGGGCATCGCCACCGGCTGCCACTACACACCGCTCAGTATCCAGCCGCTTTTCGCGCCTTGGGGCCATGGCGCACCGTACGTGGAGAGGGAACATGAGCGCTTCATCACCCTGCCGCTGCACGCGGACCTGACTTTGGAAGAGGTCCGGTACGTGACGGAAGCGGTCGCTGAAGGCGTTCACGCATGAGCCCCGAACTCGTCATCTGGGGAGGCACGGGCAATTTCAAGGTGCTCTGCGAACTCTTCGGCGATGACTACCGGATCATCGGTTACTTCGACAATGATCCGGCCGTGAGCGGAGCATACAAGGGCATTCCGTGCCTGGGTGGCCAGGACAAGCTGGGTACGTGGCTGGCGGACCGGACAGGGGAGAATCCGCACTTCATGGTGAGCAGTGGACATACGCACGGCAAGGTGCGGCTTTCCATCCATGAAGACCTGAAGTCACGCGGTCTTCAACCCATCACCGCCGTGCACGACCGGGCGTTCGTGGCGAATGGGGCTGAGGTGGGCGAGGGCAGCATGGTCTTCGCGATGGCCGCCGTATGCGCTGACGCCCGCATCGGCCGCTGCTGCATCATCAACACGCGTGCTTCCGTCGATCACGAGTCCGTGCTGGAGGATGGCGTTTCCGTTGCGCCCGGCGGGGTCATTACGGGCCTCGTTCACGTGGAACGCTACGCCGACATCTACGCGGGTGCCATCATCCTTCCACGGCTGCGGATCGGAGAAGGTGCCGTGGTTGGAGCTGGTGCCGTGGTGCGCACGGACGTGGCACCGTACACCGTGGTGGCCGGAAACCCGGCGCGCGTCATCAGAACGCTGGAGGGATGAAGTGCCTCCTCCTCGCGCCGTCCCGCTACCCGTTCATTCGCGCCATCGGGAGCGGTCTCCGGAAGAACGGTATTACGGTCCGCGCCGTGGACTACCAGGACTTCTTCGGGCCCCGGACGAACGCGCGATACAACAATTATACCTCCCTGCCCCGCCGGTTGCGGCGCCTCTGGGAGGAACCCTATGTGCGCCGGGCGAACGAGGAATACCTGCGGATCCTCAGCGAGGAGAAGCCGGACCTGGTGTTCATCTACAACGACCAGCTCGTGCGGCCTAGAACGGTCCGGGCTTTCCAGGAACAGGCGCGCGTGGCCTTCTACCTCGGCGACCATCCGCTGTACACGCCCACGAACCCGTACAACCTGTCCATCCTCTCGGCCTCGTCGTACACGATCACCCCGGACAGTTTCTGGCGCGAGCAACTGATGCGCATGGGGCTCGATAATGTGGTGGTGGACCATTTCGGGACCGATCCCGAGGTCCATTTCCCCATGGAGGTCACCGCCGCGCAGCGGGCCGAGCATGGTGCGGACCTGATGTACATCGGCAGCGCCAGCAAGACGAGCTGGGGCTACAAACGGGCCCGCTTCCTCGATCTTTTCAGTGGCATGGACCTGCGCGCCTGGATCACCGGCCCCATGGACCGCTGGTATGATGAGTTCCCGGCCCTGGCCGCCAAGGTGCGGCCCCACGGGCATTTTGACGCCGCCTTCAACAACCTCGCGTACAACTGCGCCAAGCTCGCCCCGGTGGAGCTGGTGCCTTCCCTGTTCCACGGTATACACGTGCGCGTCTTCGACGCCCTCGGTGCGGGCGCCCTGCCGCTCTGCGAGTATAGCCTGGACCTGGAAGAGACCTTTGCGGGTACTGGTATCCCGCTGATCCGCGATTACAGGGAGGCGGCGGAACTGGCCCGGCACTGGATCGCCGCCGATGCCGAACGTGCGGCCACCGTGGCACGCATGCGCGCCGTGGCCGCCGGGCGCTATGCCCCGGAGCTTGTCATCCGCCGCATGCTGGACCATATCTTCCCCGCATGGCACTGAGGTACGCCAAGCTCGCCGGCCTGCTCCTCGCCGCCATCGGGGCCACCTACTTCGCGCCGCCCGCGGTGGCCTCCGCCTTTTACGTGCTGGCCACCCTCGCGTACATGCACGACAAGGACGAGCCGGTGTGGTTCACCTTCTACTTCGTACTGTCCGACGGCCTGCTGGGTCTCTTCAACAACTACGAGGCGGTGGTCGCGATCGTCCCCGGCCTGCCCGAGGTGGAGGTGGGGCACCTGTACGTGCTGGGCTCGGTGTACAAGGCGCTGCGTGCGAAGGGCCGTGCGCCCCGTCCGTTCTACCGTAATATTGGTGTGATATTCCTGGTCTACACGGCCTTCCTCGTGGTGCAGGGCTATGCGGTGGGCGTCACGTCCGACATACGGTTCCACTTCCGCATCGTGAAGTACGTCCTCCCGCTCGTCCTTTTCCTTACGCTGCCGCGGCTGATGCCCGGGCGCGATGACTTCGAGCGGACCTTCATGCTCTTCGCCCCCTTCGCGTTCATGGCCGTGCTGGCGCAGGTGTACACCCTGGTCTTCGGCATCGCGCCGTCGCAGGCGCTGGGGTTCCGCCATGAATCGGGCCTGCTGGACGCCTACGCCCGGGGGAATACCTATCGGGGATTCTACAGTACGGGCATGGTGCTCATCTCCTTCTTCGGCGCGCTCTGGCTGGCCGCTGTTGATGGCGGGCGCCGTCGCTGGCTCTACCTGGGCGTGGTGATCGCCGACGTCCTCAGCGCCTTCCTCTCCGCCACGCGCGGATGGGTGCTGGCCTTCGGTGTGTCGCTGGTGCTCTACGCGCTGTTCGTGGCGCGCTTCCGCGTTGCGCGGGTGGCGGGGGGGGCTTTGCTGTTGCTCGTGGTGTTCTTCGCGCTGCTGCGCGTGCCCGCTGTGGAGCGGCAGTTCTCCAGGGCTTCGGATCGCATCCTCACCATCGGGCTGGTGGCACAGGGGGATGTGACGGCCGGTGGTACCCTCGAGCGCCTCGATCGCCGCGCCCCGCGGGTGATGAAGAAGTGGCGCGAATCACCCGTCACCGGTACAGGCTTCTCCAACGACTACCGCGAATATGCCGACACGCACGTAGGCAACCAGAACCTGCTGCTGCACAGTGGTATCGTCGGCGTTGCGGTCATGGCGGGTTTCTTCGGTTATTTCTGCTGGGCCCTGGTTCGGCGCGGGCTTTCACTTTCTGCAGGTGACCCGCTACGGCGCGGCCTGCTCGTGTTCCCCGTCTTCTTGCTCGCGTGGTTCATCATCCACTCCACGTCGGGCCAGCAGTTCATGTTCGCCGGAGAACCGGGCATCACGCTTCCGCAAGCCCTCTTCTTCAGCTTCGGCGCGGTGTGCCACCGGGAAGCGGGCAGGCATAAGGATACCCCGTCCATGGAACAGGAACAGGTCGTGCCGGCATGAGCGCGACGCCTCTTCCGGAGGACCGCCGCCCGCTGCATTTTGTCTTGTGGCGCGCTGAGCCAGGCGGCATGGAGAGCGCGGTCGGGGCCTACGTGGCCGCTTTCGGCCCGCATCGCACCTGTTCCCTCTTCAGTCTGCGGCCCGGGCCCAACGAACTCGCTGTGCCTGTTGCGGAACACACCGAAGGTGATACCTCGAATCCGCGGCTCTACCGCAAGTGGTTCCGCTATTGCCGTCAACACCGCCGGGACCGCTTCCACCTGCTGAACTGCGGCCCGGTGATCCTGCTCATCGCCCTGCTCGCCGGTGTGCGTAGGCCCCTGTACCACATACACGGTACCCGGTACTGGCGCGGGGCGCTGGATCGGCCTTTCCTGCGCTTGGCCTGGTGGCTCTGCGCGCCATTCCGGCCGTTGATCGTGGCCAATTCCGCCTTCAGTGCGGAGACCTTCCGCCGTACAGCCTTCCGCGCCAGGCCCGTGGTGGTCCTCAACGGGCTCGATTCCGCCGCGTTGCTCGCCGGTAGGCGCCTTCGCGTCACGTTGCGGCACATGGTCTGCGCCGGCCGCCTGGCCCCGGGAAAGAACACCGACCTCGCCATCCGTTGCTTCGAGGCCGTTGCGAAAAAATACCATGAATTGGAGCTGCACATCGCGGGATCGGGGCCGTTGGAGAACGCGTTGCGCGACCAGGCGCTGACCAGCCCGCACCGCCGCCGCATCCATTTCCATGGTTGGGTAGCGGATATGCCCGCGTTCTACGCCCGGATGGATCTGTTGCTGTTCCCCAGCGCGCACGAGTCCTATGGGAACGTGTTGGCCGAGGCCCTCATCAACGGGCTGCCCGCGCTGGTGAGCGATCTACCTGCCTTCGCGGAGATCCACGGCGACCCCGGCACCTTCAGCCTCGGTGATCCGGCGGATGCCGGGCGTTTCGTCCAGCGTTTTACCGCCGCTCTTGACCGATTTCCAGCGCTTTGCGAGCGAGCGTTCACGCTTTCGCCCCAACTTGCGCGAAGGTCCGCCATGGAGCAGCACGTGGCGGCCATCGCCAGACTGCATGCCACCGCGTAGCCCCCTCGTCACGTATTACCACTCCGTGGCGCCTGTGCCGTTCGCGAACTGGCCGCTTGGCTTCCTCACCATGCGCATGGAGCGCTTCGAGGAGGAGTTGGACCACATCGTTGAGCGGGGATGGCGTACCGTTTTCCTGGAAGAATGGTGGCGCATCCGCAACGGTGAGGACAGGCCCCGCGGCGATGAACTGGTGATCACCTTCGATGACGGCCTGCTGGACAACTGGGTCTTCGCCTTCCCCCTGTTGAAGAAGCGCGGACTGAAGGCCACCTTCTTCATCTGCCCGGAGCTGATCGAACCCGGTGACCACCTGAGACCGAACCTCGATGATGTGTGGAGTGGCCGTGCGCGGATCGAGGATCTGCCTGGGCCGGGATACCTGTCGTGGGGCGAATGCCGCGCCTTGCAACACTCCGGCCTCGTGGATGTCCAGAGCCACACGATGACGCACACCAAGCACATCGTTTCGGACAGGTTGCGTGGCGTGGACCACGGTGGCTTCGAGGGCTTCTACCTGGCGCTCAACGCCTGCCCGCCAGCGATGCGGCCGCGCTGGGCGCAGGATCCCGAATTCGGCACGCGCGTGCCCATCGGCATGCCCTTGTTCGAGGAGAATTCCGCCGTGATCGCGCGGAGGGTGAGCATCCGGCCCGCCTTCCTCGAAGCGGCAGGAAAGTTGGCCGGGGAGCACGATCTGTCGCGCGCCGGGGGCCGGGCCGCCCACGAGGCCGCATTGCGTGCGCTGCACGGTTCCTTTTTGGCCAATGGTGGTGTGCTGGAAGGGGAGGAGTCCTTCGATGAGCACGTGGCCCGCGTGGAGCATGAGATCATCGGGTCGAAGCACGCGATCGAACGCGAACTCGACAAGCCCGTGCGCTTCCTCTGCTGGCCGCACGGCGGGAACAGCCCGGCCGTTCACGCGGTGGCGAAGCAGGCCGGCTATGTAGCCACGACCGCCGGGAAACTGACCGCTTTGTCAGGTGATCCGGACCGCATACCGCGAACGGGCACCGGCTGGCCGCTGGGCCCGCGCATGCGCCGCCTGAAGTTCGACGCCAAGATGGGCGCGGCGCATGGGCAACAGCCGTACCTCGCGCTGGCCGGGCTCAGCGCGCTGAAACACCGATCGATCGGCCAGGGCTGATGCGCTTCCATCTCGTCCGAGAACGCGGCGCGGACCTCAACGGTACCGTAGAGAAGGGATGCCAGGTCCACCTGCGCATCGATCTTGGCCCGGACGAGCGGATCGGATTGCTGGGCGACCCCGTGATCCGTGACCTCTCCGCGTTCCCGGCCAACGTGCTCGGCCCGGATGGCCGCGTGGACGGCGCCCGCCTGTTCCGTTCCGTGCCCGGCCATTACTATTGGTTCCACCGCAAGGGGAATACCATTGAATGCGGATCGTCTTTCGGCGGACTCCTGCCGTTGTACTACCGCGACCGGGACGGGCGCGTCGATATCGCCTCGTCGGCAATGGACATCGCCCGGGCGCGCGGCCTTACGGCTGATGACCGCAGCTGGCTGCTGGAGCGGACACTTTTCAACTATCCGCTCTTCGGAAGAACGCCTTGGAAGGATGTCCGCCGCCTGCCCGCGTGCTGCAAGTTGGTGGTGACGGACGAGGGCGCTCGCGTGGAGCGCTTCTTCCGCGTGGAGGATCATTTCGGCGACGGCGCGCGCTGCTCGCGCGCGGACATGGATGAGCTATGCGCGGTCTTTGAGCAGGAATGCAAGTTGATGATCCCCGCACGGGGCTTCGCGCTCTCCTTCACCGGCGGTTTCGACGGACGGACACTGCTGGGCGCCGCGCGCAAGCTGGGCCGCCCGGACTTCACCACGTACGGGTTCGGCGCGCCGGGTGAGAGTGACATCGTGTTGCCGGAGACCCAGGCCCGTGCGCTGGGCGTTCCCTATCGCGCCATTCTCCTGGACGACAGGTATGTTCGCGAGGACGCCCTGGCCTCGGCGCTGGCCTTCATGGACCTGAGCGGTCAGGAGGGTAACCTTGGCCGGCCGCATTACCACTATGCCGCGCGGCTGCTTGCCGGTGAGCATACGCACATCGTCACCGGCAACTTCGGCAGCGAACTCTTCCGTGCCCTGCACGCCCCGGGCGAGATGATGACGGAACACCTGATCGACGTGTTCAGTTCTCCCGATGATGGCTGGCGCGTGCGGTTGATCGCGGCGGCCGGAAGCGCCTTCGCAGGCGAGGCCGAAGAATTGGCCGATGGTCTGGCCGCCTATCTCGCCGAGGTGGACGGCCTCACGCCTTCACAGCGCTTCTACCGCTTCGTGTTCGATGAGCTGTTCCGTAAGTACTTCGGACCGGAGATCGTTGTGCAGTCCCATTTCCTTCGCAACCGCACGCCTTTCCTCTCTTTGCGTTTCGTGGAGGCGGTGCATCGTACGGCGTGGGCCGGTGTGCATGCGCGCCTCTTTGAGCGGGACAGGACACGGCGGATGAAGGGGCAGGCGTTCTACGCGGCATTCCTGTGCCGCGCCGATCCGCGCTTGTACCGCATGCCCACCAACAAGGGCTACGCGCCGGTGGACGTGGCGGAACGGTGGCGCCTGCCGTTGCTGGCTGCGCGCTCTCTGTGGAAGCGCGCCGTGGCGCCTGAGCGCGCCGACTCGAACGGGGTAGGGGCCTTCCTGCGCATGCACAAGGCCGCCATCCTGGAGCGCTATGGGCTGATCCATGAAGGGGATGACCTGCGTCGCCTGTCCGTGCGCGTGGCCTGGGCCGCGTGCGGGGGCGCATGATGCGGTTCGCTCCGCTTGCTGACCTTTGCCGGAACATGGAGGCCACGGCGCGCAGCACCTTCGTATCCCTGGATCCCGATCACGGGCACTGGGCCGCCTATGCCGAACTGTGGCGGGCGAGCACGGCCCGCTGCCCCTTCCAGGCGCCCGCCATCCTTCGTTGGCATGGCCAGACCACGAGCGATGCCACGCGCCTCTTCGCCCTGCGCGATGAACGCGGCCTGCGGGCGGCCGTGGTGTTGCGGCAGAACGCGTCGGGCGGGCTCTCCTTCCTGAGCGACCTGAAGACGGATGTGAACCGCTTCCTCTTCCACCACGAGGCGGATGAACCGACGAAGCGCGCTTTCTTCGATGGCCTCTTCCGCACCGTGGTCGCCGAAGGTCTTGCGCTCACGTTGAACAGCCAGCCCGGCGACCATCCGGACACCCTGTTGCTGCTGGCCGGGGCCAAGGAAGCGGGGCTCCACACCACCGTGGTGGAGAATTCGGCCTGCCCGGTGGTGGAGGCTGCGACGCCCGGGTATCTATTCGATCATGTGAACGGCTTGCGGGAGCTGCGCTACCGGGTGAACAAGTTGCGCAATCAGCAGAACGCCGTCTTCGAGGTGTTCACCGACGAGGCTCAACTGGACGCGTGGACGGAAGACTTCCAGAACACGCATGTGCGCCGATGGAGCGGTACGGCCACACCCTCGAGTTTCCAGGATCCTGCGCGGCGGGCCTTCGTGACCGGGTGCCTGCGCGCCTGGGCGGCGGACGGGCTGCTTACGCGGTTCTCGGTACGAACAGCGGAAGGCCGCATCGGGTTCGTCATCGGTCTGCGGGCGCCGGACACCCTGATCCACCACAGCACCACCTACGATCCCGCGCACGCGAAGAGCAGCCCTGGCAAGGCACTCATCCATGTCATCGCCGGGTGGATGCACGACAACGGCCTGCGGATCCTCGATTTCGGGGATGGCCGCGAGGCGTACAAGTTCACCGTGGCCACCGGCGAACGGCCCCTGCACCGCATCTTCATCGCCCGTCGTGGCGACCTTCGCTTCATCGCCTCATCGGAGATGGTCCGCATCGTGCGCGGCAACCGCTTCCTCCACGGCGTGTACCAGCGCCATGTGAAACGCCGCCGTACCGCATGACGGGGGCGCGTGAAAACCGGCAGCGGCCGCACCTCGCGATCCTGCGCAACGAGGTGGCGGCCGACCACGCCAACTGGCTGCTGGCATGCGCTGAGCGTGCGTACCGCATCACGCACGCGGTGATCGACCTCTCGAAGGAAGGTTGGCGCGAGGCCGTGCTCAATGGTGGCTTCGATGGCCTGCTGGCGCAGCCCTCGGGCTGGTCCGCTGCTGCGCGCGACCGCTACGCCGAACGGATCGCGGAACTCGCACAGGCCACTGACCTGCCGATGATCCCGTCGGCCGCTGAGATCGCCATCTATGAGAACAAGCGCGTGCTCGCCAGCTGGCTCGCGGAGAACCGGATACCACATCCCGATACGCGGGTATTCGATAACGCAGAGGAAGCCGTCGCCTTCGTGCGCTCCGCTGTGTACCCGCTGGTGGCCAAGACCAGCATCGGTGCCGGTGGCCGGGGCGTGCGGGTCCTTCAGAACGCGGAGGAGGCGCTGGGCTACGTCGATAGTACGTTCAACGGGCAGGGCGCTCCGCGTAGTACCTCACCCAAGTGGAGGGGCGGCGCCTTGCTGGCGCGCGGGTTGAGGAAACTCACCGATCCTGCCGCCCTCATCGAGCGTGCGCGGAACTACGGCACCCTGCGAGCCGACGTACAGCGCGACCATGTGCTTTTCCAGGCCTTTGTGCCGCACTCCTTTGAATGGCGTGCCGTGCGCATCGGCGATTCCTTCTTTGCCCACAAGAAGCTGGCGCACGACGGAAAGGCCAGCGGCAGCCTGCTCAAGGGTTATGGCGATCCGCCGAAGCCACTGCTCGACCTGGTGCGCGACATCACCGACGCGCACGGCTTCCGTTCCGTGGCCATCGATCTGTTCGAGGATACGGCCGGCGGCTACCTCGTGAATGAGATCCAGTGCGTCTTCGGCCAGAGCGATCCCCACCAGATGCTGGTGGACAACGTGCCGGGCCGGTACCTGTGGACCGGTACATCGTGGGAGTTCCAGGCAGGCGACTTCAACCGCTTCGAGTGCTATCTGCTCCGGCTTGACGACCTGCTGACAAGGATCGCGGAACGATGAGGGTGCTCTTCGTCCATAGCGGGAATTCAGAACGCTATCCGGTATCCCCGTTCGTGCTGGCGCAGGCGGGGTCGCTGCGTGCGGAGGGTGTTGATGTGGGTTTCTTCGCCGTGAAGGGGCGCGGCCTGGGGTATCTGCGCAACGTAGGCCCGCTGCGTGCGCGCATCCGGGCGGAGCGTCCCGACGTGGTACATGCGCACTACGCGCTCTGCGGCTGGGTGGCCGTGCTCGCGCGCGATGGCCGCCCCATCGCCGTGTCGTTCATGGGCGATGATGCCCAGGGGACATTCAACGCCAACGGTGGGCGCACCTTAGGTGGCCGGGTGCTGGTGCTGCTCGCGCGCCTTCTTCAACCCTTTGTACAGGCCGTCATCGTGAAATCCGAAGCGATGGCCAGGGTGGTATGGCGCCGTCGCATCCTCCACGTCGTGCCGAACGGCGTGGACCTTGACGTGTTCCGGCCCGGGGCCGTGACCGAGCCACCGCATGGTATCGATCCCGCGAAGAAGCACGTGCTCTTCCTCGGTGATCCGGCCGACCCCAACAAGAATATCCGGCTGGTGCGTGATGCCATGCCCCTGCTGGATCGGGCCGATGTGGCGCTCGCCGCCCCGCATGGCATTGCCCACGCCGGTGTGGTCCGATGGATGAACGCGGCGAACGCGCTTGCCCTGTGCTCCTTCGCCGAGGGTTCGCCCAACGTGATCAAGGAGGCCATGGCCATGGGGCTGCCCATCGTGACGGTACGGGCCGGTGACGCCGCATGGGTGGTGGGGGACACGCCGGGCTGCTTCGTGGCCGGGTACACGGCAGCGGACTTCGCTGACAAACTCGAGCGTGCGCTCGTATTCGAGGGGCGCACCAACGGCCGAGCACGCATCATCGGGCTGGGATTGGACGCGCCCAGTGTGGCGCGGAAGCTCAAGGCGATCTACGCGGCCCTGGTCCGCCCGTGATGGCCGACCTTCGCGGACCCTTTGCGGGACACCATGTGCGGCATCGCGGCCATCATCCACACCAGTGGCGGACCTGTCCAGGAAACGGACCTGCGCGCTATGATGTGCGTGATGAAGCACCGCGGGCCCGACGACGATGGGGTCTTCATCAACGGCCATGTGGGTTTCGGCTTCGTCCGGCTCGGCATCCTCGATCGGAGCGCCAATGGCCACCAGCCCATGACCTCCGCCGACGGCCGCTTTACGATCATCTATAACGGGGAGATATTCAACTATGTGGAGCTACGCGATGAACTGCGCGCCAAGGGCCATGTCTTCCGTTCCGCCACGGACACCGAGGTGCTGCTGGCCTCCTACGCCGAGTGGGGCGAGGCCATGCTCCACCGGCTCAACGGCATGTGGGCCTTCGTGATCCACGACGCTGCGGAGCGCGTACTGTTCTGCGCACGCGACCGATACGGGATCAAGCCGTTCTACCATTGCATTGATGGGGACCACATACTCATCGCCTCCGAGCCCACGGCCATCCTCGCCGTGCTGGGCCGCAAGCCCGCACCGGACCACGGCGCGATCCTCAATTTTCTCGCGTTCAACCGTACGGACCAGGGGGCTGGCTCATTCTTTCAAGGGATCGGAAAGCTCCCGCACGGGCATTGTACCCGGATCGACACCACACGGCCCGTGCTGGTACCCAGACGATGGTACTCCCTGCGTGACGAACTGAAGGAACCCCTCTCCGGTCCGGACGACTTCCGAGCCTTGCTCACCGATGCCGTGGCCCTGCGGCTGCGCAGCGATGTGCCCGTGGGCGTGTGCCTCAGCGGTGGACTGGACTCCAGCAGCATCGCGTGCATCCTGGCCGGGGACCTCGGGCGCGGCGACGTGAGCACGTTCTCGGCCGTCTATGGAGAGGGGCGCGCGGGCGATGAGTCCGCGTACATCGGGCTGTTGAAGGACCGGCTGCCGGGCATGCGCTTCACATGGCCGGATGAGCAGGGCCTCATGGACGACCTCGACGATGTGACGCGCATCCAGTGTGAGCCGGTCCCCAGCACATCCATCTACGCCCAGTACCGCGTGATGAAGCTGGCCCGTGAGCATGTGACGGTGACGTTGGACGGACAGGGGGCGGACGAACTGCTCGGCGGGTACGATTATTTCTTCGGCTTCCACTTCAAACAACTGCTGCTCGCAGGACAGCTCGGGAAGCTCGCTTCAGAAGTGACCGCTCACGCGCGCATGCACCGCACGGCCTTCGGCCTGAAGTCCCTGGCATTCTTCCTGCTGCCGGCGTCCCTGCGCGCGCGGGCCCGGGTGGCCGAGAAGGGCTACATCCGCCCGGAATACTACCGTGCCCATGCTGCCCATGCCACGGACGTGACGGAGAACCTGTACGGGAGCAATAGTGTGCGTGAGGCGCTGATCGACCACTTCGAGCACAAGTTGGAGCACCTCCTCAAATGGGCGGATCGCAACTCCATGCGCTTCTCGGTGGAGGCCCGCATGCCCTTCCTGGACCACCGGCTGGTGGAGCGGGCCATTCCTATGGACGACCACTGGTTCATCGATCGCGGCATGACCAAACGGGTGCTGCGCGAGGCCATGCGCGGCCGCATCCCCGAGCCCATCCGCACGCGCCGCGATAAGATGGGCTTTGAAACGCCCGAGGCCGCGTGGTTCCGCACCCCGCTCTTCCGAACATACATCCAGGATATGCTGGGTTCCGCTCGTTTCGCCCAGCGGGGCATCGTGGACGCGGAAAGGGCGCGGCGGATGTACGCCGATCATCTGGCCGGGCGTTCGGACCGGTCGCGCGACATTTGGAAACTGATCCACCTGGAGAAGTGGTTCGCCCATTTCATCGATTGATGGCCGCTGCTCGTATCGCATACAAGTTCGTCCGCTGGAGCGGCCTGCCGTGGCTCTTCCGCGAGGTGCTCTTCCGCCGGGGAACCCGCATCCTCACCTTCCACGATCCGTCGCCCGAGGCCTTCGACCGGGCGCTCCGCTACCTGCGTTCGCGCTACTCCATCATCACCATGGCCGACCACCTCTCCGGGAAGCCGCTGCCGCCCCGGCCGGTCGTGGTGACGCTGGACGACGGGCACATCGGTAACCATGCGCTCATACCTGTGCTCAGGGAGCATGGTATACGTCCGGTGATCTTCCTGTGTGCGGGGCTCGTCGGTACCAACCGGCGATTCTGGTTCAAGCATGCGGGTCTCACGGGATCAGGTGAAGCGTTGAAGCGTTTGCCGGATACGGAGCGGCTGCGCGCCCTCGCGGCGATCGGCTTCACGCCTGAACAGGAGTACGATGCGCCACATGCCATGAGCGTGGAGCAGGTGAACGAACTGGTCGCGGTGGCCGATGTGGGTGCCCATACGTTGTTCCATCCCTGCCTGCCCCAGTGCGACGCCGCCACGGCCGCTGCGGAGATCGCCGACAGCAAGCGGCGGTTGGAAGCCATGCTCACCCGCACCGTGGACGGCTTCGCCTTTCCGAACGGGGATCATTCGCCACGCGACGTGCGCATGGTCGCCCGCGCCGGATACCGCTACGCCTGCACCACGGACCACGGCTTCAACCGTTCGCGCGGTGCCTTCCTGCTGAAGCGCATCAGCGTGGACGACACGGGGGACATCGATGCGATCTGCGTGAAGGCCAGCGGCGTGTGGGGCTTGCTGCGTGTCGCCATGGGTCGGCAGCGCCTGAACCGCGAACAGCCTGCGTTGGTGGGCGATGGTCTGGCCG